>JAEEGH010008639.1_pt1 | contig 23998 bp, 19 predicted proteins | sample 9134181 | NCBI WGS metagenome assembly JAEEGH01 (sample SAMN16246544, study PRJNA631951) | gut metagenome | biome: gut microbiome; feature: rumen; material: DP-attached | host: Bos | place: Iran: Karaj | collected 2018-10
AGACAGAGCAGGTCGGAAGCGGAAGCTACCACTATGAGACAAACTTCAGGAGTGATGCTCTCTCCTGATTCATATTCTCGTCTGAGAAAAACTTCAGGGGAGTGTGAAAAACGAGAAATAGGCAGGTAGCATTGGCGTAAAAAATCAAAATGCTCACCAAATGCTTACCATTTGCTCACCTTTTGCAAATTTACCCCCTAAAAAAGGTATGATATTGTTATACTAGAAAAACAGTGAGGAACTCAAATCCCCACTGTTTTTTACATAATATAAGGCGTTTTGACGCGACTGCGTCAAGACGCTTTTTTTAATGCCTGCATGCAGGTAGTTGCCTCCGGCCGGGGCTGATTAATCAATTTAATAAGGAGAAAAGAGTTTATGAATTATGAAGAATTCAAAGAACGCCTCACTGAGGATCTTAAGCAGGACCTCTATGAGAGAACAGGTAATGAACACTTTGTCAACGAAACTAATGTAAATAAGCTCCAGAACGCAAGTTATGAAGCACTTACCATTAGACCTGAGAATTCGCCTATAGCCGTAAGCCTTGATGTGCAGTCTCTTTTCAAGGAGTACGAAGGCGGCAGAGGTTACGAAGACATCTGCGGTAAGGCAGTTGACATCGTAAGTAACGGATTTGCCAATCAGCCTCAGTTCAACATCGATGATTTTACTAATTACGATGTTATGAAAGAGAAGTTTAAACTTGCGGCAGGTAAGACTGCCAAGAGTATTTTAGTCAGCTGCGGCGCGCGCTTGGCACCATTTGATATAGCGGAGCTTCGTGAGATTACAGCTTACGATGAACTCGCACTTGATACCCTGGGAGAAAGAAAGACGGCACTGTTCCTTATTATGAGTGACAATGATCCGACATTTAATTTCTTAATCTCTATGGTATATACGCAGCTTTTCAATCTTCTTTGCGAGAGGGCAGATGATGTGCATCATGGAAGACTTCCGGTTCACGTCAGGTGTCTTATCGATGAGGCAGCAAACATCGGACAGATTCCTAATCTGGAGAAACTTGTTGCCACTATACGAAGCCGTGAGATTTCGGCATGTCTGGTACTACAAGCACGAAGCCAGCTTAAGGCTATATACAAAGATCACGCAGATACCATCGTCGGAAACATGGATTCACAGTTGTTCCTTGGCGGTAGTGAACCTACCACACTTAAGGATCTAAGTCAGGCACTGGGAAAAGAAACAATCGACAGTTACAACACAGGCGAGACCAGAGGCAGAGAGCAAAGCCATTCAATGAATTATAACAAGCTCGGTAAAGAGTTGATGTCGGTTGATGAATTGGCTGTTATGGACGGCAATAAATGCATCCTGCAGCTACGAGGTGTGAGACCATTTCTGTCAGATAAATACGATCTGACAAAACATCCGAATTACAAGTTGACTTCGGATTATGACAAAAAGAACTATTTCGACATTGAGAAGTTCTTAAACCGAAAACTAAAACTGAATAATGAAGATGTCTACGACGTAGTAGACGCAGATGCACTTGGCGAAGAGGACCGAAACGGTAAGAACGAGGCATCAGCACAGTAACGGAAGCAGTCAGGGAAAACCTGTACTGCTTATTTTTATGCCCAAATTGACAAATTGACACTTTGGAGTAACCACTAATTATTAAAAAGGAGAACAAAATTATGGCATTTTTTGCATCAGCAGTAGGAGTATTACAGAAGTTAGTTATCGCACTTGGAGCAGGTCTTGGTATCTGGGGAGGCATCAACCTTATGGAAGGTTATGGTAATGATAACCCCGGTGCTAAGTCACAGGGCATGAAGCAGCTCATGGCTGGTGGCGGGGGTGCGCTCATTGGAACAACCCTTGTTCCCCCTGCTTTCAGGTCTTTTTTGATCTGTCCGAGAAATTCAGAAAGAAGCATGTCTCATTGGCATAAGGACACTTAGGTAGTATTATAATGATAGGTGGGATATCCCACCTATCATATATGGAGGTGGACCTTATGGAAGCTATCAAAGATTATACGGTACACATTGATAGCAAAAAGAGAATCAATCTCAGAGGTGCATTGTATCAATACTATAATGTAAAAGAATACGAAAATGGTTGCATAATGCTTGAACCGCGTGAACTATCTGTTCCAGATGGCATCTCGGCAAATACTTTAAAAGATATGGATAGAGCAATAGAAAATTTCAAGATGGGTGGTGTTTCATCTGCTATTGATCTATCTGATTTTTAGGGGGAAATGCCTGGATGGGATATGGAATGAAGGTCTGGCAGTCATATTTGGAGAATAAAAAGAGCTGACGAAGGAATATGGATTTACGAGGAACTATGCATCCTGGGAGAAAACACATGGGTATGACGAAGTGTAATGTATGTCACAATGGCTGTGAACTAAGTGAAGGATCATTAGGACTGTGCAAGGCGAGAGTTTGTATGGATGGGAAGATCGTGCCGGGAAATTACGGGCGGATTACTTCCATTGCTCTTGATCCTATAGAGAAGAAACCTTTAAATCTCTTTTACCCAGGATCGAAGATCATCTCCGTTGGAAGTTATGGCTGCAACCTTCGCTGCCCTTTCTGCCAGAACCATGATATTTCTTATGGCTTTGGCAGGGAATATGAGTATGAGTACAGGTATATTGCGCCTTCCGAACTGGCCGAGATTGCGCTGGAATACAAGGATCGCGGAAATATCGGTGTGGCGTTTACTTATAATGAACCCCTTGTGGGCTACGAATATGTGATTGATGCCGCAAAGGAAGTTCATGACCGCGGGATGAAGACGGTACTTGTGTCCAACGGGTGCGTGACGGCGGATGTGGCTGATAAGGTCATTCCGCATATCGACGCCATGAATATTGATCTCAAGGGATTTACAGATGAGTATTACGCAAAGGTCCTTGGAGGAAGCCGTCAGCTGGTGATGGATTTCATAAGCAAAGCATCAAAAGTCTGCCATATGGAGGTTACAACCCTTATCGTTCCTGGTTACAACGACACTGATGATGAGATCGATGATCTGTCAAAGTGGGTTGCAGGTCTTAACAATGGCAAGGGAAAAGACACTGTGGCTCTTCATCTTAGCAGATACTTCCCAAGGTTTAAGATGGATATTCCTGCAACAGATGTGGATAAGATCTATCACCTCAGGGAAGTTGCAAAGAGAAATTTGAAGCATGTTTTTACCGGGAACTGTTAGGCTTCACCAAATCCGGTAATTTCCTGATAACGCAAGCAGGGCGAACATATACAGACAATTGTCGTAATAGCGGCGAACGCCTTTTCTTAGTGGCTGATTCCAGAACCATAGGATCCATTTTCTGGCTTCTGAAAAATCACTGCCAGCATCTTCACTATATGGAATAGCAAGTGCGCTCTGGGCTATAGTTGATAGCAGTCCGAGAGGATGCAGAACCGGGCGCTCTGTTGGTGTGCCATCGATATTGTATGCGCATCTTACTGCTTCCAGGTCAGTTCCAAAGAAGCGCATCATTTTAAGAGGAACTTCACATTGTCCCATGTCTTTTCCGAACCACTCGGCGTCGAGGCCAATATTGGCTGCAGTTCTGTATGCATCGCTGAAAAAGTCGCCGAAATATCCCCAGGGAAGAGTTTCTGTCATTGGAGAGCCGTCGAAATTGGCATATTCACTACACAGTCCAGTGTCCTTGTGGCAGCAGGCAGTAAGATATTCTCTGCTTGCTCTCGCTGCTTCCTTCCAAAAATCACGGTCCTCTTCATATGCCCATAGGGAAAAGAGCTCATAGAAATGTGGAAGATGATATGAAGGATCTGTAAATGGGCTACCGGGAACAAATAGGATCTGGTGGTTGTCTCGATTCCACATGGCATGTCCAATGCGCCCGTTTTCTCCTTTATGAAGGCAGGCTCTGAGCAGCTCTTTTGCCTGAGTGTTGTATTCAAATATACCTTCGCCGTCACCCCATCTGTGGGATGCGAAAAAGAGCGCCATTGCAAAAAACTCCTCGCCATCGGGAGCGGGACCATTGGCATTTTTCTTGCCATCCGTCTGACATGACCATGCAAAATATCCTTCATTTTCGCCATCTTCAAGGAACATAAAGGTCTTTGCCCATTTCCAGATGCGGTCAAACTCAGCCTTTTTATCAAGCTGAACGCACATCATCATACCATATGACATTCCTTCGGTTCTGGTATCATTATTGCCGGTATCAGTAAGATATCCCATACTATCCGGGGCTTCGTGATATATTCGCTCCTCTTCATCATAGAAGAATATCTGAAAAGAATCCTCAATTCTCTTGTCGATTTCTTCCTGGCTAATTCCTGCTTCCTTTAATACATTTCTATATTTCTTTGACTCAAAAGCTGACATGGCGACCTCCATAGCACTACTGTTTATAAATAATATAGACTGGCGGCATGAAGTAAGTCTGCCCGAATGTTGCTATGTTTTAGTCGAATTTATATAGATTTTATGCGGTGTTAATCGCTGCTTAATGCTGTCTTTGTATAATGTAGTTGTAAAGCTGTGGCTTATGTATTTTGGAGGGACTGCATATGACGAGGAAGATGATTAATAAACTGGGTATTGTTCTTGCCACTGTTATTATGTTAAGTATGGTTCTTTCACCGGTTAAGGCTTTGGCTAAGGGAACTATCGTTGAAGAGAAGTTTGGAAGTAATACAATTAGCTGGGATGACATCGTCAATCAGGATGGCGTAAAAGCAATTATTAGTGAGGGACAGCTTGTTGAGTTTAGTGCGGTTCCTTGCAAAATATGGATACCCGCCACGCTGCAGGCCGAAATACTTTCGGATATATATAGCCAAAGTGGCTTCGTTGGTTACTATACCTCAGCGGACAGAAAAGATGTAGTTTCCATTGTGGATGTCAATGTAGGCGGAATGAGCATTGCTGACTACAAAAAAGCGGTAGAAAACTATGAAGGAGTATCCGAAGTTGCCAGCCTAAATGTGAATGGTATGGAAGGTGTTATTTACAATCTGAAACGTACTGATTCAACAAGCGTCAGCTTCATTACTGACAGCGGCCATGTTATGGAGTTTACCTTCGCTCCGATGTCAGATGATGAATTTGCTACACTGGCAGCTTACATGATAGCCTCTATCACTAAGTAAATCCTATGATCAGGAGTTTCTCCTGAGTATCTGAAAATGAATATTTAAAAAATGTGGCAGTTATTGTGAAGAATAATTCACAGTAACTGTCACATTTTTTACGTTAAGCAGTTTATAATACTTATAGATTAGCAATACATGAGACTGACAGGTTTGGAGGAGTGGGTGTATGGAAAGCATCGATTTATTAAATGCGATTTCTGATAAGGATATCGATCTCGTCAGGAACATCCTTGTAAATGAACCGGGACTTGTAAGCAAAGAAGCTCTATTTGACGCTGCTAAAACAGGTAACCTGGAGATCCTTAAATATCTTGTTGAATATTCCCGGATAAGCCTAAATGAATATGATGCAAATCACAGGAATGTTCTTCATTATGGCGCGGAATCGGGCAGCACTCCTGTGTTTAGATATCTGGTGGAAAAGTGCGGAATGGATCCTCTGGCAGGGGATCATAATCTGGAAACTCCATGGGATATTGTACACAGAGCGGGGGCAAAAGAGATTGAGGAATACCTCGAAAAGCGTTTTGACCATAAATATGAAGACTACTACAGAAATCCTATAAGAACCGGCTTTTTTCCGGACCCTTCCATATGCCGTGTAGGGGAAGATTACTACATGGTGAATTCTTCATTCATCTTTTTTCCATGTATACCCATATCTCATTCCAAAGACCTGATCCATTGGGAAATCATTGGGCATGCCATTACTAACCCTGACTGGGCCGGACTTGACGAACTTGAAGGGGGAAGAGGCTACTGGGCTCCCGATATTTCTTTTTACGAGGGAAGATTCTATATAACTGCTACATACAGGCTAAATGATGTGCCACCGGTGTACAGAAGACAGATTGTTGTATACTCAGAAAAGCCTGAAGGACCGTATTCAGAGCCTGTATTTATTGACGAGGACGGAATCGATCCAAGTATCTTTAACGATGACGATGGTAAAAGATATATGCTCCTTAACAGAGGTGCAAGAATATTTGAACTGGACAGCTCCGGAACCAAAAAGATATCAGAGGCTCAGCTGCTGTTTTATGGCGATCACAAGAGAGCACCTGAAGGACCACATCTTTACAAAAAAGATGGGTATTACTACCTTCTTGAAGCTGAAGGTGGGACGGGGCCCGGGCACAGAGTTACTGTTTCCAGGTCAAAAGAGCTTTTTGGCAGCTATGAACCTTGTCCATACAATCCAATAATGAGGCAGGAAGATCCAGACGCAGCCATACAAAGATGCGGCCATGGGGATCTTGTGGAAACACAAGATGGCAGATGGTACATGGTGTATCTGTGTGGAAGGGCAATAGGAGAAGGGTACAGTGTTCTTGGAAGGGAAACGGCGCTTGACCCTGTTACCTGGACAGCTGATGGATGGCCGATTGTGAATGGACTAAAAGGACCATCGGCAATGCAGGTTAAACCTTTTGCAGACTGCTTTTGTGACAATGGTGTCGGGATTTCAGAGTGTGGACTTCCTTTTGAATATATGACACCAAGGTCATTTAAAAAGGGAGATATAGTATATGACAGCGATAACGGCATTTTTACAATAAAGGGAAGCCTCGCACCTTTATCAAGTGTGGATAGCCGCAACATTGTCCTTCGCAGGCAGAGCTCTTTTGCATTTTCATATGCAGTGACGATTCAGATTCCGAAAATGATCGTGGGACAATGCGCCGGAATAACAGGTTACTATGATGAGAATACGTATTTGGAATTTGGAATAATATCCCGGGAGGGGCAGTTATATCTTTATTCTAACGAGCACATCGGTGATGAGGACAGATTCAGCATTTCAAAAGAAGCACTCCCAGGGGCAGCAAATACCATACGACTTATCATGGATACCGATTATCTGAAACGCACGCTTTCATATGAGGCTGAAGGTTCTAATTCACCGGCAGCCTTTAAGGTTCTTGATAATGTGTATTATTTATGCGACGAAGGCCTTAGCAAGGGAAAACGCTTCACTGGAGCGATGGTTGGAATGTACGCATATGCGGGAAGTAGTGAATTGTCAGTAAAATTTTTTGATGAAGCATATAAAACACTATAGGTTGAATAAAGAAAAGAGTATGACATATGATTCTTGAACTTCTTGATAATATAGACAGCATAATGTATTACCCGATACTGATCATCGTTATGTCTTTGGCAGGTATATATTTTACTGTGCTGACAAAAGGCGTACAGATACGATTGTTTCCGGAATCAATAAGACTACTGATGGAGCCGGCAGAGGACAAGAAAAATGTATCATCTCTTCAGGCAATGCTGGTTTCAACTGCATCCAGGGTTGGAACAGGAAATATTGTGGGAGTTTCAACTGCTATCTGCCTTGGAGGACCGGGAGCGTGCTTCTGGATGTGGATAATGTGCATAATTGGTGCATCATCTGCATTTATTGAAAGTACCCTTGCTCAGATTTATAAGAGAAAGAATGACGATGGAGAATCCTATGGAGGACCTGCTTACTATATTGAGAGAGCGCTTCATGCACCGCTGCTGGCAGGAATCTTTTGTGTGTTTCTGATAGCAACTTATGCTGTCGGATTTAATCTGCTCTGTTCGTATAATCTCCAGTCCACCTTCATGGCGTATAGTTTTTATGATGAAAAGAGTACACCTGTTATAATCGGTGTGATATTGGCATTGTGCACGGGATACTGCCTGTTTGGCGGAGGAAAGAGGATAGTAAAGATAACTAGTTATATTGTTCCCATCATGGGTGTTTCGTATGTATTAGTATCCCTTATTGTTATAGTGTTAAACATTACTTCAGTGCCTTCTATGTTTGCAGCAATTTTCAGTGATGCTTTTGATTTCAGGGCAATCTTTGGCGGCGTTTCCGGCTCATGCATGGTCTATGGTATCAAAAGAGGATTGTATTCAAATGAAGCAGGTGTAGGATCGGCGCCGAATGCGTCAGCATCTGCAAAAGTATCCCATCCTGCAAAGCAGGGGCTGGTTCAGACCCTGTCCGTATATATCGACACACTGCTTCTTTGTACGGCAACAGCGCTCATGTGCCTCTCAAGTGGTGTAGAAAGAAGTGAAGCTGTTTCAGGAGCACCGTATGTTCAGAATGCTATATCTACCGTGTTTGGCAGACTGGGACCTGTCTTTATAACTTTGGCGATGATACTTTTTGCATTTACCACGCTTTTAGGAAATCTGTATTATGTGGACAATGCGATCATCTTCCTTAATCATAAAAAACAACCTTCCAAACTGTTTATGAAAATTTTCCATGCTGTATGCGCGCTGATTGTATTCCTGGGAGCAGTAATCCCCATGAGTGCAGCATGGGCTCTGGCTGATATAACCATGGGAGGAATGACACTTATAAATCTCCCTTCTTGCATGATCCTTGGAAAAGTGGCTATAGATACGCTTAAGGATTACGAGGCACAGAAAAAAGAAGGCAAGTCTCCGGTATTTCTTGGAAAGAATATCGGATTATCTGAAAAAGAGCTGGATTATTGGAAGTGACCCCATTTTTCTATATTTGGTAATACGGATATCAAAATAAAAAAATGGGGTATAGAAGAAAACTTTTTTAGGAAAAACTATGCTGGCTCAATATGCTACTCTATGCTGAAGGAGCATGAGTCTGCATCGGTTCCGTCACTGAGGGAAAGATATCCGTTTGAAACAGTAATATAAGACTTGCTGTCTATTAGACTTATGAAGGATACCATGCCTTCGTGGCCGTTCAATGCGGTTACGCTTCTGTAGGTCTGTGAAAGAGCTGTTTCCTGCGAAGCGTCAGTATCTTGGGATAAAGTAATGGTGTTGTCACTGTGAGCTGTAATATACAGACCAGGCTTGTTTTCTGATTGGATAGATACCAGGTGTTCATCCGAAGGATCAGATTTACCCGCTGTAATAACCCATTGTCTGTCGGGTTCTGAGCTGGATAAATCTGTGCCAGCCTTTATGGCGGTGTAAGGATAATCGATGTCGGCTGAAGAATTTACAAATTGTTCATGGCTTATATATGATCCTGCGGAGGATTTTATAAGACTGGTGCTGCCAAAGAGACCACTTGCAGATTCTTCTATCATGGAGATGCTACCGTCCTGATTAAATACCAGCTCCTGGAGGCATGCGCTTCTGCGGTATCCGTTACCGCCTGGCAATGCTCCGTTGTGGTACATCATATAAGTTTTGCTGTTAAAATCAAAAATGGCTTCATGATTTGTGTTACAGGTGGCAGTTGGGGACATGAAAATAGTACTGTTTTCCCATTCACCGGACATTGGATCAGAGGATGTTGAGTAAGCCATAGATTCTCTCCACTGTGAAGCATAGAAGAGGTAGTAGTCTCCATAGGATTGTCCATTTGAATCCTTTCTGCGATACAGCCATGGGGCTTCTGTGTAGGAAGAGAATCCTTGGAGTGTGGTAACAATGTCGCAGGAATTTGAATCATATCCTGAGGTAATCTTGCCATCGCCGTCAAGATCTGTTACAGATATCATGTCCTGATTCAGTTGGCAGATATAAAATTTGCCGTTTCCCCAGGCAAGATATCTTACCTCGTTTCCGTTTTCGTCGGTATCGATCCAAACTGTAGGATCTATATCGTTCCAGGCTGAGGTTTCGGGTTTGGTTACAATTCCCCTTACAAGAGGCTCACCTATGTCTATAAAAGGCCCGGTGGGGCTATCTGATATAGCTACGCCAATGGACTGCTTGCCTCGGGCGGTTTTATCCCATGAACAGAAATACAGATAATAGAGATCCTTGCCGGCTGCGTTGTCATAGTGCTTCACTACCTGACTGGCCCAGGCGCTTTTGCTGTCTTTCGTCCATTCTACATCATGCATGTTCATCACTACGCCTTCGTAGAACCATGTCTTAAGGTCTTTGGAGGAATAACACAGATATTCCGGGATGTGATAGGAGAACTCCTCAACTTCCTTGTCTGTTGACATGTCATGTCCTGTATATAAATAGACTGTATCCCCGTCGACGAAAACAGCTGGATCACCGCCATAAATGATCTTGCCCTTATCATCTGTAACTTGAATAATCGGGTTTGTAAAAGGACTCTTTTCCAAAACAGTATTAGTAACTTCAATTTTGTGTGTACATCCTGATAACAAAAGAACTGCAGCTATTAGTACAGGTGCAGTTCTTTTAAGAGTTTTTGAGGTCATTTTTGTATTTCTCCGTGTCAGCTTTGGGACTGATCATTAAGTGGAATGTAATTAATGCCCACTTTTATGTCCTGGGCATAGTTGCCGAAGGTCTTGCCAAACAGGGTGAGTCCGCCCGGGTGTTCAGCATCTTTGTCAACAGCAAATCTGAACTTGATCTTGCTGGTGCTTGTAAGATTGAACTCGTCTATAGAAACATCGGATATCTTAAGGCCATCAATAAAAGTCCCATAGCGATTGATAACAATAAGTTTTAGAAGTCCGTACTGATTCCAATTTGGGAACCACCAGTCGGGAGTGAAGATCCCCTGTACATCGCCAAAATCGCCAGGTGATGTCCACATGCCTATCTGCTTGTAGTTGAGATAAAAGCTGATGTCGCTTGGCCAGTCGTTGTTGATTCCGGGAGCTTCAGAGCTGAGTTCGACTGATATGGCAAGCTGTGTTATCTTCTGGGCAAGGGGGATGAAATTTGGAATGTCGTACTCTACATAGCCTGTTGTAAACCAGAGAATATCTGCATTGAACCTGTCAGGGTGGGCGAAATATCTAGGATCGTCAACAGCACCAATAAGCTGTTCGCTGGTGGACAGGCCACAGGTAGGCAGCGCACTGTAGCTGGAATAATGACCAACTTTGATCTCTGTCTGATATAAGCTCTCTGTGGGATCTGAAGGTACTATGTTTATAAGTATTTTATCTATTGGAACGGAGCAGATCTTCTGGTTGCCATGTCCTGCGGCTTCACCTGAAGTGGTGACAAGGCCACAGTTCTCAAGCTTTTTAATGTGTGAAGTGAGGGCGCCTGCAGTTATGCCAAGTTTTCCTGCCAGTTCGTTCATGCTCATGTTTTTGTTCTGGATAAGAAGCTTAATAATCTCTACTCTTATCTCGGAGCCCAGAGCCTTATATAGCTCAATACCGTCTTCAAAGTTTTCAATATGTAGCATTACATTATTCCTTTTTGTGTGTTGCTTTTTTAGAAAAAGCTATTTTACTTTAGCTTTTTATCTCTTTAATTCACTATAACATAGGATAACTAAAAGTCAATTGGTTTAAAAAATAATTTAGATATATCTAAAATTCTTTAATCCAAGTAAACGTTTAAGTAAATTTTCGAATCTATTTAAGGAAATACTGCACGTTAGTAAATCGTTACATGAATAAAATTGTTAGATATGCACAATTTACGACACTTTCTTTATTGCAAATCGACTATTTACTAAAATACTTCAAATTATTCTAAAATAAATATTGACACCCCAATGGGTACACTATATGATTTACATGTAATCAAAAGGTAATTTCTTTTCAGAAGGAGGAAGCAAAATGAAAAAGAAGTTGGTAAGCTCATTAATGAGTATAGCAATGGTTGCCAGCCTGCTTGCAGGATGTGGATCAGCTGCAGGAACAGACCAGACAGCAACCGACGGGGGTACAGAAACAGCTGAGGCTACTACAGAAGAGACAACAGCTGAAGAGACACCAAACGCAACATTCGGTGATGAGAATGGCACACATCTTGAGATGTGGACTTTCGTAGAACTCCACGGCCAGCATTATAAAGATATGGCTGAGGTTTGGAATGAGCAGAATCCCGACAGAACAATCGAGATCACATGTACAACATATCCTTATGGAGATATGCATACCAAACTCCTTACTGCTTTAGAGGCAGGCACAGGTGCACCTGATATCTGCGACGTAGAGGTTGGACAGTTCCCTAACGTTGTAGCAGGTTTGGATCAGTGGCTTGTTCCACTTGATGACTATGCATCATCTTATATGTCCACCATGGTTCCTGCGAGAATGCAGACATATCAGGGAGAGGATGGACATTACTATGGAGCACCATATCACGTTGGTGCTACAGCAATGTATTATAACGTAGCGGCTATGTCAGAGGCTATGGGACTTTCTCAGGAAGAAGTAATTGCCAAGATCGATGCCGTTAAGACATGGTCAGATTATGAAACTCTTGGAAAAGAGTATCTTGGAGCAGTTAATGAAGATGGCAAGTACTGGACATCAGTAGATACAGGCGGAACAGACTGGCTCTGGCTTGCAATGGCTGAGTACGGCGATGACTGGACAGGTGGATTTGAGAATCCTGCAAACTGCCAGCTTGATTCTGTAAAGAATATGCTTACAATGCAGCAGAGCTGGCTCAAGAGTGGCCTTGCTGAGATTTCTCCTGATGGACACGTTGACCTTGAGGCTGGATTCCAGAACATCATGGATCACAACATCGTTTCATTCCCTAAGGCTCTTTGGTACATGAGCCGTTTCACAAACTATATGCCAGAAGAGTCAGGAAACTGGTATATCGCAAAGTGCCCTGTATTCCAGGATGGACAGAAGTGCTCAGTAGGTATTGGTGGAACAGGAACAGTAGTTACACAGCAGTCTGAGAATAAAGAGCTTGCAGCTGAGTTCCTTTGCTGGGCGAAGATGTCAGATGAAGGAGAGCAGCACATCTGGGATAAGCTTGGATTTGACGTTTGTAACACAGCAATGTGGACAAAGGATTCATTTGCACACGATGATAACAACCAGTTCAATGCTTATTTCATCAATTATCCATATGATGTTCTTAACGAGATCGGTATGGATAATATTGGTAAGATTTCCGTTGTAGCTATTAGCCCTACAATCAATGAGTATGTATGTACAACAACACTCAATGAGGTTCTGGAAGATCCGGATTACAGTGTGGATGATGCACTTCAAGAACTGCAGGATGCAGTAGATATGGAGCAGTGATCACAGACATGCTCTTAGGCTAGATCCAAAGGGGATGCCGGTATAAATAGCGGTGTCCCCTTTTCTAACAGGATATTAAGAAGGAGTAGAAGATGAAAGGTAAGGATTTCCTCTATTCGCAGAAGGTTGCCCCATATGTATTTGTGCTGCCGTTTATAGCAAGCTTTATTGTTTTCTGGATATATCCACTGATTACAGCATTCACGATGAGCTTTCAGGATATAGGTGCCATCAAGACAGAGTGGGTTGGTTTTGCTAACTATACCAAGTTGCTTAAAGACAAGGTGTTCATGATTGCAGTGGCAAATAGTGCGAAGTATATGTTTTATACATTGTTACTGCTGATACCGTTTCCTATGCTGTTTGCAGTTCTTATGGATTCCAATATTGTAAAAGCCAAGGGAGTATGGAAGGCAATACTGTACATGCCTGCACTGACCTCAGTAGTTATTTCGGGTACTCTTTTCAGGCTGATGTTCTCTGAGTACAAGACAGGACAGATGAACCTGATTTCCGAAGCTTTGGGCTTTGGTACTTACAAATGGTTAAAAAATGGCTGGTCTGGAATGCTGGCACTGTTGGTATTGTGTTGCTGGCGATGGACCGGAGTTAACATGCTTTATTTTATTTCTGGTTTAAAGGGGATAGATTCATCTCTTTATGAGGCTGCTGATATCGATGGGGCATCACCATGGCAGAAGTTCTGGTATGTAACTCTTCCGCTTCTTAAGCCTACAACGATTTACGTTCTGACTATATCTGTATATGCGGGGCTTTCTATGTTCCTGGAGTCATATATGTTATGGGCTGGTAATTCATCGCCAAACAATATCGGTCTTACTATCGTGGGATATTTGTATAAGCGAGGTATTGAAAAGAACGATATGGGATATGCATGTGCTGTAGGAGTAGTACTTCTGGTCGTTGCTCTTATCATCAATTTTGCACAGCTTATTCTTAACGGAACATTCAAGAAGGAGGAGAGCTGATCATGTCAAACAATAATCATCAGAATCTTTCTCATACACCAAAACATATTGTGTTATCAATACTGGGAACAGGATTTTTTGTTTGTCTGTGTCTTCTTATAGCATTTCCTGTAGTTGCAGGACTGCTGGCTTCATTCAGGCCGGGAACTGAGCTCATAAGAAAAGGTCTTTCGCTGGATTTTAATCCGGCCACTATGACTTTGGACAATTATAAGTACCTCTTTGGCGGTAACCAGGACAGTAGAAAGTACTTTATGTGGTATAAGAATTCGCTTCTTATAACCATATTGTCAGTAGCGCTGACACTTCTTATATGTTATTTCGTGGCATACGGTCTTACAATGTATGATTTCAAACTCAAGAACCTTCTTTTTACACTGGTAATTGCAACAATGATGGTACCGTTTGAGATCCTGATGCTTCCCATGTATAAAGAAATAATAGCGCTTGGACTTATCGATACATATGTGGGCGTCATAATAACGGGACTATGCAGTGCCTCCACTATTTTCTTTTTCAGGCAATACATGACAGGCTTGCCAAAAGAGCTATTGAGTGCGGCAAGAATTGATGGAGCAAACGAATACTACATCTCCGTTAAGATCATAATGCCACTTGTAAAACCAGCATTTGCATCCATGGGTATCCTGTGTGCAATGGGAGCATGGAATGCTATATTGTGGCCGCTGCTGGTACTTAAAGGTGCGGAGAAGTTTACACTTCCTATCGGACTTAACACATTGCTGACACCATATGGCAACAACTACGACGTTCTTATTGCGGGTTCAATGTTTGGTATTCTGCCAATCTTCATTATCTTCCTGGTATTCCAGAAATACATTATCGACGGTATGACTGCCGGTGCGGTAAAGGGATGATAAAAATTATGAGGGGATAAACAATAATAATTTAATTTATGAATATGGAAAAAAAACTTAGATATAACGAGCCATGGATACTGCAGAGAGCTGATCCTTACGTTTACAGACATACAGATGGAACTTACTATTTCACAGCGTCTGTTCCTGCCTATGATGGAATCGTGCTTAGAAGAGCTGGCAGTCTTGCGGGGCTTGCAAATGCTCCGGAAAAAGAGATATGGCACAAGCATGAGAGTGGACCTATGAGTATTCATATATGGGCTCCGGAACTGCACTATTTAGATGGCGCGTGGTACATATACTACGCGGGCGGCGACAAGGATGATATATGGAATATCAGACCATACGTTTTGAAATGTGAAGATGAGGATCCTATAGGTGGAAGATGGGTTGAACTTGGTAAGATGAAAAGAGCTGATGATGACGAATTTTCTTTTGAAGCATTTTCGCTTGATGCTACAGTGTTTGAAAACAATGGTATTTTCTACTATGTATGGGCGGAAAAAGTTGGAGTTGGGAAACAGATAAGTAATCTCTACATTGCCAGGATGGAATCGCCGGATAAACTTGCAACAGTGCAGGTAATGCTCACAACCCCCGATTATGACTGGGAGAGGGTTGGATTCTGGGTAAACGAGGGACCTGCGGTCATTAAACATGAAGACAAGATCTTTTTGACATATTCTGCCAGTGAAACTGGTAAGGCATATTGCATGGGAATGCTGACAGCGGATAAGGATTCGGATCTTCTTGATCCTAAGTCATGGACAAAAGAAAGATTCCCTGTCCTTAAAACAGATGATAAGCTGGGGATATTTGGCCCCGGTCATAACTCTTTTACAAAGGACGAAAATGGCAGAGACATCTGCGTATATCATGCAAGAAGCGATGAGGAGATAACGGGAGATCCGCTATACAACCCAAACCGACACGCAATGCTCATGCCTGTTGAATGGGATGAACAAGGAAGACCGGTGTTTTCCTTGAATTGAGGGATGTCAATCATGGAGAAAAGGCTTAATTCAATACAACTAAATAATATCAAAATTGAGGATGAATTCTGGAACAGGTACACAGATCTTGTGACAACCAAGATCCTGTCCTATCAGTGGGATGTACTCAATGACAGGGTTGAGAACGCTGAGCCAAGTCACTGTATTAAGAATTTTGAGATTGCAGCAGGAAGGGCAAGAGGAGACTTTTATGGCTTTGTCTTCCAGGATACTGATCTTGCAAAATGGATAGAAGCGGCAGCATATTCTCTTGCTTCCCACGAAGATCAGAAACTTATGGGAACTGTGGATGAAGCGATTGAACTAATTGCAGATGCACAGCAGCCTGATGGCTATATCAACACATATTTTACTATAAAAGAGCCAAGTGGAAGATTTACTAATCTCTCAGAGGGTCATGAACTGTATACTGCCGGGCACATGATGGAGGCGGCGGTTGCGTATTACAACGTGACCGGAAAAGACAGATTTCTTAAGATCATGTGCAAAATGGCTGATCTTCTGTGTGAAACATTCTATTCTGAGGAGTACAAACACGCTATTCCCGGACATCAGGAGGTTGAGATTGGCCTTATAAAGCTTTATGGAGCAACAGGAACCAGGAAGTACCTTGATCTTGCAAAGGCCTTCATAGACAGAAGGGGACATAAGCCTAATCACCTTGAAGAAGAACGAAAAAAAGAGACATGGAAAGATGTATTTCACAATCCTGATCCTTTTATTCCTGAATATTCACAATGCGATGAGCCGGTGCGAATACAGAAGACTGCAAGAGGTCACGCAGTAAGAGCGGTTTACATGTATGCTGCAATGGCGGATCTTGCCTACGAGTATGATGATAAAGAGCTGATGACGGCCTGCGAAAGACTATATGAGGATATGGTAAACAGGCAGATGTACATAACCGGAGGAATAGGACAGAGTGGGATCTATGAGAGATTTACTGTGGACTATGATCTTCCCAATGACAGGAATTATTCAGAAACCTGTGCATCTATCGGACTGGCTCTTTTTTGTAGAAGAATGGCTCAAATCACTCATGATTCAAGGTATGCAGATACTATGGAAAAGGCGCTGATAAATACCGTTATTGCAGGTATATCAATGGATGGTGAGAGATTCTTTTATGTCAATCCACTTGAAGTGTGGCCGGACAATCTTTTGCCTTATACGTCAATGTCCCATGTTAAGCCGGTAAGGCAGAGGTGGTTTGGATGCGCCTGCTGTCCGCCAAATATAGCAAGAACATTAGCATCTCTTGGTGAGTATGCCGTATTTACAGGAGATGACAGCCTGTGGATTAACATGTATATGAGTGAGAAGTTTGATGTGAACATTCATGATGCGCATGTTGTTCTAAGCCAAAAGACCGGAATGCCATTTAAGGGAAAGACCAGTATAGAAATCTGCTCTGACAAGGATGTAAGCTTTGATCTTATGTTGAGAATTCCTGACTATATTGATGATTGTAGTGTAAGAGTCGTTTTTGATGGGAGGGAAATCTCTTTGACCATGGATAAGGGATATTTAAAGCTTCCGGTAAGAATAGATGCTGGTAATGATGCTCTTGAGATTGAACTAAGCTTTGATATTCCGGCGAGGTTTATCTATGCAAATAATAACGTCCGTGCTAATGCCGGCAAGGTTGCGGTAACAAAAGGACCTATCGTTTATGCAATGGAAGAAACTGACAATGGCTCTAATCTTCCGGCTTTTGCTGTGGATACCAATGCGGGGATAACTGAAGTATGGGACAACGAGCTGTTTGGAGGATGCATGGTACTTGAGGTGTCTGGCACAAGAAGTGAAAATGAAGATGCATCCAAAGACTGTCTCTATGGAATAAAGCCTCCAAGAGAAGTTCCTGCAAAAATGAGGCTCGTGCCATATGCCTATTGGAACAATAGAGGCGAAGGAGAAATGCTGGTTTGGATGAGAAGAAAATAAAGAGGATTATTGGAACCATGGCTTCTGCACTACTGATTCTTGCCATGGTTGGAGGATGTTCAATGACTAAAAGCGAGCCGTCTGTACTTCCTAATGAACTAACGGAAGAGGACATAAAAAAGGGATCAGTGCAGACAAAAGGCTCCCTGCATGATCCACAGATCATTGTCGCAGATGACGGCACATACTACTGCTATGGAACCCATATGACCGCTGCTACTTCGGATGACCTTGTTACATGGAAGAGTTGGGCCAATCAGGTTACAAAGGCAAACAAGATATTTGATAATCTCGTTACAGAGCCTTATGATGCGTTTTCATATGTGGGAAAGAATTCCGAGAAGAGTTACTCGGTATGGGCGCCAAGTGTTATTTACAACAAGACAACCGGCAAATACATGATGTATTTTTGTACAACATCTTCCTATATAAAATCCAATATAACAGTTGCGGTTTCAGATAATATAGGGGGACCTTACCACTACGAGAAGACCATTATTTATTCCGGGTTCAACAAGGCTGATGCTCTTAAGACAAATTATTACGAGATAATGGGCGAGGACAAGGAAGTTCGAAAGAGGTATATCACTGCCGCAGGTTTTAATAATCAGCTATGGCCAAATGCCATAGACCCTGCCATGTTTTACGATGCGGATGACAGACTGTGGATGGTATACGGTTCCTGGTCCGGAGGGATATTTCTTCTGGAGCTGGACAAAGAAACCGGAGATCCTATCCACCCCGAGACTGATGATGCTGCTGAGATTGATGCATATTATGGAAAAAGGCTTATCGGCGGAGGTCACCATCCTATAGAGGGACCTTACATCCATTATGATGAGGGTACAGGGTATTATTATCTGTTTCTGTCTTATGGTAATCTTCAGGCAGATGGAGGGTACCAGATAAGGGTGCTTAGAAGTGACAGACCGGATGGAATATACGTAGATGCAATGGGGCAAAGCCTGGGCGTTAATGGAGATCTGGATGCGTTTTCTGAGTATGGCGCAAAACTCATGGGTAATTATACTCTTCCGAGTCTTGATGTGACATACATGGCTCCGGGAGGACAATCGACTTTTGTGGATGATGATGGAAAGCTCTATATAGTTTATCATCAGAGATATGCTGATAAAGGTGAGACTCACAACGTTAGAGTCCACCAGATGGCAATGAACGAAGATGGTTGGCCCTGCATATTCCCATTTGCAACATCAGGAGAAACTCTTTCGCAGGAGGGCTATAAGCAGAGTGATCCTGAAGGAACTTTTTATATTTTAGATCATGGACTTGCAGTGGATGCTAATGTTAATAAGCCTGTTAAGTGTACTTTCAAGAATGGGAAAATTACTGGAGAGCTTGAGGGCGAGTACACTGTGGTAGATGGTAGTAACTATGTGACATTAAGAATTGATGGCACAGAGTATAAAGGCATTATGATAAACATGACTGATGAAGCAGGGAACAACACCTTCTGCATCAGCGCTGTAGGAAACAACAACCACTCCATATGGTGCGTTCATTATATGGAATAAAAAAGGAGAGGAAGAAAAGATGGCGAAGCTTGTTATCAACGAAACCAATAAGCTTGGAGAAGTTGCACCGGAGATATACGGACACTTCTCAGAACATTTGGGGAGATGTATTTATGAGGGCCTATATGTGGGCGAGAATTCAGATATCCCCAATGTTAATGGAATGCGCAAGGATGTTGTGGATGCTTTAAAAGAGATTCAGGTGCCTGTACTTCGCTGGCCTGGAGGGTGCTTTGCGGATGAGTATCACTGGAAAGATGGCATCGGTGAAAAGACAAAACGCAAGAAGATGGTAAATACTCATTGGGGCGGTGTGACCGAGGATAATAGCTTTGGAACCCATGAATATATGGAACTTTGCAAACAGCTTGGATGCAAGACCTATGTAAACGGAAATCTTGGAAGCGGCACAGTACAGGAGATGAGCGAGTGGGTTGAATATATGACCTTTGATGGAGAGTCTCCAATGTCCAATCTTCGTAAGGAGAATGGATCAGAGAAGGCATGGAAGGTTGACTACTTTGGAGTCGGTAACGAGAACTGGGGATGTGGCGGAAATATGACACCTGAGTTCTATGGCAACGAGTATCGCCGCTATCAGACATATGTAAGACAGTATGATGACAAGAAGCCTATTATGAAGATAGCATGTGGTGCTAATGTCGATGATTACCATTGGACACAAAAGGTATTGGAAACCTGTTTTGACCATACACCTGAACACCTTCATGGTTTTATGGATCTTTTGTCACTTCATTATTATGACATGCCTCTTGGGTGGGAACCTAAGGTGAGTGCCACTGAGTTTGACTCTGAGCTCTACTACAAGACACTTAATCAGGCATACCGTATGGAAGAACTCGTGACCAGGCATAGTGCTATCATGGATCAGTATGATCCTGAAAAGAAAATCGGATTGTCTGTTGATGAATGGGGCACATGGTTTAAGGTTGAGCCTGGAACCAATCCGGGATTCCTGTATCAGCAGAACACAGTAAGGGATGCGCTGGTAGCAGGTATTACTCTTAATATCTTCAATAAGCACTGCGACAGAGTTAAGCTTGCATGTGTTGCCCAGATGGTAAATGTTCTTCAGTCGGTGATCCTGACTGACGGAGAGAAGATGCTCCGCACACCTACCTATCATGTATTCCATATGTATCGTCACCATCAGGGAGCAGAGCTACTTGAGAGCTCGCTTTCAGGAATCGGAACGATTGGAGAAGGTAATACAAGTGTTCCTGAAATAACAGAGTCAGTAACTGTCAAGGAGGGGGTTATAAATATTACTGTTTGCAACTTGTCCATGACTGATTCTAAGACCATAGATCTTCAGCTGGCAGAGGATAAAGACTATGATGTTATGGAGAGCTCCATGGTTGGCGGCGGAGATCCTCATGACTACAACACCTTTGATAATCCTGACTTCGTAGTAGAGAAGGCATTTGATGGCTACAGGAAAGTAGCAGGAAACAAGTTCACCCTTGAGATTCCGGCTGCAAGCGTGATTGAAATAAGACTAAAGTAACTGCTGGGTGCCACCGGGGACGGTTCTTTTGGCGTCCCCGTGGCACGTTATTCTCTTGTTTTTGCACCCATGCTCTTTAATTCTTTTTTGCGGTCATACATCATATGATCTGCTCGTTCGAACACATCATGTAACTGCTCATCATTCGGAAGAAGTGTTGAATGGCCAATAGAAACAACAACTTCATTTTTCTTGATGTTTTCTTCTGCCTGTAGGTTAAAGGAGGAAATGGTTTCGTTTCTGGTATCGTATCCTTTGCCCTGCAAAAGAACTACAAACTCATCACCACCGGTTCTAAAAACTGAACCATGATTAAAAAAGTCACAGATAAGAGCACTTGCATCCTTTATAAGCTTATCACCTGCAGCATGACCTTGGGTATCATTGACATATTTAAGACCATTTACATCACATACAACAATCGCCAGTTTATCAATAGTTCCTTCACGGATTTGACTGTTTAATTGTGCTTCCATCTCCATATAGGCATGTTTGTTTCTGACGCCCGTCATTGAATCTGTATTGGCCATGCTCTTGAACGCATTGCTGTTTTCTTTTTCTTTAACGAGTTTTTCATTAGCAACACGGCTTAGCATGTAAATTAAAATAGCAGAGAACAGTGAAGCTACAACAAGCAAGAATAATATCTGCCTATGATTGTTCCTTAGATTGTTTTCGCTGATCTCCTTAATCTGATCCTCAATAACGCTCTCGCGGATCATTACGACAAGCTCCCATCCTGTGTCTGGCACAGGTTCATAGCAGATAGTATCCATTACGCCATTTATTGTAAAAGACAGTGTTCCGCTTTTATTATTTGCAAAATTGTCGCGAAATGAATTCCACTCTTGTTCAGAAACATTCCCGTTTGTGGCATTAAAAATATTCTCTTTGCCAATAAGCTGTCCGAGCTCTGTTTCTGATATGTTTCCACCATTTGCTGAATACAGCGCAAAATGTGTACTTTCCTGATCATCAAAAGCAAGCAGTTCAACAATGTCATTAATATCTATCTGAACAAAACATGCTTTAAACTGTTTGCCCATTATCTTTATATCTATTGGGATTACCAGACATAGATCCTTGGATGAACCGTAATTGAAGACAGTGCTTATCATTCTGCTGTCCAAAGTATCTTTTGCGAGAAAAGCATGTCTGCTTCCGCCGGTATATGTAGTGTACTGCGTATACACTATGTTATCCTCGTCTACCAGAGCAAAACGGTTAAGGGACAAAAGACTCTTCATTTTACCAATAGCAGATCGAAGATCCTCCTGAGATTCTATCTTTTCATCATCTATGACGCTTACAGCCTTTTCCATGTAGTCAAAATTATTGTTAATCAGGTTTGCAATTGTCTTGGCACGCCTGTCTGCCATGGAATCAAGGTAAAAGGCACTAACAGCAGAAACAGCCTGATTCGTAGATGAAATAGCCTGTTTAGAAGCCCAATAAGTATTGGCGATAAGCATTAAGATGATAAAAACACTTCCTATCGCTGCGGTTATAGCAATTTTCTTTTCAGTAAGCTTCTTGCTTTTCATTGTGAAACGTCTCCATACAAGATTTCAAGCATTGGTGCTGCATCTTCCTGATAAATGATAGTTGTACTTTCATCAGTTTTGTCTGGGAAAAGAGCTCCCGGTAAATTCCCATCAGCAATTTTTACCGCAACTTGCAGTGTATCAAAGCCAATGGAATAGCAATCCTGTACTCCAAGGCAGTAAATGACGCCATCTTGGAGATAATGAAGTGCTTCCTGGTCATGGTCCATTCCTACAATTACTGCGTTACTTCCAAGATCAGTAACTGCTCTGGCTGTTCCAACAGGATTGCTCATATTGCAACATACGAAGCCTGCAATGTCAGGATTGTCCTTGAGCATCTGTACAGTCAGTTCGTATGCTTTATCAATGGAGTCCATGTCATACTCTACTGCTGCTATTTCCATATTTTTATACTTGGCAATAGTGTCCCTGGCTCCCTCTGCCCTGTCTTCATGGCAAGGTGCGCCGTGACTCCCAACGAGTATTCCAACCTTGCCCTTGTAGTCGAGTTTTTTACAAAGCGCTTCTGTTAAATCTGCTCCGTCCTGATAGTTATGGGTATTTCCGACGTAAGCTATCCTTTTACAACCGGGAGCAGCATCAGAGCTGGAAAATGTCATGACCTTACTGCCGGAATCTATCATTTGGTCAAGGACAGGAGATATCTTCTCCTCATCTGCCACGTCTACTCCGATTACATCATAATTTCCTTCCTGAGCCTGTAATAGTCTTTTTGTCTGATCCTCGTAAGAAGCTGCATCCGGAGCCATATATTCATAAGTGATGGTTACGCCCTTTTCAAGATATTTTCTCTGGGCATCCTCCATTCCAAGCGCAACAGCATCCCACCATGGATGAACTATTTTGTAAGTAAAGTAGAAATTGTATCGTTTCTTGGCAGGCACATAATCATCGAGATTATGCTCAAAATCCACAACACTACTGGTATCATCAGTATTTGTCTCAACATTTGTAGAATATCCGCTACTGGTAAATGCAGCTACGAGAGAAAATGCTACAATAAGAAGTCGGCGAAATATATTATTATTTATCTTTTCGGACATTGCATTCCTCCTTGAAGATATAATTATCAGTTAGAATAATTATCCAATATAAATAATACTATATTTCGCCAATTTGTGTTCTTAAATATATATTAAACCTTTGTAATATCTCTTATTGATCACCCTGTTCGTTATTTTGAGAAAAGTTATCAATTATACATATTTTAGGGCTTATCAGATTGTGTTAAGCTAAAGAAGCAAGCAAATGTGGGAGGAATCTGCATTTGTTTGTTTTGCTATAAGAGAATAATAAAAATGAACAGGAGATGATTCTATGAAGAACTGGCATCATTGCGTATGGTTTTTGGGCGGAGTCCTTTTTGGAACAGCAGGTGTGAAGGTGCTATCAAGTAAAGACGCAAAGAAGTGCTATACACATACTACAGCCGCTGTTCTTAGGGCAAAAGACTGTGTGATGGACACGGCAAACAAGGTTC
>JAEEGH010008640.1_pt1 | contig 23997 bp, 19 predicted proteins | sample 9134181 | NCBI WGS metagenome assembly JAEEGH01 (sample SAMN16246544, study PRJNA631951) | gut metagenome | biome: gut microbiome; feature: rumen; material: DP-attached | host: Bos | place: Iran: Karaj | collected 2018-10
TTAATATAAACAAAAACTTCAATGGCATTCAGGGTGCAGGACTTTTCAATATAGCACACGCAGAATCCGGAATCGGCATTCAGGCAGCAGGCCTTTTCAACATAAACAAAAAGATTACAGGTGTTCAGGCTGCAGGACTCTTTAATGTTTGCCCTGAAATTACTGGTATTCAGGTTGCAGGCCTGGTTAACGTGGCTACAAAAATTAGCGGAGTCCAGATTGGTGTAATAAATGTGGCAAAAGAAAACAATGGAGTTGCAATTGGTGTGTTTAATTTTATTGGAAACGGTATGCACCACGGTGGAATGATCTGGGACTTCATCAACAAAACAACCGATATCTTCTTCCAGAGCGGAACAAAAAATGTATTCGTAACAGTCGGTATTTCAGCTAAAAAAGACCTTTTCGAAGAATGGAGATCTAATCAGTTTCTTTTCTATGCCGGTCTTGGTACAGAGTTCCGCTTTGAACAGATTCATTCAAGCATAGACCTTGAGCTTCTCTGTAAATCCGTAAACAACATTGACAGATTCTATTCTGCAACAAACGGCTACCTTACAGAAGAAGAAATACGTCAATACATCGACCAGGAATACAACGAAGAAAACTTTATTCCATCAATGCGGGTAACCTATAACTGCTTGCTTGGAAAACACCTTGAAGCTTCAATTGGAGCCAACACCGACCTTCACATTATCGGTGGAAACGATGCCGTCTTCCAGGTTACAAACCACAACAAAAAGTTCACCTTGAAACTTTCACCAGAAGTTGAACTTTGCAATTCATTCTTCGTAGGAGTAAAAGTTAAATAAGGAAGGAGAAGACTTATTGTAAGGCAGAGACTAGTTCCTCGGGCTTCATAACAATGTTTTCTTTGGTAGCACCGTGCTGCAGTAGGAAATCTTTACCACGGAAGCCCCAGTCAACGCCAATTACATCAAGGCCGGCATTTATGCCGGTCTGCAAGTCTACGTCAGAATCGCCAATGAAAACAGCTTTCTGACCTTCGCTTGTACCGTCAACTCCGGCGCGCTTAAGTATTTCGTAAACACCATCTGGTGCCGGTTTTGGAGGAAGCCCCGGACGACTGCCACTAACAATATCAAAACAATTCGGAAAATATTTATCAACCAGTTCAAGAGCAGCAGTTTCAACTTTGTTTGTATTCACGGCAATTTTAATACCTGCTTCGCGCAGCTCGGCAAGGGCTTCTACAACACCGTCGTAAGCACGCGTCTTAATTGCAGAATGCTTTTCGTAATAAGCAATGTATTCTTTTAAAATTTCGTCAAACTTTGGATTTTCGCGACCGTCTGGAATTGCACGCTCAATCAATTTAGGGATTCCATTTCCCACCATAAAGCGCACTTCATCAACCGTATGCAACGGCATAGAATACCGCTCCAAAACCACATTCAGCGAATCCGCCAAATCATCTATCGTATTCAGGATTGTCCCATCCATATCAAAAATCGCAAGCGCATATTTAGGTTTATTTTTCATGAAAGGAATTATAATCAAAAGGTTGGGCGCGTGGCAAGATTAGTTTTGAATAGACTGTTCAAGACTCAGTCAAGTTTCTCTGTTTCTGTAAAAAATCCTTTATCATCAATAATTCCATATTTACCATTTTTCTGAGCAATTGCATATTTTCCGAAAAATGATTCTGCATCTTCATATTCAAAAGGAATTACTATCTTACATTTTTTATCTACAAATCCGAATCTTTTTTTACCATTCAAATTTTTGGAAACCAACAAAAGTCCATTACTAAATGTTGTACTTTCCACAACATATTCATCTGGAATAACGATTTTACTAAAGTTCTTGTTCAGAATCAGCCATTTTTCTCCAGCTTTTTTCTCTATTGATTGAACAACAGCAACACCTTCATTAAATGAACCAATAACAAGTGGAACCTGAATACAATTGATTTCATCTCGCCAAATATAATTAAAATCAAAATCGCAACGATAAACAATTTTTCCATCAACATCAACATAACAGCTTTCGCCAGCCTCACCATTCTTATTCATCATAACAACAGGAATGAGACCTTCAGAATAATAATCGGCAGCGGCAAAAATCTTATCTAATACAGTATTAAAGTTTTCGTCGATTATTTCACCATCTCTGTTATAATTCAGAATTACAGCTCTGTTCTCTCTGTATGGATAAGCATGATTACAGCCAAATTCCTGTTCTACCAAGTCTTTTGAATAAAATCTTATCTGACCTGCCAGCCAAGGTGCATCGGTTTTATTCCCTTCTTGAAAACGAAGTGCTGCTTTCTCTGTGTTTCCATTACTGAGATTAAGAAGATAATAAGTTTTATAAAACCCTTCACCCTTTGAAAAATAAAATACAGACGGCGAACACATCATTATTTCATTTTCATCATGATTAAACTTATGTAATAATTTCAGATTACAATCATAAACATGGTTTCCAACTATATCACTTTTGCAAAGAAAAACATCATTATAAATAATCTTATCATAAGTTGCTGAAAGAATAATTCTCTTGTTATTATTTATAATTCCGTATTTTCCATTTTTTTTATACAAAGAATAATCTGTATCTGCAAATATCTGAATTGTAAGAAAAAAGGCGATTATAAGAATAATTAGTTTTTTCATTCTTATTTGGAATAAAAATCCCCTCCTCCAAAATCTTTCCAAGTTTTATACATATCCATGTAGTTTTCTTTTATAAACTTTTGGATTGTTGTAATCTGAGAATCTGTTAAATCTCCTCGTTTTTGCAGAACAGATGAACCATCATTTCTTACAAAAAACTTAGCTGATGTATTTTCTGTTAATTGTTTATCACTCGCATGAACATGCATAGCTTCTACGATACATTGAGAAGTAAAATACAAATAATGATCTGCTATTTTATCTCGATAGTATTTAGGCATTTGAATCCTCTAAAAATTGTAGATTCTTTTTTGCTAACTCCAATACAATAGCTTGCTCTATTTCATCCATATTTGTTTCTATAATTTCAAGGGATTTATTAATTACAATTGCACAATCTGGATGTTCAAGATTCAAAATGCTCACAAATCCATCATTTCGACTTGTAAAAGCATATCCATTTACAATGAAATCCGCTTCATCTGCAATTTTCTGAACTTCTGAATCAGGCATATTCTATCTTTACCCCTTTTATTGGCGAAAGAAATTTTTCTTTATCCATATATAAACCTTCAAGGACGGGAATCAAATCTATATACTCTTCAATTTCTTCCTTGTTATGTTTATACTTTGCCATTACTTCTATATAACCATTATCCCAAAATAAAACTTTTGTATAACGTTCTAAATTATTGCAGGTTCGAAATGTTAATTTCCTGCCGTTGAATGAGAAAGTAGTATATTTATCAAAACTGCTCAAAATTGCAATATCATTTTCCTGCATAATTATAGTTTAACACACTTTAATTCAATGTACTAGAAAAACTTTGATATCCTTTTTTATTTAATAATTTTTCAATCAACAAATGCAGTACCCTTTTACAATTTCATATTTCATTTCAGGTTTTCTCATTTCTCTGATTATTTCAAGCAGAATATCATTGACACTAGTACCATTGACAACATCAACGTCATAACAATCCAGTTTCCATTGCCCAAAAGTATATGTGTTTATTTCACCAAGCATTATTCCGGCAAACATATAAACAAAATAATCTGTCTCATGTTTTTTTAAATTGATGCGGTGCGATAAATACCAGTCAAAAATCTCCTGATGATATTTTTCAGCTTTTTCATATTCACCAAGCGTATACAGTGTATTTGCATAACAACATTTCTGTACCCGATTAAAACTGTTACCATTCTCAATCCATTTATCAAAAACTCTTTTTATACTTTCCGGATTATCTGAAAAATCTTTTGATATGTGGCTCCACATTCCGTAGATTGATATTTCCCGTGAGTAAGCCAGCCATTCATGCGGTTTAAGTTCTATAGCCTGTTCAAGAAGCTCCAATGACTTTTCTGCTTCTTCCATGCTTAAAAAACATTTATTTCCTTCTGCAGCCTTATCAACAAGATTTTTATAGTTTACAGATTTGCAACTTAGAAACAGAGGAATTAGTAAAAATAGAAGATATGTTTTTTTCATGTTTTACTTACTCCCACAAATACAAAACTGGATTCTCGTATTGTATAGAACCTTTATGACCAACCTTTCCATTCCAAATCATTGTACGATTTCCTGAATCCATAGTTTTATTTTCTTTTTCATATACAAACCTGTTTTCATCTTTGTCAAAAAACGAAATAGAAGTATATCTATTAATCATTTCATTTCCAATCTCTGTAAAGATATAACAAACAACCACCTTTTGATCATCTATCATTCGTTCTTCGCCATACGTAAAAGGAATGTAAAACTTATTTTCTTCACTCTTTTTAAAAATATAATAATCAGAAGGCGCAAATCCATCGACTTTCTTAAATCCATTTTCAATTAGATACTCATCTATTTTTTTATTTGATTTTATATACGAATTATTCTCCGTTATTTTATGAATAACACCTTTCTTATCAACTAAATAAGTTTTTTCATCAAATTTTATACTTGCATACAAACCATCAAATGATACAGCTTCTTCGAATAAACAGGGTATCAAAAGTTTAAACTCTTTAGTTATAAATCCATATTTTTTCTCCCCATCTATAATTTTACTGACCAACAGCAATCCACTGCTAAAACGATATGATTCGGGTGTAATATCAGAAGGAAAATCTTTACAAGAACCATTTTTATCAATAAGCTGCCATTTTAATTTATCATTTTGAATTACAGCAACTCCTTCATTGAACGAATAAGGAAGAATTGGTTCAGCACGAGGACCAAACCAATCGGAATCAATATAAAAAGAAGTTTCAAATACGAAATCACCTTTAGTATTTATAAAACCTTTCTTCTTACCTAAAACAACTGCCAAAAGATTTTCAGAAAATGTATATGCGCATTCTTTAATTCCCTTACAAACAATATCACCATTTATATTTATAACATCAAACTCACTGCCCTTTATCGAAGTTGTGAATACAACTGCCATTTCCTCAGAAAAAGGAAAAGTCATATCAAAATAATTAAAAGACTTTGAACTAAAATCCTTATTATAATAAAAACCTTGGCTTGCATAATATTTGCTTTCATCAGAGTTTCCAGCACGAAGTCTGTCTTCATACGGAAGTTCAACAACCTTTCCTGTTCTTGCATTCAACACTTCAACCTTTTTGAAATCCTTATGTTGTATTTGAACAAGGCTTTCAGAAACCGCTGTTGATAAAAACACATCTTCTGCTGAATAAATATAATTTAGGTTATCATCCAAAATATAAACGGTATCATTTTCATTCATGCAAAGAAAAAAAGCATTTGTTTTTTGAATGTATTTGTACCTGGGTTCAATTACTATACTATAATTTGAATCGACAATTCCCTGCTTTCCATTATCGTTATAAACATAATAATTTTCGGCTGCACATAATTGAAGTAGAAATGTAATTACTGAAACAAAAATAAATGGTCGCTTCATATTCTATTGCTCCCACAAAATCCCTAACTGGGCACCAATACAAAGTTTGGTTTTGTAATCAAATAAGTATTCAGCATAAAAACAATCGTCATCATCAGCATTTGTGTTTTTATAAGATTTGTCGAAAGTAGAAAATGCAATATCAAGAATTTTTCTTCCATTTTTATCTTCGTAAACTTCGTATTTATAAGTTTCTAAATCCTGATAAAGCTCCAGGACATCTGTAACTGTCATTTTTCCAATTCCAGCTTTCTTCTCTGATATAAAAGCTTTATTTGTTTTTATTTTTATGGAACCAATTGTCCGCTGCAAATTCATTTTTTTATCATAGGAATATTGTATTTCAAAATCAGTATAATCAAGAATGACTGTTATATAATCATCACGATATCCAGGAAATGTCAATTCTTCTGTGATTTTCAATGGTTCTCCAAGATTTTTTATTACAGAAGAAATTTCATCGCGTAATCCAAATGAATAATTGTTTGCAGTGTAGACAAAAAACAACGACTTCTTATTTTCCAATGGATACCATAAAGATTCTTCTTCCTCATAAATCTCTACTACTTGCGCAAAAACTACAGAAAATTGAAATAAAAGTATGAATAGTAAAATTATTTTTTTATATTTCTGAATCATTATACGATGCTCCTTAAATACCGTAATCTATAGACAGTTGACATTTTTGTAGAATTTGAGTTTTCGAATCAAAAGTCATAACTATCATAAAATCTCCATTTTTTTTTAATTCAATAGTGTTTTTAGGAAAATATTTCTCAGCAGAAAACCAACAGAATAAATCTAACTTTTCAGAAGAATATCTTGAATAAACCTTTCCATTTGAAACATCAAAAAAGTCTGAAACATCCTGAAATCTGGTTTTACCAATTTGGAAATTTAAAAATGTAATAAAATAATTTGTATTCTCCAGAGTAATTAACCAAACTCGTTCTTTTTCTTTTCGTTGCTCATCAAAAAAATCTAAATAAAATTTTATTCCGTCGTATATATATCCATCTATGATTCCTTCTACATCCTTTGACTCTATAATATCTTTAGGCTCCCCCAAATATGATTTTATTGTGTCAAAATCCATAAGCAAAGAAAATTCATTTCCTTTTTCATCATGCAGTTTTATTGATTCATCTGTTATTTCATAGGAATATAAATTAGAAACAAATATAAATAATAAAACTGCGATGAACCATTTTTTCACAAACTTAAATATTCTCATAAATATCCTCAAGTGTTATTCTTTATTCACTCTAATATTCTCTGCACAATTAACTATTGTATTATTTTCTTGATTAACATAAAAAAGCTTTATTTGATCCAAATTAGAAAAACAATTTGAAACATCAATTACAATATCATTTACAGCTATATATGATGAAAATTTAAAATGGATTTCATTTATATGAATTGGAACTTTGTATTTTTTTATAGTGTTGTCAGCCTTTAATGCAATTTCAGCATAATCATATACAGGTTTTCTTAAATCTGATTCATCATTCCAATCAAAAAGGATACGTTCAAAACTCCCTGCTTTATCAATCCAGATAGTACAAATGGCCCCAACCAAATCATCATCATTTATATAAAAAAATGCTTTGTCTTCACCATTATCCGAAGGAAGAATAGATTTCGCCCTGCAATTATAATATTCTCCTTCTTTGTAATATTGATTTTCAATAATATCACCATTTTCTGTTTTTCCAAATACAAACGAATCGTTTTCTCTTTCAATTGAAAAATCACCAAAAATATTATTCTGTAAAAAAACAATATCATCATTCTTTATGAACTCCGACCGACTGAAAACTTTTTTTTCAAATGCGAAAGAGAAAGTGATTGTAATTAATAGATATATGATTAAAAAAATTGTTCGTTTCATTTTCTTGCCTCCCTTACACAAAAAACTTATCTCCAGATTTCTTCAACTTGCCGGTCAAGGTCATCTGTTGAACTGTTTGTGAAAGTCTTTTGCTGATTCCTTTGTAGCCCAATGCATGAGCAAGTTCTGTAAGTGTAAGCGGATTGTTTTTAAGTACATTACAAATCTGCGTTTCATATGATTCAGACTTCTGCTGTTTTGGTGTTGGCCTGTTAAAATATGGATGTACAGGAATTATTACAGAAAGATAATCGCGGTCAGGATTCTGCTTGAAAAACATTAATGGTGAACCGTTCTGTTTTAAAGCAGCAATTGCATTTGGAAAACCAGTATTTCGCCCTTCTATTAGTCGCAGTTCCTTTAAAAAATCTCCAATGCGACGATTGCGATAGAATCTGGCACGTATATCATAATTAGCAATATCATCATCAGTTATACTGCGGTCAAAACCTGGAAAACTAGTGACTTCTATTTCGCTTGGAGTTATGCGTACTGTAATTGGTTCATTAATCTGATAAGAACGATGATATACCGCATTTGCAAGTATTTCTTCAATTGCAGCATACGGATAATTCAAGATTCTTTCAGCTTCGGCCTGCTCCGGTAATTTTATGACAGCCTCTTTTATAACATAATTTTTCAGATAAGAAAGAGCATCCCTTAGTTGTCTTTGAATTGGTCCTGTGAAGATTTTTTCTGTCATATTTGTGCCTGTCGGATCAGGAATATCAACAACCTCTATTCGTGCATAACGGAAATATTTTTCAGGATGCTCACTAAACATAAGTATTCCAACATTCAAAGGCTTTTCATTTTCAACAGGTCCAGAAACTATCTGTAAATCTTTTGCAAGCTCACGTAGAGATTTATTATCTGAAAACTTATATAAATCACTTTCAATTTCCTTAAGATGATTACGAATCAAACCTATATCCAAATCAGAAATATCAGCTGCCAAACATTCACGGTCATCAAAAGGAATTGTAGATGAAACATAAAATAATTCCTTTTCTTCATCACGGGAAGCAATAACTGTACTACTGAACTTTCTGATGTAATAGTACTTTGTCCCCTGCCCTTTTGTAACATCTTTTGGGGCACGGTAAGGTCGTCCATATCCGCCTTTTACCCAAATTACAATAAGATGTTTTTTCTTTCCATCAGTTTTATCGTGATACAAAACGGGTTCAACTACCGGTTCATAAAGCGGCTCTATAAAATGACAATACTCCCGCAGCTTTTTCAATGTCGGATCAATCTGATTTTTATTCAGACCGCTCACAGGAAACTTTGGAGTGCCATTATCTTCTTCAACACCGATAATGACATAACCTCCACCCAGATTATCTATATCATTTGCGAACGCACATATAGTTGTTATAACCCGTGCAGGATTTAAATCTTTTTTATATTCAATTCTTGTTGATTCAACAACCTGCGGATTCAATAACTCATCAATACTAACTGGTATTCCCATATTCTTGCCTCGACAAAATTATAACATACTCGATGTTTTTTTGTCGAGTACTCGACAATTTTCTTATCAAGTTTGTCGATTTTGTCGAGTCCGACAATTCATTGGAATGTTTTATTTTTTCTTAATAGTATACTCAAAGCTGGCGGTGCCGGGATTGTCGGCAGGGTCGAATACCCATTTGCTGACCTGTTCGATTATTTCGTTCTGGATGATTGGGGCAAGTACAGAAGCCGGTGTAAACTTTATGCTGCTGCGGGAAACAAAGCCGTTGCTCTGAACTGTGAATGAAACTATAACGGTGATGTTATTTTCTACAGCCTGCTGTGCCTGTTTGCTGAGTATGATTTCCGGTTTTTCAGGTTCGCGGATTGCACGCTTTGAACCGTCTGCCATTGTAATATTGATTCCGCTTCCGGATGATGATGTGTCCGGCTTGTTTTTTGCTGAATCATCTGTTTTGTTACCGTCTGTTGTCTGTCCCGATGGTGTGTTTCCAATCTTCTTTATTGCTTCGGAGGTAGAATCACTTGTGCTTTGATTTCCAGTATTTTTTTGAGCCTGTGAAGTTTGTCTTTGAGTTTGACTTTCTGTAACAGTTGCCGCACCACCCGAAGTTGAGCTCTGATTTGTTACAACTTTTTGTGGAGTACTTGCAGGAGTTGATGATGAAGTTTCTACATCGGAATCATCGCCGAACATATCTTCCCAGGTAGGCTTTGGCTTGTTTTTCTTGGCGGCAAGCTGTTCTGCCATAAGCTCTTCATTAGATTTTACAAGGTCGTAGTGAACAGTTTCCACAGGTTTTTCTGGTGTTTTTTCAACAGCTTTTGTTTCTGCTGATTTTGTTTCTACCCTTTTCTGCGGTTCAGGCTTTTTTTCTACCGGCTTTGGTTCTGGTTTTGGCTCAGGATTTTTTTCCTGCTGTTTTGGTTCGACCTTAGGCTCCGGCTTTGTTTCCTGCTTAGGTGTAGGTTTAGGTTCAGGCTTTGGTTCAACCTTAGGCTCCGGTTTTGGCTCCGGCGCTTTCTGTACAACTTCTTCCACAACCGGCTGTGGTTCGTTTACAGGCAGAGCTTCCACATTTTCTGTTACAGGATTTTCAATCGGATTATCAGCTGGTGTTTCAACCGGAGTTTCTGCCACAGGTTCAGTTGCAGCTTCATCAACTACTGCTTCATTCGCAGAAACATTTGCCGCATTTTCATCACCTGTACTGTCTGCACTTTCTTCCGGTTTTTCTTCAATCGGGGTAGATTCCAGAATAATCTGAACCGTTTCGTATTTATCATCATCATTATTCGGATTTATAAAAAAGCAGCCAATAAGCAGCCCAAGCCACAAAACAATTGTTACAATAATGCTTATTACAAAGCTTGTGCGGTGAGGAGAACTGTCTTTTCCGAATAAAGGCCTTTTAATCATTTTCTATTCTATACTTCCTGACTGCTTTTTTGAGCTTGTCCTCAAGTTTATAACCGAATATCCGCTTGCACGAATAACATCAAAAAGTCCTACAATTGTTCCGTTAGTTACTTCTGAATCTGCTTCCAGGCTGATTGGAAACTCTGTTTTCTTTGTGTCGCCGGTATCGTACATTGCAAGCTCGCTGCTAAGCTCGTCCACAGTAACAGGCTTTTCATTAAAATACAAAGAACCATCTGCAGAAGCCGTAATTGTAATACCCTGCATGGAAGTACCTTCAGCCGTTTTGCTCACAGGAAGATTAAGCTTTATCCCCGGCAGAATAGCAAAGGTTGTAGAAACAAGGAAGAACAAAATCAGCTGGAAAACAATATCAATCATAGGAGTCATATCAACATTTGACTGAATTGAACCGCGTCTGCTTTTTAATCTCATTTTACCCTTCCAGTTAATTTCAATACAACAGAAGTTACGTGAGCTTCCATTTCAACAATGCGTCTGTTAACACGGGAAACAAAATAGTTGTGGAAAATTACCGACGGAATAGAAACACTCAAACCGGCAACAGTAGTAACAAGAGCTTCGGCAATTGCACCTGCCAGTAAAGCAGGGTCACCCATTGTTCCACCGTTTCCAAGAACACCAAATGCCTTGATATTACCAGTAACAGTTCCAAGCAAACCAAGCAGTGTAGAAATATTAGCAATTGTTCCAAGCGGAGTGATAAAATGCTCAAACTTAGGAACAACAAAATCCATTTCGGCTTCTACTAAATCGCGGATATCGCGCTCTTCGTAACGGCGGCAATCAATCGCCTTTTTAATAACCTGCGCCATAGGAGTATCTGCTTCTGTACACGCAACTGCACACGCTTCAAAATCGCCGACAGCAAGAGAACTGTTTACGTTGCTCATCAGCTTTGCATCACGCTTTTTAATATTTGCAAAATAAATGCATCTTTCAATGATGATGAAAGTAGCCAGAACTCCGCAAATAAGAATAGGAATAATAAGTATTCCACCAGATTTTAATGTTTCTATCATAATCTATTTCTCCTGTGTTTTTTATCCTTTACTAGAACAAAAACTTTATAAGCAATGTTACGTTACCGCTGTTAGCCACATACTGACCGGCATACGTTCTTGGTTCACCGCTCACAAGCTTAACTATATCTGTTGCCGACAAAACCACACTAACCGCCGGAGAAACCTGAGTAAAGGCTTCAAAGCCGACAAGCGGTGTTTTATCTGCCGCATCTATGCTGTAATAAGTTTCAACCGAAGCTCCCCAGCTGCCTTCTTTTCCCTGCAAAGACATATTAAGCAGGAAATTATGTTTGTTTTCAAGTACCGGTAAATCAATCCAGTTTGCCCACCATTTAGCAGTGATGGCAAACAGCTTATATCTATAAGTAAAATCCAGAACCGTACAAAGCGTTTCCTGATTTTTTGATGAATACTCATAAATACCGTTAACCGGAGTAAGCTCTTTGTAGCCGGCAACAAGCGTATTGTTTCCAAAAGCAGTTGTTGAATAATCAGCACCCAAATCAGCAGAAAAAGCCGATTTTAAAGGAAGCGTTAACCTGAAGCTTGTAAACCAGTCCGAAGTTTCTGACGGTACAAACGAAAGCCCTGTAAACTTATATTTCTTTTCGTATTCAGAGATTTTCTTCTGCTCTGATTTTATACCACCCTGTAAAAAAATGCTGACTCTTCTATCCGAAAAATAAACCGGGAACGAAGAGTTAATGCCAACAGTAAACGGCACAACAAAACTGTTATCATTCAAGTAATTACTGAAAACAAATGCAAAATCGCCGAACAGCTTTACATAATCATTTTTCCACGAAAAGTCTGCACCAACGCTGCCACGGTTAACACTTGTATCTGTAAAAGAATAAGCTGCATCAAAAGCAGTTTCTATACCCTTACCTTTCCAGCCTGCATTGAGCCCTGTTCCAATAGAAAAGAACATGCTGCTTCTTATCCAGTCCGGACAGGTGAACTCTGCAGAAGGATTATAAGCAATTGATGCAAAGCGATTGTAAAACTCAGAATCTACGCTGCCGTTTATAAAAAAGCCTTTCGGTAAAGTCCAGAGAATATTTCCTTTTCCAAAAACTGTATCCTGATTTACAGAAGAAATACTTTCTGCCTTACTCTGCAAACCGTTTCCAATATCCTGGTAAGCTCCATCCAGCGTAATAAAAAGATTTTTAAGCGAAATGCTTTGATTTACCTTAATTTCCGTATTATTATTGCTGTAGCCATCTGCAAGTGAATGACCGCAATAACCCGCAGACGACTGATGAGTAAAGCTGATTCTGAAAGGATTTTCTCCATAGATTTTTGAAACCGCAAAATCACCGGTAAAGCTTGCAGGATAACCGCCGCCAATTTTTCCTTCTGCATACACCTGATTGTTTTTATCATCATCATCGTAAACTGCAAGCTCTTCGCCGTCTTTAAGCTCAACTTCCGGCAGCTCAGGCACAAGCTTTCCTGCAGTTTCAGGCAACTGAATCAAATCTGTAAAATCTGGAGCAGGAATGTTTTCTTCCTCTTCTTTATCTGCAGAAACAACCGTTGTTAAATCCGGAAGTTCAATATCATCCTCGGCATAAAGAGAAAAGCCAAAAGCTGCCAGCAGTAAAATCGCAGTAATAAATCTATTCTTTCGTAAAATCATATACAATTCTCCAACCCTTATTTTATCAACGCGTCAACCTTATTAGCCTGTTTTGAAGCAGGATAAAGTGACTTCAACAATTTTGCCGTTGCCTTTGCATCTCCGTTCTGATTTGCTGAAACAAAAGCAGAAGTTGCAGAATACAAGGCAGCAGCGGCATCTGTTTCGTAGCCTTTGCCACATATTCTGTAACATTCGGCAGCCTTCAAATACATTTCTGCACTTTCTTTATATAAAGCTTTGTTTTCGTAATCCAAAGCCAGGAAATCAGCATTTTTTGCCCCGCAAAGTACATCATCAAAGTTTTTCTTAGTTGAACTTTCATCCGGGGCCTGCAAAGGAAGCAGCTTTTTGGCAAGAACAATGCCTTCTTCATAATATTCATCAAACTGAGCATATAAAGCAACAAGCTCTGTTCCGGCAATTCTTCCTTCAACGGTACCAAGCTCACCTTTTTTTGCAAACTCGCTTCGTTTTTCTACAATTCTTCTGTCTATGCCAGCAGTAATCTGTTCAAGCTCCGTGATTTTTTCAGCAATTCCGTCAGCTTCGGCCTGCTTTTTGTTTTTTGAAACAATCTTCTTTGCAATATCAAGAGATTCTGCATAAAAGCCTTCGTCATAATATGCCTGCATAAGATTCTTGGCACCGGCATAATAATAAACACTCTGCGGGAACTTAGTTATGAGCGTTTTATTCTGCATAATACAGCGGTTGTTATCGCCAAGTTTAAGATTGCTTTCTCCGCTGAAATAATAGGCTGCATCGGTAAAACGTCCGCCTACATAACTGAAAATATATTTTGTAAAGCCTTCTTCGGCCTTTTTGTAATTTCCTTTTGAATAATACAGCTCTCCGCAGCGGTACATTGCTTCTTCTGCTTCCGGTGTTCTGCTGTAATCTGTATAGATGATTTTATACTCTGCTTCGGCTTTATCATCATCACCGGCAGTTTCGTAGATTTTTGCAATCTGGAACAATGCACTTATTGCAGTATCTGTCTGCTTTTTTGTAAAAGGTTCAAGCGTAGAAACAGCCTTTTCATAATCCTTTTTATCTGCATAGATTTGAGAACAGAAAAGTGCGGCATTGTATTTTTCTTCATTATTTCTTGCAAAAGAAACCATTGCTTCTGCCTGAACTGCAGCCTTATCAAAATCACCGAATCTTAATGCTGACTTTGCGGCAAAATCATACGCCTTAAGTCTAAGCTCTGCCGAAACCTTATAATTATTATTAAACTCAATAAAGGTTGAGTACGCATCCTTGTATTCGCCAAGCCTGTAAGAAACATATCCTTTGTAATAAACCGCCTCGCCTTTATAATCGCCAGCCTGTTTTACATACTGATTCAAGTGTTCTTTTGCAGATTTATAATCCTTAAGTTTTATTTCGCACAAACCCGCAAGATATGGTGAAAGCGGCTGATTAGCTTCCAGTGCAGTTTCTTTTGCCTTTTTCCACTTTTTCTGCTGAAACAAAACCTTTGCATATTCAAGACTTTCTTCCAGAGAAAGCTCTTTTTTTGCGTAAAGCTTTTCGTAAATGCTTTCTGCTTCTTTGTATTTACTCTGGCGGCTCAGGATTGCGGCATATAAAAGCTTGTTTTCTTTTTCTGTAAGATTTGTGACGATGATATTTTCGGCTTCTGCATAGTTGCGCTGTTTGTAAAAAGCTGTTGCAGTAAGAAAAACAGTCTGCGAATCCGGGGACTTTTCACCGGCGACTTCTGTTTCCAGCATTTTTTCGTAAAGCGGCGGAATATTCTTCCATTCTTCCTGTGCTGCCCTGCAATAAATCAAAAAGGCGTAATAGGATGATGTAAGATTTTTTGTTTCTGCTGATAAATAACGATTTTCGTTTTGAGAAAGCTCCTTTTCCAGCTGTTTTGCAAGAGATAAAACTGAAGATTTTTCACCAGAAACTTCATTTCCGGCTTTTACAGCTTCTTCAATTTTCATTCGGGCTTCGTAAAGGCTGATGATTAAAGAACTTTCATTTTGCTCAGAAGCTTCCTTTGCAAGTTCAAAGCATTCTCTGGCTTTATCAAAATCCTTTTGAAGATAAGAATCTATTCCTACGCGTACCCAGAAATCGGTGATAATACCCTGAGAGTTTGTATTTTTGCCGATCCGCTGGATTCTCTGCAAAACTTCCGATGGCTCAACATCAAGATTATTCTGAGAAGCTACAAGATAAGCTTTTTTAAGTGCAGTAACCGAAACATTCTGATTTTCGCTTTCAATCAGGCTGTTGTAGAGATTATATGCTTTTTGAGCTTTTCCTGCTTTTTCGTAGCTTTCGGCAGCATACATTGTAAAAAAGGTAAAAACTTCAGCAGAAAAACCTTTATTATTATTCTGGATGTGCTCCAGCTCTTCGTATAATTCTATTGATTTTTGATATTCGCCGGTATTTGCATAGGAAACAAAAAGCTTTTGAAGGGCTTCATCATAAGCTTTTACAGTAAACTTTTTGCCGTTTGCCGCAACATATTCAAAAACAGGGACAGCCTTAGCGTAATTCCCCTGAAGATAATAGATTCTTCCGGCATAAAGCATTGAAATATCATAATAATCGTACTTTTCTTCTTTTTCTGAGATTGAACAGGCTTTATAAAAGGCATCCAGGGCTTTATCGTATTGCTGCTGGAAATAATATGCCTTGCCAAGAAGATAATATGTTTTTGCAAAATCTTCTGAACCAAGGTGCATGGAAGGAATTACAAGAAGAAAAGTTTCGGCGGCTTCTGAAAATCTGCCAAGATTAACAAGCGCTTCGCCTTTAAGAACGAGTGCTGGAGTTATAAACACCGATTCGGGATAATTTTTTTTAAGAAAATCTGTTCTGTCTACTACGCCCGGATAATAGCCTGTAGTATTATACGAAGTGATTTCGTTATAAATCGATATTTCTGTACTATCAGCATTACCGGCACTCTGTGCAAACAAAGTGATGCAGCATAAAAGGTAAAATACAAAAAATGTTATTCGTTTCATAATCCGTAAGGGAAAAAGTTCTCACTGGAGCGAACCTTAGTGAGATATACATATTCCTCCTTATAAATCAGGCAAAAATCTTCCAGAGTCATCGCTCTGCCGTTCATAAAAACAAAGCAATCGAACACATCGTTACTCTTAAAATATGGAAGGAAAATTACACATTCATTAAAGGCTTTGATTTCCGGTGATACAGTTCTGTCGGTTCCGCGAATTGCTCCAAAATAAGCCATATCGGGTTCGGTTGCCGCCAGAAGATACAAAAGTGACTTTAAAACACTTACATCATAGCCGGTATCTTCTACAAAGGTTACGCTGTTTACTATTCCGTTAAAGCTTTTTGGTGTACCGGAAATTGAACCGGAAAAAGGATTTACAGTAACATCTGTACCAGATTCGTTATAAAGGTATGTTCTGCCTGTATAAACAGAAGTTACGGCAGAAGCAAGGTTTCTAACCCAGTTTAAGGCAAAGAATAAATCATATTTCTGCGAAAGTATGCCCTGGTGGCCTATATCTTTAACTTCGGTGGTCGGTTGAATAAGAGGTTCGCGCTTTAATCCGCTGCCTGCAATTGGTTCTACAAGTCCGTCTGCAATCCATTTTACAAAGCCGGCTGATGAAAGATAAAGGTTTTTATCATCTTTTTGAACGCCGGAAACATCCGGGTCGTTTTTACCAAAAGGTTTTCCATCAGAGATTTTTACAAGCTCGTTCTTTTCATCATACATTGCATCCTGAACATACAGAATTGAAGGCAACTTTTCGCGGATAACGGCTGCCATCTGCTGGTTGCTGTGATAAATTGTATGATCTACGGTAACGTAATCCCAGGGAAGAATATTTTTTGTTGCATCAAGCACATCCTGGAAGGAAGCCTTGTAAAAAGTTGTAAACGGAATGCCGGTTGGAATGCCTTTTTTTACATAATTGTCAAAAATTACCATATCGGCAAGGGCGATTTTGTTGTGAGGCGTAAACTGAACGTAAACTTCGCTGTTTGCCGAAAAATAATAGCGTATTCTGAGCGGCTTACCGGTACGTTTGTCGCGGACTAAAACCCAGCTGCCGGGATTATCACCAGGAAAAACCTCCTGGCGTTCAACACGGGTTCCTTTATCTGAATAGATTCTTACGTTTATTTCTGCTGATGGTGAAACAAAAATGTTAAAGGTTGATTCTGCTTCTTCAAGACGAATCTGGAACCTTTGTCCGGCAGAATTAACGTATATTTCGGGCATATTTGTTCTAACGTTTTCGAGTGTATTTTCAAACCAGCGTTCCGAAAGCTGCGAGCGTATTTCTGAAGAATCAGGGATTCCCCAGCTGTTGTAGGCCCCAAAGAGAGGAGAAACTAATAATAAAACCGCTAAAAATGCAAAGACTGTTTTTTTCATATCCAATCTCCCTCTTATGATTGTCGGTTTAGATCTGACAATCTTTACTTTATCGGATCAACATCTGTTGCGCCTTCTGCATATCTTATTTCAGGCTTAACAAGCTTGCCGTCCGGCATTCTTATCATGCCATCCTTTGTTTCATCCGGATGAGTACCAACAGGCGCATTCGAAAGCAGCAGCTTAAGTCTGTTCAACTGGTTTACTTCCGAGCTGCCCGGGTCGTAATCAATTGCACTGATATTTGCACCAGGGAATCTTCGGCGGAGCTCCTTAATCATACCTTTACCGGTAACATGATTAGGAAGACACGCAAACGGCTGAACACACGCAATGCTAGGCGCACCCTCTTCTATAAGCTCAACCATTTCTGCTGTAAGGAACCAGCCTTCGCCGGTCATATTGCCAAGCTGAACAATATCATCAACTCCCTTCATCAGCTTATAGATTGAAGAAGGAGCTTCGAATCTTCGGCTGTGCTTAAGGTATTTTATCATTTTATCTCTATATAAGTCTAATGCCCAGACGAGCATTTTTGCAATTATTGCCTTCTTTTTAGGGAACTTAAGGTCTCTATGCCTGATTATGTCATCGGAGAACGAATAAAAGAAGAAATCTGCAAGGTCCGGCATTACACATTCGGCACCTTCGCGTTCAATTGTTTCTACAATCTGGTTGTTTGCAGTTGGATGGAACTTAACAAGGATTTCGCCAACAACTCCAACGCGCGGCTTTTTGATTGGCTTAAGCGGCAGGTTGTCAAAATCGCGGATTATGGCTTTTAACATACTGTGATATTTGAACCAGTTTCCACCCGAAGCAAGTAAGGCTTCTGCACGAGCATTCCATTTTTCGTAAAGCTGGTTTGCACTGCCCGGTATTTCTTCGTAAGGACGGGTCCGGTAAAGAACGCGCATAAGAAGGTCGCCGATGATTACGGCTTTTATAAGTCTGTCGATTAAAGGAAGTGTAAGCTTAAAGCCAGGATTTTTTTCAAAGCCCTGTGCACTGAGACTCAAAACCGGAATGTGACCCCAGCCTGCATCATTTAAGGCACGTCGGATAAAGCCGATGTAGTTTGTAGCACGGCAGCCACCACCAGTCTGTGTGATGATGAGGGCAACCTTATTCAAATCATACTTTCCACTTTCGAGTGCCGCAATCATCTGGCCTGCAACCAGAAGCGACGGATAGCACGCATCATTATTTACATATTTTAAGCCTGCTTCAACCGCCTTAGGGTCAACAGAATCAAGAACCACAAAATTGTATCCGTCGCTTTCAAAAGCCTTTTGCAGCAGCCTGAAGTGAATCGGCGACATCTGCGGTCCGATAATCGTATAATCTTTTTTCATTTCTTCTGTAAAGACTACACGGTTGTAAGCAGAGGATTTTATTTCTACCTTTCGTTTATTTCTTCGTCTTTCCTTTACGGCAGCAATCAAAGAACGGATTCGGATTCGAACTGCACCAAGATTGCTTCCTTCATCAATTTTTATAAGCGTGTACATGCGGCTTTTTGCACGTAAGATTTCGTCAACCTGGTCGGCAGTTACGGCATCGAGTCCACAGCCAAAAGACGTAAGCTGCACAAGCTCAAGATTCTGCATTTCGGAAACAAACTGTGCGGCCCTGTAAAGCCTGTTGTGGTAAGACCACTGGTCAATAATTCTAAGCGGGCGTTCGATTGTACCTAAGTGAGAGATTGAATCTTCGGTAAAAACTGCAAGTCCAAGTCCGTTTATCATTTCCGGGATTCCGTGATTTATTTCCGGGTCAAGGTGATAAGGACGGCCTGCAAGAACTATACCGGTTGCTCCTCTTGTAATAATTTCTTCAAGGGCATCTTCACCGGCACGCGCTACATCTGCACGGAACTGTTCCTGTTCTATCCAGGCTTTATTTGAAGCTTCGGTAATCTGTTCTTTTGTAAGAGACGGGAACTTACCACCAATTTCTTCTACAAGTCGTTCTGCAAGAGCTTTTTTGTCATAAATCGGCAGGAAAGGATCCATATAGATAATAGAAGAATCTTGTCTTAATTTGTCGATATTGTTACGCAAAACCTCTGGATAGCTTGTTACAATCGGGCAGTTATAGTGATTTCCAGCTCCACTATCCTCCTGTTTTTCGTATGGTGCACACGGATAGAATATAAACTTAACACCGCGCTGGAGCAGGCTTTCTACGTGTCCGTGGCTGATTTTTCCAGGATAACAAACCGACTCTGATGGAATTGTTTCCAGACCTTTTTCGTAAACAAGGCGGCTTGAACGCTGGCTTAAAACTACACGGAAACCAAGTTCATTAAAGAAGGTAAACCAGAAGGGATAATTTTCGTACATATTAAGAACGCGTGGAATGCCAACATCTCCCATTGGTGCATCCTCTGGTTTTCGCGGTACATATTTGAAAAGACGTTTATATTTCCAGTCAAAAAGGTTTGGAAGCGGCTTTCCGTCGTAATCTTCATCGAAGCTTGAGTTTGCCTTGTTGCTTGCATCAATGATTGTTGCTTTGCTGCCGTTGCCGCTTTCACTGTTTTCTCCGGCTTGAGAAGGAAGCTCTAATTCTGCGCCTTTTTCGCAGCGGTTACCTGTTATAAATGTTCGCTTTACATCACCTGTACAGAAGGTATTTATAGTAAGAAGACAGTTATTCTGGCATTTTCCGCAGCGTTTGAGCTCCAGGTCTACTTTAAAGTTTTCCAGATCTTCAAGCTTTGCAATTCCGGAACGTACATCATGGAAGGTTCCTTCTGGTTCGCCCGGTTTTGGAGCCGTTAAATCGCACCACTGGTCGTAGGCGATGAGTGCCGAACCATACGCACCCATAAGTCCTGCAACATCAGGACGGTAAACATCTACACCCGCAATTTTTTCAAAAGCGCGCAGAATTGCATCATTAAAGAAGGTTCCACCCTGAACTACAACCTTGCTTCCAATATCACTTGCTTTTCTAAGCTTGATTACCTTAAAAAGAGCGTTTTTAATTACAGAATAAGAAAGTCCGGCCGCAATATCGGCAACGCTTGCACCTTCCTTTTGTGCCTGCTTTACGCGGGAGTTCATAAATACGGTACAGCGGCTGCCTAAATCTACTGGCTTTTCAGCCATAAGAGCTATTTTTCCAAACTCACGTACATCCATTCCCATTGTATTGGCAAAATTATCAAGGAAGGAGCCGCAGCCGGAAGAACAGGCTTCGTTCAGCTGAATGCTTACAATTGCACCATCCTTCATTCGGAGGCACTTCATGTCCTGGCCGCCAATATCAAGCAGGAACTCTACACCCGGTACAAAAAAGTTTGCTGCACGGAAATGAGTAATTGTTTCAACTTCACCTGAATCTACACCGAGCGCCGCCTGGAAAAGTGCTTCACCATAACCAGTGGAAACGGCACGGGCAATATAAACATCCTCCGGTAGCTGACGATACAAGTCTTTAAGTACGGTAACCGCAAGTTCAACCGGATTTCCCTGATTATGTGCATAAAAGTTCCAGATTATTCTTCCGTCCTTGTCGATAAGGACAGCCTTTGTTGTAGTTGAACCGGAATCCAGACCAAGGAAAACTGGTCCATGTGTTTTTGCAAGCTCTCCTCGTCTTGCCTTCTGATTTTCGTGGCGAGTTCTGAATTCTTCCAGCTCTGCGTTACTTCTGAAAAGAGGTTCCAGTCGCTGAACTTCGCTTAATTCTGCACCAACAAGGTTTTTAAGGGAATCTCGAAAGGCGGAAATTGTTGGGAACTGGTAATTTTCGTTGTCGCCGCTAAAGCTTCGTTCGGCACTGTAGGCACAACCGGTGGCAACAAAAAGCTGGGCGTTTTCCGGAACAATTGTCTGTTCGGGGGTAAGCTTGAGTGTTTTTACAAAGCTCTGGCGCAGCTGGTCCAGAAAGTGAAGAGGACCGCCCAAAAAGGCTACATTTCCCCTGATTGGTTTACCACAGGCAAGTCCCGAAATTGTCTGGCTTACAACTGCCTGAAAAATTGAGGCTGCTATATCTTCGCGGCGTGCGCCTTCGTTAATTAGTGGCTGAATGTCTGTTTTTGCAAAAACCCCGCAACGGGCGGCAATCGGGTAGATTTGGGTTGCTCCGGCTGCAAGCTTATTTAAACCTGGGGCATCGGTTTCCAGAAGGGCTGCCATCTGGTCTATGAATGCACCTGTACCACCAGCACAAGTTCCGTTCATTCGCTGCTCTACCCCGCCGGCAAAATATGTGATTTTAGCATCTTCGCCACCAAGCTCAATTACAACATCTGTGCGTGGAATTATCTTTTTTACTGCTGTTGTAGAAGCAATAACTTCCTGAATAAAAGGGATATTGAGCCACTGAGAAACTGAAAGGCCGCCGGAACCGGTAACCTTTACAGTAACAGTTCTTTCGGAACCGCCTTCAATATTCTGCTCAAGAAAATCCAGAGCCTTGTTTGCCACCGAAATAATCGTACTTCGGATATCTGCCCGATGACGCTGGTAATCGCCATAAATTAATTTATCGTTATCATCTAATATTGCTATTTTAACTGTAGTGGAGCCTACATCAATTCCTATTCGGATAGGGAGAAGGTTATTTTTCATAGCTCTAATTTAATAATTTACCGACTTTTATTCAAGGAAAATTACAAAAATTGATATTTTGTCAGTTATTTTTTCACCGTCAGCTTAACTATTAAACCAGGGGTAACGGTTGCCAAATCAAAGTCAATAGCAGCTCCGTTTTTGTCTTTGGCAGGAGTAAACTTAAAGTATTCGCCGTCGGCCTTAATTGAACCTTTTACAGCTTTTGCGGCTTTAATTTCGGCAGGGACTTCGGCAGCACCAATAAGCTTTTTGATTTCAGGAGTTACGTATACCTGAATATCTGATTTTGAACTTGCAGAAATTACGGCTGCCATTGCCTTTGAACTTGTGATTACGCCGGAAACAACGCTTTCGTAGAATTGTTTCTGTTTGTCGCTTTCCTTTGAAAAATCGTTAAGCATTTCAGTTTTGAGGTGTTCTTTTTCGGTTTCGCTCTTCTGCAGGAGTTCCTGTTTTTCAGCTTCAAATTGAACCTTCATCTGCTTTTTTTCGCCTTCATACGAATCACTCAACTCATCATACTCGTCAACAAGCTCGTTATATTCATCAATTAAATCATCAAAATCCTTTGTTAAGCCTTTTACTTCGGTAGAAAGATTGTTTACCTGCCTTGAAAGGGTTTTCTTTTCGTTTTCCAAAGCAACTGTAGTTTCGGTAAAGGTTTCGCCCATTGAGTTTACGTAAGCTCTGGAAGCAGCCACATAAGAAGGAATTGAGTTTTTCTGAGGAAGGGCAGCCACAGCATTTACAAGATAATTGTAGTTATCATATTCATCCTGGAACTTCTTTAAACCATTTACAGCTGTCTCACCTGAAATACCGGAAGCTTCTCTTGAGCTGTCAAAATTACCAGGATTGCTCAAACGGGCTTCTGCAATTAAATCTTCTGCCTTAATGTCGTGAAGTTTAGGGTCAAGTCCGTTTATTTCTGCCTGATATTTTGAAGAAAGAGTTGTAACGGAACGGTAAACATCTTCTGAACTTGAAGAACGGAGCAGTTCGATTGTCTGTTCAAGTTCCGCAATTCTGTCTTCATACTGCTGGGCAAGTTTTCTGCGTTCAAGCTCCTGTACACGACGTTCACTGTTTATAAGGCGTTCCTGTTCCTGTGCGGCCTGGATTTTTGAAGCATCATATTCTTTAAGCTGATTTTCATAGCCTTCGATTTCTGTTTCAAGAGCTTTAATTTTAGGGTTATATTTATCATTTATGCTTTTTACAGATTCATCATAAGTATTTTTTGTTTCTGCAAGCCTGTTTTTCTCTTCAGAAGCAGAAAGCTTAAGAGATTTAATCAAATATGTATCCTGGCTAAACTTAGTTTCGGCATTACGAAGTTCAACTTCCCTGTCGTTTATTAAATCTGAACGGTTTTTTACGGCTGTATCATAGTTATCCTGGATTTTAGAAACGGTGTCCAGAAGATTTTTCAGGTTCAAATCATCAAAAACACTCATTTCTACAGAGATACCTTTATCCTTCTGGTCAATTACCAGAGACATAACAACTACCGTAGAAAGAACAACAAGGAAACAGATTCCAAGAAGAATCATTGCAAGCGGAGATTTATGCTTTGCAGTTTCGGAAAACTCTTTTTCAAGATTATAAGCCTGAACATCTGCACGAGATTTATGGAGAACTTCAAGCTCCTCGTCCAGGAACATTCGAACTTCTTTGTGAATCTCTTTCTGAGGAATAAAATCCTTTGCAGTCAATTCCTTTGAAAAATCATCTTCTCTATTTAATCTGGCGAGTTCTTTTGAGTCTTGAGAGTTTTGAGTACCGTCGTCGATTATTTCGTCTTTTACTTTGTCGTCATTGTCCATATACCACTCCAATCTGACGGTGCATTCTCATTTCCTATTCTTTCAAGGAAAACCTGTGCTACATCAAGTCCACATTCTCGTAAATTGAACCTTGCAGCATCCCAATCGCCTTCATAATAAGCCTGCAGTGCCATTTCAAAAG
>JAEEGH010008641.1_pt1 | contig 23995 bp, 19 predicted proteins | sample 9134181 | NCBI WGS metagenome assembly JAEEGH01 (sample SAMN16246544, study PRJNA631951) | gut metagenome | biome: gut microbiome; feature: rumen; material: DP-attached | host: Bos | place: Iran: Karaj | collected 2018-10
TCAATAAGAATAGCGCCCATTGCGTCCAATTTGTCACGGAGCATGCCGTCTGCGATTCGCTTTTTGTATTCCATATAATGCTTCTATCTACCTGGCAAAGATATGAATTGGAAATGAAACAAACAAGACAATTTGGTTATTTGGCGGAAAATCGTTTGGTTGTTTGGCGAAGTTTTGTTTGGTTATTTGGCGAGAGCCTCATGAAATCAGGACGCTTTTCCAAAGAATTTGAGGCCAAAAAGGAACGCTTTTCCAAGTACGGAGTATTGTTTTGTTTTGGTATTGGGCGAAAGATCCCCGCAACGGCGTTTTCCAATGCGTGTGTAAGCCCGGATGCCGAGAGGTGTCCGGGCTAATCTTTGAACAGATTGACGGACGGTTGACAATTTCGGAGAAGGGAAAACCGCAAGTGCCTGATATGTGGCTACTTGCGGTTTCGGTTATGTGCCCCGGGCGGGAATCGAAGAACTGAAAGGGTCTGAAAGAGGTTGAATGGATTTGACAATGTCGGCAGAGTTCTATTTATTGATAATCAAATAATTATAGCCATTTCGTGGGCCCATTCGATTCTAGTACGGGACCAAGAATAATCAAAATATTTCCGCTAAGTCGGCAAAAAATCGGCAAAAATTAATAACTTTGTGCCGATAGGTAAGTTGTTGATTTATGGCAAATATCGTGTATAAACTCTCCACGAAGGAGGACAAGATTACAGGGAAACGTGAGATTCACGTCCGTTTTTACCATGGAAGGTTCGATGTAAGGGCAAAAACGAACCTATACGTACAATCTGAATACTGGGATGTAGATAAGCAAACGGTGAAGATTCCGAACACCCGTTCGAATACTCCAGAGAAGCAGCAACTCATTATCCAGCTTTCTACACTTAAGGCAAATCTTGAATCTCTTTCAAATGAGATCTTGGAGGCTTTCATTGCCGATGGTGGTGGAAAGAAGGAGCTCCCTGCTGATTGGTTGTCAAAGTTCATTGATAATCGGAACTTCGGGCCAGAAACTACTTCCGTCCAAGAAGAGGAAGAAAAGGATGAAGAAAAGCATGATCCGCAGAAGGAATTCTTCAACACGTTTGAGCATTTCGTGTCCATCCAGAAGATATCCCTCTCCCGGATCCGGCATTACAATGTCATCATCCGGGCCTTGAAGCGCTTCGCTATCTATAGCGCCCAGGAGGTGAGCTTCGCCACGCTATCCTCGGATCTTCTCCGGAAGTTCTCCAAGTTCCTTGAGAATGAACACAAGTTCGTCGTGGAAGGCAAGGACGGGAAGCCCTGCATCAAAGATCCTCTCTATAAGAAAGCGTACAAGTCGGTCCCGGAATGCCGGTTCCCGAAGCAGCGCGGCCAGAATTCCATTATTGGAACGATGTCCCGATTCCACACCTTCGTCCGTTGGTCGATCAAGAGAGGATACATGAACCGGGACCCCTACGATGATTATGTCATCGGCACGGCTATCTATGGCACTCCCTTCTATCTCACCAAGGAAGAGCGGAACCAACTATACCAGGCGAAGTTCCCGGACAACCCCGGTCTGGATGTCCAGCGTGACATCTTCATCTTCCAATGCTTCATCGGATGCCGCGTCGGCGACCTGATGAAAATGACCAAGGCCAATGTCATCAACGGCGCCATCGAGTACGTTCCTCGTAAAACCAAGGAAGGCCGCCCCTATACGGTACGCGTCCCTCTTTCACCTACTGCGCTGGAAATCCTGGAACGCTATAAGGACCAGCCCGACGGGCGTCTTCTTCCCTTTATTTGTGAGCAGGACTATAACCGCGACATCAAAAAGATGATCAAGCTCGCCGGTATCGACCGCGTGGTGACGACGCTGAACACCATCACCCGCGAGGAAGAGAAGCATCCCATCTGGGAAGTCGCCTCTTCCCACATGGCCCGCCGCGTCCTAGTCGGCAATCTATACAAAGAGGTCAAAGACCCCAACCTCATCGCCAAGATCTCCGGACACGTCGAGAACTCCCGCGCCTTCAGCCGCTACCGCGACATCGACGAGGAAATGGCCAAGGAGGTCATCCTGAAACTTGAATAGTTCACAATAATCATTAGATTACGGAACTTCATTGGTTTACTGTAAATTAATGACTATTTTTGAAACTAGGAATTTTGCGCTTCATGATCTATTTCGAGAACTATTGATATGGCAAGAACTAGAACTTACATTGCTGGTGAATGGGACGGAGATTCAAACGCCATTGATCAGCTTTATAGATGGAACGAAGGTGATAAGTGGAATATGCATTTTACTGATGCACATAAAAACAAGCAGTGCTATGACACTTCTATGCCTTGTACAATTAAATCGAGTTTGTCAGAGAGAATGGGCCGATCGAAGACCTTTATCTTGGTTGTAGGTAACAATACCAATACTACTCGCAAAGGTGCTTGTTCATACCAGAATTGTGACAACAAGCAATTTAATTACTTCACCGGCCAATTCTCATGCAGAGTTATAGGTAAGAGTTATAGTACTGAGAGTTTTATTGATTACGAATGTCGGTTAGCATACAATGCCTGGCTAAGGAATGAAATGAAAATAGTGGTGCTTTATAATGCGGCTTCGGTCAACAAATCTAAGTGTCCAGAAATACTGCGTAATGTTGGCACACATATCGAAATGAAGTCATACAATTATATATGGCAAGATTATCGGTACGATTATCAAAAAGTGAAAAACGTAATTGAGGGCTAATTAGGTATGAGTAGAGAGTTTTGGAAATACTTTTTTGTTGCTGTTGGAACTATCTCGTCAGTTGTGACCTTGGTTAGTTTCGTCTTCCAATTACACAACCCTAGTTGTTTAGTGGTCTTTTTTTACATCTTGGGGGTCATCGTGCTAAGTAGTGCCTTTGCCATATGGCAAACATGGAGAAAAAAAGCAATCAAGTTAAAGATTTCTAATAATCTTACCATTAATGTAATTGAAGGCGATTTATTTTCATTTGCTCAAGATGACAATTATGTTGTGATCCCCGTTAACGAATACTTTGATACAATAGTTGACGAGAAGGTTATCAACAAAGGCTCTCTCCACGGTCAGTTTATCCTTAAGTATTATGCCGACAACCCTGCAAAGCTTCATGATGAGATAGATGATTATTTGGCAACCCAGCAAATTGAAGGGATTATAGCACCGAGGGATCAAAGTGAAGGGTATGAGAAGAAATATCCTTTGGGTACATGCGCCATAATCAAACACAATCATACAAACTTCGTGTTGCTTGCATTAACGCATTTTGATGACGAAGACCATGCATACGTGGAGCTATCCGAATTCGGTCGAAGCATTAGTCGTATGTGTCATTTCTTGAGTGATAAGGTGGGGACAACGCCTGTATTTATGCCTTTGATGGGGATGGGATTATCACGATTAAATCAGTCTGCTCAGTTTATTCTAAAGTACACTCTGGATACCATTGTGGGCATTAAGGATCTTGCCATGGTAGGAGGAATACATGTTGTGGTTTTTCCGCCGGTTGCAAAAACTATTAATTTGAACGAGATAAAATACTAGCTGAATGTACAGAGGATTCTGCATAACAGAAGAGACTATCAAGGATTTGACTTGCTCATATTTTAATGCCAATGGTTTTATCCAAAAGAAATATGAAGAAGCGTTATCTGATCTAGACAAAAAGTCAACAGTAATAACATCCACCATTGCCAAAATTCTACAGGGGGATGCATTGGGTATCGTTGATGGAGATGCATTGCAACAGGCATGCATGCCAACCTCTATAGGCAAGTACGACGTCTTTGTCTCTCATTCCCATAACAGCGAAAAATCGGCTAAGGACTTAGCTGCTTATTTAAAAACGAAATATGGCGTTAGGTGTTTTGTTGACGGTTTTGTTTGGGGAAGTTGCGACAAGGATATTCTTCGGCCAATAGACAATAAATGGAGCAGACATGATTCTAGAAAGGACTCCTATAGCTACGAGAAGCGTAACTTTTCAACCTCGCACGTTCACGCCATGTTGTCGATGGCGTTACTAGAAATGATAGATCAATGCGAGTGTTGTATTTTCATAAAGCCTAAACAGGAATACAATATTGAAGGAATCAATGATATGACGCTTTCTCCTTGGATATATGAGGAGATATCGATGTTTAACAAGGTTGCAAAACAAATACCCAATAGAGTAACGCGCATTCAAGAGTCTTTCAGTGCAATCAACCGTGGACTAAAGGTTCGTTATAAGTTGGATCTATCTAATATCTCTGAGCTTAAAAAACAGCATCTGCAGGTATCTTTTCCTGACGATTCTTTGAGTTACACTAAGACATTCAAGTGGCTCGACTATATATATGAAAATGTGAAATAACGGCGCCGTCATTCCCGACAAGATCGCTACATTCTATCGAATGTGATTGCTTTTTTTCTAATAAATTCACATTCGTTAGGATGTAGTTTGTTTTTATTTCTTATATTTGCATCCAAGCGAATGTAATTATGAGTAATAGCATCATATCTTCGACATTGAAATCCCTGCGGAAGGAGCATGGCCTTACGCAGGTGGATCTGGCGATGAAGTCCGGCGTCGGCTTGAACTTCGTGCGTGAGTTGGAGCAGGGTAAGGCTACGGTCCGGATGGATAAAGTCGCCCAGGTATTTGATTTGTTCGGGTACGAACTGGTTCCTCAAAAGAAGGTGAAATGAAAACGGCATTGATCGAATACAAAGGGAAGCCGGCCGGATTCTTGAAAGAAACGGATGAGGGTTATGAGTTCCTTTATGACAAGGAGTATCTCTCAGATGCAGACTCCAAGCCTGTCAGCTTGACTCTTCCCTTGACTGAAAAGCCATACAAATCCCCGGTTTTATTTCCGTTCTTCGACGGCCTCATTCCGGAGGGCTGGCTTCTGGATGTTGCCCTGCGCAATACGGATATCAGCGAGCTGGACAGGTTTTCCCTGCTGCTTCTCTGCTGTAAGGACTGCATCGGCGCAGTCAGTGTAATCCCGCTAAAAGAAGAGGGCGATGAGTAAGTGTTTGTATTGCTATAAGGAACTCGAACCGGGAGAGGTCGATTTCCACAAATCCTGCTGCAGGAAGTTCTTCGGGACCACGACGGTTCCGGCATTGGATTATACCAGGGAGGAGATGGACGAATTGGCTGCTCAGGTCATCAAGTCACAAACTACTTTGACCGGGGTTCAGCCAAAACTGTCCCTGAACCTTGACAAACACAAGGATTCCCAGAAGCTTACCATAGTGGGCCTCTGGGGTGGCTATATCTTCAAGCCTCAAACGGAACGGTTTGCGATGCTGCCCGAAAACGAGGATCTCACCATGCATCTGGCCGAAATCGCAAAGCTTAAGATCGTTCCACATACGCTCATCCGGATGAAGGACGGCAGCATCGGCTACCTCACCAAGCGGATTGACCGGACAAAAAAAGGAGACAAGATTGCAATGGAGGATATGTGCCAGCTAACGGAACGGCAGACCGAGCATAAGTATCGCAGTTCTTATGAGCAGATAGGCAAGGCAATCCGGAAGTACTCCACCTATCCTCAGTTGGACATGGTAGATTTCCTGGAATTGGTGTATTTCTCCTGGCTTACCGGGAATAACGATATGCATCTGAAGAACTTCTCTCTGTATTCCCCTGCGGGCGAGCCCATTCTCACTCCCGCATACGACCTGTTGAGCGCCGCCATAAGTAATCCTGCAGATGATGAAGAACTGGCATTAAACCTCAATGGGAAAAAGAAGCATCTCAAGGATTCCGACTTTGTGGCGGCGTTCAGAACTTGCGGCGTACCCGAGATTGTATTCGATCGCATAAAGAAGAAATATTTGGATCTTCTCCCGAAGTTTGAAGAGGAGATACAGCGTTCCTTCCTGTCCGAAGATCTCAAGGCCGCATATATCGAACTCCTTCATAAGAGAATGAAAGCGTAGTTGAACTATGGGAAACCGGGCTAAACAAGTTGCAAAGTATTACAACCAATGCAAACTGCCGAAGTGGGCGACTGTGTTGGGAGTTGTATTGCTGGCTTTTGGCATCGTTGCGGCCGGAGTGACGGCCATATTCCACGATAAATATTCGTCTATCTTTGACGCATGGGAATCTGCCCTTACAAATGTCTGGTTCATAGCGTTTATTGCATTGGTGGGTGTCGGCGCATTGATTTCGCTCGGATATCCCCTCTTGACGTTGATTGGTGCCTGGATCTGGACATTATTCGCAAAGCCGGAGCTGGAAGTTGCCGAGGAACAGCCCGCTCCGGAAACTACGGAAGTCAAGGAAGAGGCTCCTTCCGTTGAAGAGAAAGCTCCTGCAATCGAACAGCCGGAACGAGTAATCATCAATGAGGCTCGCCTTCGTACCATCTTTAACTCGGACTTTATGACTAGCTGGTCAGCCGAGTCTGGTAAGATGTACGTTGATAGGGTCGTCGAAGACCTGCAATTCGTTCGCGATAATTATAAGCAGGGGGCAAAAGATAAAGTCCATTTTGCTGATAAACACATCATCGAGATAGCCGATATCCTTCATAAGAACAGGTACTTTAGGAAGGTAACCAACTCTTTTACTGAATGGTGTTGCACGATGTTCGATTGTCTGTCAATCGGCTTGCCTGAGCGTGATAATATCAAGAAACCTCAAGAGTATTCCGATCTTGTCAAGAAGCATTTTTACTACCTTCTCTAAGGGAGAATAATCCGGAGTTGACTGGGAATAATCCGGAATTATAATCCGGTTCGTGCCGACAATTGATTGATTATCATTCAATTGCCGGCATTTTCGTTTAATCCCTTTCTTTGTTCTACCAAAAAAACTAATATATGTTTGTCACGGCCATTCAGGAGCCGTGAGATTTCCGACCACGTGTTCCGGAGGCCCGAAGCCAAGTGAGATCCCCATCGGAAAGGGGATCAAGAGAGGCAAAATTCCAAAACATATTTGACTATGGATATGAAATTGGACTTGTTCGAGCTCCTCCGGGAATTTCCCGAAGCAACCTTGACCGTTCACGCCGGAGACCTGGGCCATTTCGCCCGGGAGCTCCTGGCCGAGGCCCGTCAGGACTTCGAGCGCGAGCGCGCCGCGATCGCGGAAGGAAAGACGGAGGAGTACCTCACCCCTGAGATGGTCAAGACCCTGCTCAGGATTTCGGAGAGCACGCTCTACCGGATGGCGAAAGCCAAGATTCTCATCCCTGTATTTGTCGGCGGACAGAAACGCTACCGGCGTTCCGACCTCGACAAGATCCTAAGCCCCTCGTAGCGATGATGCCTTTCACGACCATATACAAGTTTATGTGGAAGGACCTGGGGCTCCACGGCGCCGAGAAGGAATTCTTTGCGGTCATCTACGGTTTCTGGCGGAGAAGCAAAGCTCCGGTGGAAATCCCAATCAGGACCGTCACGGAAATCACCGGCCTGAGCCGGACCTCGGTCATCATGGCCAAGAGGGCCCTGCTCAAAAAGGAGCTCGTCGCCGCCAAGGAGATCCGTGGAAAGCCCACCCGCTATGAGGTACTGATCCCGGACCCGTTGGAAAACAGAACGGGTGCGGATTCCGAACGGGGGCCTGTACAGAAATCGAACGGGTACCCGTCCGGAAACTACACGGGTGCAGAGACTGCACCCAAAATAATCAGTAATTATAAAACTAAGTCTTATGAACGAAATAAAGCAAATTGTATCAGTTCTAGTGAAGAATTCGATACTGCCGACAAGGAATGACCTTGTCGCCAAACTCCCAGCTCAAATAGAGGGAATGGAAAAAGAGGCGCTGGTGGAAGCGCTCAGCCAGATCTACCGCAAGGCCGTAGAGTCCCGAGGTGTCGAATTCCAGGATATCACCGGGAAAGAGGTCGGCATCAAAATCCAGAAGGTCGCCGAATGGATGATGGGAAGCCCCGTCCGTTCGGGTCTGCTCTTCCAGGGAACCACTGGCTCCGGGAAAACCACCCTCATGTACACGATGTACGGGCTCTATAAGCAGCTCGCCTCGCCCGTGATCTACGTCACGGCTGATGATCTGTACTCCCATTTCAAGCACCAGTTGGAGAAAGAGGCGTCCCGCTATGAGGAATTCCTCCGGGCGAAGTACCTCTTCCTGGACGATCTCGGTTCGGAACCGGAGAGATGCCAGAGCTATGGTACAGATTACACACCCGTTCAGAATCTGATCTCCTACCGCTATGACAGGAAACTTCCGACCATCGTCACCTCCAACCTTGCCGATGAAAAGATCCTGGACCGCTACGGTCCCCGAATGATGGACCGCGTCAATGAGATGTTCTCCATCCTCCGGTTCAAGGGCGATTCCTACCGGAAGTAAGAGCGTGGCATTGTTCAATGGTGTTCCGGGAAGATCTTTTTCCCGGAACATTAGCGAGAAATACCAATGTCGGACAATTCGCGAGGCGGCTTGTCCAACATTGGCTCCTGAACGCTCGCAAGCTCGCATTGATTTGAATGGCAAAAAAATATGAAGAAGCAGAAGAAAAGGCCGGAAAACTTGCCCAGGCGCACCCTGCACCTGGACGCCCGGGTCACGCCGGAGGAGTACGAGCAAGTGAGGCTGCGCGCCGAAGAATGTGGCATGACCGTAAGCAAATACACCAGGAAATGTACACTCGGCCACCAGCCAAAGTACCACCTGACCGAGCAGGAGATAGAAGCGTATAACCAGATCGGCGATGCCCGCGGGGACATCGTCCAGTTCTTCAACATGTTCAACAGCATCGAGGCGGAGGAGCGGCAGCCCCTCTTCAGTAGTGCCATCTTCATGCGCACGTGGATCGAGCAACTCACCAAGCTCGCCACGGAGCTGCAAAACATTCTCAACAAAAGAAAAGAGTAAGCCATGATCGCAAAAGCAAAGGTGATTTCGCACGGCAGCACTGCCGTCAATTACGCGGCCAAGAAAAAACTGGTCGATGTCCTCCAGTTTCACCTTCTCCCGGAGGGAATCTCATCCGCTGCTGTCTGGTCGCGGATGATGACCCTTCAGGAACAGTTCCGTGGGAAACTGAATCAGCACCGGCCCCTGGAGCTCACCTCCATACGGATCGAAGTCTCCCCGGCCAGGGAAGAAAGCGTCGGTTGGACCCTGGATGACTGGCGGAAATTGTCGGATGACTTCGTCCGAACATTCGATGCCATCGACCTTTCGGAGAAAGCCAAACGCAAGAGTGCAAAGTCCACGAACCTCCGGAATTCCCAGTACGTCGTCTCGCTGCACCGCGACAGCAATAGCGGGATCCTGCACCTTCACATCAACGCCAACCGGATCGATATGGACGGGAATGTCAATGACGCCCATTTCCTCTTTAAGCGAGCGATGATGGCCGCCAATGCTATCACGGAGGAGCGGGGCTGGGTGCAGGCAGAGGTCAAGCGGGAGCGGAACATCAAGAGATATGGAGACGACTGTATCGCCGCCCTAAAGGGGATGAAGCGCTTTTCCTGGGAAGAATATGAGAAGCTGCTCAATGAGCAGGGGTACAGTCTTGTATTCAAGCGCGACAGTGATGAAAAGGTCCGGGGCTATACCGTCGGCCGGGGCAAGGTCCTGTACAAATCCTCCGATCTCGGGCATAACAGAGGCCTCACCCCTTCCCGGATTGTCGACACCTGGAAGCAATTGCATCAAAGCGAGATACGACAGGAGCCGGCGCCAAAGCCGGTGACGCATGCCCCAGCTACGATAGCCGGGACACAGGTCAGTCGATCGGTGCCCCAATCGGCCAAGCCTGAATCCAAGTCCGCCAAACCGGAGCCAAAGAAGATCCACCTGGAGATTCCCGTGGACCGCAAGGTATGTTCCGTTGACATCCCCGAGGAGATCTATCGCCTCATAATGGCTGAAGCAAAGGCTCCGGATCCGGCGGATTGCTTGTGGACAGAATTGAAGGATGTCCAGCATACTGCTCTCCTTCTTTTCGCCGGAATGGTCAACGAAGCCACGACTATCGCCCAGAACTGCGGCGGTGGCGGCGGCTCCGCCTCCAATGACTGGGGAAAGAAACCAGATGGCGACAAGGAATGGGCTCGTGAATGTCTGCGCCGGGCTCATAACCTTCATTTGAGGAGTCGCGGACGAGGTAGAGGAAGACACTAAAATGGGCAACGACAAACAAGAACAAGCATCCCGCAATCCTTTCGCGAAGATGCTGGAAGAGATCCAGGAGGATAATGAACTGCGCAAGGAATCAACGAACCTGGGAGTGCAGCTTGAGCAGATGAAGAAAGCGACGGCCGAGTTAAAAGAGGTCAAGGATTCCCTTGATGTCAAATTGGGCGCAGCAAGGCATATCGTTTCTTCAGTCGAAAAGGCAGTGAATTCAGCACAGAAGATCTTGCTAGACAATTATTCGTTGCTGACTGAGCTGAAAAACCTTAAGATTCCGGCTTCACTCGACGGCAAGGCTGTTGCGCAAATTCGTGAGGAGCATGGCAAACTTATGTCTGACTATAACGCCTCCTTCGAGAAGTTGAAGCTGGACGAGGAGAAGATGTTAGCCGAGCATCGTCAAAAGGTGGAACAAGTCAAAGATGGGGAGAGCGTTTGGCTCTCCTACAAGGCTTGGATATGGGCGATTATTGTTTTTGAGTTCTTGTTGGTTGTGACTGGCGTCGTGGTTTATTATTGGACGAAGTCGAAGTTTACATAATGATTGTCGTTGTCGTTTTCATGTGATGTGTTTTGCGGCCCCGAACTTTACGAGATGGGCCGTGTTTAATTTAGGCGTGGAGTATAAACGCTCTCCATACTTTCGCGAATGTCGTGATTCTAGCATAAATAGGGCATATTTTGATACTAGTTTCATATAACTCTTTGCTAAGCATTTAGAAGACGAAAAAAAGTGTAAATTTGTATACTTACGAATTATATTCACGTGACTGATGCCAAGTAAAAGGGGAAATAAGAAGAAGCTAAAGGTAGGTTTAGTAGATGCAGATCTATTAGACAATGGCACTCGTCATCCAAATCTGGTTCTACTTAAGATCGCCGGTTTTTTAAAAGATAATCAGATCTCGTATGAGTTGATTTTAGATCAAGATGCTGATATCTCCTCGTACAAAAGAATCTATTTATCTAAAGTCTTCACATTTACATTGCTGCCACGTTTTTACTTGAAGGCAAAAGGAACTCGAGATGAGAAAAAGTTTGCTTTGGGAGGAACAGGTTTTTATGTAAATGATCCAATTGAGAGCTTTAAGAGGCAAAGAAGTAAAGACATGCAGAGCTTAGAGAAAGATCGTTTTCTCAATAAGTTCCCTAATCATCGAGGCGGGGATAAAGTTCAAGGGATCGATATGGCTCGACAGATGCCGGACTATCATTTGTATGATGAGTTTGTAAATAAACAAATTGCAGCAGGGTTTAAAGCAGATAAATTCAAAGATTATCAGAAGTACTCCATAGGTTTCTTGACTAGAGGATGTATTCGCCATTGCCCATTTTGCGTGAATAAACTCGAATCAACTATTCATCGATACTCTAAACTTGAGTGGTTCCTTGACAAAGAGCGAGATGCAAAAGGAAGGCTCAAAAGGCCATATATTTATCTTTGGGATGATAACTTCCTCGCGTCGGACATCACGATATGGAAACCTCTTCTACAAGAACTCATTGATACGGGGCGTCCTTTTCAGTTCCGTCAGGGACTGGATGAACGAATGCTTGCACAAAGTCCTTATGGAGAAGAAATGGCTCGGATGCTCGCTAGGTCAAAATACCACGGAGACTTTATTTTCGCGTTTGATAATTGGCGCGATCGTGAACTGATTGAACGTGCGCTTAAAATTTGGAAGCGCAACAATCCTAAAAAAGGGACCAAGTTTTATCTCTTTTGCGGTTTTATGCAAAAGGAAGATAATAAGGAGAGGTTTTATCGTGACATTTGGGAACTTTTTCAGAGAATTCGGATTTTGATGCAATACGGTTGTGTGGGTTATGTGATGAGGCACGAGGATTATCATAAGGCCCCTATTCCCAATCTGTATGTTCAGATTGCCCGGTGGTGTAATCAGCCTCAGTTCTATAAGAAGATGTCATTTTGGCAATTCTGTTATAGAAATCAATCATATTGGGAAGAGCATACCCTGAAAACCATTGGTCGTCCAGACCTAAAATCTTTTAAGGAATTTGAGATTGATGTAGAAGAAGGCTACTATAGCAAGGTCAAGATGTGTTTGCCACTGAGATCTATTATGGAACTACTCGAAATGTATCCTGAACATCGAAATGATATAATAGAAATGTTCAACTACAATATGGCTGCTTTGGAAGATAGTGGATTATGGGAATAATGCGTAATTGATTACACTGACGAATTAGATTATATATATGGCTTTAGTTATCAAGTCTCATCGCAGTAACCTTCCGATTGATGCAACCATTGGCATCAATCAAAATAGTGGCGGATTACTTCAAGGCGAAAAAGATATATACGAACGTATTGTTCGCGACTGCAACTCGAGTCCTTTGACTTGGTATATGTGGTATGACAAGACGTTTAACATTTCATATGGTGGTCAGAATGAAATACAAATAGATTTTCTTCTAATTTGTAATGAAGGAGCAATAATCGTTGAGGTTAAAGGTGGTATAATAGAGATTATTCGAGGCTACTACTATTATTATCACAAAGGCGTTCTTACAGAAATGAAGCGTTCCCCTTTTGAACAGGCGAATCATTATAAATGGGCTCTTGTGAACAATGGGATCATCAATAAAGACCTACTCTTTGTGGATTATGTATGTGCTTTTCCACATAGTAGCTTAGATAGGACGAGTAATAATCCGGCAGAAGATCTCTCCTATAAGCTATGGAACAAGGAGAAACATGATAGTGATCTCTCTTTTGCTGACTTCTGTTTGGATGTAATTCGAAAAAGGAAGCGCTCAGATCGAGTTCTCACGGAAGAAGAGCTTAAGGCGGTAGTAAAATCGTTGGCTCCTTCCATTGAAGATAGGAATAAGTATTCGTTAACATCGCTGCGGGAGGTTTTGGATTGGTTGAATATCGAAAACCTTAGCATTTTGGAGGGATTAAGAAAGAATCCACGAATCCTAATTGAAGGAGGTCCAGGAACAGGTAAGACGACAATGGCAAAAGCTTACATAAAGCGTCACTGTGGTCTCAAGGGGCTCTATCTTTGTTGGACAGGCTTACTTGCGAGCAAAGTCCGGCTTGAGTTGGAAAAAGAGCGGCTGGATACATGTATCGTCAAAACATTCAATAACTATATCAAGGAAATTACAACGCCCTCATTTAGTATCGAAAACAGTTTTGGAACAATAAGCTTTCGGAAGGATTTACATAAAGCTCTTCATGCGATAAAGAAAGTCGAATTTGACTATATTATCATTGATGAAGCTCAAGACATCGTAGATAAAGGTGTTGATGTATTGTTAGATGAGATACTGGGGCCTAATCATAACGGGCTTAAATATGGTCGCTATCTCGTTTTCTACGATTTAGAACAAGGATACAATAATGCAACTAGAAACCTGAATGAGATAATAAATCGTTTGGCAGAACATGCTGCAAGTTTTGTCCTTGATGAGAACAAGCGTGTTCCGACGAACAAATTAATGGTAGAATACGCCAATCGTATTTTGGCGATTGATCATAGTCAAGAAGCCTTTACGAAATACTTGAATACACTCAAAGAGGAGGACATTCCTGGCCTTACCATTTGTACATGCGAGAGTGTTAGAGAAACGAAGAAAACCATCAAGGAACACGCAAAGCTTCTTGCTCAGTATTCTGGAGAGATGTCTTCTACCTCATTACTTGTTCACTCTGATCTCAAGTACAAAAAGAAAGACGAGGATGATTCAGTATTTGATACTATTGCAGAGATGGATTCTCTACTTATACCTTTGACGGAAAATACAATTGAACGTAAATCAAAAGAATCTTTGGCATTTACTTCAATCTTGAAATACAAAGGATTGGAAGACAATAATATCATTTTGGTTTTGCCACAAACTAGAATCAAAAGCTCATGGGATAACTTTCTATTCGAAATTTATGTCGGTATGACAAGAGCTATAATGAATCTAGACATGATCATCTTGAAAGAGGGCACATATGGTTCATGATAACTTTAAAAAAAGGGTTTCTCAGGAGTCCCCGGAGTTTGTCGCCTTGATGAAAGTCTTAGCTCCTCTTCAGGATCATGCTGAAGAGGGAAGGAGACTTTTATGCTTGGTGAATCATATTATGGACTATTATATTCTAAGTGAAGAGGAAGATGAAAGAGATGTGAAGATGCCGATAGTATATTTCCCTTTATGTGAGGAATGGGCTCAGAGGTTGTGCGAGGAGTTTGTAGCTCTTAAGATGTCTGTCTTGTTTGGAGAAAAGGCTCGAAAAGAGAATGAACGCAAGCTTAAAGCTAAGCCTTTTATCGATCTGGGAGGACGAAGAAATAAAAGAGAAACGGCGACTCTTACTCAACAATTTAAGTTTAAGAACAACCTTTTAAAGAACCTGACCACAGAGATTCAAAGCTACCCGGCAGGGGAAAACGAGAAGTGTTGTCTTTATAGTCGGTCAATTTCGGAACAATATGAGCGAAGTCAAGGATTGAGAAATTATTACCATTTCTCGTATGATTTTGTAGGGACGGACTTATCTACTGAAAAGTCTCTTGTTTTATTAGGAGAAGACGAAGACGCTCTTTATCATGAAATAGAAGAAAATGACGGCGAAGTGAAGATCCCTTTTATTTTCCTTTTCCTTCAAAAAGCCGCCGATGGTAGGAATACTCCCTTTTGCATGAAAATGCAACGGTCGACCATTAACGAGTATAACGAGGACTATAATACTGGGATAAAGACCGTTTTCTTCTTTGCGTTTTCTCAAAAGCCTTACCGATTACAGCGTGTTTTTGAAAATAAGCATAATCTTGTGGAAAGGCTTCAGCGAGAAAAAGTGGCAGAAACACGTGATTTCATTTCCTTTACTAAGGATGAAATGGACTATGTGTTTGGTCGCGAGGAGAGGAGTATTCAGATCCAGAAGGTCTCTTGTGAAGAGGATTCAGAACAGTTTCAGCTAAAGCTTGCGTTTGATCTGTTAATTCAGGACTTCCCTCATGAGGTTAAACTACGAAACGAACTGGCTATTTGTTTCACGGAGAGATCCAGAAGAAGATTTAAAGAAGAACTCATAAATCAGAACCCAGAAGCGAATGAAGAGTATATTGATTACTTCTTGGAATTACTTAAAGATAGGGTAAGGAATAAAATTGCACCAGTTCTATATGAGTGGATCGAGTTTTACAAAATTGCTGTTGTATTAGATTTCAACGTTGATGACTTCTATAAGAATCAACTGAAAGAGTATCTTGTGTCCAATTGTGGAGCGGCTACGGTCGCCTTCTATACTTTTAAGGACCTTAAAGCTCAACGAGGGGATCGTGGTTTATACAACTCAATTCAAGAAAGGAAGGTATTAATCCTTTCAATGCTAAATCATTGTACAGGCAAGAATTGGGCGATATATCCTAACTCTTTTGATCAGTTTTTCTTTAATCCGGGGCAGACCGCTCTTCAGTTGATCAATTATGTCGTTTTTGATCCTCGTTATAGTTGGTATGAGTATAGGTATTTAGAGCAGTCCAAATTACTCTTGAATTCAAACTTTCGTACAAAGTATGTAAAAAGCAGCATAGCTCTTCCTCCCAAGCCGATTAATGTCGGAGCAGAGCCAAAAGATGATGAGGATGAACAGAATATTGGGAATCGACAGTCTGGGAGAGAGTTGGTAAGATATACTTTCTCTTTTAATGAACGACAGCATCGAACTCTTAATGAAGACGAATTACTCATTTGTAAGAATATAGATGAATACGTCATTTGTTCTGCCGCTGACATCTTTCGTGTGTTTGATGACCCTACGATCCTTGAGGTACAGCCACTCTCAGATTTCTTCCAACCTTTGGATGAATTAATTGATAGCGAAGAGCAAAAGCTTGGAGATGGAGAGTCCATATTACGAAATAATCATAAATATGGATTGTCTGAAACAGAGAAGGTTTCCAAAAGAGAGATGTGGAAGATGTTGTTGGAGCACAGAGTCAACAAGAATGGAGAAAAGACCGTATATGACGAAATTATGCAACCTCTTCTTCCTATGGAAAGGATACAATTATCGTCATTCCGTAGGTGGCTGGATCCATCAGATGATTCAATCTTACCTCGTAGTCGGCGAATGCAGAGGCGTGTATTAGAAGAGTATTTGGGTATTGAGACTTTGTATACTCGCCTTTTGAGGCATCGGAAGTCAAGAATTAGTACAAATACAGAAGGTAGAAATGCTATTTTCCGGACTTTTTTAACGCATTGTTTGTTGGAAACGAATGCAGATGCCGCATATGAAAAACTCGGATATGATGTGCGCGATTATCTGAATATAGCGAGCGGAAACGATATCACAGTTATTGTGGACCTCATAAAAGAAGACGCATTGAATCTTAGGAGAGTAAAAACAATTGAAAGATGATAAAGGAAAAAAGAGACTCACTTGAGACGTTCATTCACGAACAACTTATAGGGCCGGGCGGCTGCGGTAACAGATATGGAGTGTTTCCTCTTGATGAAGAATCAGAGGAACCTATCTGTGAAGTTATTAATACGACTCCGGGGTCAATTTATAGTTCAGCTATATTGTTCCCTCGTCGTAATGATTCCCCGTGTGATGAGTCTCAGCCAGTTGACCCTACGTGTGAAGACAACATCGGAGATGAGAATGCTTCTGACGAGGATTCAAACGAACAAGGAGAAGAACTCATTGGCCTTGGGGACCATGAAGAAGATGAGGATATTAACTCGTTAGGAAGAAGGTTTCCCGATAGGATTGGTGTGTCTTGTTGTGTTAAAGAATTGAACTCTTTAGGTGCATCAACATCAATAACGATATCTGGCCGTTATTATAGAAAACTGCTAGAGCACACTCGGCTGTATGTTCAAATAGATGATGTTGAATTCTTTGAGAACGTCTTTTCAAATGAAAAATGCATAGAAGTGTTTGCTAATTACTTTGTGTATGAGAGGTCAACGCTTCATTTGTCTCATAAAATTGCTAAAGCCACGGAGGTGGCGGCGCTGCGTTCTCAAATAAGGGAATTAAACAAGTTTTTTTGCGCAAGAGTAGCTGAGAATGCTGATGGACAATTCGATTCAATATATACTGACAAATCATTTCAAGAAAAGAACAAGTTCTTAAGTGCATATAAAGAGCGCCTATTTAAGGCGTTAAAAAGAGTTGGGAAAGACGGAGAATATATCTCCACGGAGAAGGTAAATGAATACACTAACCGAATTGCCTCAGTGGAACGATATGAGACTTTTCTATCGTACTTTGAAGACCTTTTGTCCATTTGTGACGCTAAAGGATTCGGATTCTGGGTCGGAACGAATTTTAGCAGAAAGATAGATCTTTCCTCTTTAGATTTTAGTTTTAATAAAGGCAAAAGAAAGATTATTCTTCCACCACAGGAGAATATCACAAAGGAGGTCGTTTCTTATACCCTCTCATCGGAGGTCAAAGCTTCATTATCTGTCTGGCTTCAAGTCTTTAAGGGAAATAATGGTCGGTATTATCTTAAAGTAATGCTAGTTAATGATTCAACAAGAGTTAAACTTGATAGTAATCATTACTATTCCATTGTCTCGGAGAGAGTTAATGAGTTAACTTTCTTTGGGATTAAGATAGACATCGCCAGTTCAGATATTATCCCTTATCGTGACGAAGTCTCTACGGATTTTGAGGACCAGGAAGCAAACCGTTTACATTACCTATATCGGAGTATTGAGGACTATGGAATCGGACATCTCTGCTCTGCAGATTGGTACAGAGACCCCAGTGGGATAATGCATGTGTGTTCTGATTTTATGCCAACCGTAGAAACGCCAGATGTTGAACCAGAACCTCGGGATAAATCCAAAGCTTTTTATGATGAGTTTCATCAAGTGTTCCTTCCTCAGAAGTTTATTGGGGATACCAAGTGTTTGCAGTTCAAATGGCTATCCGTTCTTTCTGGTAAAGAGGACTCAGAGATATTGAGTGGTCTATTCGATTTTGTTGATTCATATAAATCATGGATAGATTCTCTTGATGCAAAGGGCAATTCTGTCGGCCAAGAAAACATCAGGAAGTGCTATTTGGATTACGAACGTATACGTACTAACATCGAGGAATTCTTGACACAGCCCCAAAAGATGAAAATCTTTCGGCTTATGAATACCGCAATGTTTATGCAACTTTGGCATAGCAAGGGCAACAATCAAGAAAAAGTCCGTAATGATCAACAAATCTTATCGTTTGATTATTATCGAGATAGTGCGTTAGATACCACGATTTTTAAGGGGCTTGTGGCTGCATGGCGACCGTTCCAATTAGCTTTCATATTGCTGAATATGGACGGGATCTTTCAGAGCAAGAACGATCCTAAATGGGAGAAGCGAAACGAATTGGTTGATTTGGTTTGGTTCCCAACAGGCGGAGGTAAAACGGAATCATATTTGGGGATAATAGCATTGGTTGCGATTAATCGTCGTATTTCTTATCCTGGCATAAGTGGGAACGGTGTTGCTGCTATTATGCGTTATACTTTACGACTGTTAACCACACAACAGTTCCAACGAGCACTTCGGCTTATTCTCGCTCTTGAGCAGATTCGCAAATGGGGATTATATGATTTGGGAGAAGAAGAGTTTTCTATTGGATTATATGTTGGAGAGAATTCCCTACCAAACCATTACGAAACTCTTGCAGAGGAAATTCGCAAGAATTGGACATCAGATGGGGGGCACGGTCAGATTCCCCTAGATAGATGCCCTTGGTGCGGCTCTCTTCTTCGTGAGAAAGAAGTTGCGACAGACCGTTATTCATTTAGTTGTAGTAATAAAAAGTGTACATTTGGCAAACGCAACTATTTGCCGGTCCGGTTGTGTGATGATCATGTGTATGAGCAACCTCCCACATTGTTATTTGGGACGGTAGATAAGTTCGCCCAATTAGCTAGAAGAGTGAATGTCTCTTCTCATTATGCGGATTCTCGAAGGCTTTTCGGCCGTGGAACAGGATGTAACCCTCCGGACCTTATTATTCAGGATGAGTTGCATCTACTGCTGGGACCATTGGGCTCTGCTGTGAGTTTGTTTGAGGCTGCAATAGATCAATTGTGTTCATTTAAAAAGAAAGACGGCCTTATTATTCGCCCTAAAATCATCTCCTCTACTGCCACAACGCGTAATACATCCCTTCAAGTGCGAGCTCTCTATGATCGTGATGTGAGTATTTTCCCGAAGAGTGGTACTGACTATGATGACTCATTCTTTGCTTTCTATAAGCGCGAAAAGAATGCCGAATCAGATGACTGGCATTTTGTGTCGAAGAGAAAATACATAGGCATTCTTCCCACTGGGCGAACGCAGATGACGACACAGATGCGTTTAGCTGCGATATTATTTGTCCATCGTGCATTGTTTGAATTAGAGAATAAAGACCTCTTGATCAGTAGGGATAAGGCTTTTATCGAGGCTGCGGATTATTATTATTCTATCATTTCGTACTTCAATTCATTAAAAGAAGTTGGTAAAACTGATGCTCAGTTTTATCTGGAATTTACAAAGTATACTCGTCGTCTGTTTAAGCGTGTACTAAGGTTCTCGGACATGCTGGAGTGCTTCTATGCATACAATGATAACTTCTCTAAAACCGAACTAACAGGGCGCTTGTCGGGAGGAGAAGCCGTCGAAGAGCTCTCAAAAGCACAGACCGTTAAATGGGATCCACAAAAGCGGTTACCATACCCCAAAGAAGGATCAACTGATAAATACAATTATCCTTGCCTTCCCGCAGATTATATTTTAGCAACCAATATGATATCTGTCGGCCTTGATGTTAGTCGGTTTAATACGATTATAATGAACTCGATGCCAAGGAATATTGCGGAATACATACAGGCGAGTTCTCGTGTTGCACGCGAAAAGGAAGGGTTAGTATTAACGCTCCATAATCCATTCCGATCACGCGATGTATCACACTTTGAAAGGTTTAGAGAGTTTCACGAGAAACTATACTATTATGTGGAGCCTATTTCAATCACGCCTTTCTCTCCCAAGGCGGTAGAGAAGTATTTGCCTCTTTATATGGCAACGGTTATAAGGCATTTGTATAATGATTTCGCAGATCGTAAGGATGCAAAAAAGATGACAGAATACAGTGCAGAGCAACTGAAAACGGATCTTAAACTGTATTTTTCTCGGCGTTATGATCGGACCCGGAGTCTGGATAAGAAAACCCGGAACCTGGAGCGTGAAATTATGACAAAAGAACAGCTTGATTTCATATATAAGTGGATTGATGATAGCCTTGATCAATGGGCGCAAATGGCCCAGACAGAAGGCGACTCCCTTGTTTATTATGCTGCCGGAAGAAGAAAGACGGAGGAGAAATCTCTGTTAGTTTCCACTGATGATTACGCTGAGCAGAAAGCCACAAGTAAGTGGGTTGTTCCTTCGGCATTAAGACTTGTTGAACCAGAAGCAGTTCTTCATATTTTAAATAAATAACAACATGGAGATACGTAAAGAAAATCAATACAATCAGTCTGTAGGCAAGTATAAAATCCTTTCCTCTGCGGCAGGAGTCGGCTCTATAATAACCACAAAGTGGGGAGGCTTCATAATGCCCCTCAGTATCGATAATTGGAAGTTCTTAGAGGTCGTCACGAATAGAATAAAAGATATTCTTCCTGACAAGCTTGACTTTAAAAAGATACAAGATGGATGCGGTGTCGAATTAATCGAAGATCCGCGCTTTGTAGAGTTTCTTTCTATAAAAAAAGGTTTTTCACAACTGAAGTGTTTTGCCGCTGTACCACACATTCAGTTAAATGCGTTTAATCAGATACAGCGACAAGGAAATCCCTTATACGAATCTGTTAAGGCAAAATCAGGGGCCGAGATGAGTGAGGATATGTTTTACATACCCGCTATCTGTTTTCCTCAATGGTTTATTTCTTCAAATAGTGAAATCAAGCCATTAAGCGAGTGGCGCAAAGACTGGCAAACAAAGAGGTGTAATGACGGCAAGATGATGTTTTTTGTTCCTCCTCGAGATCCGAACAAAAAAACATATCGGAGAATTAAAGCCGATAATTTGACAGATGACGCAGAATATGGATTGTTACAGCCGGCACCTCTAGTCCTTATTTGCCCGAATGGACATATTTCCGACATCCCATGGTATAAGTTCTTCTGTGCTTCTTTGAAGCACGAGAAGATGGATGATGAAAAAGGTTTCGAGTTGTTTGGGTATGACTGTGAAGAGTGTCATTGTGGCGGCAGGCATTCGATCAAATGGCTTAATTCTCGCAATCAAGCCGAGTCTTGGGGTACATTAAAGTGTTCAAAATGTGAGAGTTCGGTTTCATTGGCTGGTATTATGAACATTAAACCTTATTGCCGAGGAGAACGTCCTTGGATCAATAAGGAGAATACATTTGAACGATGCTCGTCTGGAACGGAAAAAACGCAGATGCAGGTGGCGATGGTCACTAGCAACAGTATCTACTACTCTAGTGGGTTCAGTAGTTTGTACATTCCAAAGGAATTTATCCCTATAAAACCTGGTCATTTGAGTGATGACGCCAGGATCGCTTTGAGTAAGATTATAGATAAGTACAATAGTAAGTTGGCAGGGAAACCAGATCTTACGAAAGAAAAGTTTTGGGACAAATACTACGATGACTGCGATGATTTTATTGAGGACGCCAAGATCGATTGGAATTTGTTCAATCTATCCTCTTTAGATCACGAGAGTATAAAGAATAGCTTCCTTGGAAATATAACCGAGGAAGAAGATGTGGATCCGGTAGCTACCTATCGTTTGACAGAATATGAGGTATTTACAAATCCTGATGAACCCAATCGCAAAGCGGCGGGACTAGATTTCAATGAGATTGAGATCCCGGATATGATAAGGCCTTTCTTTAAAACCATAAAGCAAGTTAACACGTTGTCGCTAACGAGCATCCAGCTAGGTTTTGGCCGTGTTAATATGCCGACATCCAAGTTGATTGATGGTAAAATAGTCCCGCCGGGAGAAGAGTTAAAGCCTATTTTTGAGGGTACTCCTGCTGATATTTACGTCTTACCAGCAAACCAAACATTCGGCGAAGGGCTGTTTTTTGCATTTGATATTGACGCTATTGAACGCTGGGTAAACGAGCACGATCTCAATGCTCATTATGAGTGCCAAATAGATCCTGGATCAATGGGAGATTTTCTATACAAGGAGATCTCGTTTTACGGTCGTGCTATGTTCTATCTCCTACATACGTTTAGTCATGTGTTAATGAAGGAACTTGAGTTTTCGTGTGGATATCCATCGGCAAGTTTAAGTGAACGGCTCTATTATTCTGACAAAATGTGCGGCGTATTGATCTATACAGCTGATGGAGCCGAAGGAAGCATGGGTGGATTGGTCTGGCAAGGACAGCCAAGATTAATTCAAGAGATTGTAAAGTCTGCTATGAAACGAGCTGTCAATTGTTCTTCAGATCCTCTTTGTTGGGAAAATGAGGATGGAATGAATCGTGCTTCTTGTTTCGGGTGTACCATGGTTTCAGAAACCTCTTGCGAGCATGCGAATATGGCTTTAGATAGGAGGATTCTAGTCGATGAAGATTTTGGATTCTTTAAAGATCTTTTGCTAAACAATAGTTAGCTAGCGGAATGATCCTGCTCCGAAATGTGTCGGCCTGCGAGTTACTTTATATTGGGCCATTTTCGCATTTGGGTGACAGAAAATCCCTCACAGAACGCTCTGTACGGGATTATTGAGGAGAGGACGAGGACCCATAAAGAGATGCTATATCTTTCTCGTGTCATTGTTCGAATCCGCACACAATAGAAGGGAAGAAATAGGCACAAAAGTCGCCAAAAACGCCCTAAATCGGCAAAAAGTCGGCAAAAATCAAGACACAAAAAGAGCTAACCGCTGAAAGTCAGCCAGTTAGCTCTTTTTAATGTGCCCCGGGCGGGAATCGAACCCGCACGGCCGTTTCGGGCCAAGGGATTTTCGTACCACTGTGGCTTTCGCCATCAGGCGGACCTCTCGGCCAACCTGTTTGGGGTCTGGACTATTCCTTCACCATCGGACCGGGTCCATTAGGTGTGTCGTGTCTAGTCTCTGCACCTTCCTCCTGTCGGAGGCTTGGCTCAAGATTACCATCAGCAAGACCTGTTAAGGCTTCCTTGAATTTACGACATTCTACATCCCTCCTTTCGGAGAGTGCACTCAAGTTGTGTCTAAGTCCCTCGTGTCTACCATTTCACCACCAGGGCGATGGCCGGTCCGCGAAGGGGGCGGAACGGACTGCAAAGATAAGGAATAATTCTGACAATGGGAACAAGTGACCTTTGTACACTGCTCATGTGTACAGCAATACATGGCAGAGAGGCAGTTTTTCTGTACGCATCTCCAAGAAATCAATCATTATCACCCCGGTCTGGGAGATGCGTACAAGAAAACACCCTTGTGAGGCCGATTCTTTGTACACATGAGAAGCGTACAAGGGGGAGGCGGGTTGTTTGGCGGCGTGCCACTTAACTCGCTGTAAGCCAAATGGTTAAACAAATCTCCCTGGTGAAAATGTACCAGGGAGATTCTTGTAAGCGACTGTATATCATTGACTTAGGCGGCACGCCGCAGGGGGCGGCCTCACCCGAAAGAACCTACTCCGCGAAGAGGGAAATGATGTTCAAGATGACCTTCGAGGCGGCTTCCATGCTCTCCAAAGGGACGAACTCCATCTTGCCGTGGAAATTCAGGCCGCCGGCGAAGATGTTCGGGCAGGGGAGGCCCTTGAAGGAGAGGTTCGCGCCGTCGGTGCCGCCGCGGATGGGCTGGATCTTCACCGGGACTCCCGCCATTACCATCGCCTTGACAGCCTTTTCCAC
>JAEEGH010008643.1_pt1 | contig 23992 bp, 20 predicted proteins | sample 9134181 | NCBI WGS metagenome assembly JAEEGH01 (sample SAMN16246544, study PRJNA631951) | gut metagenome | biome: gut microbiome; feature: rumen; material: DP-attached | host: Bos | place: Iran: Karaj | collected 2018-10
TCAGATTTACGACCTGTCGGAAAACGGCTGCAAAGTTACTACTAATTTTTGAAATACCAAAACTTTTCTGGGATTTTTTTATCTATCCCTTAATTTTTCCTTGAATTTCTGCAGTTGGTTACGCATGGTGTCCACACAAAGATCGGTACTTTCCTCAAAAGTGTCACTGGTCTTCTCCACAAACAACGTATTTCCGGGTACTGCCACCGACAGACTCACCGTCTTATTGTCGGCAGTCGCAGGTTTCTCTACTTTCAACTGCACCTCTACTTTCTGTATATCCTCAAAAGACTTTTCCAACTTGGCAACCTTCTTTTCGATGAATGCCTGTAACTTCTCGGTAGTGTCGAAGTGAATCGACTTAATCTTAATCTCCATAGTTACCTCCTGTTTTAAGATAGTTATTAATTAGGATCAGGCTCTTGGATGAGCCTCTTTATACACTCGCTTCAACTGCTCGAACGTGGTGTGGGTGTAGATCTCCGTCGTACTGACGCTCTCGTGACCCAACAGGTTCTTGATTTCCTCAAGTCCGGCACCGTTGTTCATCATGGCCGTGGCAAAGGTATGACGAAGCACGTGTGGCGACCGCTTCTTCAGCGATGTGACAGCCGACAGATACTTCCGCACGACACCATACACCTGATAGTCGGCAATCCGCTCGCCCTTGTCATTCAGGAAGAGGGCCCCGTCAGTACCACCAAACTGGGCGTCGCGCACCGTCATATAGTGGTGCAGCTCTGCTGCCAGTTCCTCCCCGAAGGGAATGATACGCTGTTTGTTACGTTTACCCGTCACCTTCAACTGACCTGCTGCGAAATCTATATCTGCATCATTCAGCCCAATCAGTTCCGAGCGTCGCAAGCCGGCCTCATAGAATAATAATATTATGGTACGCGCGCGCACGTGGTCAAAACTATCATCCCATTCCAGGTCATCGAGCAGCCTGTCCATCTCTCCTTCACGGAGGAACTGAGGCAGGGGTTTCGACTTCTTGGGGCCGGTCACACAATGGGCCGGATCGTGCTCCACCAGCTTCCGCTTAAGGGAAAAGCGATAAAAGGAACGCAAGGCGCTCAACTTTTTGTTAATCGTTGACGCGGAGTTTCCTTTATCCATCAGACTCTCCATCCAATCGCGGATGAGATCGGTGTCTGCCGCTGCCAGCGAGAGTCCGCTATCCTTAAGTATGATATACGATTCAAACTCGTTTAAAGCCTCCTCGTATGTCTGCACAGTCTGCGCGGAGTGATTCCGCTCATAACGCAGGTAGTTCAGAAACTGGTCTATCATTCTTTTGCCTTCAAAGGACTATACCATCCTTTTCGGCTACGAATTTACGAAAAATATTCGAAACTACCAAATTTTTTAAGGAACTTTATTATTCCTCGTTCGTGCGCAGCTGCTGTACGTAGATGGCGTGCTCCATCTTAAGACGCTTAAGCACAGAAGGTTTGTCGAACTGCTGGCGGCGACGGAGTTCCTTCACCACACCTGTCTTTTCAAACTTTCTCTTAAACTTCTTGAGGGCCTTTTCAATGTTCTCGCCTTCTTTTACTGGTACAATAATCATTTGTCTTTTTGTTTTAAAATTTTATGTTAAACTTAACGCTTTGGACACAGGTGTCACGAAAAGCGGGTGCAAAATTACTACTTTTTTGCGAAACCACCAAGTTTTTAGTCTATTTTTATTAAAGAGAGGGCAAAAAAGTCAGAACACGAAGCCAAGATTGATGTAAAAATAGGGTTCTTTGGTCTTGTTGGAGTAACCAACTGATGCACCCAGCGGACCAAACATCGTATTATAATAGTACGATAATGAGGAGCCAAGCAGGGTACTACGATCGAGCAGGTTTTCCAGATCATCTGCCTGTTGGGCAGCGGCCATCCTCAACAACACATAGTTATTCTTGCCCAAGCGCTGTTGAGCCTGCATCTGCATCGCAACGAGGTAAGGATCCACATGCTCCAGATAGTTGACGCCAGCGAAGGGCATCTGCCAGGCCAACTTGTGACCGAACCACTCACCGCCGATCATATTACCCAGGATTCCGGGACGTTCGCTACCGAAGAGCATACGTCCATAGAGCATCGGCTGGAGCGTGAAGCGCTCACCCATGGTAAACGATTTCCGCCACATACCGCTCACGTCGTGCATACCCGCCTTACCCTTCAAACCAGCAAAGTCGTCGGTATAATAGACATACTGTGCATGAAGTTTTGAACCTCTGGCGGGGAAATACCAATCGTTCTCGGAATTATAGTCCAGTCGTCCATAGTAGCTGAAGAAATGGTCGTCATCAAACGCCTTCTTTGAAGTCTCGTTATCCTTACCTTTCAGCACATGCGGGAAATGATAGTAGTCCCAGCGGATACCACCGCTGATCGTGAAGTTTCGCACGTTGAAATTGAGCACCGCCAACTCCGCCGCATGTTGGTTATAGGAGAAGTTATAGTCCTTCTCACCTTTCTCATAGATATTGATCTCGTCTCGGTGGAAGATATACGACAGTGTCGGACGCATCAGATGACCGGGATAGAAGGCCACATCCAGACGGGCCATAATTCGCATACCCAGACGCAGGGTCAGGTCGACATCGGTCATCAGGGCCCGGCGCATGGGGATATCGGCATTCACCTGCATAGCCACCATCTCCTCCGTATCAAAGCGCACACCGAGATTCAACTGCGAGGCCTTCTTCTGACCTCCCGTAAACACGGCCTTCATACCGTCGTCGGTCTTCGACAGATGGAACGAAGGCTCCTGATAGAACAGGTCTACCCGCATGGCCGTCGTCACGAGCTCTGCCTGACGCGAGGTCAGACGGTCGTTTGCCCGCAAATGGAACTTGGCACGGATATATTTCTCATCGATGGGCGAGACATCAACAAACTCCACGCTCGTGATCTTCACGGAGTCAGGCGACAGGAGCACGACGGGCGCCTGAGGTTTGGGTTTGTAATTGCCGATGCGCTCACGGAGCGCCACCAGTTCGTCCCAGTGTCCCCTGGCTGCCTCCTCACCACGGTTGATGAGCGTGTCGATGGCAGCCGAGTTGAAGCTGGCGGCACTATAATTATGCGTGTTCACCGGTATATACACATCAGTGATACTGACGTTCTCATCATACTTATTCTTCGTATTGTAATCCACTATCCGCTTCAAGATACTCGTCGTCGAGCCCAGGTCCTCGGCGGTCTTGTCCTCATCGGGCACGGCCACGCCGATGATGATGTCGGCACCCATCTCCCGGGCCACATCGGCGGGATAGTTGTTACGCATACCACCGTCGACCAACACCATTCCACCGATTCTCACCGGTGTGAAGACAGCCGGAATAGCCATCGAGGCACGCATGGCCTGAGGCAACACCCCACTATGGAAGTCATATTCAGTAAAGGTGACCATATCCGTTGCCACACAAGCAAAGGGGATAGGCAACGTATTGAAGTCAATGGAGTCATTATAGCCCGAAGTGAGACGTTCAAACAGACTGTGCAGATTCTTACCTTTGATAATGCCGCCGGTAGCCGATAATCCCTTGTTCTTTTTCAACGTGATACCGGTAGATATCATATAAGTATTTTGTTTCTCACGTTCGGCGATACGCTGCAGACTCAGGTCCTCACGGTCGAGCAGCAGCGTGTTCCAGTCCTGCGCCCTGACAATCGAGTCGAGCACGTCGGCCCTGTAACCGATGGAATAGAGGCCTCCCACGATACTTCCCATCGACGTACCGGTAATGATGTCGATGGGAATGCCAGCCTCCTCGATCACTTTCAGTGCACCGATATGTGCCACACCCTTGGCACCGCCGCCACTCAACACCACGGCCACCTTCTTACGTTTGGGTTGCGGGCTGTATTGTGCGCAGACATGTGTCACAGCCATCAGGCATGCCAACAAGACGATCCAGACTGTCTTTCTCATTGATTTTCTTAATGCAGCTCTTTTTGACGCTGCAAAAGTAAACAAAAAATCCCGTACCAACAAATGATACGGGAAAAAATTACTTCAGTCCGGCGCAGGCAGTGCGGAGCCAGGCGGACTCGGAGGGGGAGAGATGGGGTGAAAGGGTGTCGAAGACGCGCTGGTGATAGGCATTGAGCCAAGAGAGCTCTTCCGGCAGAAGCATGTCGACGATGATGGGTGACTTGTCGATGGGACAGAGTGTGAGCGATTCGAACTGGAGAAACTGGCCAAACTCGGTCTCTTTGTAGGGTATGACAAGCAGGGTATTCTCAATCCGCACACCGAACTTTCCAGCGAGATAGATGCCCGGCTCATCGGTAACGGTCATGCCTGCCACCAAGGGCGCAGGTTTCCACTCCATACGGATCTGATGAGGACCCTCGTGGACGCTAAGGAAAGAGCCTACGCCATGGCCTGTGCCGTGCAGATAGTTCAAGCCCTCGCGCCACAGAGTCTCACGGGCGAGGATATCCAATTGTGTGCCACTAGCACCGGAGGGGAACTTACAGAGTTCTATCTGGATATGTCCCTTGAGCACCAGGGTATAGACGCGTTTCTGTTCCTCTGTCAGCGGACCGAGGGCGATGGTACGCGTGATGTCGGTGGTACCGTCGAGGTATTGAGCCCCGCTGTCGAGCAAGAGGAAGCCCTCGTGTTTGAGGGGGATGTCGGTCTCCGGGGTAGCCTCATAATGCACAATGGCACCATGGGCCTGATAACCGGCAATGGTGTCGAAAGAGAGACCACGATAGAGCGGCTGCTCCGCACGAAGCGCTTCGAGCTTATCGGAAACAGATATTTCGGAATACTCAGAGCACTCCGAGTATTCAGAGAGCCACTTCAGAAATCTTACCATCGCGATGCCGTCTTTCAGCATCACCGACCTAAAACCCGCGATTTCCCTTTCATTCTTTACGGTCTTCATCCGTTTGACGGGAGATTCTTCTTCCACAACCTCACGAACAACGGATTTGTAAAGGGCATAGTTCACCTCGTGGGGATCGAGCAGGATGTTATACTCAAAGTAGTCTTTCAACCCCTTGCTGATATCCTCGTAAGGTGCGACCCCTACTCCTTCTGCTTTCAGATAAGCCACGACTTCCGAGGATAGTTTCACCTTATTTATATATAGGGTAACATCCTTCGAGGAAAGAAGAAGATAACTGACAAAGACAGGATTGCAATGCACATCAGAGCCACGCAGATTCAACGTCCAGGCAATATCGTCGAGGGCCGTCATCAACATACCATCGGCATGCGTTTCACGCAACGCCTGACGGATACGGGCTATCTTGTCGTGTGCGCTCTCGCCCGCATATTCCAACGGGTAGATCTCCACCGGATTCTTCGGGATGTCCGGACGGTCCTGCCAGATCAGCTTCAGGGGGTCGAAATTCGTACGGAGCGTGATACCACCCTGCTTGCGGAGGTCGGCAATCAGACCATCCACATCGCTGGCAGAGCTGCACCAGCCGTCGATGCCCACCTCTGCACCTGCCCCACACTCACGCCCGATCCACTCAGCGATGGTGGGCGTACCTTCTATCTTCAGTTTCATCAACTGATACTCGGTGCCTTTCAACTGCTCCTCGGCCGCCAGGAAATAACGCGAGTCGGTCCAGAGGGCGGCGGAGGTCATCGTGACGACGGCCGTACCCGCAGAGCCGTTGAAACCTGAAATAAACTCACGTCCCTTCCAATGATCGGCCACATATTCACTCTGATGAGGATCGGTGCTGGGAAAAATAAAGGCTGCGAGATGCTCCCGCTGCATGACCTCCCGCAAAGCCTGTAATCGCTGATTGACTGTTCCTGACTTTACCATAACGCAGTAATGATTGATTTTGCAAAAGTAAGCAAAAAAAATCGTTTCACCAAGCGATAGGGGATTTTTTTGCAACATATATATTGCAAAGCGATGACAGAAAATATTAATCTCTGTTAATCTGTTGACGCTATGGTTTTTTTTGCGTAACTTTGCACCACTTTTGATAAACAAATAATAAACGTATTATGGCAACATTAACAAATGAGAAATTGACCATCGTCGGTGCAGCCGGTATGATTGGTTCAAACATGGCTCAGACCGCCTTGATGATGGGTCTGACAAGTGAAATCTGTCTGTACGACGTCTTCTCTCCCGAGGGCGTAGCAGAAGAGATGCGCCAGAGTGGTTTCGACGATGTGAACATCGTGGCAACCACCGATGCCGAGGAAGCTTTCAAGAACGCTAAGTACATCATTTCTTCAGGTGGCGCTCCCCGTAAGGCTGGTATGACCCGTGAGGATCTGCTCGCCGGCAACTGTAAGATTGCTGAGGAGCTCGGTCAGAACATCAAGAAGTTCTGCCCCGACGTGAAGCACGTGGTGATTATCTTCAACCCCGCCGACCTGACTGGTCTGGTAACCCTGCTCTACTCTGGTCTGAAACCCGGTCAGGTGACGACCCTCGCAGGTCTCGACACAACCCGTCTGCAGAGTGCACTGGCCAAGAAGTTCGGTGTGATGCAGAACCAGATCACCGGTTGTGCTACCTACGGTGGCCACGGCGAGCAGATGGCTGTCTTCGGAAGCCACGTAGAGATTGCCGGTCGCAAGCTGACTGACATCATCGGTACTGCTGAGTTCCCCGCTGAAGAGTGGGAGCAGATGAAGATCGACGTGACCAAGGGCGGTGCCAAGATCATTGAGCTCCGCGGACGCAGCTCTTTCCAGAGCCCCGCTTATCTCTCTGTTGAGATGATCCGTGCCGCTATGGGTGGTGAGCCTTTCCGCTTCCCCGTTGGAACTTACGTGAAGACCGACAAGTACGACCACATCATGATGGCCATGAAGACCACCATGACTGCCGAGGGGGCTAAGTTCGAGGTGCCCCAGGGTACACCTGAGGAGAACACCAAGTTGGATCAGAGCTATGAGCACCTCTGCAAGATGCGCGACGAGCTGGTGACACTGAACATCGTGCCCCCCATCGCTGAGTGGAGCAAAATCAATCCGAACCTGTAATTCTTATAACAACGGATTACACGGATTTAACGGATTGATTATGGCTTTGATCAAATCATATCGCGGTCTCGCTCCCAAGTGGGGGCGAGACTGCTATTTCAGCGAGAATGCCACGATTGTCGGTGACGTGACGATGGGCGACGAATGCTCCGTATGGTTTAATGCGGTGGTACGTGGCGACGTGGCTCCTATCACCATCGGCAACTGCACGAACATCCAAGACGGCAGCTGCGTGCATGTCACCTTCGATACCGGCCCCACACATATCGGCAACTACGTAACCATCGGACATAATGTGACCGTTCACGCCTGCACCATTCATGACCACGCCCTTATCGGCATGGGCTCTACCCTACTCGACGGCTGCGAGGTTGGCAAAGGTTCCATCGTGGCTGCCGGAGCATTGGTGCTACAGAACACAAAGATTCCTGCCGGCGAAATTTGGGGCGGCGTGCCAGCGAAGTACATCAAGCCAGTGCGCCCCGGACAGACGGATAATGCTGAGCACTACGTGGCATATTCGAAGTATTATCTAAGTGAAAAGTGAAGAGTGAATAGTGAACAATTTGCTACCGCTAAAGTAGTCAGATTCATCAAGGACTGGACATTGCCGGTGGCGATGGGCATCGGGGCGGTGGTATACCTTATCTTCGGTCTCACACCGTCGTTAGAAGGAGCAGCCGAGTTCTTCGGACCTATCTTCGACACCATCCTGCCACTGTTCATGTTCCTGGTACTATTCGTCACCTTCTGTAAAGTGGATTTCCGGAAACTTCGACCTGTAGGCTGGCATTTCTGGACGGGTGTGTTCCAACTGCTATTTATCGGAGCCCTGATGGGACTGATACTCGGTTTCCACATGCAGGGCGACAGCCTCGTCCTGATGGAAGCTATTCTGATGTGTGTCATCTGTCCCTGTGCGACGGCAGCAGCCGTTGTCACCCAAAAACTAGGCGGATCGTTGGAACAGATGACCACCTATACCTTCCTATCAAACTTCATTACCGTTCTGCTGGTGCCAGTGTGTTTCCCAATGATAGAGAAGTCTGCCGACATCACTTTCTGGGCGGCCTTTATCAAAATTCTGCATGAGGTGTTTATCGTGCTGATCCTGCCCATGTTCCTGGCCTATATTGTGAAGCACTACATGCATCGCCTACACAAGAAAATCATCAGCGTAAGAGACCTGAGCTATTACCTCTGGGCCTGTTCGCTGATGATTGTAACGGGTACCACGGTGAAGAACATCGTCAATGCCCAAACCACCATCGTACTGTTGATGGCCATTGCCTTTCTGGGACTACTGATGTGCGTGGTGCAGTTTGCTGTCGGACGATTCATCGGCCACTATTTCGACCATACGCAGGAAGCGGGTCAGGCCCTCGGTCAGAAGAATACGGCCTTTGCCATCTGGCTCTCCACCGCCTACCTGAACCCATTATCGTCAGTAGGTCCAGGCTGCTATATCCTGTGGCAGAATATCGTCAACAGCGTGGAGATTTTTATTTATTCTTCTCGTAATAGTCGAGGCCCTGCTTCACATTCTCAATAAGGGCTTCGGAAGTAAAGGTAGCTCCCGTGACAGCATCCACCTTCTTGGCCTTGGCAGCCTTGATGGTCAGACCGTCCCAGGCATTCAGCATGGCTTTCTTCACCTGTGCTAGATACTTCGGCGTCTCCTGGTTCTTGAGCACCTCGATCTTCTCAATCTTATTCTTCTTGATATAGATCTTCAAGGGCACAGGACCATTATAGCCCTCCACATCCTTGGCGATGGTGGTGGTGTTGACAATAACAGAGCCGTTTTCCTTGGTGATGGCACTATCCTGCTTGCCGGCACTCATCAAGGCCACGGCAGCTATTAAGATGATAAAATACTTCTTCATTTTATTATTTCTTATAAACGTTTACTCTTTTTGGACGGCAAAGATACGAAAAAGTTTAGTGTTCTTCATACATAGTTCATATTTTTTTTGTAATTTTGCAGCCAGATTAGTAATTTTAACGTAATTCGAAGATGAAGAAAACAGCTTTGTCATGGCTGGTATTTATGCTGGCCATTGTTGTTCATGCAGAAAAACGTGATATTCATATTCTTGCAGTCAATGACATGCACGCCCAGATTGAGGTGTTCCCCCAATTAGCGGCACTGGCCGACAGTCTCCGCACAATCGACCCCTCACTGCTGATTTTCTCGGCAGGCGACAACCGTACCGGTAATCCCATCAACGACAAATATATCCTCCCCGCCTACCCAATGGTGGCTCTGATGAACCAGGTGGGATTCAATGGTTCCACCTTAGGCAACCATGAATTCGACGTGCATTCGCTGAAGCGACTGATCGGTCTGTCGAACTTCAGATACATCTGTGCCAACGCCTTTCCCTCCGACTCCTCCGGTATCAAGCTGGTACCCACTCAGGTGTTCGACGTAGAGGGCCTGAAGGTGGGCGTCATCGGTTGCATCCAACTGAGTCCTGCCGGCATACCCAGTACCCATCCCGACAACCTGGACGGCATCAGCTTCAAACCCGCCGAGGAAATCATCCCCCAATACGAACAATTCAGTAAGGAATGTGATGTCACCATCCTGCTGTCGCATCTGGGTTATCCCGACGATATCAAGATGGCGGAGAAGTTCCCCTGGCTGGATCTGATTATCGGTGGCCATACCCATACGCAGCTCACGGGAAAAGAAGTGAAGAACGGTGTACTGATCACCCAGAACAGAAATAAGCTGCACCGTGTGACCTATATCACCCTCACCGTGGAAGACGGCAAGGTGGTTGACAAGAAAGCAGAATACATCGACGTGAGAAAATACCCCAAATCCGTGAGAGTGGTTGAGGAGATGATCCGGTTCTATAATGACAACCCCACCCTGCGCCGTGTGCTGGCCGTGGCCGACACGCCATTCGAGACCCGCGAGGAACTGGGGTGTATGATGTGTGACGCCTTTATGGCAGAGACGGGATCTGAAATCGCCATCGAAAATCCGGGCGGTGTGCGTATCGACGCCCTTCCCCAAGGTGACATCACCGTGCGCGATGTGCTGGAGATGGACCCCTTCGACAACCACGCGGTCATACTGGAACTGACCGGTAACGAGATTGTCCGGATGATGCTGACCTACTGCCACAACACACTTCACAGTTTTCCATACGTCGGTGGCATGCAGTGTGAGATTACCCTTGAGAAGGACTTCCCAGAGAAGATCAAGAGTGTCAAACTACTGACCCTCGACGGTAAGGAACTGAATATGAAGAAGAAATACAAGGTGGTAACCAACAATTACATCCCTGCCACAAGTGAGATACCCGAAGGCTCAGCCCACACGCTGAACCTCGAGACCAGCGATATCATCATGCAGTATCTGGAAAAGCAGGAACAGGTCAGTTACCAGGGTGTCAGAAGACTGAAGACAATATCTGCCAAGTAGCGCCTGCCTTTCCCTTGACATACTGTCCGGCCAACTGGCCTTGGGCCTTGAGATATGTTTCATCAGCGATGAAACGGTTCATCTGTTGTTCGAAATCCTCGTAACAGGTGATCTCAAAACCACCGCTCTGCTTCAAGGCCTGGGCTTCCTGGAAACGCTCATTATTAGGTCCGAAGAACACTGGTACATCCCAGACGGCTGCCTCCAGGAGATTGTGGATGCCGACACCGAAGCCACCACCCACGTAAGCCACACCGCCATAATGATAGATGCTCGAAAGCAGACCGAAGCAATCGATGATCAGCACCTCGGTATCCTTTAATTTATCGGAGTACTCAGAGTGTTCGGAATATTCAGAGTACTCGGAATATCTGATTACCTTCCGGCCTTCGAGCAGCTTTTCTATCTGCTTCAGATGGTCCTCGCCAATGACATGCGGGGCAATGATGAGCTTCCAGTCACGGTGCGCATTGAAATACTTGATGAAAATCTCCTCATCAGGCGGCCACGATGAGCCTGCGACGAAACAGGGGGACGGTTCTTTTGTTACATCGCGCGATGTAACAAAAGAACCGTCCCCCTGTTTCGTCTGCAGAAACGCCTCGACGATGGGCAGTTGCTTGGCAGCCTCCTTGATCTGAAGCACACGGTCGAAACGGGTGTCGCCAACGATAGTGACACAATCAATACCAATCTTGCCCAACAGTTCCTTACTGATCTCGTTCTGCACAAAGAAATGTGTAAAGCAGTTCAACACACGGCCATACTGCCGACCGTACCACTTAAAGAACACCTGATCAGGACGGAAGATGCTCGACACACTATAGACGGGCACATTCCTGTGCTTCAGGATATGCAGATAGTTATACCAGAATTCATATTTGATGAAGAACGCCATCACCGGACGCACCAATCTTAAGAATCGACGTGCATTGGTGATGGTATCGAGCGGTAGATAGGTAATGATGTCGGCACCCTCGTAATTCTTACGCACCTCATAGCCTGACGGCGAGAAGAACGTCAACAGGATCTTATATTCAGGATGATCCTTGCGCAGTTGCTCCATCAACGGACGTCCCTGTTCGAATTCGCCCAGAGAGGCTGCGTGGAACCATACATACTGGGCATTGGGGTCTACCTTCTCCTTAAGAATACTGAAAGCCTCGCGCTCACCGCGCCACATCTTCCGCACTTTCTCATTGAAGCGACTGTAAATCGCAACACCTAAGAGATAAAGGTAAATAATCAAATTATATATCATCTGCGCGGAAGCTAATTATTTACTTTTCACTTCAAGACCTCTATCGCACGTTTTGTCCGCTTGATGGTCTCTTCCTTACCTAAGAATGCGGATATGTCAAACATTCCGGGGCCCTTGCCCTCGCCAACGAGTGCCAGACGCCAGGCGTTCATCACATTGCCAAGCTTATATTCCTTCTGCTCCACCCAAGCGTGAACGATCTGTTCCTGATTCTCAAGCGAGAAATCATCGATACTTTCCAACACCCCGACAAGCTCTGTCAGCACCTTTGCAGAATCTTCCTTCCAACGTTTCTTCGCCGTTTTCTCGTCATATTCCGTCGGTGCCTCGAAGAAGAACGAGCACAAGGGCCACAGCTCCTTGACGAACGACACACGGTCCTTCATCATCGCCGTCACTGCCGTCACACGCTCCAACGTCTCCTCAGGACAATGCGCCTTCACGATAGGATAGAACAGCGAGGCAATCTCCTCGACCGACTTCTTAAGGATATACTCATGATTGAACCAGATGCCCTTGTCGTAGGCAAATTTCGCACCGGCCTTCGAACACTTGGTGATATCGAAGAGCGGCACCAGCTCGTCGAGCGTGAACAGTTCTTGTTCCGTACCCGGGTTCCAACCCAGCAGGGCAAGGAAGTTGATCACGGCCTCAGGGAAATAGCCGTCCTCACGATAGCCACGTGAGATCTCACCTGTCTTGGGGTCTTTCCACTCCAAGGGGAACACAGGGAAGCCCAGGCGATCACCGTCACGCTTCGAGAGCTTACCCTTGCCATCGGGCTTCAGCAACAGGGGCAGATGGGCAAACTGCGGCATCGTGTCTTCCCAGCCAAAGGCCTGATACAGCAATACATGCAAGGGGGCGGAAGGCAACCACTCCTCACCACGGATCACATGGGAGATCTCCATCAGGTGGTCGTCAACGATATTGGCCAGATGATAGGTGGGCAGCTGATCTGCACTCTTATAAAGCACCTTGTCATCGAGGATATCGCTCTTCACACGCACCTCACCACGAATCAGGTCATTGACCAACACCTCTTGTCCGGCATCAATCTTGAAACGCACCACATACTGTTTACCGTCGGCAATCAACTGATCTACATCCTCTTTCGGCAGCGTCAGTGAGTTGCGCATCTGAGAGCGGGTATGACAGTCGTACTGGAAGTTTTGAATCTCCGCACGCTTGGCCTCGAGTTCCTCGGGGGTATCGAAAGCGATGTAAGCCTTGTCGGCATCCAACAACTGCTGTACATATTTCTTATATATCTCGCGACGCTCACTCTGACGGTAGGGACCCTTGTCGCCACCAAAGCTGACGCCCTCATCAAACTGAATGCCAAGCCACTTGAATGACTCAATGATATACGCCTCGGCACCAGGCACGAAACGACTCGAATCGGTGTCCTCAATGCGGAACACGAGGTCACCACCGTGCTGTTTGGCAAACAGATAATTATACAAAGCGGTACGCACACCGCCGATATGTAAAGCGCCCGTAGGACTCGGTGCAAAACGCACCCTTACTCTTCTTTCTGACATAGTAATAATCGAATTTTGCTGCAAAGGTACAAAAAAAAGTAAAAAGAAAAGAATATATAGAAACAAATTCCCATAATTGACCATAATATTATGAATAATTACGGGAATTAGTTTATATAAGATTATTTTTTTGTATCTTTGCAGCAAAAATATACCGTCATGAACAATTTCAACCTGAAAATAGACATCACCTGGCGCGACTTTCTCATTCGCGTCGGACTGATTATTGTCACCGTCGCCATAATTGTCTGGTTCCTTCCCAGTGATACCAACAACACTTTCAAGATGGAAAAAGGAAAGCCCTGGAACTATGCCGATCTGAGGGCGCCTTTCGATTTCCCGATTCTGAAGACCGATGAGGCCGTCAAAGCTGAACGCGACAGTCTGTTGAAGCAATACGAACCCTATTTCAACCTGAGCAAGGAGATTGAAACCACACTGATCCGTCAGTTCGCAAAGGACTACAACCAAGGTATCCCCGGCATTTCCAACGACTATATCAGCATCATTGCCAACCGGCTACATGACATCTACCATCAAGGTGTGATGAGCACCACCGACTATGCCATGGTGAATAAAGACACCACCCGTATGATCAGGGTGGTCAGTGGCAAGACCGCTGTCAGCGTGAAGATCAGCAAGGTCTATTCCACGGTCTCGGCCTATGAGCAGCTTTTCCTCGACCCCGAACTCGAGAGCCATCGGGAAATCCTGCAGAAGTGTAATCTGAACGACTATATCGCTCCCAACCTGAGTTACGACAAGGAACGTAGCGAAGCCAGTCTGAGCGACCTCACCAACAGCATCCCACTGGCCAGCGGTATTGCCCAGCGCGGACAGAAGATCATCGACAGAGGAGATATTGTAGACAGTAAGACCTATAACATTCTCCTGTCCTACCAGAAGGAACTGGACCGTCGTGAGCGGAACGACCAACAGATCAGCGTCACCATTATGGGACAGATTCTCTACGTGGCCATCCTCATCACTTGCCTGACCATCTACCTGACGCTATTCCGCAAAGACTATTTTGAGAAGATCAGGTCTATTGCCATGCTCTATTCGCTCATCATCGTCTTCACCGTCATCTCTTCTGTCATGGTCAGCAACAATGTACTGCACGTCTATATCATCCCATTTGTGATGGTACCCATCTTCATCCGGGTGTTCATGGATTCACGTACAGCCTTCATGGCCCATTCCGTCATGATCCTCATCTGTGCATGTGCCTTGCAACGGCCGTTGGAGTTCGTAGCAGTAGAGGCCGTGGCCGGCATTGTGGCCATCTTCGCCCTGAGAGAACTCTCCAGCCGGTCACAGCTGTTCTGGACGGCAGTACTCGTGACACTGGCCGCTTCCTTGACAAACCTCTCGCTCGACTGGATTACCAACGACAACATATCAAAGATCAACGTCAGCGAATACAACTATCTGTTTGTCAACGGCATTTTCCTGTTCTGTTCCTACCCGTTGCTGTATCTTATCGAGAAGGCATTCGGCTTCACCTCTAACATCACACTGATCGAGCTCTCCGACATGAACAAGGAGATCCTCCGCAGGATGAGTGAGGTGGCTCCCGGCACTTTCCAGCATTCCATCCAGGTGGGTAACCTGGCTGCGGAAATTGCCAACAAAATCGGTGCCAAGAGTCAGCTCGTACGTACAGGTGCCTATTACCACGACATCGGAAAGATCCTGAACCCAATCTATTTCACAGAGAATCAGTCGGGTGTCAATCCGCATGAGAGCATGACCTTCGTAGACAGTGCCCAGATGATTATTAGCCACGTGACGGAAGGACTTAAACTGGCCGAGAAGTACAACCTGCCCGATGTTATCAAGGACTTTATTGCCACACATCACGGTCTCGGAAAAGCCAAGTATTTCTATGTCAAACAGAAAAACGCCTTCCCCGACGAGGCCGTCGACGACCTGCTGTTCACCTATCCAGGACCAAACCCCTTCACCAAGGAACAAGCCATTCTGATGATGGCCGACTCTGTGGAAGCCGCCTCACGCTCACTGCCTGACTATACGGAGAAGAGCATCCGTGAACTGGTGAACAAACTGATCGATGCCCAGGTGGCAGAGGGCTATTTCAAGGAATGTCCCATCACCTTCCGCGATATCGCCTATGCCAAGACGGTACTCATCGAGAAGTTGAAAACCATCTACCACACCCGCATTTCCTATCCCGAACTTAAAAAATGAATAGTGAAGAGTGAAAAGTGAATAGTTAATAGTTGCACAAAATTGCACATTTGTGCATATTTGTGTGCAATTTCCGTTAATATTCGTTAACTTTGTGTACGCAAACAACGCGATTTAGAACAATCTGCCTACCTTTGCAGCCGTTTTTTAAAGATTGTTTTAGGATTATGAACAAAATTAAAGGAATGATGGCCGGCGTGATGCTGGCATCAGCAATGTCAACCGCCACAGCAGGTGGCATCTTAACCAACACCAATCAGAGTATCGATTTCTTACGTAACCCTGCCCGCGATGCCGCTATCGGCCTCGACGGTGTATACAGCAACCCCGCAGGTGTGGCTTTCCTACCGGAAGGATTCCATCTGGGTTTCAACTGGCAGTATGCCCACCAGACGCGTACCATCACCAGCACCAATCCCGTCTTCGCTTTAGGTCGTAAGAACCAGGGACAGACCACCAAGCAGTTCGAAGGTGTGGCCGACGCCCCCTTCATTCCCTCCCTTCAGGCAGCCTACAATAAAGGTGACTGGAGCATACAGTTCAATTTCTCCATACCTGGCGGTGGCGGCAGCTGTGAGTTTGCCGACGGTCTGGGTTCTTTCGAGAGTGTCGTGGGCGGCATTGCCCATCAGTTGAGCGGTCTGGATCAGATTGCCACAGTCCTCGGCCAACAGGTCCCCGGTGTTTCCGGCTATGATATGGACGGCTATATGCAGGGTCGTAACTACTACTTCGGCTTCCAGCTCGGTGCCGCCTATAAGATTTTGCCCAACCTCTCCGTCTACGGCGGTCTGAGACTGCTTTACGGCACTGCTACCTATAAGGCCAAGATCAGCAACATCCAGGTGAAGACAGCAGGAGGCTACGTCGATTTCGGCAGTTTCATGCAACAGGCCACAGCCTTGGTCGATGGCGGTATCAGCACCGTCAACACTAATCTGGCAAAGGTCGATGCCGGTATGGCGCAATATGAGGCCGCAGGAGCCACTGCCCTACCCGAGTATCAGCAGCTGGCTGCCACGAAGGCTTACCTCGAAGGCACTGCAACTACTTTGCAAGGCACGAGTCAGAGTCTCAACGCTCTGCAGAAATACTCTCAGGGTGTTAACCTGCTCTGCAACCAGTCGAGTGTCGGCATAGCTCCCGTTATCGGCATCGACTACAAGTTCGGCCGTTTCAACATCGCCGCCAAGTATGAGGCAAAGACACAGATCCGCATGCTGAACGAGTCGACCGTCAATGAGGCCAGTGAGATAGCAGCTGTCAACAAGTTCCGCGACGGTGAGAAGATCGACGAGGACTCCCCCGCCCAGCTCGCCCTCGGTGCCATGTGGAGTCCCATCGACGAAGTACGCATCAATCTAGGTTATCACCATTTCTACGACACCAAGGCCCGTTGGTATAACAACACCCAAAATCTGCTCGACGGTGGAACAAACGAATACCTCGGCGGTGTAGAGTGGGATGTCACCGACCGCCTGACCATTTCCGCCGGAGGCCAGTTCACACGCTACCAATTGACCGATGCTTATATGAACGATATGTCGTATGTGGTCAACTCCAGCAGCGTCGGCTTCGGTTTCAACTACAAGGCCAGCGACCAGATCACGCTGAAAGCCGCCTATTTCCAGACCAACTATGGTGATTACGACCGCAACGACTACCCATCAGCCGGCGTCAGCGACAGTTTCACCCGTACCAACCGTGTGCTCGGCATCGGCTGCGAACTGAGTTTTTAAATGTTAGTACTGCTGAGCTCGAACTTCAGGTTGCCCATTCGGTGGAATATGATGATGAGCAGGGCATTAACGGCATAGGCTATCAGGTAACTGTACCAGAGATAGTCGGGTGCTAGCTTTGCCATCATCCATAATGCCGGAATTACCATCAACGAGAGGGCCAGCGAGATGAAGAGGGCCATGCGGTGATGACCATAGAGCTTATAGACGATCATCAGGATATAGATGTAACAGAAGGGGATAAAGCTGAAGGCGAAGATGCGCAACGCACGTACACCTTCGGCAAGATACCCCGCTTCGTTGGCACCAAAGAACCTGGTGATGGCTTCAGGGAAAAGCCAGACGGCCGCACATGTGACGAGCATCGCCGTGGTGATAAAGCGGAACGACTTGCTGATCACCATTCGGAACGCCTCATTATCACCCTTGCCTACCTGAATAGAGCCAAGCGACTGGATGGTACGACAGGTGCCCGACAGGAACAGATTATAGATATATAGGATGTTCATGCATACGGAGAAGGCAAAAATACCCGTACGCCCCAAGGAACTGAGCACAATCGTATTGGCACACAACAGCAGGGCAGTGAGACTGACCGATGCCAATGCCAACGGTGCACCCTGCGACACCATCTGCCGCAACGTCCTCCAAATCGAAAAACGAAAATCAGTAAATCGCAAATGATTATTGGGGTATTTGAAATGCCAACACATGATGGCGATACCGACGATGTGACCGATGACCGTTGCGGTAGAGGATCCTTCGATGCCCCATCCCAACCATAGGATAAAGACAATGTCGAGCAACAGATTCAAGGCATTATCGATGAGGATGGCAATGGAGACGAGCCGCGGACTACCGTCCACGCCCACCATATTGGCCATCGCCCATCCCATCATATAGGCCGGCGCACCCAGCAGCAGCGGGAAGAGATAGTCGTGCAGGCCACCATAGAGCTGTGCATTGCTGCACAACCATCCTGTGATCGTGTCGGTAAAAAACAGACCACTGACGGTTCCCAACAAGCCGAAAGCCAAACAACCGATTGTGGAGAGTGTGAAAATCGAAGCGGCACGCGCGTAGTCCTTCTTTCCGAGTTGCATACCCACAAGCATGCTCGCGCCGGTAGAAAGCAGCATGCTGACGGTGAACATAAACTGCGTCACGGGCTTGCTCAGGTTGATGGCACTGACGCCATCCCCGCCGATAAGGTTGCCCACGATGATGGAGTCTACAACATTACCCAGACAGGCAGACAGGGCTATCAGAATCGACGACCACAGGAATCGCCAGAACTCGGTATTGAACGTTTTCCTTGCCATAACTAATTGCTGTTTATCACTTTTTCGATTGTCAAGACATTTTTATAATCCACATAAGCATAACTGACACCATCCATCTTCTTGATGACGAGCATGATACCAAGACCACCGATGGAACGGTCCTCCCATGACAGGCTGACGTCTGGCATCTTATGCTCCAAAGGGTTGAAAGGCACGCCGCCATCCTCGAAACGGATGACGATGCGGTCGTTTTTTTTCAACGGCCACATCCAGATAGCCATCGGTACCTTCGGGATAGGCGTATGATGTCACATTCATGACCAATTCCTCGCATGCCAGTCGGAGGGCAAAGAATTCCTTCCCGCTACACGAAGATACTTCAGGTGTATGCAGGATGGATTGGAGTATTTCAGAAGCCCTTCCCCTGATCGGCTGGAAATGCAGTTCACTCATCACTCTTCATTTTTCCCAACGAGGATGATGATGGCACGTGCGCCCACCAACACCTCACGCTGGTTCTCTATGACAGGTTCCTCACCAGGTTCAAAAATATCCTCAGGAACCTCCATTCCGGTATTGGCGAATATGTGCCAAGCCATACCTTCAGGCAGCTGGGGCAACTCGAAACCATGCATCTCCCAATGCATGTTCATGGCGACATATATGAAGTCGTCATTATCGGCATATTTTCCGTTGAGCATGAAGGCTGCCGTGAGATTGTTGTAACCGCTTTCGGGCTGCCAGGCTTTCACACCATGCCACGAGAAATCAGGATAACCCAGGTTGCGGTAGTCACAATGGCTCAGGTGGTCATCGTAGCGCAGCACTTTGTGCAGACGGCGGAATTTGATAATCTGTTTGAAATAGCGGAAGATGTCGGCATTCCTGTCCAGGTCATTCCAGTCGAGCCAGGCGATCTCGTTGTCCTGGCAGTAGGCATTGTTATTACCTTGCTGCGAGTTGCCCATCTCGTCGCCCGAGAGCACCATGGGGATACCCTGACTCACCATGAGCATCGTGATTGCGTTCTTTACCTGCTGGTGGCGCAGACGGTTGATGGCGGGGTCGTCGGTCGGACCCTCCCAGCCGCAGTTCCAACTGTTGTTATGGTTCTCGCCGTCACGGTTGTCTTCGCCGTTGGCTTCATTGTGCTTGTCATTGTAGGACACGAGGTCCATCAGCGTGAAACCGTCGTGCGCGGTGACGAAGTTCACGCTGGCCTTGATGCCGCGTTTCTGTGAGGCATAGAGGTCAGGTGAGCCGATGATGCGCTCCTTGACATCGCCAAGTACGTTGGGGTCGCTCTTCAAGAAACGGCGTATGCTGTCGCGGAACTTTCCGTTCCACTCGGCCCAACGTCCCCACGAGGGGAACGAGCCCACCTGATACAATCCACCCGCATCCCAAGCCTCGGCAATGAGTTTTGTCTTGCCCAGAATCGGGTCGTGGGCGAGCGATTCGAGCAACGGCGGGTTCGACATGGGATTGCCATTCTGATCGCGACCGAGGATGGCGGCGAGGTCGAAGCGGAAACCGTCGATATGGTAGTCGGTCACCCAATAGCGCAGGCTCTCCACAATCATGTCGCGTACGTTGGGGTTGTTACAGTTCAACGTATTGCCACAGCCACTGAAGTTATAGTAACTGCCGTCGGGTGTGAGCATGTAATAGGTCTTGTTGTCGATGCCGCGATAGGAAATATAGGGTCCTCGCTGATCACCTTCGGCCGTATGGTTGAACACCACGTCGAGTATCACCTCAATACCGTTGGCATGCAGGCGCTTCACAAGGTTCTTCAGCTCGTCCACCTGCATGCTGAACCGTCCTGACGACGCATACGCAGCCTTGGGGGCGAAGAATCCCACGTTGCTGTAGCCCCAGAGGTTATAGAGCGGATGGCCGTCGACGGGCGATGGCCGGTAGTTCTCAAACTCGTCGAACTCATGGATAGGCATCAGCTCCACGCAGTTGACACCCAACTCAAGGAGGTATGGTATCTTTTCGACGATGCCGGCAAACGTTCCCCGGTGCTTCACGCCGGAGGCTGCGCCACAGGTAAAGTTGCGCACATGCATCTCGTAGACGATGAGGTCGTTAACGGGCGTCTCCAGCGGCATGTCGTTCTCCCAGTCGAAGTCAGCCAGCACCACTCGGGCCCGGTACTGGTAGAGGCTGTCCCAATTGGGCTGCTTGCCCCATACGTCGCGGCCCACGATGAGCTTCGCATAGGGGTCGAGCAGTATTTTCGACTTGTCGAAGCGATGGCCTTCCGCCGGGCAGAAGGGTCCGTCCATGCGGTAGCCATACTCGATATTCTCATAATCCAAGTCGTAGATAATCATCGAGAACACATTGCCTAAGCGGAACTCCTTGAAGAAGGGGATTTCGATAAACGGCTCCTCCTCGTGGTTGTGGAACAGCACCAGCGTGCACTCCGTGGCGTAGCGCGAATAGACCGAGAAGTTGACCATATTGCCGACGACCATTGCGCCGAACGGATAGGGCCGGCCCGCGCGCAGCTTCAGTCCCTTGTACTCATGGGTGGGAAACAGGTCGATTCTATGCATAATCGAAGAAATTACTGAAACCCGTGACATCCATGACGTCCTTCACCTCGGCGCCCACGCCTTCCAGGCAGACCTTCAACCCCTTCGCGGCCGCCACCTTCTTGGAATAGAGCATCACACGCAGGCCCGTACTGGAAATGTAGTGACAGTCGGTCATGTCGAGCAACACGCTGCTGCCCCTCTCCAGGATGGCCAGAATGTCGTCCTGTACTTGCTGGTAGTTGAAGGAGTCCAGCTCAGCTCCTAATCTGTAAGTTTCTGTGTTCATCGTCTTATTCACTATTCACTTTTCACTTATTTGTCCAGTCCATGCAGTTGCGGACGCGCAGGTCGGCATAGGGTTCAGCGTTAAAAATGGACGGGTTGTTGGTCATCAGCTGCTCTGTTCCATAGAGGAACGAGAACGGACGCTGTAGCGACTTCGTGAAGTCGATGGCCTCATTCAGCAGCGCCGCGTCGTCGTGGCAGTCGAACATGAAGCGGTCGGTGTCGTGGTTGTCGAGGAACAACACCAGCTTGAAGTCCCTGGGGTACTTCGCGAAGTGAGCCTCCACCTTGCGCTCGAGCGTCACGTTACCCTTGATGCCGCGGCCGGCATGCACCTCGTCGAGCAGGATGTCGCGATAGGCGAAGTCGAGCACGCCGTCGAGGGTGTCGGTGTAGTCGGCCTGCAGGTCGGCCTGAGAAAATGGTTTCGTCTCCTGCGCCATGAACTCCTGCAGCCGCGCGTCGGTCTTGAAGTAGAGCTGGCTGGCCAGTTGCGGCCCGATGCCGAACGCCCAAACCTCGCCGAAAACCACGATGTCGCTGCGGACAGCCTGCATGGCCTCGCGGAACTGCCACAGGAACGCATGGGGCTGCCCTAAGGCGTGGTCAATACGGAAGGCATCCACACCCATACGGGCGAGTTTCTCCGCCTTGTCGATCATGAAGCCAGCCACCTCGGGATTCGTCAGGTTGAACTTCGGCAGATCGCCGAAGCCCAAGAACGAGACGAACGCATCGCTGTCGTCGCTGTTGAAGAAGAACCAGTCACGGTGCTTGCCACCGTTCGCGAGCAGCGACTCCTGGAACATCGGCGCCTGGTACCAGCAGTGGTTGGGCACGAAGTCACAGATGATCTTCATCCCCTTGCCGTGGGCCGTGTCCAGCAACCGCTGGTAGTCCTCCCACGTCCCGAGGTGCGGATCCACCTCGTCGAAATTCAGCGTGTGGTAGCCGTGATAGTTCGCCGATGCGAAGATGGGCGACAGCATCACGGCGTTGAAGCCAAGTTCCTTGATATAGTCGAGTTTGTCGATGACGCCCTGCAGGTTTCCCCCACAGAAAAGATTCTCACTCTTGGGCGGCACCTGCCACCCGCCATTGAATCTGTCAATCAACAGATGATAGATTCGGATGTTATCAAACCACTTCTTCATATCACGATCAGTTTTACCATGTTAACTTATTTCGTGCCGCCGCCGAGGGCGATGTAGAGGGCGATGATGGCCTGGGCACCTTTGTACAAATTGGAAGCCTCGCTGAGCTGAGCGCTGAGGAAGTTCTCCTGAGCGGTGAGCACTTCGAGGTAGCTGGCCTTACCATTGTCCATCAGTTCATGAGTGCCGGTATATGCCTCATGGAGCACCTCCACCTGACGGTGGTAGTAGTCGTGCTTCTCACGGGCGGCCTCGCAGTCAGCCATCGCCTCGTTCACCTGGTTGCCGGCGTCGATGACAGCCTGAACGTACTTCTTCTTCAGGTTCTCTTCGGTCAACTGGTTAATCTTGTAGTTGGCCTTGATCTTGCCCTGGGCGAAGATAGGCTGTGTGAGCGAACCGACGAGGTTGAGGAACAGCTTGGCGGGATCGATGACCATGCCACCTGCCGAGTTCGTCCAACCGCCTTGTGCTGTCAGTGTGATGCTGGGGAAGAAGGCGGCGCGGGCGGCCTGCGTGTTGTAGAAGGCCTCCTCCATGGCAGCGTTGGCCATACGGATGTCAGGACGCTGCTCGAGCATCTGGGCAGGAACGCCGATGCGCAGGTACCGGTTATCGAACATACGCTGGTTGGCCGACGATGTATGGTAGTCGGCAGCAGTGGTCCAGTGGCTGCGGGCAATGGTCTGCGGCGCGATGGCCAACAGTTTGCAAAGAGCATTCTCGGTAGCGCGGATGCCACGGCGGGTATCGACGATCTGCGTCTTCACGCTCAGGTAGGACGACTCCAGCTGGTTGACAGCGGTGGAGTAAGCCTTACCGTTCTCATAGAGTGCCTTCTGGGTATCGAGCGAGGCATTCCAGAGGCTGTCGGTTTGCGTGAGGATGTCGAGCTGACGGTCGAGCAGCAGGAGATAGTAATACTGCTGTGCGACGGCGCTGATGAGATTGGAGCGCACGGCCTCCTCGCCCAGCTGGGCCTGCAGGAGCACGGCCTTTGCGGCGCGCTTCTTGTTGGTGATGGAGCCGAACACATCGACGTCCATCGACAACTGCAGGGGCAGCGTGTAGGTCTTGGAGAAGGCGCTCTTGTCGAAGCTGGCGAGTGTACCTTGCGGCGCGAAGTAGAGCGACGGCAGATAGGCCAGCTTGGCCATCTTCAACGAGGCCTCGCTCTTCTCCACAGCGATGCGGGCCGTGTTCAGGTCGGTGTTGTTGGCCAGCACCTGTTCGATCAACTGCTGGAGCAGGGGATCGGAGAAGAACTCTCGCCATGACGTCTGTGCCAGGGAGGCGCCCTCGGTGGAAGCGTCGCTGATCAGGGAAGTGCCGAACGCATCGGCCGGGGCATCCACCTTCTGTTCGTACTTATCGTACAGACCGCAGCCTGTCAGCATGAAACCAACAGCTGCAGCGATAAATATATTGCTAAGTCTTTTCATGATCTATTCCTCCTCAGTTTTTACTTCAACACTCTCTACTTTCACTTCTGAGCCCTGATACTTCTCGTGGAGCTTCTGGAACACGATGAAGAAGGCCGGCACAACG
>JAEEGH010008644.1_pt1 | contig 23989 bp, 21 predicted proteins | sample 9134181 | NCBI WGS metagenome assembly JAEEGH01 (sample SAMN16246544, study PRJNA631951) | gut metagenome | biome: gut microbiome; feature: rumen; material: DP-attached | host: Bos | place: Iran: Karaj | collected 2018-10
GGTAACTAAATGGCTAAGCGAAAATGTCGGCGATATGACAGCAGATAGTGCTATAAGTTATATCCTGGATCATAAGGATGAGTTTAATGATTTATAGATTATTAAACTTGGTAACATTGTCTCGATAAAGTTTTTACATTGTTTAAGACTTAAAGCAAATGATATCATAAGAATGGCACATAACATAATAGATGTGCTTCTGTGGATAAAAAGTGTCAGCACTGTTGACACTTTTTGATAGTTAGGAGGAATGAGCCAATGAATGAAATTGACAATGGCTTTGAACAGGTTGCTGCAATAATTGAAAATGCTCGTGAAAATGCTTTTCGCAAGGTTAACGAAGAATTGATTTTAATGTATAGGAATGTCGGAAGACTTCTTTCTGAAAAGGCTAAGGATGCATCTTACGGTGATGGATATGTGGATGGACTTGCATCTTATATCCAAGAAAACTTTCCGGGGATAAAGGGATTCAACCGTAGAGGCCTCTATAGAATGAAACAATTCTACGAGTTATATGCGGGAAACGAAAATGTGTCAGCACTGTTGACACAATTGAGCTGGTCATGCCATTTACTGATAATGTCAGGCTGTAAATCTGATGAGGAACGAGAATTTTATATTCGTCTCGCAATCAAGGAACGCTATTCTTATCGCCAACTTGAGAGACAGATGGATAGTGGTTACTATGAGCGATATATGCTTTCGAAAGAGAAACTATTGCCGGAAAAGGTAAAATCTGAGCTCAATCCTTTTCTGGATTCCTATGTAATGGAATTCTTGGATTTACCAACAGGTTTCCTTGAGAAAGATCTTCGAAAAGGACTGATAGCCGGTATGAAACAGTTCATGTTAGAAATAGGCAAGGACTTTACATTCATAGATGAAGAATATGCAATAACCGTTGGTGGTGAGGATTTCAGAATAGATCTTTTGTTTTATCACAGGACGCTGAGATGCCTTGTGGCTATGGAACTCAAGACCGGTAAATTCAAACCGGAATATGTATCAAAGATGGACTTTTATCTTGAAGGGCTTGACAGACAGGTGAAGAAGCCTGATGAGAATCCAAGTGTAGGTTTAATTCTCTGTGCATCAAAGAATGATGAGGTTGTAGAATATGCAATGAGCCGTACTATGTCTCCAATGATGGTATCACAGTACCAGTTACAGTTGCCGGATAAGGAAGTGCTCAGAAAGAAGTTACAGGAATTAGCGAATATTCCGCAGATCGATGATAAGGAGTAAATTATAGGGTGGTGTGTTATGAAAAAGATTTTTGTGAAGAGAAAAAAGTTTTATTTAGAAGATAGGAATACTTACATTTTTTAAGGGTGGTGCAGAGCCTCACCCCACTGTTTACAGTAAGAGACTCATTATAATCCATAGTTTTTTCGAATCCAAAGTAATTATACCCCAAACCAAAGTAATTATACCCCAAACCAAAGTTTCCTATCTAAAATCTTTGTTTTGGGGTTCAATCCAAACTTTTTTCTCATTGGTTTTAATGATATCAAGTTTATTGAACCTGGAGCCTATTAACATGCTATCATCATGCTAATCCTATCGTTCTGATACCTTACTCATAACTATCAAGAATCCTTTTCGAATTTCAGGTCTACCATAGCTATATTTGGGGAATTTTGCATTTTTATCATAACTTTCCCCATTTATAGCTTACATTCTTGCTTATATTTGGGGAAATTATTATCAATGAATTCAGTGCGATGCGTAGTCAGACCAAATCTTGTTCACTCATTCACCTCGATAATATCATGCATTTTGCCTTTTCCTGAATCGAGCTGTTCAATAGATTTCTTAAGGATAAACATATTCTCTTTACTGTAAAAAGGGTCAGCTTTAACCTCAAAGGGGAGCTTCTGTTCGCGGATAACGTTCTTTACAAACATAGTAATGGCATCAGATATATTCATGCCAGTTTTTGCACAGAACTCTTCAAACTGCTTTTTATCTTCACTGTTTATTTTTACACTGATAGTAGATTGAGACATGCAGAATACCTCGTTAAAATGCTAAATGCTTTGGTCACATATTGCTAACAGCGTATAAAGGAATGTTAACCAGCCAATCTTGTTCCTTGTAGTTTAGAAGAGATAAGCGGATGGAAATACTCGGATGGAACTTATCATAAAAAGCCTTCAGACTCTTAGAATGAATGTTGGTTTCGGCTTTCAATTCTATTGGTACGGCATCCATTCCTTTTTGAATGAGGAAATCCTGCTCAAAAGTTGCAGCTGCTGTTCCGTAGTAATATGGAGTATAGGTTGTATCACTCATAATCTGCTGGAGAACATATTGTTCTGTAAGAGCACCTTTAAACTCCACAAATAACCTGTTTCCTTCAATTACAGAATGTAAATCCAATTCGCTCATTGCACCAAGTAATCCTATGTCAACGAAGAATAGCTTGAAGAAAGATAATTCTTTATAGGCTGAGAGCGGGATGTGTGGTTCGTTTACTTTATGAACGCGATATACTAAGCCGCTATCAACTAACCATTGGATTGCTTTTTCAAATTCTGCACTACGGGCGCCTTTTTTGATTTGTCCAAAAAAGAATTTCTTATTTTCTTTTGCTAACTGCATAGGGATAGAATCCCATACCATATTTATTCTTGGAAGTTCGTTGGGAGAGATATGCTTGCCAAAATCTCCTTTATATTGAAGAACAATTTCTTTTTGTAGTTCTCGAGCAGCTATATAATCATTATTATTTATGAATTTACTAACAACTTCAGGCATTCCACCTACATAAAAATAATTTTTTAGATGATAGATGTATTTTTCTGAAAAGCTATCTATTAAGTCATAGTCTTTTGTCTCTAACGCATCAGCCAATCCCTTTTCACCTACAGCATATAAGAATTCGCGGAAATTGAGAGGATATAGGTTGAGAGTCGTTACTTTGCCTACAGGATATGAGATTCCTTCGTGTAGTGCTACACCTAATAAAGATCCGGCAACCATAATGTGGTATTCAGGCGCATCCTCGTAGAAGTATTTGAGAGATTCAAATGCTTTAGGGGCATTTTGGATTTCATCAAATATAATTAGAGTATCCTCTGATGAAATAGTAAAGCCAACTTCGATAGTAATAGCTGAAACGATTCGATTTATATCATAATCCTGTTCAAACACATGCTTCATTGCCTCATTGTTATAAAAAGAGATATAGGCAACTTTTTTATAATATAACCTTCCGAATTCTTTCATGAGCCAGGTTTTTCCTACCTGACGAGCTCCCATTATTACTAAAGGTTTACGATTATCATCGTTTTTCCATGCTTCTAGTTTTTTCATTGCAAAACGTTGCATTTATGCGACCTCCGAGGCGAATATTACATTTTTTAAGACCTGATTTTGGGGTTTGTATACATTTTTTAAGGCCTAAATGTATACTGTGTGTACATTTTTTAAGACCTGATTACATCATTATGATACATTTTTTAAGGGCAAAGTGCAATAATGTGTACTAGTCTGTACTAGTCAATAAAAGTGGACACGAAAAATATTTTTTTGTTGTTTTATTTTTCAAAAGTGGACACTCACCACATTTTTGAACAGTTTTCTTTTTCAAAAGTAGGCACACAGAAAATTTTTCATGCCTTTTCTTTTTCAAAAGTAGACACGTCCCCAGAATGCGCTTGTTTACGGCGTTTCTGTAGCAGTCAAGAAAAGTGGACACGAAAAATGCATTTCATCGCATAAATCATGCATTTGGTCAGATAAACAACCCCTAAATTGATAAAAGACGTACAATAATGAAGCTTTTAGGTAAAATCCAAAATGCTTAAAGCAATCAACTACGCATCCTTGGATTTATCACAGAGTTTATCCGCTAAGTAGAGAGGATAATAATAGTTTTTTATGAAAGGAAGAGGAAAAGTGAAAAGGGATTTTTGTAAATTATTAGCAGCAGCTATGGCAGCAACAACACTTATTTCCGGCTGTAATAGCGCCCAGCTTGAACTTAATTCAGAAGACGAAGTTGCAGTAGAAGAATCCGATTTTGCTGATTCTGAAAATGAGAGCGACGAGGAGTCTGCAAATGAGAGTGAAGAATCATCAGAAGAAAAATCAGACGATGATGATTCAAAAGAGGATTCATCAACAGAAGCTTCAAATGAGTATTTCTATGCGGATGTACAGGATGAATATGTATATGCTGTAGATGAGTTCTTATATGAAGATATTACAGAAGTTTCTGTAAAAGTTAAACTTTTGGAAAGCTATGAAGGAGGTAATGTATATTCTCTGAATATCGATTACGACGACTGTCCTGGAAGATATTATTATGAGACTACAGACAGATTTTATCTCGGAACAATCTATGTTACAGCTGATAGGATCTACATGATCAAAGATAATGAATCAGTACCATCCAAGGAAGACTTTGAAGATTCCGGAATAGAAATATGCTCCGCGCTGGATTCTGAAATAGATAAGAATGGCGAAGTAGTATCAATTGAAAACGATGGAGATGTATGCACATGCTCTATGTACAATAGCCAGACTGAAAGCGGATTTTACGAATCATTTGAGTGGACTAAAGGCAAAGGACTTACTCATTACAGATCAGGATATGGAGCAGAAGGCGATCCTATAGAACTTGACCTTAAAGATACAGATACTGAAAGCGCTTCTGAAGACGCTGTAGAATCAGCAGATCAGACAGAGGCGGTAGCAAAAGAGTTCTTCGAAGACCTTATCGGAACATATTCTTATGATAACGGAAGCCAGGACGGAAAAGAAGGCATTGTTGAGATCAAGAATATAGATGATAGATTGGTTATTGCAGATTATTTAGGCGGTAATACATCAAACTATCGCTATATGTTCAACACAAGCGAATGCGTCAAAGTAGAAGATAATATGGCATATGTTGAATATGCTCATTCTGCCCGCGAAGATGGAACTGCAGACTATTGGTACTATGTTTTTGAAAAGACAGAAACCGGAATAAATGTATATTTCAGTGAAGACTCATTTGAGGATGTAGAGCTTTTATATAACGCCAAGAGGGACTAATCCGTATAACTTTTAAGTTAATGTACGCATAGTTACTGAATTAGAGGGGTGTGTGATGAAAAAGAAAGAATTAAAAATCCTATTTATAGTTTCAGGAATATTACTATGCATTGTACTTTTCTTTTTCCTCAAATACGGAAGAAGAGAAGTTGCGAAAGAATATTATCCAGTAGATCCTGATTATTATGTCAAAGTATATCAAAATGGTTTTTCAAAGGCCATGAATTTCGATGCGTAGCTATTTTGTATGGCCCCAACGGAGAAATATCAAGAGAATATTTTAATGCAATGTCTACGGATTGCCTTCCCAAAAGACACATGGATTATAGCGTTATTATCGAATGGGAAGACGACTATGTTTCTGTTAGTGTAAGAGATCCAGAGAGCGGAGGACTAACAAGAAATTTCTATATTGATGGAAGAATTACTTTGGAAGATCGACATTGGGGAGCTGGATTTTGATCTGATTAGCTGGATTAGTATTATCAAAAGCGATAAGGATTATATTCTATAAGGACGATTAAGGATGAGTAAAAGGCGGATTAGCATAGGGATTTTTATAATATTCATTATATTGTGTGGAGCTTTTTTATTATTTGGAAGAAGGAAAATAGCAACAGTTCATAATCCTTCGGATAATAATTACTATATCAAGGTATATCAGATTGGGTATATGTATACTACACATTATCATTGTGTAAGTATTCTGTATGGACCCGATGGAGAAATATCAAGAGCGTATTTTGAAGCATTTTCAACAGATCGTCTTAAGCCAAGATATATGAGAGAAGACCAAAATTTATATATCGAATGGCATGATGATTATGTTTCTGTAAGATATGCAGATCATGCAACCAAAGGAACTATAAGAGATTTTTATTTGGATGGACGAATCACCTCGACGCCTTGCCTGTGGGAAGTGGACTGGTAATCGCTTAATTTGGAGGTGGAACAAGATGAAAAAGAAGCTAAAAAACATAGCCATTATTGTTGGAATAGTTTTGGCTATCGCATTAATTCTTTTCCTAAAATTAGGAAGAAGAGAAGTGAAAACTGTATATAATCCATTAGACGATGGTTATTACGTAACGTTTTATCAGATAGGATATTTAAAAGATTATGAATATCACTGCATATGCATTTTATATGGACCAAACGGCGAAATATCCAGAGAATATTTTGATGCAATGTCGACTGACCAGCTTGTAAAAAGGCATATGGATAATAGAGTAGCTATCGAATGGAATGAAGATCATGTTTCTGTAAGCGTACGTGATCCTGAAGAAGGAGGACTAACAAGAAATTTTTATCTTGATGGAAAAATAACATCGGAAAAGTGCCATTGGGGAGCAGATTTCTAGTGATTTTACAGGAAAAGGAAGAGTAAAAGTGAAAAAGAATATTATTAAATCTGTAGCAGGAGTTATGGCAACTGCGATGGTTATATCCGGGTGTACTTCTTCGGTCATTGAATTGGGTGACGATACAGATGAGAATAATACTGATAATGTCAGTCAGGAAGAGAATGACAATTTGAATTCGTCAAATAGTTCTGATGAAAAAAATAGCGAAGCTGACTCTGAATCTGGCAGCAGTGATCAAAATGATAATGAAGACACCTTGTGGGATTCTCCAATGGCCGAATATGTTCCGGAGTCGCCATATCCGTATTTTATAAGCTTTGTAAATGGAGAAATAGCCACAAAATCTGTTGATTATTATATTTCTGATTACATAACAGGAGACTATAAATACACCTGCTGTGATCTCAGCGGAGACGGAATAGCTGAACTTGTTTTGCTGACTCAAAAAGACGATGAAGAAAGACTACTTGTATTTAGTTATGATAGCGACAAGGGCGTAATAAGCAATTCGATAGCTTGTAGCTTTAATTCGGATTGTGATCTCATTTCAAAGAATGGTTTTGTGCTCATAAATTCATATGAAGATGAATCCGAGAACCGGTACAGTGGCAAGACAGATGACGAGTCTTACACACAAAAGATAAGCGCAATATTATCAACTGATTCTTCCATAAAAGGATACTCACTATTTGAATGGCAAAGGGATGCAGGCAGTAGCGAGTATGATGGCCCTTCTGAAGATGTTTACGATCAGATCATGGAGATGGCATCTGATCAGGTCACCTTATCTGAAGGAGAAAAGCCTGAAGATATGATTCCATATCTGGAAGAATGTGAAAAAAGCTTTGATGATTCAATCGAAGAATTCAAGCTCTTTAAACAGAATGGAAACGGCATATTCGGCAACCTTGGCAGCGCAGATTTACCGGATAATGAATATGAAGATGCAGATGAAGCATATGAAGCTTTTATAAATAATGAAACGACGGTAAGGTGCGAATATGGAATAAAGGCATATGATACTTATTTTTCATATATTTATGGAGAAAAGTATTCGTTATCCAGATGGTATGATCCGGATGATTCTGATACATTGGAAACCCGCTACATAGACTGTGGAGACGATGGAAGCAAGGAACTGTTAATAAGCGTTACAGAAGAATTGAATTATGAACCCATAGAATATATATATGTCATCAGTTTTTATGAGGGACACTTATATTTGCGCTTTATTACTGAAAGTAGCTCCAGGTCATATGTTTCCATTGGAGATGATGGTTACATTTATGGCGGTGGAAGTGCAAGTGCTTCTGTTGAAATCAGGGATGAAGCACTTTTGGATTCAGATATTATCTTTCATTATATCTATCAGTTAGAAATGGTAAGCGGAGAAGCCCTAAAAAGTTATTTTCCTAGTGTAAATGACGAACCAGAAGAGCTTTTAACAATTTACATCTATACCATAGACGGTGAAGAATACTATGTTCCTTACTATAATTTTGAAGAAGTAACAGATGAAGGCGAATACACTGATTTTATAAAAGCTTGTGAAGAGCAGGGAATATCTTTTTCTTCACAAGAAGATATAGATGAGCTTATAGAAGAGTAAAAAGAAAAAGTATCTAGGGAGAATATATAGTTAATCAGCAAGAGGCATTTGGAGATGATGCTTACGAGTATATAGATGCTAGCACTAATATCTTGGATCATCAGGACGAGTTTAAAGATTTTTAGTACCTTTTGAGGGGGGTGATGCCAGAGGCATTACCCCTGATTTTTGCATTTCGTCATCCAAAAATGCATTTCGTCGTATAAATCTTACCGTTCGTCGGAAATTGTAACGAAAAATAATAAAAAAATGTATATTTAAGAAGCTGTCGGTGTTGAGCTTTGACCTTTTAGTAATGACATTATAATATCGGCAGCTTTCATCAAGAAGCACTCTCAGGTATGAAAAAAGAGGGGATGGGCAATCATGGGGAGATTGCTCGAGTCAGATGTTTTTAGCTAAATTTTAACAGGATCCTGGTCAACACGACCGGGATTTTGTTGTATTAGGGCAGTTCTTGAATTTTCTTTTCAAGAATGACATAATTACATAACCCAATGTTTGATTTTTGGGAAATTGTTTTTTATGTATTGCAAGGATTTTTTATGTTACAGATCGGATCTTTAGTTGACGGAAAATATAAGATACTGAGTATTATCGGGCAGGGCGGAATGAGCACTGTTTATCTTGCGATTAATGAAAGAGCCAATAAACCCTGGGCTATCAAAGAGGTCAGGAAGAACGGCGTTAGTAATTACGAGGTAGTCAAGCAGAGTCTTGTCATGGAAACCGATATGCTCAAGCAGCTCTCGCACCCTAATCTCCCCAGTATTGTAGACGTTATCGATACAGATGAATGTTTTCTTATCGTAATGGACTATATCGAAGGAAATACTCTCTTAAGAGCCATAGAAGAATACGGCGCTCAGCCACAGGACAAGGTTATAGGATGGGCCAAGGAGCTGTGTGACGTTCTTTCGTATCTTCATACGAGAAAGTCCCCAATCATATACAGGGACTTAAAACCCGCAAATATAATGCTTAAACCTGACGGAACCATCACTCTTATCGATTTTGGAACCGCCAGAACATATAAAAAAGACAGAATAGAAGACACCACATGTCTTGGTACAAGAGGCTACGCCGCTCCCGAACAGTTTGGAGGAAGAGGCCAGACAGATGAAAGGACAGATATTTACAATCTTGGAGCAACTCTTTATCATCTGGTGACAGGTCATAACCCTGGCGAACCTCCTTATGAGATGTACCCCATAAGACAGTGGAATCCGACTCTTTCAGCCGGCCTTGAGCAGATCATTTTGAAATGTACTCAGCTAAACCCTGCTGACAGATACCAGTCAAGCGCTCAGGTCATGTACGATCTTGAGCACTATAGCGAGCTTGATAAGGATTATAGGAAAAGAGCCGGACTTCGAGTTGCCATGTTTGGCATAACAACTGCGATAGCACTTTCCTGCGCAGGGGCAGCAGCTTTTTTGCTACTATCATCCAATAAATTGCAAAAAGACAGTTACGTATCCTATATAGAAGAAGCCAGAAGCCATCCAAATGTTACAGGTCAGATCGATAATTATGAGGAAGCGATAGCTCTTGACCCCATGAACGGTACTGCATATCTTGAGCTTCTCAATCAGGTATATCTTCTTGATGATAATTTCACGCCTGAAGAGGATGAGCAGTTAAGGCAGCTCCTTATAACTCAGTATGATAACAAAAGAACTTATGAACAGATGCTTGCAACAGACGAAAAGGCATATGATGAGTTTGCATACAGGCTTGGCCTTGCTTACTTCTACTGCTATGACGTCGAAGGCAATAAGCCCATGTCTACCAAATGGCTTGATATAGCAGCAAAGTCAAAGACCCTTGACGAAGTCAAAGTCACAAGGGCTCAAAGACTTGGCATGATAGCGTCCTACTATTCAAGACTTGGTAAAACAAGTAAGACAGGGGATGAAGTAATAAGCTATTCGCAGTACTGGAACGACCTTGTAGAGATAACCCAGGGTGACATAGCACTTGAAGATAATACTACAACCGCCCTTATGGTATACAAAGAGATGGTAAGCCAGATAAGCAAGCATTCCGAGGAGTTCCAAAAGGCCGGGGTCACCTATGAAGAAATAGCAGCCCAGCTTGATAATATCAAAACAAGACTTGATACAGATATTATCACGACACCCGAAGATGAAGAGAGGATCAAACCGCTCAAGGACAATCTGTATCAGAACCTTGAGCTTGCCTATAAGGCTGTTGATGGAGCCTATAAGGAGGCACAGTGAGTATTAGAAATATTTATATATTCGCATTATCTGCGAATTCAAATGTAGCGAAGATCAATAAAACATCGCTTATTTACAACAAGACAGCGATCGTCCTTTTGGCAATTGCGGCACTGTTTTTTGTCATATCAATATTTATCTGGTTCAAGATGAACATAAGGCACGAAATAATAGTTCTTACAGGACTTGGTGTCAAAAAAGAAGTTGCCAGAATAGAAAAGATAGCCAAAAGAGAAACAGAAGATGCTGTTAGTATGGCTCCAATAAGGAACGGAGAGAATGCTGACATCATGGATAACAACATTACGCAGAACCTCAATGACAGGCAGACTGTGCCGTTAAGACACACAGTTCCGATCGGAGTATCTGCAACATATAACGAAGTAAACGAAACTACTCCAATAGGATTTATGGGCGAAGAAGAAACAGCTCTTCTTGAAGAATGCGCGCCTAAAGCGCCGCAAGGCAATTCATCATTCGTAGTTGAAAAGGATGAGGTATATATTTCAAACAACAAACAGTAAATTCAGCAACAAAGGAAAGAGCACAAAGACTATATGTATTATCAAGCAGGACTTGCAACAGACAAAGGGACAGTAAAAGAAATAAATCAGGACGCCATGATGCTCAAGGTGGCTATGTCCAAGGAATTTGGCCGTATTGCTTTTGGCCTTGTGTGCGATGGATGCGGCGGCCTTTCTTATGGAGAGATAGCCAGCGCTTCATACGTAAGGAGAATGGAAGACTGGTTTTATAATGAACTTCCGGGTATTTTGTCCAACGAAGATGACACCAGAAAGCTCGATGCAACGTGCGATAACACTTATGATCCGATCGAGCTTATTAAAGGCAACTGGACATACATATCTACGGAGATGAATGACAGACTCCATGATTACGGCATCCAGAAGCATACCAATGTTGGTACTACAGTCTGCATGCTGATCATTCTTGGCAATGAGTATCTTGCCATGAACATAGGAGATTCAAGGATCTACAGATATTCAGACAGCAAGGTGTCATGCATTACACATGACCATTCATACGTTCAGAAGCAGCTCGATGAAGGCCGTATTTCGGAAAAAGAGGCCCTGAACAGCCCCATGAAGAGCGTACTCCTTCAGTGCGTAGGTGCTGTAAGCAAGGTCGATCCTTTTTTTACCAGAGGAACTATAGACACAGATGAGACATTTGTGCTGTGCTGCGACGGCTTCTGGCGAAAGACTTCCCAGAGCGATTTTGAAAAGATCATGACACGCTCTGAGCAGGATACTGAAGATCAAATAGAAGCAGCCTTAAAAGATCATATCGAATGGCTCAAAAAAGACGGGGAAAACGACAATATTTCAGCAATTCTTGTCAGGGCCCGGGATGCAATTTGACGGTAAATGAGATATACTGATGAATATAGATCAGTAGACAGGAAGGTGACGTTTATGAGTAAAAAGTCAGGATTTGTACTTCTAAGTGTACTTTCGGGAATATTATTCGGGGGAGCATTTGCTGGTAATAAGCTTTACGATTATGCCATAAAGCCAAGACAGCGTTCCGATTCAGATCCCGATTCATCTGAGCTCGTGACAAGAGGCCGTAAGTGGGTCAGAAATCATGCAGAGCGCAGAGACATATATATCAATTCTATAGATTCTTTAAGACTCCACGCAAGTTTCATTCCGGGCAAAGAGAATGAGCATCATTATGTGGTTTTAATCCATGGTATCTGGGATAGCTCAGAAGGAATGGGCATCTACGCTCAGGAATATGAGAAAAAAGGCTGGAATATGCTCCTGCCTGACCTCAGGGGCTTTGGTCAGAGTGAAGGCGACTATGTCGGCTATGGTAACGATGACCGCTATGACATTATCGAATGGATATACTGGATCATCAAAAGAGACCCGCAGGCGAGGATCCTTCTTCATGGAACCTCTATGGGAGCAGCTACAACCCTTATGGTAACAGGCGAATCTCTTCCGGAAAATGTTAAGTGTGCTATTTCAGACAGCTCATATACAACGGTTAAGGAAGAGTTCCTGGATGTATATGAAACTCTTGATCCCAAGGTTGCAATTATACCTAAATGGCTTGCACTTCCTCTTCTTCGTCTTGAAGTCAAGATTCGTGCAGGATACGACTACTACAAGGTTAAACCTATAGAAGCAGTTAAGAATTCTACAACTCCTACTCTCTTCCTTCACGGAGATGCAGATAAGTTTGTTAAGCCTTCAATGTGCCGCGAACTTTTTGATGCAGCTGCATGCAAGAAAGAGTTCTGCATGACACTTGGAGCTAAGCATATCGAAGGTGTATGGGTAGATTCCAAGAAGTATTGGAAGAAGATTGATGAGTTCTTAGAGCATAATAATTTCTAAAGGATAGGGGTAAAGGAAACGTATAATATGGGTAATTTTGGTTACGAAAAGCTAGAAGATCCGGGATATTTTGCAGAAAACCGTCTCCCGGCTCACTCAGATCACATCGTATGCAGAAATCTTCAGGAAGCATGGGATGAGGAAAGTTCCTTAAGATTATCACTTAACGGAAATTGGAAATTCAAATATTCAGCTAATCTTCTGGAGCTTCCAATGAGGTTCGAAGCTTTAGACGTTGACTGCCACGCATGGGCAGATATTCGTGTGCCTGCACATATGCAGCTCGAAGGATACGGCGTACCTCAGTACGTCAATGTTCAATATCCATGGGATGGACACGAGGATATCGATCCTCCGAAGATCCCTACTAAGGATCATCCTGTTGGAAACTACGTTAAGTACTTTACACTTCCTAAGGGATTTGTAGAGCACGGCCTTTATATCAGATTTGACGGCGTAGAGAGCGCTTTTGCCCTTTGGCTTAACGGAGAGTATGTAGGCTACAGCTCTTCTTCTTTTGATGCCAAGGAGTTCGATCTTACACCTTATGCAAAGGAAAATGGCGAGAACAAGCTTGCTATGCAGGTATTTAAGTACAACTCAGGAAGCTGGATGGAAGATCAGGACATGTTCAGATTTTCCGGAATCTTCAGGGATGTAACTCTTTTTACAAGGACAAGTAGCATATCTGACATTGATTCTTCGAAGGCAGCAGATAAGAAAAGCGACAGCGTTGGAATAGATGTTTACGATATTAAAGCAGTTACCAGCCTTTCAGATAATTACCAGAAAGGTGAACTTAAAGTTACACTTAAGGGCTGCGGCAAGGGCCAGATGACTCTCCAGCTCTTTAAGGAAAAGTGGGACAAAGCCCTCAACATACAGACAACAGATGGCGACGAGATCTGCTCTGAAAATGTATCATGGACAGGCAAGATAGTAAATGAGAAGGTATTTGAAGGTGTCGGCTTTACAGATCCTAAGAGAAATCTCTGTACAGATGTAGCAGAAGTATCTTTAAACGTGGATGCCCCTGATCTTTGGAGCGCAGAGGATCCTAATCTCTATGCCCTTATCATCACCTTATATGATGAAAACGGCGAAGAATGCGGAACCATCCTTCAGGAAATCGGCTTCAGAGAATTTAAGATGGGTGATGATCACATCATGTATTTAAATGGTAAACGTATTGTATTCAACGGTACTGACCGCCATGAATTCTCAGCAAGAACAGGTCGTGCCCTTTCAAGAAAAGATATGGAGACTGACATCATCAATATGAAGAGAAACAACATCAATGCTCTTCGTATGAGTCACTATCCTAACAACAGCTACATGTACAAACTCTGTGACAGATTCGGAATCTATGTAATCGATGAGACCAATCTTGAAACTCACGGAACCTGGGATGCAGCAGGACGTGGCAAAAAGCCTGAAAGCTACATGGTTCCTTATGATAACCTTGACTGGCTTTCTATGCTCCTCGACCGCGGAACATCTATGCTTGAGCGCGACAAGAATCATCCGTCCGTTATCATCTGGTCATGCGGCAACGAAGCATACGGCGGCAGAGTAATATTCGAGCTGTCCAACTACTTCAGAAAGACAGATCCCACAAGACTTGTCCACTATGAAGGCATCTGCCACGACAGAAGATTCAATGATACATCTGACATGGAATCCCGCATGTATCCTCCTGTTGAAGAGATCAAAGACTTCCTTAAGGAGCACCGTGACAAACCATTTATCTGCTGCGAATATACTCACGCTATGGGTAATTCCTGCGGCGCAATGTACAAATATACTGACCTTACAGAAGAAGAGCCTCTGTATCAGGGCGGATTCATCTGGGATTATATAGACCAGTCCATTATAAGAAAAGACCGCTATGGCAACGAATTTCAGGGTTACGGCGGAGACTTTGGTGAAAGACCTAATGACGGTGACTTTTGTGGTAACGGAATTGCATTTGGCGGCGATGAAAGAAAGCCTTCACCCAAGATGCAGAGCGTAAAATATAACTACCAGCCATTTGCTGTCATCGTTGATGAGGATGAAGACATTGTTACAGTCAGAAACAGAACTCTTTTTACAAACACAGATAAGTATGTGATGAGGGTTTGCGTTAAGAGCTATGGCAAGACTGAGTATCAGAAGGATTACATCGTATCAGTTGAGCCGGGCGAGCAGGAAGTGTTCGGACTTTCACTTGAAGAGAAAATAGGCTATGGTGAGATCTGCAACAAGACAGGCGAATATGTTATAAACGTATCTTTCCTCCTTAAGGAAGACACAAGATACGCTGAGGCCGGTCACGAAGTTGCTTTCGGTGAAGATGTATTTATCGTTGAAAACGGACCTGAGTATGCTACAGAAGACGAAGCATCAGGAATCATCATTCCGGAGAAAGTATTTGGAAATGATAGCGATATCTCTTTTGCCAAGGATAAGCCATACACTATCACTTACGGTATGTGCAATATCGGCATTAAGGGAGAGCATTTCGAAGCTCTCTTTACAGACGGAGTAGGCCTTACAAGCTATAAATATATGGGCAAAGAGATGCTGGATTCCAAGGTTATGCCTAACTTCTGGAGAGCACCCACTCAGAATGACTATGGTAACGGTGAACCTGCCCGCTATGCCCAGTGGAAGATCGCCAGCATGTACCTTATGCCGAAGGTTGATATCTATACCAAGTATGAGCATTTCCTTGGTGGAACAGAGCTTGATGTAAAAGAGCACGATGATCATGTAAGCATCAAGTACAACTATAAGCTCTGGACAAGCCCTGAGGGTGAGTGCTTCCTTGCGTATGACGTATACGGTGATGGAAGTATCAGAATGACACTTTCTTATGATCCGGTAGAGGGACTTAAGGATATGCCTGAGTTTGGTATCATCTTCAAGATGAATGCAGATTATCATAACCTTAAGTGGTACGGATACGGACCAGAAGAAACTTATTCCGACAAGATGCAGGGAGCAAAGCTTTCCATGTTTGAAGGAAAAGCTGAAACGCAGCTTGCACCATACCTCCTTCCTCAGGAATCAGGTAATCACGCTGGTGTAAGATTTGCTTCTGTAACAGATGAAAGAGGAAGAGGACTTCTCCTTGCTACTGAGATTCCGGATGGAATGAGCTTCTCCGCGCTTCCTTGGACACCGCACGAGATAGAGAACGCAGCTCACCACTATGAGCTTCCGCCTATCCACTATACAGTTGTAAGAGCGTCCCTTGGACAGCTTGGAATAGCAGGAGATAATACCTGGGGATCACTCACACACCCTGAGTTCAAACTTCCTGTAGATAAAAAAGTTGAATTCTCAGTAATGATGAGAGGTATATAAAAAGATTTAAAAAGATCTGGAGAGTAGTTTTTCTATTCTTCAGGTCTTTTGTTTTATGAAAGAGAATTGGTTTGATAAGAACTACAAAAAAACCGGCCGCATAATAGCGACCGGTCTTAAAATTCAGTATAGAAGGATTATTCGTCAGCCTTACCAACAGAACCGAACATTTCCATCTTCTCTTTAACTGTAGCCTTGATAGCTTCGAAGCCAGGAGCAAGAAGTTTTCTAGGATCGAATCCCTTACCTTCAAGGTCCTTACCAGCCTCTACATACTTTCTTGTAGCTTCAGCGAAAGCAAGCTGGCACTCTGTGTTAACGTTAACCTTTGAAACGCCAAGAGTGATAGCCTTCTTAACCATCTCTGCAGGGATACCTGTACCACCGTGAAGAACAAGTGGAAGCTCACCTGTGAGCTGCTGGATAGAATCAAGAGTCTCGAAAGAAAGACCTTCCCAGTTATCAGGATACTTGCCGTGGATGTTACCGATACCAGCTGCAAGGAAGTCAACGCCAAGATCAGCGATCTGCTTGCACTCGTTAGGATCAGCGCACTCACCCTTACCGATTACGCCATCTTCTTCTCCGCCGATAGCACCAACTTCAGCCTCGATAGAAAGTCCTCTGTCGTGAGCTGCCTTAACAAGTTCCTTAGTCTTCTCGATGTTCTCAGCGATCGGATAGTGTGATCCGTCGAACATGATTGAAGAGAAACCAGCCTCGATGCACTTGTAGCATCCTTCGTATGAACCGTGGTCAAGGTGAAGAGCTACAGGAACGTCGATGTCGAGATCCTTTAAGAGTCCGTTAACCATGTTTACAACAACATGATAACCACCCATGTACTTGCCTGCGCCTTCAGATACACCAAGGATAACAGGGCTTCTGAGTTCTTTTGCTGTAAGCAGAATAGCCTTAGTCCACTCAAGGTTGTTGATGTTGAAGTGACCTACTGCATAATGTCCGGCTTTAGCTTTTTTAAGCATGTCAGCTGCATTTACTAACATAATGAAATCCTCCTTTTAAAAAACGGTTTCAAAAAAGTGTTTGTGAAAATAATATCACAGTGAAAATTATAGCATACAGTAAGGCAAATGGAAACCATAACATTTATCCATATTTCTTATAAAATAAAGGAATATATTATCTGATAAGGGATATGGCATAGGCTGCGTACATGTCATTCGTCACGACAAAATGCATTTCGTCGGATGAAAATGACGTTCTATCCAAAAAGGGTTTACAGGCAGATTTTTTAACTTATAATGAGATCACGGTTTGCGAAATACCGCAATCCAAAAACGCAAAGTCAAAATGATTTTGACAAAAATTAAGAGGGGCGACAGACGCCGGAGGGAATATTTATGTTAAAGAACAAGCTTTTAAAGACATTCACAGCACTTAGTGCAGCAGCAATGATCGTAACAGGAGCAGGAGCAGCTACAACTATCACAACATTTGCAGCAGAATTCGATCCTACTTACTACGCTACAACATATCCTGATGTAGCAGCAGCATGCGGAACAGATGCTCAGGCACTTCTCAACCACTCCCTTACATCTGGTCAGAAGGAAGGTCGTAAGCCTTCAGCTACAGCTGCAGCTGGTGAGGCAGTTACATCTGTAAAGACAACATCTACAACACCTGCACCTGCAGCAACAACAACATATCATGACTATGCAACTGGTCAGCTCAGCTCACTCCGTGCAGCATCAGGTCTAGGCGCAGTAACACATGACAAGAACCTTGATTCTATGGCTACTAACATCATGAACACATACATGGCTGGCGGAGACGTTAATGCTATCACAAATACTATGAACGCTCTCTTCGCACAGTATGGTCTTAACTATACACTTGGCGGATTCACATGCTTACAGCTTCCTGCAGCATATGCTAAGGGACTTACATATGAAGAACTTGCACCTGTTATGATGCAGGTTGCATATCCTAGATCAACAGATGTACTTGGTCATAAGGGAGTTACAGCTCTTGGATGCCATATTGCTTCTGATGCTGCTGGAAACGTATACTTCGTATTCGTAGTAGCTGGTCGTTAATATCAGTTTCTTATAGTTGTTGATCGCTTGCGATACCAATAATAAATGATGTAATGAAAACCCCTGCCTTCTCCCCGTTTGGCAGGGGTTTTTATTTGGATGATCCATCGGTGATGCAACACTGCTCAAGTGGAAAGCCAGAGTCTGTAAGTACTATTTACGTGATCAACTTACTAATCTTGTTTGTAAATTATGATGGTCGCATCTTAACAGCTAATGTGATACAATTAAAAATTGCAAAATGTAGGATAATTCAAGAACCGGTAATATAAAGTTCTAAATGGCTTAGGAGATAATATACTATGGAAACAGTTTATAAGACCAAGGGCACATGCTCAACACAGATCAAGCTTGATATGGACGGCGATATCATAAAGTCTGTATCATTTACAGGCGGATGCAACGGTAACCTTCAGGGCATATCCAAGCTCGTAGAAGGAATGAAGGCAAGCGATGCCATCGCAAGACTTGAAGGCATTAAGTGCGGTTTCAAGCCAACATCATGCCCTGATCAGCTGGCACAGGCTTTAAAAGCAGCAGTTAACGCATAAATATATCTTTGATATTTAAAAAAATTTTTCGGGAATACATATTTATCTGAGTGTCAAAAGAGTCTTTTGACCTGTACATCATAAGAAAACAAAGTTCCTGCAAGGCGGATGGAAAAGGTGCGATAGCTTATTAATATCTGATCAAATATGGATGAGACAATACATCGGATCATGTTTATAGCGCCACTTTAAATGCGGGATTTTAGAGGTGTTGATTTGGCAAAAAAAATAGTACTCACAGGCGGCGGAACAGCAGGACATGTTACGCCCAACATAGCTCTTATACCATATCTCAAAGAGAAGGGATATGAGATCATCTATATAGGATCTTATGACGGTATTGAGAAAAAACTCATCGCCGATTTCGGCATTAAATATTATGGAATATCTACAGGTAAGTTCCGTAGATATTTTGATGCCAAGAATTTTTCGGATCCTTTTAGAGTTATTAAGGGATTTGCCCAGGCAAGGAAGATCCTCAAAAAAGAAAAGCCTGATGTTCTTTTTTCCAAAGGAGGATTTGTAAGCGTGCCGGTTGTTAATGCGGCAGCAGGACTTAAGATCCCGTGCATCCTTCATGAATCAGATCTTACTCCCGGACTTGCCAATAAGCTCTGCGTCCACTCTGCAAGGAAGATATGCTGTAACTTCCCGGAGACTATGAAGTATCTTCCTGCTGACAAGGCAGTTCTTACAGGTACACCTATCCGCGATGAACTTATGACAGGTAAAGCCATGGCCGGCAAGATGCTCTGCGGATTCACAGATTCCAAGCCTGTTCTCATGGTAATAGGAGGAAGCCTTGGTGCACAGTCTGTCAATGAAGTTGTACGTGAAGCCCTTCCCAAGATCCTTCCTTATTTCAACGTGATACACATCTGCGGCAAGGACAAGATGGACAATATGCGTCTGGATGTACCTGGCTACAAGCAGTTTGAATATGTTAAGGCTGAGCTCAAAGACCTCTTCGCTCTTGCAGATATTGTAGTGTCAAGAGCAGGCGCTAACTCAATCTGCGAGCTATTGGCACTTCATAAGCCCAACCTTCTCATCCCTCTTTCCAGCAAGAACTCAAGAGGCGATCAGGAACTTAATGCCAAGTCATTTGAGCAGCAGGGATTTTCTGAAGTTATATTAAGTGAAGACCTTGATGAAGACATACTTATAGAGAAGATCCATGAGATCTACGAAGATAGAGACCAGTACATGGCCCGTATGACAGGATCCGGTCAGCGCAATGCCACCAAGACCATCATACGTATGATAGAGGAAGAGGCTAACTAAAAATTTCCGCTTATACGGAAGGAAAAGGATTATATGGGGGCATACTTATTTGCACATTTTAAAGAAAAGACAACACCGGATGGAGAGCAGGTATACTTCGGGCTTTCCAAAGACGGCTATACCTGGGAGAAGGTGAATGGCGGTGAGCCTGTCCTTTGGTCCAAGATGGGAGATGAAGGTGTAAGAGATTTTTGTATAGCAAGAACGAAGGATAATAAGTTCGTTATATTGGCAACAGACTTATCTCTTGCCAACCACTTTAATGGTAAGTATGAAGGTAGCTGGGACATAGTCAATCAAAAGGGAAGTCCCTATCTGTCACTTTGGAAGTCAGATGATCTTATTAACTGGTCTGAGCAAAAGCTCGTAAGAGTAGTAGATGACAGCTTTGGATGCGCCTGGGCTCCTGATATTATCTTTGATGAAGATAAGGGTCAGTACATGGTACACTGGTCTTCTGTCAAAAAAGGTGACGTTAACCGCCGCATGGCTATCTACTGTGCATGGACTTCTGACTTTGAACACTATTCAGAGCCCAAACTCTTTGCAAGAAGAGAAGGAACACAGATAATTGATTCCAATATCGTATATGATAATGGCTGGTACTACCGCTTCATAAAGTGGAATTCAGGAGATGGTCACATCTATCTGGAGAGATCAAGAAGCCTTGAGATCAAGAATGAAAGCGGCCTTGCACAAGATAATGGCTGGGAGAATATGCCTGCTTTTGATGAAGAGATGCTAAAGCTTGAAGCTGGACAGTACGAAGCTCCCACATGCTTTAAAATGGCTGATGGCAAGTGGTGCGTGATGCTGGACTACTACGGAACACCTGTCAAAGAAGAACAGGGCTATGTTCCCTTTGTAGCAGATGATATCTCAACAGGAAGATTTGTAAGAAGTGATGCCAAGTTCTCCTTCCCATACGGCTTCAAGCATGGAACCGTAATGCCCATAACAGACGAAGAGTACGACCGCATCAAATCTCACTACAATAACTGATACGCGCTTATAACATCGGTGGTGCAATATCCTCGAAGGCTTTGTAAGGGACGTTGTCTTGCGAAACCATCGAGGATATTGCATATTGTATTAGAACAATTTACGCTTTAAATCTGTATCCTACGCCCCAGATGGTCTCTATGTACTGAGGGTTAGAGGTATCAAGTTCGACTTTTTCACGGATCTTCTTGATATGAACGGTTACAGTTGCGATATCACCTACGGAGTCCATATTCCAGATCTTTCTAAAGAGTTCTTCTTTGGTATATACGTGGTTAGGATTTTCTGCAAGGAAAGTCAGAAGATCGAATTCCTTGGTAGTAAAGCTCTTTTCCTCGCCGTCTATGTATACTCTTCTTGCTGTCTTGTCGATCTTAAGACCTCTTATCTCAATGACATCATTCTTGGTAGTGCCGGAGCCTACAAGGCGGTCATATCTTGAAAGGTGAGCCTTAACACGGGCTACAAGTTCTGATGGAGAGAATGGCTTTGTAATATAGTCATCAGCTCCAAGTCCAAGACCTCTTATTTTGTCTATATCATCCTTCTTGGCAGAGACCATAAGGACCGGCATATCCTTTTTTTCACGGATGTGTTTGCACACTTCAAAACCATCCATTCCCGGAAGCATCAGATCCAGGATCACAAGATCGAAGTCCTCTGACAGGGCTCTCTGAAGACCTGTGTCTCCTCTGTTCTCAATCTCAACTTCAAAGTCTGAAAGTTCAAGGTAATCTTTTTCAAGGTCAGCAATAGCTTCTTCATCTTCAACTATTAGTATTCTGCTCATCGTATCCTCCTGTAACTGGTTCTGTGTATTTGCGCAGTACGAAATGCATCGTCGTACCTTCACCTTCATGGCTGGTTGCCCATATATAACCGCCATGATCTTCTATTATCTTCTTGACTATAGATAGACCGATACCGCTTCCCTGATGCTTGGAATTGCGGGATGAATCGGTTCTGTAGAAACGCTCGAATATATTGGCAAGGTCCTTCTGGGCTATGCCGCGGCCATTGTCCTCTACCTCGATCCTTATAGAATCCACCTCATCCAGGATCCTTATATCGATCTGTCCATGGCCGTCATTCCTGTCCATGTATTTGACGGAATTAGAAACTATATTATTGATAACACGCTTGAGCTGCTCGGGATCAGCTATAACTATTGTATCAGGTGCAGTGAGATTAGAATAGTTGAGCTTGATGCCCCGACCTTCCATATCCATTCCAACCTCTTCAACGCAGTCACCAAAATAGTCCGCAACATTGAGCTTCCTGAAGTTATAAGGGATCCTGTTATTATCAATTGACGAATACAAAGTCAGCTCATTGATAAGATTGTTCATATCATTAGCTTTGTTATATATCGTCTTTAAGTATTTCTGCTGTTTCTCAGGAGTTGTCGCAACTCCCTCCATAAGCCCCTCTGCATAACCCCTTATAGTAGTGATAGGAGTCTTAAGGTCATGTGAGATATTACGGATCAGCTCCTTGTTCTGCTGCTCGTGCTCGAGTTTTTCCTGGGCGGATTCCTTAAGGCGCAGTCTCATGTCTTCGTAGTTACGATACATCTCGCCGATCTCGCCCTTTTCCATAGAATCGTTGAGCCTGTAATCGAAGTTGCCGTCCTTGATCTTTTGCATAGCTACATTGAGCTCACCCACAGGCTTGAAGATACCGCTTCTGGTCCATGCAGTCAGTATTAGCGACGTAAGGAGCAGTATAGCGCACATAGCCACGAACATATATCCGAAGAACTCAGGAGCTATCAGAGTTTGTGATGAGAACACAATAAAAAGGGATCCGTTAGTTCCGTCAGACAAAGTGAAATCGAACTGCCGTATGAGTTTTTTCTCATCATTATAGAAAAAACCACTCAGATGATCCGGACCACTCCCGTATTCAGGTAAAATTAAGGTTAGACCGTTATCATCATTACTAGAACCATTGTAACTGATGATATCACCTGACTGCCTTACGATCACATAGCCACCTTCCATAAGAACTTCTTCATTGATCTTATCAAGGTATGCGCTATCAGTCAGAATATCCGGGTTAGAAGATATATCCTGACCTATCTTCTCGAAGATATCATCAGCAATCCTCATATACCTGGTGTTGTCATATATGAGATTTTTGGTATTGCCTTCATTCATGATACCGCCGATCAGTATGAATGCCATAGTGATAAGAAAAAGAGGCAGGAGTACCATAGTCACTGCGGTTATTGTAAGTTTTGTTTTTAGACGCATAATAAGCCATCCTTTCGCTTCTTACATTAATATAAGTATACCATTTTAATGCAGCTGTTGGTAACATGCGACTCTGAACAATCTGTGAAGGCTTGATAAAATAGCTATAAATTTACAGATTCTATTACCGTTATCAGGATGTAAAACCAAATTGGAGTTTGAATTAAGTAATAGTAAACCGGTAGTTGCTCATTTTATATACGATATAAGATCAAAATGATCATTTAAAATCAATAAGATACTCATAGAATCATTTTGATATATTAAGAAAAAGATCTTTATTTGATTGTTTTTATATTTTTGATAGAAAAGGCTTAAATCAAGCTGATTTTCGAAAATCATAAAGTGCAGTAATACAGCGCGTTTGAGCGACGCGGAAAAATAAATGTAACAATTTTGAAATATTTACTAGACAAACTGTTTCAAATAATGTAATATAGTTTTCGAGGGAAATAAGCGAAAACACAAAACATTGTAAAATACTACATTTTATAAAATCTAATTTTTGATTTAATAATTCTTGATTTTTTAAAAAAGTTGTAATAGTATACTATTAGTATACAAGAACCCATTAAGGGTATATATTCGGATTTTACCCGATCCGGATTTTACCATATATCATCCCTATGTAACTTATGACAAGACATCAAGTTAAGACAGCTTGGGAGAAGACGTGACTTCTTATGCATCGCATACTTTGGTCTTCTTACGACATCTATAGGACTTACATTTTGTAGTGTCATGGTTACAACACCAATCACTTAACCCCTAACGAAGAACGGCATCGATGTTACCCCATCAATGCCGTTCGCTATGTGTCTTAATATTAGTGTACTGACTCATTCATATTTT
>JAEEGH010008647.1_pt1 | contig 23983 bp, 15 predicted proteins | sample 9134181 | NCBI WGS metagenome assembly JAEEGH01 (sample SAMN16246544, study PRJNA631951) | gut metagenome | biome: gut microbiome; feature: rumen; material: DP-attached | host: Bos | place: Iran: Karaj | collected 2018-10
GAGAACTTCCTCTTCGTCCTGAACGGGAATATCCTCGAGATCACGGCGTCTGACACCGAACTGACGCTGCGCACCGACGTAGAGGTGGATTCCACCGCCGAAGAGGGCAGCATGGCAGTTCCTGCCCGTCATATCATCGACCTCCTGAAGGCCCTTCCCGACCAGCCCATCAGCATCAAGACCGTCAGCGATAGTTCCTTCGAGTGCCGCTGGTCCAGCGGCAACTCCGTCCTCCCCTATTTCCCCGCCGAGGACTACCCCGAGATCAAGGGCGCCGGTGACGATGCACAGACCGTCGTGTTCCCGGCCCAGACCCTCGTGGACGGCATCAACGGCACGGTGTACGCCACCGCCGACGACGAGATGCGCCCGGTGATGAACGGCATCTTCTTCGACATCGACGTGGACAGCACCACGCTTGTCGCTTCCGACTCTCACAAGCTCATCTGCTACACCACCGGTGACGTCAAGTCCCCCGGCAAGTACTCGTTCATACTCCACAAGAAGCCCGCTACTGTGCTCAAGTCTATCATCGGCAAGGACATCGACGAGGTGCAGGCCGTCTTCGACTCCACCACCGTCGTCTTCAAGTTCGGCGCCACCATGATGGTCTGCCGCCTCATCGTGGGCAAGTATCCCAAGTACCGCGACGTCATCCCTCAGAACAACGCCAACATCCTCAAGATCAACCGCACGCAGTTCCTCAACACCATCCGCCGCGTGGCCGTCTGCGCCAACAAAGCCTCCAACCACGTCAAGTTCGACCTCAAGCCGGACCAGCTGGAGACTACCGCGCAGGACCTCGGTTTCGCCACCACCGCCTATGAGAAGATCAGCTGCGACTACAGCGGAGACAATCTCACCATCGGCTTCAAGTCGCCCTTCTTGGTCGACATCCTTTCCAATATGACCTGCGAGAACCTCGTCATGAAGTTCGCGGACCCGCGCAGGGCCGCGCTCATCCTCCCCGCCGAAGAAGAGGCGGAGAACGAGAAGATCTGCGGTATCATAATGCCTGTAGCGATTTAAGCGATCATTATGGAATTGAAACTCGACAGGCCGTTGCTCTTCTTCGACATCGAGAGCACCGGCCTTAACATTGCCAGCGACTGCATCGCCGAACTGAGTTTCGTCAAAGCCCTTCCGGGCGGCGAGACCCGCATCAAGACCTGGCGGTTCAAGCCCTGGGATTATGCGCGCAAATGCCAGTATCCGATGAATCCGGCCGCCTCGGCGGTCAATGGCATCAAGGATGAGGACCTGAAGGACTGCCCGCGTTTCTGCGACTCGGTGGACGAGGTGGTCGAGTGGCTTTCGGACAGCGACCTGGCGGGTTTCAACTCTGCCAAATTCGACCTGCCGATGCTCGCTGAAGAGATCGAAAGGGTCCGGGTCTATATGAAGAAGGAGATTGATATCGACCTCCATTCCAAGTTGATGGTGGACGTCCAGAACATCTACCACTATATGGAACCCCGCAACCTCAAGGCCGCCTACCGCTTCTACTGCGGAGGAGAGGACTTTGAGAATGCCCACACCGCCGAGGCCGACACCGTAGCCACCTACGAGGTCCTCAAGGGCCAGCTGGATATGTATCCCGACAAGCTAAAGAACGACGTAGGCTTCCTGGCCACCGTGGCAGGCCGTCCCCGCACCGTGGACTATGCCGGCCGCCTCATCCTGGGAGACAACGGAGAAGCCATCGTAAGCTTTGGCAAGCACAAGGGCAAGACCGCCCGCGAGGTGTGGAACACCGAACCTTCCTACTTTGCCTGGATCGAAGGCGGAGACTTCACCCTGGACACCAAGCGCCAGTTCTCCCGCCTCAAGAACCAGTTCCAGAAAGAACGCAAAGAAGCCCTCAACCGCCCCGCCACCACCGACGAGCTCCAGGGCCTCAAAGACAAATTCTCCACCGGAAAGCTGTTCTAAGTAACAGCTTTTTTCGTATATTTGCGGCGGACAAAGGTGCGCTGGCCTCGTGCCGAGGCAGCCTTAAAAGGGAAGCCGGTGAAAGTCCGGAACTGTGCCCGCAGCTGTGAACTCCTTAACGGTCCGGTAAAATGCCATTGCTTTATGCGAGAAGGCGCCGCGCCGGGAGCAGTCAGAAGACCTGCCTTGTCAAGTTTAACGTAGGGGCTCGGGGACAAGCTTCGGTATAAACGATGTCATATCATTATGAAAAAAGCAGGTTTGCTTTTGCTTTGCGGTGCGCTCGTTTTTGCAGCGTGCCAGAAGGACCCGGTTCCTTCAAAAGATTCCACTCTCAGCGGTACTACCGTAAACGTATCCGAGTTTTCCACCAAGGCCAGTAAACTTTTCGTTCTCAATGAGGGCGGCATGGGCTCCAACAATTCCACGCTGGACTTCCTCCGTTTTGAGGACGGCCAGTATATTACCGGTGCTTTCAAAAAGATGAATCCCGACGTGGGCGGTGGTCTTGGAGATGTAGGTAATGACATTGCCATCCACGGTAATGAGGTTTGGATGGTGGTGAACAATTCCGGTATCGTAGAGGTGGTTTCTGCCCAGGACGAGGTTGAAATAGCCGCGATCCAGGTACCCACCCCCCGAAACATTGCCTTCGACAACCAATACGCCTATGTCACTTCCTGGGCCGGCGCTTATGCCACTTATGGAGCCGACTATTCCATCTCTGACTATAAGAACCCCAAGGGCCAGGTATACCGCATCAATCTGAACACCAAAAAGGTGGAAGGAACGGTGGAAGTAGGCTACCAGCCGGAAGGCATTGCCGTCTATAACGGAAAACTCTATGTGGCCAACTCCGGCGGTATTGCCAGCCAGTTGCCCCCTACCTATTCTTATGACAACACGGTAAGCATCATTGATGCCGCTTCCTTTAAGGTAGAAAAGACCATTGAGGTGGAGGTAAACTTGAAAAATGTCTATGCTTCCAGCAATGGAACCATCTACGTTACCACCTTGGGCAACTATTGGGATGTTCATACCGGCATATACGCTTTCCAGGCCAGCAATCCATCCAAGGTTGTCCGCGTGGAGGGAGCCGCCAGCAGCGAAGAGTCTACCCACGTAACCGCTTCTTGCCAGCTGGGAAATACCCTTTACTGCGTAGGTACGGCAACGGAGTTTGACTGGAGCGCCAAGCACGAGTATTATGCCTGGTCGGTGGATGGAAACACGGTTACCCATTATTCGATCAAACTGGAAGGAACGCCCTACGGCATCTATGTGATGGAAGGGATAGGAGGCATACACTTCCTGCTCGTTGCCGATGCCGGCGACTATTTCAACCCGGGAACCCTCTCCTGCTACCGTCTGGACCACAACCATAACGAGAAGCTCTGGAGCGTGCCCACAGGTGTCTGCCCCGGCCACTTTGCGCTGTATTAGTGCGTCTGAAAGGCGGCATATTCTTACTTTTACTGTCTGCTCCCTGGTGCGTCAAAGGCCAGGAAGCAGACAGTCTTGAAGCTGCCCGGGTATTTGCCGTCCAGCAGTTTCCCGTTACCAAAGCCATTGAGGAAGTCTCCGTGACCTCCCTGGTTGCACCCCCTATGCAAGTGGCCGAAGTGCTGAGGCGCTTCACCGGCGTCCAGGTCAAGGACTACGGCGGGGCAGGCGGCCTGAAGACCGTCAATGTACGCAGTCTGGGCAGCGAGCACGTGGGCATCTTCCTGGATGGAATCCAAATTGACAACGCCCAGAATATGCAGGTAGATTTGGGCCGGTTTTCCGTGGACAATCTGGAAACGGTTTCCCTGTATAGCGCCCAAAAGTCCCTCCGGCTGCAGACGGCCAAGGAATACGCCGCCGGAGCTACCGTTTATCTGAGAACCGCCGCACCCCGTTACAACGCAGTGAGCGTGCGGCTCCGAGCCGGCTCCTTTGGCACCCTGAATCCCTCCGTCCGCTGGGACAAGCGGTTGGGGGCTGTTATGCTCAGGACTTCGGCCGTTTTTTCTATGAGCAACGGTCGGTACAAGTTTCCCTACTTTGATACTACGCTGGTGCGGGAGAACGGCGACATCCGCAGCCTCCGGCTGGAAGCGCAGGCCTTTGGAAAGACGCCGGGAGGCGACTGGAGCCTCCACCTCTACAACTATGGGTCTGAGCGCGGTTTCCCGGGACCGGTGATTCGCCGCGCCGAGGGCTTCCCCTTCAGTGCCGAAAGGCAGGCCGACCAGGATCTCTTTGTCCAGGGCTCCTGGAACCAGGACTGGAATGAGCGCTACGCTTCGGCCTTCCGTTTCAAATACGCCAACAACTACACCCATTACAATACCCACCCCGAGAAGAACCCTATGGCTCTTCCGTACGACCTGCACTACCGGCAGCAGTCGGCCTATCTGTCCCTGGCACAGTCCTATGTCTTGAGCAATCCCTGGTCGATAGACCTGAGTGCCGATTTCCAGCACAATGCGCTCAACTCTGACGTAGGGCAGTTTGTCAGACCCCGACGCAACACGCTCACCCTGGCGGCCGCTACGCGCCTGGTCTGGCCCAGTTTCCGGATGGCTGCCCACGTGGTTTATCAAGGAGCCTGGGATCATTTTGACGAGCAGCAGGCGGGCGGATGGGCACGGGGAAATACCTATCGGGACACCTGGATGCCCTCTTTCAGCGTCTATTACGCTCCCTTCCGGTGGTTGGAAACCGACGCCTACGTCAAGCGCAGTTATCGGCTTCCTTCTTTCAACGACCTTTACTACAGTCTGATGGGAAACTCCCGCCTGGAGCCCGAATCGGCCTTCCAGACCGGCCTCAACCTGCATCTTAAAGGAAATGCAGGTCCCTGGAGCGGCACCCTTCACCTGAGTCCGTATTACAACAAGGTATCCAACAAGATTGTAGCCATTCCCACCTCTTCCCAGTTCCGCTGGACTATGCTCAATATCGGCCTGGTAGATATCACCGGTGGAGACATCAAGGGGGAAGGGCGCTTTGCCAAGGATGACTGGACAGTGGCCGTCATTCTCCGTTACAGCTTCCAGCAGGCGCTGGACCATAGCACGGAAGGAAGCCAGACCTGGAGCAACCAGATTCCCTATATTCCTCTTCACAGCGGGAGTGCGGACCTTCAAGTGGACTGGAAGGAATGGACACTCGCCTGGAACACCAGCTTTTGCGGAGAACGGTGGTCCCGCAGCGCCAATACGGACGATTACCACCTGGCTCCGTGGAGTCTGAGCGACGCTTCCCTGTCCTATCGCTGGAAAGGACTTCGCACCGGCCTTCATCTCCGGAACCTTTTCAATAAAGCCTATCAAGTGGTCCAGGGCTATCCTATGCCGGGGTTCAACTGGATGCTTTCTGTCGAATATAATTGGTAAACTATGTTACTGAGTCTTTTATACGTTTTATTGTCTGGCATTGCCCTTCCCGTGGGCGGTATCCAGATGCAGTATCTGTGGCGCAACCAGCTCGGGGATGTGTATAGCCTCGGGCTGGGTAGCGCTGCCTGCCTGGGCGCCGCCGCCGCTACTATGAGCGGCTGGTGCTCCCTCACGGTGGGCAGTTTCATCTGCACCCTTATCTGCACCATCATCTGCTTCTTTGTCACCCTCAAGGTGAACACGCAGCAGCTCATCACCTTCGGCATTCTCTTTGGCACTTTCATCGGTTCCCTGGGAACCATTGTGGTGACCAACGCCCCCACCGGAGACCACCTCAAGCAGTATTACCTCTGGGGTGCCGCCAATTTCCGCCTGGAAGGCGTGACCACCGGAGACATCATCTTCTCCGTGGTACTCTTTGCCGTGGGCTTTGGCGTGGCGCTGTGGCAGGCGGGGCGGCTTACGCGCCATTTCAAGGAAGAGATTGAGATTCCCAATGTGGACAAGGCCTGGCTGCTGCTGGCCATTATGTGCCTGGTAACCAGCGCCGTGAGCATCTGCGGTCCCATCGGCTTCATCTCGCTGGGCGTTCCCAATCTGAGCCGGCTCATCTGCAAGAATAAGGACATCCGCGCGCACTACTGGATCAGCAGTGCTATGGGCGTGGGCCTGCTCCTCATCACCTACCTGGTAGTAGAATTCGTAAACTTTGGCATTTACCTCCCCATCAGCGCAACAATGGCCATCATAGCGTTGCCGCTGATGGCGCTTATCTTCCTTCGCACGCCTACCAGTCAACAGAACTGAACGGCGGCAGGGGGAGGCCGCTGTCGGTGACCACATTGGCGCCGGCGGGCCAGTTGTGCCAGGCATAGCGCACGGCAACGGGCGAAGGGACTTCGGGCGAAGAAACCAGAATATCATTCGTCCCCCATTCTATCTGGGCCGATGCCGGATGCCACACACGGTCTTCTCCGGCCACTTCGAAGCCGCCCAACACCAGCTGTTCCTGCGGGCCGTGGATGCGCCAGCAGTCGCCTATTTGGGACACGCCGTTGAAACGAACGCGGGCGACAGAGCCCTCCGGTACCCAGGACTTATAAGTAGGAGTAAGCGGCAATCCCTCAACGCCATAGTCATTGGCCAAAGCCAGCCAGGCCAGGCGCTCCCCCACTTCTTTCTTATAGGGCGGATGGATGCAATCCCTATGGCCGATGTCTGTAGTGGCCGCCACAGCGGAATGCGGCAGCAGCGAAGGAATGCGGTACTGGTTTTCGACCAGCCGGGGCAGTTTGCAGCCGTCGGGTTCACCGTAGGAATAAGGTGCAATCTGAACCAGATAATACGGCATGTCGGGATTCTCCCACAGGGCACGCCACTCGTTTACCATGGAAACAGTAATACGGGGGTAATCTGAAGGATTGTCCAAATTGGCTTCTCCTTGATACCAGATAAAGCCGCGGGCCGCAAAGCGCCGCAGCGGATAAATCATACCGTTGAAGAGCTGCCCGGTATGAACCTCCTCCCAGTACAGCGTTTTGGAAAAGGCCACGTCGATGCCGGGAGTGTTCTCCAGTGCCTGAACACTGAGCCAGGCTTCGATGGGAGTCCCTCCCCAGTCGCTGGCGATGAGGCCGACGGGCACGCCGGGCATGAACTGCGACAGGGTCTTGCCGAAATGATAGGCCGTTGCACTGAAACCGCGGAGCGTCTGCGGTGTGCTCTTCTGCCAGTTGCCGCTGCAGTCTTCCTGCGGCGTGTCGGCATTGTTGCGCGCCACGGTGAACATACGGATCAAAGGGGTGGAAGCCGCATCCCGGATGGTCTCATAGGCACCCGCTACGCGCTGATGATCCCAGCCACCCAGGGGCATTTCCATATTGGACTGACCGCTGCAGATCCACACTTCGCCAATAAGGATATCCTGCAGGAAAACGCCATCCTTGTCATCGACAATCAGGATGTTGTACGGACCTCCGGCTTCCGGTGTGTGAATCCTCACCGACCAGTTGCCGTCTTTGTCCGGCTTGGTCTTATACGCCGTATTGTCCCAAGAAGCGGTCACTTTTACATAAGAACCCGTGGTGCTGCCCCAGAGGGTCACCTCCGTCTTCTGCTGCAGCACCATCCCGTCTCCCAGCAGGGCGGGAAGGGTGATCTTGGCTTGTGCCAGGCAGGCGCACAAAAGAGCTACTGCCAATATTATCAGTTTCTTCATTCTTTCGCAAAGATAGCAAAACTTTGCGCTGGAAGGATGAACGTGGTGCCGGAAACGGCCTGTTTCTCTAAAGCGGTGCGGAAAGTCTGCAGGCTGTACCCTTCGGCCTCAACAGGCAGTGAAAGCTTCACCACATGTTCGCCCGAGCCCCAGTTCACCAGAGCTACCGAACAAGAGCCGTCGGGCAGGATGGCCGCTACGCCCGCCACCTGTGCCGGCAGCGCGCCTTCCAATTTCATGATGCGGCTTCCCGCCGGGAAATGCCTGCACATAAGACTCCATGTATAGTACCAGGGGCGAATTTCCTCCTGCGAAGCATCGCCGAAAACCGTACCGCCCAGAATATTCCACATACCCCAAAGTTTGATGTCTTCCGTGCGGCCTGAGTCCCCGTTGGAATGCATGGCGTCGTCCAGCATCCAGGCGGCAGCGCCCGAGAAGCCGGCGTTCATCACGCTCATCAGCAGCAGCGGCATATCCAGGGCATAAAATTCATCGTACACCAGCATATTGCAGTCGCTTCCCTTGGTGAAAGGATGCCCCTCCACCCGCTTCCAGTACTCCTGGGCCAAGGTCGAATCGGCCGCGTCGGAAAAGTACTTGTATCCGGCCTCACCCAGGATGATGGGCTTGTCGGCGGCCAGCGCCTTCAAGCGGGAGAGAGTCTCCTGAAATTCCCCGCTGCGCACATAGCGCTGTCCGGGATAGGCGTGCATATCATAAATGCCGATTTCGGGGACCTGCGCCGCCGTCTGTTCCAGCCATCCGAAGGCATCGTAGGCCGAGGCCGGGTTGCGGTAGTCGATAACGGCGTCGGGGCCGGCTATAGAGACGCCGGCAAGGGCCGGATAACGATCCATCTCGGCCTGGAAAGCCGACACCATTCCCTTCCAGAAATCGAAGTCGCCATTGGGAGAAGCCCAGTCGCCGTCGGGCTCGTTGAAGATGACGAAGTGCTTGATGCAGGTGAAGCCCTGGTCTTGGACCAGCCAGTTCAGGTGCTTCACCGAAGCCTTCACCCACGCGGGCGAATCCTTCATCTCCCAGGTGGGCGGATTGTACTCGCCATACACCACCATCACTCCACGGCTCTGGCAATACTGCAGCAACCGCAGAATGCCGTCGGCATTGCGCGCGTCGTCGAAGCCCTTGCCGTCAAAGTAGGTGAAGGGGCTGTTGATCATGCAGCGCACGTACTGCGGCTTCATGAAATCCAGGCGCGCATACAGGGTGTCCCACTGGGCGTCGGTGAGGGCGCCGCCCCAGGAGACGGCTTCGTCATAAGGGTCCCATTCCACGCCGTTCCCCAGGTAGTAAGGGTTGATGACTTCGTCGGTCACCGTGAGGCATATAGGACGGGAACAGCCTGCCGCTGTGAGCAACAAGCCTAGAAAAGGGATGATGGAGAGGAGTTTCGACGTCATTGTACGGTAATGTTTTGGGCCATGACATACATATCAGGCAGATCATTGCAGAAGTAGGTGTCCGGACGGTCGTACATGGTCTTGAACGATTCTACTGACACATGGCCGGGATAAACGGAGAAATAGTGCGTTCCCGTTTCCATGGGATCGTATTTGTTGCGCCAGGTGCACAGCAGGCTCATTTTCCGGTTCGCCATGGGGGCGGCTATGTTGGTGATCCAATAGTCCGAGACCTTAAAGCCCTCCACGCCAGTTTCGGTTACACCGGCCGGTTTTTTCTTTTTAGTGGACAAGTCGGATAGCACCTTCAGGTTGTTCACGAACACATTGTTGTTGATGCCCTGGTAGCAGTCCATGCCGATGAAATCTACATAGTTGTCGCCGGGCCAGCGGAAGAGGAAGTCGCTCTCTACACGGGCACCGTCCATCTGGGGTGAAATAGCATAAATGAAGCTGTGCACCCCGGCGTTCTTCATATAGTCCACGAAATACTTCCACAGGCCGATGAACTCCTGCTCGGTGGTGCAGGACTTGCCCCACCAGCTCCAGGTTTGCGTGTGCTCGTGGAAGGGTCTCATAATGACGGGAATCACTTTGCCGTCGGCCCCTTTCAAATTATTGGCGATGCCAGCCAGCTTATCCAGCCAGCCGTTGAATTTCTTCTGGGTATCGCTGCCGCTTTTCAGGATTTCGGCCACCACCTGATTGCTGGAATTGTCCCAGGCATCGCCGCCCGTGAGCGGATTGTTCAGGTGCATACAGGCCAGAATAACCATACCACGGTTGTAGGCCTGCTTCATCAGTTTGATCCGAAGCGCATTGTCATCCACCTCCGTAGTAGAACGCTCGTCCATGAAACTGGCAAAATCGAGGGCGTAGACGGCCGGATAATCGCCGCACACGTCCTTGGTGTCGGAGCCGCCTTCCGTTCCGTACCATTTGCGGCCATACATCAGGTCGTCGTGATGGCCGAACATCCAGCCTTTATCCCGGATGGCCCAGAGGTTGGAATACAGGGCTTTGGTTTCGGCGGTGGCGTTGGGATCGGCCAGGCTCAGGGTAACGGTCTTGTCCGGTTCCGGATCGGGGTCCTGTTTATTTCCGTTGCATCCGCAAAGGAGCGGCAGCGCCAGCACGGCAGCTAAAAAAATGCTTTTCATTTATTCTACAATTACGTTTTCGGCCATTTTGTACATATCCGGCAAATCCTCACAGAAGAAGGTATCGGAACGCTGATACAGCGCTTTGAAACTATCCTCTGACACGTGTCCGGGGTAAACCGAATAATACGGCTTTCCCGTCTCCAAAGGATCGTATTCGTTGCTCCAGGTAACCAGCATGCTCATTTTCCGGTTGGCCATGGGAATGGCAATGTTTTCCAGCCAGTAATTCGCCTTCTGGAAGTTTTTTACGCCAATTTCGGCTACACCCGCCGGCTTCTTCTTGGCCTCGGAGACGTTCCCAAGCAGTTTCAGATTGTTCAGCAAGACCGAATAGTCCAATCCCACATAGCAGTCGATGCCGACGAAGTCTACATAATCATCTCCGGGCCAGCGTATGAGGATATCACTCTCACTGCTGGCTTTCACATTCAGGGCCGGCGAGATGGCATAGAGGAAATTATGCACCCCGCGGCTTCTCATACCGTCTACCAGGAAGCGCCACAGGGCCACATATTCGGCCTGGGTGGTGCAGGTGTTTCCCCACCAGCTCCACTCGTGCCCGTGTTCGTGGAAAGGGCGCAAGATGACGGGAATCTGTACGCCGTCGCTGCCTTTCAAATCTTTTGCAAATGCAGCCAGATTGTCCAGCCAGGAATTGAAAAGGACGTTGGTCTCACTGCCTTCTTTCAGAATCTCAGCAGCCACCTGATTGCTGGAATTGTCCCAGGAATCCCCGCCGGTGAGCGGGTTATTCAGATGCATGCAGGCCATAATGACCATCCCGCGGTCGTAGGCCTCCTTGATGGTGCGAAGTTTATGGGGATTTTCCTCCAGTGTCTGGAAAGGAGGCACCTTGCGACCATCCATAAAGGAAGCCACGTCCACCGCATAGATGCCGGGATAGTCTCCGCACACGTCTTTGGTGTCCGAGCCGCCTTCCGTATACTGCCATTTGTCCCGAAGAGAAGGTCACTCTGATGGCCAAAGATCCAGCCCTTCTCCCGGATGGCCCAAAGGTTTGAATACAGGGCCTTGGTTTCCGGGGTGGCACTCTTGTCCACAATGGTCAGGGTAACCGTCTTGTCGGGCTCTTCGCCACCACCCGCAGGCCCGTCCCCCTGGCAGGAAAAGAGCAGGGGGACGGTTGCGAGCAGCAGCATGACGGTCAGGTTTCGCATCGCTATTCGGCGGGAACTTGTTTCTGGAACACCATCACGTACAGCAGCGGGCTGTTCACGAAGCGGTCGTAGTCGGTCCACTCGTAACTGTGGTCCTTGGACGCCTCTTCGGCCAGCGGCATCGCCAGGGCCATGCAGCCCTCAGGGACCACCAGGGCCGACTTGCCCAGGAACTCATAGCTGCCCGGCAGCAGGAGCGGAACGGTGACGGACACGGTCTTGTTCTTCTTGATGGTCACGGTGCCACCTTCGGAATCCGCCTTGTCGTCCGGGTTGTAGGTGTAGGTGGTCTCGTTGTGCGGCAGCCAGCCGTACCACTGGGAGCAGTCGATGCTGACGGCGACACCCGCCTTCTTGCCCACGTACATGTAGTCCCAGTAGGCACCGTCGGCGCCGGGGCCGTAAAAGACCGTCCCGCTGAGGGAGCCTTCCGCGGAGGGCGTGAAGGTGAGGATGTTGTCCATTTCCTTGGTGTAGTTGCCGTTCCAGCACCAGCTCTTGGCGGTGGACTGGTCCTTGGTGATGGCGCCTTCGCAGCCGCCGTACACCCACTGTTCCTTCACCTTCCAGTCACCGGCCAGCGCAAAGACGGGCGCGGGTGCCGGCGGTTCCACGGTGTTCTTGCCCTCGGTGCCTTCTGTGGCCGACGCGGCGGGAATCTCGTCCACCGGCGTCACCATCACGACGAAGATGCGGGGCTTCTTGGCGAACTTGTCGTAGTCGGTATAGATGTTGGTCCAATCGTCCACGCCGTTGAGCTTGAAGGCGAAAGCCTGATGTTCGACCGTCAGCTTCACGTCGCGGGTATTGTCCTTGTAGACCTGATACTCGCCGGCGTCATAGAGCGCGCCGACGGTCACCGTACCTTTCGCGTCGGTGAAGGAGATGGTGTTGTCGGTATAGTTCCGCACCCAGGTGCTGGTCCCGACGGGGATCTGACGGAAGAACTTGTGCAAGTCGATATCGGTATCTCCCTCCTTGTTCTGGGCCGCCTTGAACAGGCAGTTCCAGTGCTTGCCGTCGACACCGCCGTAGTGGACGCACTTGCCGGTGGTGTTGCCGTCATCCATGATCTCGTCCAGGGTGAACTCCAGATAGTCGTCGTACTCCGCGGCGGGGCCGAAGCCCTCGTCCCCATACCAGCACCAGCTCTTTGCCGACGGTTCCATGAGCGCTCCGCCGCCATACTCGGGGCCGGTACCGCCCCAGACGCGGGAGGTGGTGATGGCATATTTGCCGATGATGGTCTCGGTGAACTCCGTCATGAGGACGGTATAGGTGCGGGACTTGCCCGTGGCCGACGTGACGGTGATGGTCGGGTCCCCGCCCGTGAAGTCCATGGTCCCGCCGCGCTCGACATCCGCCGTTGCCTTGTAGGAAAGATTGAGGGTCTCCACCTTCACCCGGGACATGTCGTCCACGAGGTTGGTGGCCAGTTGGACCGTCACCGTGCCGGTGGTCTCGTCCACGTCCTTCACCTTGGCCAGGCCCGCCTGGCCGGCGAACTTGATGTCCAGGATGCGGCGGTCGTGATTCCAGCTGCCTTCCTCCACCTCGGCCCAGGGCGACTTGGTGCAGGCGCTCAGCAGTACGAGAGCGCCCATGGCGATGAATATGATATTGCGTTTCATGGCTACTTGATGTTAGGATTCAGGTCGGTCTCGATGGACGGGATGGGATAGAAGAGGATGTCCTCCTCGTTGGTGATGCCCTGTTCGGCGAGAGCCGTCACCGTATGCAGCGTACCGGTACGGCGCATGTCATAGGAGATATTGCCCTCGAAGGCCAGTTCGAAGACGCGCTCCATGATCACGGCCTGGCGGAACTGGGCCTTGGACAGGCCCGGCGTGAGGTCGCCCAGACCGGCGCGGTGACGGATGTAGTTCACCAGTTCATAGGCCTTGTCCGTGGGACCCGCGGCCTCGGCATACACCAGGGCGATGTCGGAGTAGCGCATCAGGAAAGGCTTGGTGGAAGTCTTGTCGCCCACGAATTCGGGGTCGATGAACTTGCGGCAGAACGGATAGGAGAGGCTGCCCGGGTAGGACGCCGTCACGTTGCCGTCTGCATCGTACACTTCCTTGCAGATGAGCCAGTCCTTGCGCAGGTCGCCGGCCTCGAACTTGTTGTAGAAGCCGATGTTGGTGCGGTACTCGCTCCAGCCGTCATGCGTGGGGATGAAGGTCTCGGCGTCGCCCTGCTTCAGGTACACGGTGCCGCCGGCGATGTACGGGATGTACATCTTGGAGATCTTGGAATACTGGCCCTCGCTCTCGCCGGTGCGGTCCATGCTCATGATGAAGATGTGCTCGGGGCCGTCCGGATACTGCACGTCATAGATATGCATGAGGTCCGGGTCGAAGGCATACGTGGTCTGGGCGGGATTGTCCACCACGCCGGCGGCGTATTCCGCGGCCTTGGCATAGTAGTCATCGACATTGAAGCTCATGTCCTTGTACTGCGGCACCCCGTATTCCTTGGCCGAGGCCAGGTAGAGGTAGGACTTGGCCAGCAGGCCCTGGGCGGCGGCCTTGTCCACGCGGCCGGGCTCCGGCTTGGCATAGTAAGGCAGCAGCTTGACGGCCTCCTCAAGGTCGGCGATGATGTAGCCCCACTGCTCGTCCAGCGATCCGGCCAGGCTGGCGGCGGTATCGTCGATCGTGGTCACCACCTGCATGTGCACGGGCACGCGTCCGAAATTGCGGGCCAGGTTGAAATAGGAATAGGCGCGCATGAAGTAGGCCTCGCCGGTGAACCGGTCCTTGAGCGCCTGGTCGATGCCCATGCGCGGGACGTTCTCGATCACGGCGTTGGCGCGGTTGATGGTGATGTAGGAGAACTTGAAGAAGTTGCCCAGCGTCACGTTGCTGCGGAAGTTGTTCATGCTCCACGCATCCAGGTCCTTGGTGCTCTGGGTGGCGTCGCCCTTCGGATCCAGTTCGTCGGTGTTCATGCCGCCCAGGAACACGATGGCGCGGGAGTATTCGATGTAGTTGATGGCATCGTAGATATACATGGTGGCGGACTGTGCATCGGCCTCCGTCCTGTAGAAGTTGCCCTCCGAGTAGAAGCCGTAGGGTTTCTCTTCCAGGGAACAGCCGGCCAGGCAGACCACGGCAAGAATGCAGGCAAATATCTTGTTATTCATGGCTTCGCGCATTAAAAGTTAAAGTCGATACCGAAAGTCCATTTCCGCAGGCGCGGGTAACCGCCGCTGTAGATGCCGTTGGCGCCCACCTCGGGGTCGTAGCCCTTGAACTTGGTGAAGGTAAACAGGTTGTCCACATTCGCGTAGAACCGGATGCTGTCCATGAACTTGAGCGACTTGCGGAGCGGAACCGTATAGCCCAGCGAAACCGTCTGGATACGGATGAAGGTGCCGTCCTCCACCCACCAGTCGGAGAACTTGGTCTGGCGGTCGTCGCGGAGCTTGGGATAGTTGTTGTTGGGGTTGTCCGGCGTCCAGCGCAGCGGGTTGTTGGAAGGCTGCCCGAAACGCTGCGTGTTGATGACGTCGTTGCCGAACACGCCGTTGATGAAGACGCTGGCGTCCAAGTTCTTCCACTTCACGTCCAGGCTCAGGGAAGCCAGGAAGTCGGGGTTGGGATCGCCGATGATGCAGCGGTCGTTCTCGTCCACGGTGCCGCTCCCGTCGAAATCGACATAGCGGAATTCACCGGGCTCGGCGTCGCTGCCGGTCAGGCCCGCGGTGAGGCCGTCTTCCAGGCTCTGGACGATGCCGTCGACCTTGTAGCCGTAGAAGACATACATGGGCTGGTCGATCGCCAGGATGTTGGTGTAGCCGCGGAACTGGCCGAGGCTGTTGCCGTAGTACTCATACTGCATGCCGGTGTTCTTGTCGGTCATCAGGCCGGCTTCGATGGCGTTGCCCAGGCTCAGCACGCGGTTGCGGTTGCGGGTGAACATGAGCGTGCCGCCCACCTTCCAGTCGCGGTCGGAATACATGATGCCGTCCAGGGTGACTTCGACACCGGTGTTCTTGATGGTACCGTCGTTCACCCACATGCGGTCGTAGCCGGAGGACGGGGCGATGTTACGCTCCCGGAGCAGGTCGTTGGTGACCTTGTCGTACCAGTCGAAGGTCAGGTTGAGGCGGTTGCCGAACAGGCTGACATCGACACCGAAGTCCAGCTGGGAGGTCGTCTCCCATTTGAGGTTCGTGTTGGCGATGCCGCTCCAGACCGCGTAGATGCCGCCTTCTCCCGTGGTGCCGGACTGGCGGCCCGGGCCGATGGCCGTCTGCCACGAACCGTCGTAGTAGTACTTATGCTGGCCGAAGCGGCTCAGGGTCTGGTACGGGGAAATGCCCTGGTTACCGGAGATGCCGTAGGAGGCGCGGAACTTGAGCACGTCCAGCCACTCCACGTCCTTGAGGAAACTCTCGTTGTGGGCGTTCCAGCTCACCGCGCCCGAGGGGAAGTAGGCCCATTTGTTACCGGCGCCAAACTTGGAGGAGCCGTCGGCACGGGCGGTGAAAGTGAACAGGTAGCGGTTGTCATAACCGTAGTTCAGACGCATGAGGCCGGAAACCAGCTGCGTCTTGGACAGGCCGTTGCTGATGCGGTAGCGCTCGGGGTTACCGGCCTGGAGGTTCTCGTTGCCCAGGGCCTCATTGACAAAGTCGACGCCCGTCAGGCTGGAAGAACGGCCGCGGTAGGTCTCATAGGAATAACCCGCCATGGCGGTTACGTGATGCTTCTCGGCCAGCACCTTGTCATAGGTGCCGTAGACGTCCATCACCACGTTGTCTTCCTTGCCGTTGGAAATCTGGCCGTATCCGTTGTTGAAATTACCCGTTTCCGAATACACGTTCGGGTTGTAGATGTCCTGGATGCTCTCGCCGTGCTTGTAGTTGAACTGGCTGGTGACGGTGAAGCCGTCGAACAGGTTCCATTCGATGCCGGCATTGGCGATGACGCTGAGGCCTTCCGTCGTGTTCTTGGACAGTTCCTTGAGGGCGATGGGATGGTAGTAGTCGCTGGCGCTGTACAGCCAGTAGGAGCCGTCCTCAGCATAGACCGGGAAAATCGGGTTACGGTTGAAGGAACGGCCGGGGTTGTAGTTGCGCTTGCTGTACATGATGTTCGCGCCCGTGGTCAGGACGAAGTTCTTGAACAGCCGCTGGTCGACCGAGAAACGGCCGCCGAACTTCTGGTAGTAGTCATCGACGAAGACACCGTTGTCCCGGTAGTAGTTGGCGCTGGCCATGAAGTTGGTCTTGTCGTTGGAGCTGCGCACCTGCACGGTGGTGTTGTTGGATACCGGGCGTTCGCGCAGAACCAGGTCCTCCCAGCGGGTGTTGGTGGTCCAGGTCGTCTGGAGTTCCTCAATGGACGGGTAGTACACGCCGTTGGCGTTGATGGCGCCCACGTACTGCGGGGTGAGGCCGGCGTTGATCTTGGCCTCGTTCTGGGTGATGGCCATCAGCACGGGATCGTACCACAGGTCCAGCTTGGAGGTCATCTGCGACAGCGTGGTCTGCTGCCGGACGCTCAGGCTGGTGCGGTTGCCACCGGCCTTGTTGGTGGTGATGAGGATGACGCCGTTCGCGCCGCGGGATCCGTAGATGGCCGATGCGCTCGCATCCTTCAGCACTTCCATGGAGACGATGTCCTGCGGGTTGATCTGGGCCAGGTTGCCGGCGTCGCCGAAGGGGAAGCCGTCCACGACCAGGAGCGGAGCGTTGGAACCGTTCACGGAGGAGTTACCTCTCACGCGTACGATGGAAGACGCGCCCGGTTCCTGGGAGTTGTTGGTCACCTGGACACCGGCCACGCGGCCCTGCATGAGGGACTCGATGGAGTTGGAAGGCTTGGTGGCCAGGTTTTCGGGAGACAGGGAGGCGACGGAGCCGGTGAGGTCGCTCTTCTTCATGCGGCCGTAACCGATGGCGACCGTCTCCTCCAGCATGATGGAAGATTCGTTCAGGACCACGTTGATGAAGGACTGGCCGTTCACCGGGATGGTCGCATCCTCGAAGCCGAGGCAGCTCACAGAGAGGGTGGCGTTCGAGGCCACGCCCTCTATGGTCCAGGAGCCGTCATCACCGCTGACCGCATACTTGTTCGATCCGGTGACGAGCACTGCAGCGCCGACAACAGGGTTGCCGTACTGGTCCACGACTGCGCCGCTGAGCCGCTGGACGGTCTGGGCATGGCCCGGCCCCGCGCTCAGCAGGAGCAGAGAAACGACTGCAAAGAAAAAGGAAACAATCTTCTTTTGCATAACTGTTGATTATTGGTTTGTCAGATAGTCCAGCAGGTCGGCGAGCGGACACGTGGCCACACCCACGTATTTGTCGGCAGCGCCGTAATAGACATACAGGATGCCGTCTTTCACCACGTTGCCGACGGGGAAGACGCATCCCGGGTAGAAGCCCTCCCGCTCATGCGGAAGTTCCGGTTCAAGAATAGGTTCAGGTGTCCTGGCGAGGACTTTCAGCGGGTTGTCCCGGTCCAGCAGCATGGCCCAGACGGTGTAGTCGGCCAGGCCGCCGTCGCCCACGCCGTGATAGAGCACCAGCCAGCCGCGGTCGGTGAGGATGGGCGGCGTGCTGCCGCCGATCTTCTCTTCCTTGGTGCCGCGCCGGCCCTGGATCAGGATGTGGTCCTCGGCCCTTTCCCAGTCGAGCAGGTCGTCCGAGAACTTGATCCAGATGGACGGAAACTCCGTCTCCTTCGCGTGTTTGGGCCGATGCAGCATCGCATACCGGCCGCCGATCTTTTCGGGGAACAGGATCACGTCCCGGTCGTCCTGGACGGGCGAAGTCAGCCGGCCCAGGCGCCGGAAAGTGCGGAAGTCGCGGGTGCAGGCAAGGCCGGTGTTGCCCAGGTTCTCCTTCCAGGCCAGCGGCGCGTACTCGTCCGTTTCCGGCTTGAGGATCACGTCGTGCGGGAAGGTCCAGTAGCGTCCGGGCGCCATCGGCCTGTACGCGTACGTGATGTAGAAGGTGTCGCCGAACTTGACGATGCGGGGGTCCTCCACGCAGCCGCTGTCCGGGCCGTCCGCGCTCGGGCCGAAGACCGGCTCCGCGCTCGTCCGGTTGAAATGGAATCCGTCGGTGCTGGTGGCCAGCCCGAAGCGGATCACGTGTTTCTCATCGTCCCCCGCGGCGCGGTACAGCATGTAGAACACGCCGCCGTCCAGGATGACGCCCGGATTGCACGTCACCAGGTTCTCCCACGGGTTCGCGGGATTCGGAGAGAGGATGGGGTTACCACTGAATCGTTGCAGTTTCATTATCTGAAAATGAATAACAGGATTAGACTCAACACGATGAGGCCGCCGCCCAGGACGCGGTAGTTCTTCCACCAGCTGACGCCCTTCAGTTCCATGGTTTCAGCCTTGAAATCCGCCGCGCTGAAGGTGGTGTCCACCAACTTCCCGGGGGCGGGCTTCCCGGTCGCCAGGCTCACCAGCCAGATGACCAGCATGCTGAATACCAGGAGGATAGGCACAATGAACAGGAAGTGCATGTCGCCGAAGATCTGATGCCGCCAGAACAGCAGGACCAGGGCGAGGGCCAGGCCGGAAAGCAGGCCGGCGAAGGCCCCCTTGGCGTTGGTGCGCTTGACGAAAACGCCCATCAGGAAAGTCGCCACGATGGGCGGGGAAATGTAGGAGAGCATTTCCTGGTAGTATTTCAGCAGAGAGCCGAAGCGCTCGATGTTGGGCGCCCACAGGGTCGCGATCACGATGATCACCAGGGCCGATATCTTGCCCACGCGCACCAGTTTCTTCTGGTCCGCCTTCTTGTCGACCTTCGCGTAAAAGTCCATGGTGAAGAGGGTGGAGGCCGAGTTGAGGATAGCGCTGAGGGTCGATGTCAGGGCCGCGAGCATGGCCGACAGCATGAGGCCCAGCACGCCCACCGGCATGAGTTTCAGGACCATGGTGGGATAGATCATGTCGGGGTTCTCGACACCCGGGAAGAAACTCCGCGCCATCACGCCCGGGATGTTGAAGATGACGAGGGTGCACAGCGTCAGGAAGCCGGCCAACATGACGCCGATACGGCCCTGGTTGACGCTCTTCGCGCTGAGAACCCGCTGGACGAGCGTCTGGTTGTTGGCCCAGAAGTAAATGCCCAGCACGGGCATGCCCACCAGCAGGCCAAGCCAGGGCGTGGAGGAATCCGTCAGCGGACGGATGAGCCGGGCGGCGATGTCGCCGTTCTCCATCAGTCCCGCGAAATAAGCCCCGCCTCCCTTGGCGTAGCAAATGACCATCATCACGATGGAGCCGACAAGGAGCACGACCGCCTGGATGAGATCCGTGTTCATGGCCGCCGAAAGGCCTCCCGGGATGGTGTAGGACGCCGCGATGACGGCGAAGATCACGACGAACACCCACAGTTCCACCGCAGGAAACAGGAGTTTCAGGATCAAAGCGGCCGAGTACAGGGCGCCGGCGGCGTCCAGGAAGATGTTGCCGATGATCGAGATGGCCGAGAAATAGTACCGGGAGCGGCTGTCGAAGCGTCTTTCCAGGAACTCCGGAATGGTGAAGATCTTCGACTTCAGATACAGCGGGAGCAGGAAGACCGCGAAGAACACCAGCACCCATACGCCGGTGAGGTTGTAATTGAAAACGGCGATGCCCGTGGCATAGGCGTCGCCGGTCTGGCCGATGAGCGTCGTGCTGGAAATGCTGGCCGCGAACAGGGAAAGGCCGACGATGAACCAGGGAGTGCCTCTTCCCGCCAGGAAGTAGGAGCCCGCGTTGCCGCTCTTGCCGTTGCGCAGGCCCCACCAGATGATGAAGGCCAGATAGGCGACGATGATGATGATGTCGATGATGCCGATACCGGTAGATTGCATGTGGTTACTTTTTTCTCGATACAAATATAGGGGGTATTCCCGACGGATTCATCCACAATGTGGCAAAAGAATGATACTATTTTGAATTTTTCACTACATTTGTACCGATGAAGGACATCCAGCAGGAAATAACGCCGGTAGAAAGCGACGATCTGTTCGTGGTTTTGGACCACAAGGACGCGAAGTTCGACTACCCCATCCACTGCCATGCGGAATACGAAATCAACCTGGTACTCCTCTCTGACGGAAAACACATTATCGGGACGCGCGAAGAGCCTTTCTCAGAAGTAGATATGGTGATTATCGCGCCCTTTGTCCCGCATGTCTGGAAGGCTCGGGAGGAGGGCAACCGCGTCATTACCGTCCAGTTTTCGGGAAAGATGCTGGATTTCCCCATGCTCCGCCTGAGGCAGTTCCGCAGCATCGAATCCTTCCTCAAAAGGGCGGTCCCGGCTGCAAAATTTCATCTTTCAATGGAAGACCCGCTCGTAAGCGAGACGATCGCCCTGGCCCAGGCCCGGGACTTCGAGGCCACGGTCGCCTTCCTGCGCCTTCTGAACGCCATGGCAGAAAGGGAGTTCACCATCCTGGGCGACGTGGATTCGGGAATGCGGCAGTCGCGCTCCCGCCGGGTCGCGAAAGTGATGGAATACTCGCAGGAGCATCTGGGCGAGATCATCCGGCTTTCCGACGTCGCTTCGCTCGTGGACATGTCCGATTCGGCCTTCTCCCACTTTTTCAAGAAGCACACGAACCTGTCCTACATCACCTACCTGAACGGCCTCCGCATCTCCCGTGCCTGCCGCGAGCTGGAGTCCACGGCCATGAGCGTCAGCGAAATCTGCTGGGACTGCGGCTTCAACAACAAATCCAACTTCAACCGGCTCTTCCTCCAGGCGAAGGGCATGACCCCCTCCGCCTACCGGAAATACATCTCCCGAATCCTTGTCTGACCATGTCAAAGAAAGAAATATCACTCCGACCATACTGCGAGCCCGGCCGGCTGGAAGCCGGCTGCGACGAGGCCGGGCGGGGACCGCTCGCCGGGCCGGTGTACGCCGCCGCCGTCATCCTGCCGCCGGATTTCCGTCACCCGCTTCTGAACGACTCCAAGCAGATGACGGAAAAGGAGCGGGACGAACTCCGCCCCATCATCGAGGCCGAGGCCGTCGCCTGGGCCGTGGAGGCCGTACAGGCCGATGAAATCGACACGCTCAACATCCTCTGGGCGTCCGTCACGGGGATGCAGCGGGCCGTCCTGCGGCTGGACCCCGCGCCGGATTTCCTCCTGGTGGACGGCAACAAGTTCCGGCCTTTCGACCGCTACGGCTTCAAGGATTTCCGGACCGTCGTCCACGGCGACGCCACCTTCGCCAGCATCGCCGCCGCGTCGGTCCTCGCGAAAACCTGCCGCGACGAGTTCATGCGGCAGATCGCCCGCGACTTCCCGGAATACGGCTGGGACCGCAACATGGGTTACCCCACGCCGGAGCACATCGACGCCATCCGCCGCTTCGGGTACACCCCCTGGCACCGTAAGTCTTTCCATGTGAAGGAGTTGGAACCGACTTTGTTCTAACGGGGAATAATTGTAAATTTGCGTACTAATTTTTTGACTGATACATGAAACGAATCCTAGCCATCGCGGTCGCACTGGGCATGACCCTGACCGCCTACGCCGACGAAGGAATGTGGCTCCTGCCGCTCCTCCAGAAAATGAACGGAAAAGCCCTCAAGGAAGCCGGCTGCAAGCTGTCTCCCGAAGAGATCTACAGTATCAACCATTCCTCGCTGAAGGACAACATCATCCACTTCGGCGGCGGCTGCACCGGCGAAATCATCTCCGCTGACGGCCTCATCGTCACGAACCACCACTGCGGCTACAGCAGCATCCAGGCGCTCTCCACCGACGAGCACAACTACCTGATGGACGGTTACTGGGCCCTGACCCGGGCGGAAGAACTTCCGGCCGAAGGCCTCAGCATCACCTTCCTGCAGTCGATGACCGACGTCACCGACGCCCTGGCGAAACTCGAGAAGAAATACGCCAAGAAGAATCCCGAGAAGGTGGATTCCCTGATGCAGGCCGAACGCAAGGCACTCATCGACAAGGCCCTGGAGGCCAACAAGAACTGCCGCGCCGAACTCGTGAACTTCTACAACGACAACGTCACCTACCTCATCGTCTCCAAGACCTACCGCGACGTGCGCTTCGTGGGCGCTCCGCCGGCATCCGTCGGCAAGTTCGGCGGCGAGACCGACAACTGGATGTGGCCCCGCCACACCGGCGACTTCTCCATGTTCCGCGTCTATGCCGGTCCCGACAACGAGCCGGCCGACTACAGCCCGGAGAACCGCCCCTACCAGGCCAAGAACCACCTGAAGATCTCCCTTGCCGGGGTCAATGAAGGCGACTATGCGATGATCATGGGCTATCCGGGCCGCACCCAGCGCTTCCAGACGGCCGCCCAGCTCAAGCAGATGCTGGCCGAGCAGCGTATCGCCATCGACGCCCGCACCGTCCGTCAGGACATCATGTGGGAGGCGATGTGCGCCGATCCTTCCGTGCAGCTCAAGTATGCCAACAAGTACGCTTCCTCCGCCAACGGCTGGAAGAAGTGGCAGGGTGAGGAACTCGCCTTCGCGAACCTCGACATCATCGGCCGCGAGGAGCAGAAAGAGCGCGACTTCATGGCCTGGGTGAACCAGAAATCCGACCGCATCAAGGCTTACGGCAGCGCGCTGAAGCAGATCGAAGACGGCATCAACGCCTCCGCCGAGGCCGAGAACGCCGTCGCCCTCCTGTCCGAGGGTCCCTACCGGATCGAGCTCGTGGGCCACGCCGGCCGCCTGACGCAGGCCGTCTCCCGCGGCGGACAGGATCCCAAGGTCCTCGGCCAGGTCGAGCCCGCCTACCGCGACTATGTCGCCGACCTGGACCGCAAGGAAGCCGTCGCGCTGCTCGAGTTCTACCGCCAGCGTGCCGACAAGGACGACTATCTGGCGAACCTCGGCGAAGGTTTCGAAGACTTCGAGAACCTGGACATCCCGGCCTACGTGAACCAGCTGTTCGACGAGTCCGCCTTCACCTCCTATGAGAAGGTGGCCGAACTGGTCAATGCCGGCGAATGGGAGAAGCTCTGGGCCGATCCGGCCGTCAAACTGTTCAATTCCATCATGACTTCCGTGATGAAGCGCTATCCCGCGATGCTGGCCCCGTCCGACGACATCGACGCGGGCTCCAAGGCCTTCACCGCCGGCCTGATGGAGTGGGAGAAGGGCAAGCCCTCCTACCCGGACGCCAACTCCACGATGCGTCTCACCTACGGCCACGTGATGCCGTATTCCCCGAAGGACGCCGTGCTGTACAAGCACTACTCCACCGTGAAGGGCGTGCTGGAGAAAGAGGACCCGGAGAACCCGGAGTTCATCGTTCCCGCCAAGCTCAAGAGCCTCATCGAGGCCAAGGACTTCGGCCGCTATGCCGATGCTTCCGACGGTCTGGTGCACACCTGCTTCCTCACGAACAACGACATCACCGGCGGTAACTCCGGTTCCCCGGTCCTCAACGCCAAGGGCGAACTCATCGGCCTGGCCTTCGACGGCAACTGGGAGTCGATGTCCTCCGACGTGATGTTCGAGCCCGAACTGCAGCGCTGCATCTGCGTGGACATCCGCTACGTCCTCTTCCTCGTGGAGAAGCTCGGCGGCGCCACGAACATCATCGCTGAGCTGGATCTTACGAAGTAACCTATAAGGACCTTACGTCCGGAAGATACCCTCTCAAACCCTCCGGTCGCTGCGCGACCTCCGTCCCTCCCATAAATGGGCCCCTCCCTCTG
>JAEEGH010008650.1_pt1 | contig 23978 bp, 17 predicted proteins | sample 9134181 | NCBI WGS metagenome assembly JAEEGH01 (sample SAMN16246544, study PRJNA631951) | gut metagenome | biome: gut microbiome; feature: rumen; material: DP-attached | host: Bos | place: Iran: Karaj | collected 2018-10
AAGAACAAGATCCAGCTCTACACCATCAACGCCATTGACCTGGCCATCCAGGTGGGCATGGGCAAGCGCACCAACACCATCCTGCAGTCCGCTTTCTTCACCCTGGCCAAGGTCATGCCTCAGGCGGAAGCCATTGGCTACATGAAGGACGCCGCCACCAAGTCCTACCTGAAGAAGGGCCAGGACGTGGTTGACTGCAACCACCGTGCCATCGACGCCGGCGCCACCGCCTTTGTCAAGATCGACGTTCCCGCCTCCTGGGCCGACGCCGTGGACAAGGAAAAGGAGCTCAAGCTGGAGGGCAAGCCCGAGCTGGTCAAGATGGTCAAGGACGTTCTCTTCCCCGTGGGCAAGATGGACGGCGATTCCCTGCCCGTCTCCGCTTTCACTCCCTATGTGGACGGCCAGTTCGAGCTGGGCGCTTCCGCCTACGAGAAGCGCGGCGTTGCCGTCACCGTTCCCGAGTGGGACGCTGAGAAGTGCATCCAGTGCAACAACTGCGCTTACGTCTGCCCCCACGCCACCATTCGTCCCTTCGCGCTGACCGAGAAGGAAGCCAAGAAGGCTCCCAAGTCCGCCAAGCTGGTGGACGTCAAGGCCGGCAAGGGCAAGGGCGTCTACAAGTACACCATGGCTGTGTCTCCTCTGGACTGCATGGGCTGCGGCGTCTGCGTGGGTGTCTGCCCGGCCAAGGCCATCACCATGAAGCCTCAGGAAGGCCAGCTGGATCAGCAGCCTGTGTTCGACTACTGCGTCAAGCTGCCTGAGAAGAAGGATATGCAGGATCTCACCGTCAAGGGCTCCCAGTTCAAGAAGCCCATGCTGGAGTTCTCCGGCTCCTGCGCCGGCTGCGCTGAGACCTCTTATGCCCGTCTGATTACCCAGCTCTTCGGCGACCGGATGTACATCTCCAACGCCACCGGCTGTTCCTCCATCTGGGGCGGCCCCGGCGCCACCGCGCCCTACTGCACCAACGAAGAGGGCAAGGGCCCCGCTTGGTCCAACTCCCTGTTTGAGGACAACGCCGAGCACGGCCTGGGCATGTACACCGCCCAGAAGACCATCCGCGACTCCCTGAAGGCCAAGACCCTCGACATCATTGCCAACGGCAAGAACGAGAAGGTCAAGGCTGCCGCCCAGAAGTGGGTTGACACCTACAACGACGGCGACGCCAACATGGAAGCCACCAAGGAATTCATTGCTGCCCTGGAAGCCTGCGGCTGCGACTGCGCCAAGGAAATCCTGGCCAAGAAGGAATACCTGAACAAGAAGTCCGTGTGGATCTTCGGCGGCGACGGCTGGGCCTATGACATTGGCTTCGGCGGCGTGGACCACGTGCTGGCCTCCGGCGAGGACGTCAACGTCTTCGTCTTCGACACCGAGGTTTACTCCAACACCGGCGGACAGGCCTCCAAGGCCTCCAACATCGGTCAGGTTGCGCAGTTTGCCGCGGCCGGCAAGGAGACCAAGAAGAAGAGCCTGGCGGAGATCGCCATGAGCTACGGCTACGTCTACGTGGCCCAGGTCGCCATGGGCGCCAACCCCGCGCAGACCATCAAGGCCATCACCGAGGCAGAGGCCTATCACGGCCCGTCCCTGATCATCGGCTACGCCCCCTGCGAGATGCACTCCATCAAGGGCGGCATGATGCACTGCCAGGAAGAGATGAAGAAGGCTGTGGAATGCGGTTACTGGAACATGTTCCGCTTCAACCCCGCTGCCGAGAAGAAGTTCACCCTGGATTCCAAGGATCCCAAGGGCGGCTATCAGGAGTTCCTGATGAACGAGGCTCGCTACAGCCGTCTGACCCGGGAGTTCCCGGAGCGCGCCACCGAGCTCTTCGCCCGCAACGAAGCCAACGCCATGGAGCGCTACGAGCACCTGAAGAAGCTCATCGACCTGTACGCATAATACTATTTCTTGATAAAACGGTTTATAACCGTTTTATCAACCGCAGCTTTGCTTCGGTTTGCAAATCCAAAAGGATTTGCAAAAATAGATATTGTACGGCATATTTCTCTGGGATTTGCCCAGAGCTGCATCCACAAATGTGGGTGCAGGATTAAAAAGTTTCTAACTTTTTAATAAAATATTAGTATAATCGCGATCACGATCTATTACGCAGCACAGCCCATCCGGGATTCCGGATGGGCTGTGTTTTGTCATTGCGCTCTATTCGCCCACTTGCAGGATCGGTTTCCAGTGGGCGGTGAGAGTCCTCGAAACGAGCTCGCCGGTATAGCCGCCGAAGCTGCCGTCCGGGTTGGTGACGGTGCCGGAGAAGGAGTACCAGGCGTTGAGCATCTGGACTCGCTTGCCGCTCTCGTCATACCAGCCGTCGAACTTCATGCCATCCCGCTCCGGGATGGGGTACTGGCACAGATAGAGGGTTCCCTCGGACACCATGGGATGCTCGATACTAACGAAGATTGTCGTGCCGTATCCATCGTCCAGGTTCAGCCCCACGCTGCCGGCGCCGGGGTCGTCCACCTTCCAGGTGGCGTGGACGTTGACGTAGCGGATGCCGTCGTCGGAAACCGGGATCCGCTCCACGTCCGCCCGGGTCAGGATCGCTCCCTCCAGCGGGAAGCAGAAGTTCTCCTCGGTAATCAGTTGGTCCACGGAGGGCTCGCCGTTGTCATAGAGCCCCTCCCGCTCATAGCCGTTGTCAAAGGCGTTGCCATAGTCCACCACCCAGCCGTTGAAGGAAAAGGAATCCGGCGGCGCAATGGCGTCGGGCAAGGCGTAGTCGGCAAAGTCCGCTTCCTCTATGCTTGTCTGGGCCAGGATGGTCTTGTATTCGTCATTGGGAACCACCGTGGGCACGCTGAAGTCGAAGGTGTCGTTGTATACCGTGAGGACAATCATGCCGTTCTCCAGGGGGTAGGTGGGCGTCAAAGCCGCCGCCTCTTCCGGGGAGACCCGATTGGACTCGATGGTGTAGAGGTAGCCGGTGGTTCTGTCCTTCAGGATCAGACGGACCGCCAGCTCCGCTTCCTCGGGGATCATCGTCAGGGCCGAGCCGCCCTCGTAGCGGACGGTATAGCCCTGCTCCCGGTCTCCCTCCACCGGGTCGCCCATCAGCTCATTTGTCAGGGACAGACCCATGCTGTCCTCCCCGTCATAGACCACCTGGCCAATGCCGTCGATATAAAGATCATATTCGTGATCGTCTCCGGGAGCCGGCTGCAAAGCAGCCGTGAAGCTGATATCGCCGCCGGGAAGGGCCTCCAGGGTGGCATAGGTATCGGGCATAGGCGGAATATCGGACACAGGCCCGGACCAGGTGGAGCAGCGCTCCTCCCCGTTTTCGGTGTAAACAGCGGTCAGGGTCAAGGTCAGATCTTCTTCCAGACCGGTGCAGGGAATGCCGTATTCAAACCGGTTCCGGGAATCCTCCCAGACGTCCGGATCGGTTTCCGGCTTACAGGCATGGCCTGCCCCGTCAGAGACCTGGGCATAGACCGAGACGGGCCAGGGCGTCCCCTGGAAGGCATCGATCTGGGCCTGGGTGGCGTCCAGGCTGGGGATCGGAGAATAGACGAAATAGCTGTAGCGGACTTCTCCCCCGCTCCGGACGGCGTATTCCACGTCCAGAATCACGCTGCCCTGGGGCAGGGCGGGGGGCTCGGTGGCGGTCTCTACGGGAGCGCTGGGCTCCGGCACAAGCTCCGTTGGGCCGGGGCTGGGAGAGACCGGGGCCTTTACCCCGTGCAGGCAGAGGAAGCTCACCAACAGCACCGCAGGCACAGCCAGGAACTGCCGCAGGCGGCGCTTGGGCTTTTCCTCCCCCACCGGAGACGCCGTCCCCTGGCCGAACTCCGGCGGCGGCGCAGCCAGCTCCAGCTCCGGCCGAAGCGCTTGCTCCGGCGGGAGCGGAGCATACTCCGGGGGATGCTTGTAATACTCCATAGCAGATCCTCCCAAGGCTGGGCCTTATTTGCTGTGGACGTCCACCTGGGGGAAGGGGCACTCCACGCCCAAGCCCCGGAAGCCCACAAAGAGGTCGTGGTTCATGATTCTCGCGCCGGAATAGATGTCAGACTCCCCTACCTCGGCCACAAAGCGCAGATCAACGGAGCTGCTGCTCAGGGCCTGGACCCCCAGGTACTTGGGCTCAGACTTGAAAACCTCCGGGTGGGCCTGGAAGATCTCCGCCATCAAGCCGGGAATCTTCTGCTCCAGCTTGAGAATATCGGTCTCGTAGGGAACGGCAAAATCCACCACGGCCTTGGAGCTGTTGTCGGACCGGTTGAGAATGTTCTTCATGTCGGAGTTGTTGATGATTTTCACGTTGCCGCCGGTGTCCATCAGGCTGGTGGTACGGATTCCGATTTCGGAGACAGTGCCCCGGAAGCCCCCCACCTCGATGATATCGCCCACGTTATACTGATTGTCCATCAGAATGAAAAAGCCGGTGACCACGTCGGTAATCAGGCTTTCGGCGCCGAAGCCGATGATCAGGGCGATGACGCCAAGTCCTGCCAGAATGGTGGGCATATCCACACTCAGCAGGGAGAGGACGCAGATGATGATGACGATCACCGCCACGTAGCGGATCAGATTCGCGCTCAAGGTCAGGACGGTTCGGACCCGGTGGTTCTCGGACTTGAGCAGGCTGAGGATCAAAAGAACCAGGTGCTCCACGGCCAGGACTGCAAAGATCACCAGGAAAATCCGACCGATGCTTTCCCAACTCAGGGAAAGGCCCTTTCCCAGAGAGAGGTCCTTCCCCGCCCCAACCAGGAGCAGAATGCCGGCCAGCACGCCGAAAACCAGCAGCTTGATAATGTGCTTGGTGCGATTCATGAAAATCCTTCCTTTCTATTTCTGGATAAATATACTATACACGAAATATTCCGAAAAAACAAGAGAGAATCGGGAAAACACACAGAAACTGCAATTTTTCGGGATCGAGCTTAACGCAGAAGGACGTTCCTCAGCTGCCGGAGGTTTGCGCTCTGGAAAGAAATCAAAGCATGTGGATGAACATTCGGCGCGCCTGCCGGGGAAAGGGCGGTACGGAGGTAGACTGCGTCCATGCCCACCGAAACGGCCCCGTACACGTCGCAGACCGGATCGTTTCCGATCATCACACAGTCCGCCGGGTCCAGCTTCAGATCGCGCAGGGGGGCAAGGAAGAATCGGGGATCCGGCTTTTGGAAGCCAATTTCAGAGGAGATATAGACGCGGTTGAAACGATCCGTCAGCCCCAGGAGATTCAACTCCGGCCGGGTGAAGCAGGCCTGGGCGTTGGACAGCAGGATCACCGTCCTGCCCGTGAGCCGCAGGGCGGCCAGCAGCGCGCCAGCCCCGGCGTACGCCCGCAGCCGGGTCGTGGACGCCTGGCGAAACGCCCAGGCCGTGTCCGCAAGCAAGGCTTCATCCGGCAAAATGCCCCGGGCCTCATACAAGCTGTGAAAGACCCGCAGCAGGTCAATCTCCACCGCCGCGCCGGGGTATTCCGATTGCAATCGGGCCGTCTCAGCGGCACAGAGCCTGCGATATTCGGATTGCAGTGCGGACGCGTCGTAATCCGCGCCGTGGGAAGCGTAACAGGACGCCGCCGTTTTCCAGAAGTCCGGTTTCCCTTCGTCCGTGTGAATATCTACCAGCGTCCCGTAAAGGTCAAATAAATAGGCACGGTATAGTTTCATGCAGCTTTCCCTCCACGGATTGAGATTTGTATAAATGCCGCGCGGGCAGCCAGCCCGGCGCTGCAATCTTCGAGTTAATCCAGATTTGAAAATCGGGGCGGCCGGCAGGCCGCCCCGTGGGTGTCGTCATTAATCCGCACAGGCCGCGTAGAGGAAAGTTACCACCTGGGCGCGGGTGCAGATCATCTTCGGGCTGAAGGTGGTCTGCGTGGTGCCGCCGGTGATGCCGTTTTCCACGGCCCAGAGGACGGCGCTGTAGAAGTATTCCTTCTCTTTCACGTCCGTGAATTTGTTCTCGGTACTCTCCGGCTCCGGCTTGCCTGCCGCTGCCCAGAGGAACATCACCACCTGGGCCCGGTCACAGTCCTTGCCCACGCCGAAGTGGTTCTCATCCACGCCGGCGGTGATCCCCTGCTCTACCGCCCATAGAACAGGCTTGCGGAACCAGCTGTTTTTCTTCACATCCTCGAAGGGATTATCGTCGCTCTCCGGCTCCGGGCTTCCGTTCGCCGCCCAGAGGAAGGTCACCACCTGCTCCCGGGTACAGTTCTGCTTGGGGGCAAAATGATGCTCGTCCACACCGCCGGTGATGCCGTTCTCTACGGCCCAAAGCACCGCGTTGGCGTACCAATCCTTGGGCTTCACGTCCGCAAAGCCGCCAACGGCGTTGTCCAGCGAAATAAAAGCGAAGCCGTTTTCCTCCGCATAGGTCTGGGCAGCAGTGTTGTTGTAGCCGTATATCGTGAAGCCAGGGATAATTTCAAACGTTTGTTTTTCTTGCTTCCAAGTCCATCCGAAAGTATATTTATATCCAATTTCCGATATACCTTTTCCAAACGTCACACTTTTCATTGAATCACACTCGAAGAATGCTCTGTGTTCAATGATTGTCACACTGTCAGGGATTGTCACATTTTTCAGGGTGCGGCATTCTTCAAACGCAGATTCGCCGATGCTTGTCACATTATCCGGGATTGTCACATCCGTCAAAGAGGAGCAATTGAAAAACAAACCGGACTCAATTCTTGTAATTCCGTCCGGAAGCTTCACGCTCGTCAAATCACAGCAATTGCAGAACACACCATGTCCAAGGCTTGTCACACTGTCTGGGATTGTAATGCTCTTCAAAGAGGAGCAGTTGATGAAAGCATACTCGTCGATGCTCAAAACACTGTTTGGAATCGTCACGCTCGCCAGTGCAGAGCAACCATCAAACGCAGACCATCCGATACTCGTCACACTGTTGCCAATCTTCACGCTCTGCAGAGATTCGCAACCTCGAAACATGCTGCTGCTTATTCTCTCAACACCATCCGGGATGACAACGCTTGTCAAGGCACCGCAATAAGCGAACGCCTCCTCGCCGATGCTCGTTACACTGTCAGGAAGTGAAACACTCGTCATTGTGCTGCAACTACTGAATGCTCGGTCACCGATACTCATCACGCTGTCCGGAATCGTTACACTCGTTAAGGCCCAGCAGTCGGCAAATGCGCCTCTGCCGATACTCGTCACACTGTCTGGGATTGTTATACTCGTCAGGGCTCGGCAGTCTTCAAACGCCTCATTACCAATGCCAGTCACGTGATTTCCAATCGTTACGCTCTCCAGAACGTCACAATATTGAAACGTCTCATCCTCGATACTCGTCACACTGTCAGGAATCAAAATGCTTGTCAGGCACTCGCAGTAGGAGAACGCAGCTTTTCCGATGCTTGTCACGTTATCTGGAATCGCCACACTCTTCAGTCCATGGCAGGCGCTAAACGCGTGATCCCCTATACTGACGACAGTGTTTGGGAGCTCCGCGCTCGTCAGGCTGCAGCACCAGTAGAATGCATAATCGCCAATGCGCGTCAATCCCTCCGGCAAGATGACAGCAGAAATCTCCATGTAGTATGGAGTCCATGGGGCACTGTCATCCTCGAAAATGTCATAGTCAGCCATCGCCCCGCTGCCCTCGATAGTCAGCAGGCCGGTAGTCTCGTCAAAAATCCATGTCAGATTACTTCCGTCGCTCTCGGCGCCGCAGGTACCAGACCAGGTTTCCGCACGGGCAGTCAGCGCAGCCTGTGGGAGCAGGTTGAAGAGCATGGTCAGTGCGAATAATAGCACAAGAACTCGTCGTTTCATTTGTTTTCCCCTTCCATTTTCACATCTTTCCCTGAATTATTCACGCCGGTGAAGGGACTTCAAATTTGGTATAATGTAAGTACCACCCAACAATAAACCAAAGGAGAGAAGTCCCATGGCAATTGTAACAGGTACTGCGCTGGAAAGCAACAAGAATTTTCGTGTAAATTTCGACGGCGGCAACCTTTCTTCGGACGGGGGTCTGCTTCTGCTCAAGGAGTTTTATCACAAGCTTGGCGTCAAGCCGCTGCTCAAGAAGCATTTCCACACGACAGACCCTGCTTCCTTCCGAATCCACAAGGATCACGAGAACCTTTTGCAGATGCTCTATCAGATTACTGGCGCCTATTTTCAAGATGATCACGCCGACAGCCTGAGAAACGACCCTGTCCTGAATGCCGTGATTGGCAAAACGGCTTTGGCCTCACAGCCCTCCCTGTCCCGTTTTCACAACCGTATGAATACGCAAAGCCTGGAGCAGTTGGAGGAGATTCAACGGATTTTCCGCAGAAGAGTCTATTCTGTTGAGAAACCGGAGCACATTCTGCTCGATCTGGACTCCACCCTGCTGGCTGCCTACGGTACACATGAGGGTGAGGCGTTCAACTACCACTACCAAGCACACGGATACCATCCCTTGCTTTGCTTCGACGGCCTGACCGGAGATTTACTGAAGGTCGAGCTTCGTCCGGGAACACAGTATTGCAGCAAGGGCGCGGCTGCGTTTATGCTGCCGCTTCTGGAGGAATACCAGCGGGATTACCCCGAAACAGCGCTCTTTGCCCGGGGCGACAGCGGCTTTGCCACGGACGAGCTCTACAGCTTGTTTGAAACGAACGGCACGTCTTATGTCATTCGACTCAAGGAAAACCCTGTCCTGAGAAGACTTGCGGAAGCGTTGGATTCCGAGCTGTATGATCTGACGCGAGAGGATGCTGTTTCTTACGCCGTTGTGTATGGAGAATTTCTGTATAAGGCTGGCTCCTGGGATTATCCCCGGCGGGTCGTCTGCAAGATAGAAAAGCCCTACGGGCAGATGCTCCACATGTATACCTTTGTTGTGACCAATATGGATTCCTCCCCGGAGAACCTGATTCGCTTTTACTGCAAGCGCGGACAGATGGAAAACTTCATCAAGGAGTGCAAATCCGGCTTTGACATGAGCTATGTCAGCAGTTCTTCCATGATCGTCAACGCCAATCGGGTTCAGATTCATGCACTGGCCTACAATCTCTTCAACTGGTTCCGTCGGCTGACCCTGCCGGAGTCCATGCGAAAAGACCGAATCGACACCGTCAGGCTCAAGCTGTTGAAGCTTGCGGCCAGGATCGTCAGTTCTGCAAGGTATGTGTATTTCAAGCTGTGCAGTCATTGCCCATACCAGACCCAGTTTTACGAAACGCTTTCCAACATTGGAAAACTTCGTCCGCAGTTGGAATGAAAGTATCAACTGTGCATCTTGACAGCGTCAAAACAGCCCAGCACCCCCAAGGGGGTAGTGCGCCCTTTTCTATGTGGAAAACTTTGTGGGCTACTTGTTTTGTTGCTGCCTACTCAGGCATGGCACCTTGCAGGCCCAGTTCCGAACCTGCGTGAATAATTCGGGATAAAAATATTCTTCGGCAGGAATAATTATGAAATAGGTGAATGCGATTGCAGGGACTGAGCAGACAAATTCTTCGCTTTGCTCAAAAGGCAGGTGGAAGCACCGATGTGAAACGGCGGGCAGATTGCCCATGCTACAGGCTGTGGTCCCTGAACTCTGAACTCTGAACTCTGAATGCTGAACCGCGGACGGCAGGGTGCCGTCCCTACGGCGGGATGCTTATATCCCCTGTATCGTGCGCCCCCTGCTGCAAAAAGCGGCCCGGCCTGGGGACAGGTCGGGCCGCCGGAGCTCGCATTAGCAGAGGGTGGCGTAGATAACAGCCTTGATGGTGTGCATACGGTTTTCGGCCTCGTCGAAAACCACGGACTGTCTGGACTCAAAGACCTCGTCGGTGACTTCCATCTCGGTGATGCCAAACTTCTTGGCGATGTCGGCGCCGATGGTGGTCTTGGTGTCGTGGAAGGAGGGCAGGCAGTGCATGAAAATGGCGGTGGGCTTGGCGTAGGACATCAGCTTGGCATTAACCTGGTAGCTCTTCAGCAGCTCAATGCGCTTGGCCCAGATCTCGTCAGGCTCGCCCATGGAGACCCAAATGTCGGTGTAGATGACGTCAGCGTTGGCGGCGCCTTCCTTGGGATCCTCGGTCATGCGGATCTCACAGCCGTTCTCCGCGGCGATCTTGCGGCACTCGGCCACCAGACCGGCCTCGGGCCACAGGTCCTTGGGGCCGCAGGCGGTGAAGTTCATGCCCAGCTTGGCGCTGACCACCATCAGGGAATTGGCCACGTTGTTCCGGGCGTCGCCCATGAAGGTGAAGTTCTTGCCCTTGACGTTGCCCAGCTTCTCCTCGATGGTGAGGACGTCAGCCAGCATCTGGGTGGGATGGAACTGATTGGTCAGGCCGTTCCAGACGGGCACGCCGGCGTAGTTGGCCAGCTCTTCCACGATGCTCTGATCGAAGCCGCGGTACTCGATGCCGTCGTACATCCGGCCCAGGACACGGGCGGTGTCGGCGATGGATTCCTTCTTGCCCATCTGGGAGCTGCCGGGATCCAGGTAGGTCACACCGCAGCCCAGATCCATGCCGGCCACCTCAAAGGAGCAGCGGGTACGGGTGGAGGTCTTCTCGAACAGCAGAACGATGTTCTTGCTGGCCAGATAACGGTGGGGTTCGCCGGAGAGCTTCTTGCGCTTGAATTCGGCGCTCAGGTCCAGCAGGTAGCGGATCTCGGCGGGGGTGTAGTCGAGCAGCTTCAGGAAATTACGTCCTCTGAGATTGACAGGCATGGTAGTGTCTCCTTTATGTCGATAGGTTATATGAACGGTCTGATTGGCCGTTGCTTACAGTTTTTCCCGGTTGAAGGGCATGGACATGCAGCGGGGGCCGCCACGGCCCCGGCTGAGCTCGCCGGAGGGGATCTTCAGCACGGTGATGCCGTTCTCCTCGAAGATCCGGTTGGTAACCACGTTCCGATTGTAGGCGACGACCTTCCCGGGGGCCACGCAGAGGGTGTTGGAGCCGTCGTTCCACTGCTCCCGCTGGGCCGCCACGTTGTCGCCGCCGCCGCAGAAGATCAGCTGGATATGATCCCGGTGCAGGTGGTACTCCAGGGCTTCCCGAAGGTTGCCGCCCATATCCCGGATGTGGAGCTTGCCCTGGGCGCCGGGCTTGATCTCGAAGATGCGCAGAGAGTCCAGCATTTCGGGATAAACCACGAACTTGTCGTGGTCCACCTGAGTCAGGACGGTATCCAGGTGCATGGTGGCCCGCATGCAGGGAATCTCCACGGCCAGAACCGTGCGGACCGTGGCCTGCTCATCGGCAAAGAGCCGCTTGGCGATGTTCTCAATGGCCTCGGGGGTGGTGCGCTGGGAGATGCCGATGGCCACCACTTCCTCGGACAGGTTCAGCACGTCGCCGCCCTCCAGGGAGTAGTGCTCGGTGCCGTTGGCGTAGAGCTGGATCTTCCCGGCAAATTCGGGGTGATATTTGAAGATGTAACGGGCAAAGATGGTCTCCTGGCAGCGGGTGACGGAGTACATCCGGTTGATGGCCACGCCCTCGCCGATGGACTCAAAGGGGTCCCGGGTGAAGTAGAGGTTGGGCATGGGCTCCAGGACGAAGTTGTTCTGCCGGTTCAGCATGGTGGGCAGAGAGAACTTGGGGGAGGCCCCCAGCTCCTGGAAGGAGACGCCGGCCATGGTCTTGAGGATCAGGTCTTTGTCGTCGGGAATGGAGCACAGAAATTCATACAACTCCTGCCGGTAGTCCACGTTGGGAGAAAAGGTGACGAACTCCTTGAGGAATTCCTCCCGCAGACCGGGGTTTGCCTTCAGCGTCTCGGCAGCCAGGTCCTCCAGATAGACCACCTCGGTGCCATTCTCCCGCAGAACCTGGGCGAAGCGATCATGCTCCTCCTGGGCGCCGGAGAGGAAGGGAATGTCATCGAACAACAGTCTGTCCAGCGTACCGGGGGTCAGATGCTCCAGCTCCTGGCCGGGGCGGTGCAGCATGACGCGCTTGAGGGGCGCGATTTCGCTCTTAACGTAGATAGCCATAGGGTCGCTCCTTTGCACACCTGTGTTATGATTTCACGCATCTATTATAGACAGAAAGGGTGTTTTTGTCAATCATGAACAATACAAAAAATGCATAAGCTTTGCTTATGCATTCTTTATAATTCCAGCTCATACCGCCCGAAGGCATTGATGACGGTGGTGTCTCCCCGCTGGAGCACCCGCTGGGAGGAGGTCTTGTAGTTCAGGTGCTGGTGGCCGTGGATGAAGTACCGGGGCCGGTAGGCCTCGATCAGGCTGTTGAAGCACTCGAAGCCCCGGTGGGCGGGGTCGTCCCCGTCCCCGCAGCCCCGGGGCGGGGCGTGGGTCAGGATGATGTCCACCCCGCCGGCCTTTTTCACCGCCCGGCGGGTCTTCCGAATCCGACGCTCCATCTGCTTCTCCGTGTACTGGTGGGGCTTGCCGTTGTAGAGGCAGCAGCCTCCGAAGGCCAGAATCCGCAGTCCCTTGCAGACAGTCAGCTTCCCGTCCACGCAGTCGCAGCCCTCGGGCGGATCGGCGGCATAGCACACGTCGTGATTGCCGTGGACATAGAGCAGGGGGCGGTTGGCCATAGTCACCAGAAAGCGCAGATAGCTGGGCTTCAGGTCCCCCGCTGAGAGGATCAGGTCATAGCCGGACAGCCGCCCGGGCTGATAATAGTCCCACAGATAGGGCTCCTCCCGGTCGGAAATCAGCAGCAGCTTCAAAGCTCTTTCTCCCCCTTCACCGTGGTCAGATCGTCCCGGTAGAGCCCCAGGACCCGGACCATCTCCCGGGCGCTTGGCAGCAGCTCGTCAAAGCCCGGGACTTCCCCGTCCACGTTTTCGCAGAGCCAGTCCATCCGGGCCAGGGCCTCGGCGGTGAGGCCGGACTCGCCGTCGCAGCGCAGGACGCCCTTCTGATCCAGAATCCGGCTGCGGAAGGGATCAATCTCTCCCCGCTCCAGACCCTCCTTCATGGCCCGGGCCAGGCTGCGGACACCGTCGGGCAGGCTGTCGGAAAGCTCCACGTCAATGACGCCGCTGTCCATACCCAGCCAGAGATTCACCGCCTTGTCCGCAGGGCCGGTTTCCAGGCTGCCCTTCAGGGCAGAGCGCACCAGCTTCTCATACAGAGCGCCCCAGTTCCACCGGGGCAGGGCAAGGGGCAGCAGCTCTCCGGCGGCGTTCTCCATGTAGGTTCCCCACTCAAAGGCCCAGGGGTCCGCGTCGGGACCCGCCGCGTCCCGGTTGGAAATCACCGTGACGCCCCGGCGGCGGAGCTCGTCCGCGCAGTCCCGGCGGGTGCAGGACCATAACAGCTCCACCCGGACCCGGGGATTGACCATCCGGGCCCCCAGAGCAAAGGCGTTGATGGCGGCCGGTTCCCCAAAGATGGGGTAACTGGACACATAGCCCACCCGGTCGTTCTCGGTCATCGCGCCGGCGATGGCGCCGGTAATGAACTTGCTCTCATAGACCCGGCAGTAATACATGGTAACGCCGGTATAGGGCTGAGAAAGAGAACAGTTGAAGACCTTCACCGCCGGATTCAGGGCCGCCAGCTTCCGGCAGGCGTCAATCATGGGGGGCGTGGTGGCAAAAATCAATTTGGCGCCGTCTGCCACGGCCTGCGTCATGGCGGCAAAGTAATCCCGTTCCTTTGCCAGATAGCAAGCAGCCTCCACCCGATCTCCCAAGGCTTCCTCCATGGCCTGACGGCCCAGGTCATGGGCCCGGGTCCAGGCGCTGGTCCTGGGATCGAAGCCATAGATAAAGGCTGCCCGAAGCCGGTCCGGCTGGCTCACGGCGGTGATCAGCTTGGAAACCAAACCCTTGTCCTTCTCGGGCACGGCGGGCTCCACCTCGATGGCGGGAGCCTCCGGCTGACTCTGGAGCTTCATATCCGGCCAGAGCTTGGCGATCCGGTCCACCAGCTCCGGCATGGAGGCCTCCTTGATGTCAGAGAAGTGGAAAACCTGGAGCCAGACCAGCAGGGCCTCCGCCGGGGTGGCAGGCTGCTGCTTCATTTTGGCGAAGGCCTCCCGAAACCGGCTGAAGCCGGAACGGAAGCTGCGGCGTTCCTCCTCGGTCCAGACGTGATCCTCGGCCATACCCAGGGCCGCCTGGAGCTTGGCAAAGCCTCCCGCCTTTTCAAAGCTGAGGCCGTAGACGCCGGAGAGGTTATAGAACTGCAAAAACTCATAATAGCGCTGAATCTCCGACTCTTCGGACCGGGCGGGCAGCAGCCGGATCACGTTGGCCGCCACGGTGGGAGCGTCGTAGCTTTTCAGCACGCTGACCCGTTTGTTGCCCTCCTGGACGTAGAATTTGCCCATAAACTCGAAGACCTGAACAGGGTCCCGGATTCCCTCCTCCAGGTGGGCTTCGCAGAGACGGATCCACTTGGCGGCAAATTCCGTATCCGTGTCCAACAGGGGCATAAAGTTCCCCGCCAGGGCGGCGGTGCGACCGGCGGAGCGGGTGCCCACAATCAGCTCGCTGGGAATATGCAGGACCCCCAGGTCCACCCGGCCGCTGATCTCATAGCCGGACTCCAGCTCGTCCAGCACAGGCGGATAGGGCTCGGTGCCCTGGGCCTGAGCCGTTTTTAAATATTTCAAGCCGCTTTTCAGTGCTCTCACATACTGCTCAGATGCTTCAAATCGCATGAAGGTCCCTCCTTTCCCGGTGAACGGCATTTTTGAATGCTTGGATTTTACCACATTCGCCCAAACCGGTCAAGAAGGAAAAACCCACAAGGAAATCGGCTTCCCTGTGGGTGCTTTGGTGCAGAATTCATGGTATTTCAAGGGAAAACGGGGCAATCGGCTCAAAACGCCAGCCAATAGACCAGCCCGTAGAGGACGGCCGCCAGGGTGCCGTAGACAATCACCGGCCCGGCGATGGTAAACATCTTCACCGCCATCCCCGTAACCCAGCCCTCGGTGCGAAACTCCACGGCGGGGGCGGCCACGGAATTGGCGAAGCCCGTAATGGGCACCAGAGTTCCGGCGCCTCCGTGCTTGGCGACGTCATCGTAGAGGCCAAGGCCCGTCAACAGGGCCGATAAAAAAATCAGACTCACAGAGCTCAGCAGCACCGCGGGGTCCTCCCCCGTGCCCAGGGAAAGATAAAGATTCTTCAGCGCCTGCCCCAGCAGGCAGATTCCGCCGCCGATGGCAAAGGCCTTGAGGCAGTTCAGGGGTGTGTTGGACTTGGGCGCCAAACGGTCTGCCAGCTGCTTGTATTCCGCGTTTGTAATATTCATGGAAAGCGCCTCCTTTTTCGCTTAGCTTTTCCGAAAAAGAAGGAATTATGTATTTGGCTCATGGCATTACATCTTTGTGCTGTGCGCTTTGGGCCCTGCGCTACAGCAGAATCGGTTGAATCTGCCGCCCTTCCAGGGCCGCCTCCACCGTCTCCGGTATTTGCGCCATATCCGCCACCAGGGAGCTCGGCTTCCGTTCCGGGTCATCCTGGCCGAAGGGAACGAAGAACAAATGCTTCCGGTCCAGGAGCTGGCCGATGCTTTTGGCGTTCGCTGCCAGGCCGTCGTTGGTGGAAACCGCCAGAACCAGCGGCCGGGCGTTGCGCAGATGGGCCTTGCAGGCCAGGGTCACCGGCGTATCGGCAATCCCCGAGGCCAGCTTTGCAAGGGTGTTGCCCGTACAGGGGGCCACCACCAGCAGATTCAGCAGCTTTTTCGGGCCGATGGGCTCCACCTGGGGGATGGAGTCCCAGACCGGTCGGCGACAGATCGCCTCGATCCGGGCGCGGAAATCCGCTGCGGACCCAAATCGGCTGTCAATTTCGGACGCCGCACCGGACAACATAGGCTGGACGTTCTCATAAATCTGGCTCAGGCGGACCATTGCCGCCAGAACCGGTTCAAAGGTACAGAAGGAGCCGCAGAGGGCAAATCCAATGGTTTCCGGTCTCATGCTTTCACCTCACAGCGCAGGATGGCCTCCAGCAGAATTGCCGCCGCAGAACGGGGCAGCCTTCTCCCCGGCAGGGAATTGGCCTTCAGCAGATCAAAGGCCGGGATATACCCCGCAGGAAGTCCCCCCGGTACAGAGGCCAGCTCCACCCAGAGGCAATCCCCGGGCAGAGCGTCCAGAACCTCAGGTTCCAGGACGGCAGCGGGAACCGTGTTGAAGATCACCCGGAGGAAAGGGGGGATACTTTTGAAATCGCAGGCCACACAGCCGCTTTGCACAGCCTCCGCCCGGACGGACGCCCGGCGGGCCGCCACGGTCACCCGGGCGTGGAGGGCCATCAGCAGATCCGCCAGAGGCTTCCCCACACAGCCGTAGCCCAGCACCAGACAGGGCAGGCCAAAGACCGAGCCCTCCAGCCGCTCCACTGTCAGCTCCGCCGCAGCCTCCGCCGTCAAACGGCCGTTGGCTGCCTTCACTGCCGGGTCAAGGAGCAGGTCCGTCACCGGTCCGCAGCCAGGCAGCAGCGCCTCTATGCGCTCCGGAACAGCGCCTCCATAGATGCGGGTATGTTCGTCGTAGAGGCCCAGCAGGGCCGAAGGCTGCAGCCCCTCCCCTGCCCCCCGAAGCCTCCCGCCGCCGTTCATACAGGGGGTTGGCAGGATCAGCACGTCGGCAGGCCGGTCCGGAGGGACACTGTCCTCCAGCCCGGGAACCCCCAGGGTAAAAACCCGGCCCCTGGAGACCAGGAGCCGGGACAGCCAGAATTGCCGTCGGTCTCCGCCGACCAGCAGATATGTGGTTTCCATCGCTTCATCTCCTCACGCCAGTATATGACGGGGAGTAAACTTGGTGAACAAAAGAAAAGCGGCCCGGACGCGAAAGCGCCCGGGCCGAAAGGAATCAACTGATTGCCAGCATCTGGGGACCGCACATGGGATTCTCCTCGATCTCGGCAGCCTCGTCGTTCTGCTGCCCTTCGTAGCGCAGGATGTAGGTATACTCCGCATTCTCGCAGAAAGGGCAATTGTAATCACCGAAACCGGCGCGGCGGTATTCGATCTCGTGGCCGTTTCCGTCGCCGGAACGGCGGTCAGAATCCCGATGGGCTGATACGCAGTCCAGACCACCCATGCAGATCTCCACATGGACGCCGGGGCGAACCAGAATGTCGCCCCGCTGAGGCTCCGTCTCGCCTTTTTTGTAGGCCACAAAGCCGAGCTCCGGCAAAATAACCACCATGTCTCCTGGGAAGATGTAGTCCTCCAGCCCGAAACCGCCCTCCATCAGCGCGGTACAGACAAAGGAAGAACAATCATAGTTGGGACCGTAGCGATGGGACTGGCTGTAGCCGTGGGAATCGTCAGCGGCAATTTCCAGCGCCCAGGCCAACATGGCCTCTACCTTGGGGTCCAGGGGTTCCGGATTTTTCCCCAAAACGATACCGGTCATGTCAATTTCATTCACGGCAAAGGCGGTTAAAACGAGGCTGCTCACCAGCAGCAGAGTCAAAAGCAGGGGAATGATTTTTCGCATGAAATACCTCCGTTGGATTGTTGCCGGAGGTAATTATAACAGATGCAAGCAGTATTTGCAAGAGAAATTTCGGATTGTTTACAAAATAATTTCAAATTGTAACTATTTCCAGGATCAGCGGACAATCAACTCCCCGTTCACCACGTCCACGATCAGCTCGCTGCCGGGCGCCACATCACCCAGAAGGATCCGCTTGGCAATCATGGTCTCCACCGTGTGCTGGACGTAACGGCGCAGAGGCCGGGCGCCGAAGGCGGGGTCGAAGGCCTCGTCCACAATATAGGTTTTGGCAGCCTCAGTGAGGGTGCAGCGGAGCTGCTTGTCCAGCAGACGCTTGTTGAGCTGGTTGATCTGCAGGTCGATGATTTTGAAGATATTCTCCTTGGTCAGAGGCTTGTAGAAGACGATCTCGTCCAGTCGGTTCAGGAACTCCGGTCGGAAAGTCTTCTTCAGCAGGGCGTCCACCTGTTCCCGGGCGACGGCGCTGATCTCTCCGTTTTCGTCAATCCCGTCCAGGATATAGGGCGAACCCAGGTTGGAGGTCAGAATAATGATTGCGTTTTTGAAGTCCACGGTGCGGCCCTGGGAGTCGGTGACCCGACCGTCATCCAACACCTGCAGCAGGATATTAAACACGTCGGGATGGGCCTTCTCCACCTCGTCAAAAAGGATGACGGAATAGGGCTTGCGGCGAACCGCCTCGGTAAGCTGGCCGCCCTCCTCGTAGCCCACATAACCGGGAGGCGCTCCGATCAGACGGGAGACGGAGAACTTCTCCATGTACTCGGTCATATCGATGCGGACGATGTTCCGTTCGTCGTCAAAGAGATCCGCAGCCAGGGCCTTGGCCAGCTCGGTCTTGCCCACGCCGGTGGGACCCAGGAAGAGGAAGGAGCCCACTGGCCGGTTGGGGTCCTGGATGCCCGCGCGGGACCGCTGAATGGCCTCTGTGACCACCCGAACGGCCTCGTCCTGGCCCACCACCCGGCAATGAAGCCGCTCGTCCAGGTGCAGGAGCTTCTCCCGCTCTCCCTGAACCAGCTTGGCTACGGGGATGCCGGTCCAGCGCTCGATGATTCTGGCGATTTCCTCCTCGGTAACCCGGTTCCGAAGCAGGCTTTGCTCTCTGGCGTTCTGGGCCAGGCGTTCTTCCTCCTCCAGAGCCTTCCGGGCCTCGGGCAGGTCGCCGTATTTCAGCTTGGCGGCAGCCTCCAGGTCGTAGGCCTGCTCCGCCTTCTCAATTTCCGCGTTGATCTTTTCGATCTGCTCCCGCAGAGATTGGACCTTGGCGATGGCGTCCTTTTCGTTCTCCCACTGGGCCTTCATGGCCTTGAAGCGATCCCGCTGCTCCGCCAGATCCTTTTGCAGCTCCGCCAGACGTCCCTTGGAAAGCTCGTCCTCTTCGTTCTTCAGAGCTGCCTCTTCAATCTCCATCTGGATGATTTTGCGGCGGACCTTGTCCAGCTCCGTGGGCATGGAGTCCATCTCGGTGCGAATCATGGCGCAGGCCTCGTCAATCAGGTCAATGGCCTTGTCCGGCAGGCAGCGGTCAGTAATATAGCGATCCGAGAGCTTGACGGCGGCGATAATGGCCGGATCGGTGATCTTGACCCCGTGGAAAACCTCATAGCGCTCCTCCAGGCCGCGGAGAATGGCAATGGTGTCCTCCACCGAGGGCTCATTCACCAGCACCGGCTGGAAGCGGCGCTCCAAGGCGGGATCCTTTTCAATGTATTGGCGGTACTCGTCCAGAGTGGTCGCGCCGAGGCAGTGGAGCTCGCCCCGGGCCAGCATGGGCTTGAGCAGGTTTCCGGCGTCCATGGAGCCCTCGGTCTTGCCGGCGCCCACAATGGTGTGCAGCTCGTCGATAAAGAGCAGAATCCTGCCCTCGCTCTTTTTGATCTCGTTCAGGACAGATTTCAAGCGCTCCTCGAACTCGCCCCGATACTTGGCGCCCGCAATCAGAGCGCCCATGTCCAGAGAGAAGATGGTTTTGTCCTGAAGACTCTTGGGCACGTCGCCCCGGACGATACGCTGGGCCAGGCCCTCCACAATAGCAGTCTTGCCCACACCGGGCTCACCGATCAGGACAGGGTTGTTCTTGGTCTTCCGGGACAGGATGCGGATCACGTTGCGGATTTCCTCATCCCGGCCGATGACCGGGTCCATTTTCTTTTCCCTGGCCCGCTGGACCAGGTCGGTGCCAAACTTTTCCAGAGCCTCATAGGTGTCCTCCGGGTTGTCCGAGGTGACCCGCTGATTGCCCCGAACCTCCTGCAGGGCCTGCATGGCCTCCTCCCGCTGGATCTGATAAGTCTGGAAGAGGGCGCGCACCGTACTATCCGGCCGGTCGATCAAAGCCAGGAAGAGATGCTCCACCGAGACAAACTCGTCCTTCATGGACTCCGCCAGTTCCTCCGACTGAGAGAAAACCTGATCCACAGAACGGGCAATATAGTACTTCCCCGCCTCCCGGCCGGAGCCGGTGACGGTGGGAAGCTGGCGCAGCTTGTCTGCCACCGCAGCCTCCAGGCTCTCGGGCGTCTTCCCCATGCGTTTCAGCAATTGGGGAATCAGACCGCTCTCCTGCCGCAGAAGCGCCAGCAGCAAATGCAGCTGTTCGATTTGCTGGTGATTGTGATTCAATGCAATGTTCTGGGCGTCCTGGATGGCCTCCATGGAACGCTTGGTGTATTTGTTGGCATTCATGGTACTACCTCCTTTGCCGCGTCAAATGACGCCGAATGATTTAGCACTCATTCATCGTGAGTGCTAATCCTTTTGTGCCCATCATATACCCAAAAAGGCCAATTGTCAAGTACGTCACAAAAAGTTTTCAAAAATTATGTCAACTTAATACTTTCGTAAAGATTTATGACTTACAATCTTAATATTTATATTTTACAATACAAGCATAAATGATGTTTTCATTTTTCATTCCTCCTTTCTTCTTTGATATTACCCGGGGGCCAGGGCCCCCGGGTAAGTCTTCGCCCGGACGCTTCCACGTCCGGGCGATTGTGTTATGATTTCGAACCGGGGACGCAGCCACTATCGGTAGTAGCTGCGTCCCCCCGCGTTCCCCGCATATTGAGGCACTCCCGCAAATCCGCGTTCCCCCTTGGCGGCGCACACAGGCGCGCAACAGAACAGGCCTCCGACCCCGCAGGCGACGCTCTTACCCCGCAAGTGGGAACCTCCCGGCGTTCGGCACGAATGGAATTTGCCCCCGGGCAAATCCAGCGACAGGAGCGCACGCGGCATCGGAGACATAGAATAAAAGCGGTGATGCGAATGAACCCATGCGCTTCGACCGCAATGATAACAAGCCTTGCCAATGCCCTGGCCTGCCGTCTGGACGACCAAAGCCTGGGTCTGCTCTCCGCGATGCTGGTACAGTTGGGCGATACGCTGGCCACCATTTCCGTCCAGAGGAGCCTCTGCGAAAACCGACGCCTTCCCACATGCGACAAATCCGAACAGGGCCCTTGATTTCCTCTTGCCTCTTGTGGACGGTTGTGGTATAATCACCCCGAAATCACGGGGGAACCATGCCTTACCTCCCTGCCGGTGAAACTGGAGCAATCGAAATGAAAGAGAATCTTGTCCTGGAATTTGCCATCTTTGCCCTGATCGGCGTGGGCTTCCTGGTACGGAAGCTGAATATTGTCAGCGAGCAGGGGCAAAAAAGCATTACCAATCTGGTGGTGGACGTGATCCTGCCCTGCAATATCTTCAAGGCCTTCCTGACCGCCGATCTGGAGCAGATTCGGAACGACGGCCTTTGGGTGCTGGGCATTTCCCTGGTCTTTCACCTGTTCTGCATCGGCTACGGGCGGCTCCTGTTCCGGAAACCGCCGGAAAGCGAACGCAACTGCCTCCGCTTCGCCGCGCTCTGCTCCAACGCCGGGTTCATGGGAAATCCCGTGGCGGAAGGTCTTTATGGGGATCTGGGGCTTGCCCTGGCCAACGTCTATCTTATCCCGATGCGTGTCCTTATGTGGTCCACCGGCATTGCCATTTTCTCCGGCTCCCACGACTGGAAACGAACGGTTCGCAAGGTTCTGACCCATCCCTGCATCATTGCCGTGGAGTTGGGCATACTGGGCATGCTCCTTCGCTTGGAGCTGCCGGAGCTGATTATGAAACCTGTGGGCTACTTTTCCTCCTGCAACACAGCCATGAGCATGCTGATTATCGGCATGATCCTGGCCAGGATCGAACCGAAACAGTTCAAAGACCGGACCGTCCTGCTCTTCTCCGTCCATCGCCTGATGATCCTTCCCGCCTTGGTTCTGGCAGCCTGTTCCCTGCTTCCTGTCTCCACCACCGCGCGGAATATATGCGTAATCCTGGCCGCCATGCCCGTGGCCGCCAACACCAGCATCTTGGCGGACAAGTATGACGCGAATCCCGTCTACGCCACCAAGCTGGTGGTGATCTCCACCCTGCTGAGCATCCCCACCACAGCCCTTTGGAGTTTTTTCCTGATGCGATAGCGCTGAAAACCCGGCCGGAAGCAGCCACGCTTCCGGCCGGGTTTTTTATATCCTACGCCAGGATGCCCGGAGCTTTTCTGCGTACCACTTTGGAACGCAGCGGCGGAACGTATCGTAATCCGCAAAGGCAGCCTTACAGCGCCGCGCCATGCCGGCGATCTCCTCCGGACCGAAGGGCTCCGCCCATTTGATAGAGAACAGAGAGGACCAGGCCACATAGACCGCCAGCGCTCTCCAGAAGTCCTCCGGCGGATAGCCGTCAAAATAGGCGTCAATTTCCCCCACGCAGTAAGGGACACTGACTTCCTTTCCGAAGCTCTGGAGCTTGTAGAATTCCTCCCAGGGGTCTCCCACCTCCCAGCGGTTGAAATCGATGACGCCGATGGAGCCATCCTTTCGATAAATCAGGTTTCCAGGGTGAAAATCTCCGTGCTGGTAGACAGGAGGTTGGGTCCAGATCAAGTCGATGTTGTCTTTCACATACTGCACCGCAGTCTCGTCGTCCGCGAGCCGAAGCTGGGATTCCTCATATTGGGAAAGCTGCCAAAGCCTTCTTACCCGTTTTGTCTGCTTTGGCTGATTCTCAGGCTCCACCGGGATGCTGTGAATCTTTTTCAGGATTAACCCGGCCTCCCGGCCCAGGCGGTACTGCTCTGCTTCTGACAGGCGGGGCAGCACGGTCTCCAGGTCTTCCCCGTCGACCCAGGAAAGAAGCATATACACCTGATCGTCCCGGACGCCGAATTCAATGGGCCGTGACATTGGAAAACCCAGGGCCGCGTACTTTCGGATGATTTCAAATTCCTTTCGCTTGGATTCCAGCCTCGAAACATCAGACAGGCGAAGCAGCAGCGTTTCACCGCTGTCTAAGCAAATCCGATATTTTCGGTCGCTGGACCAGCCCTTCATGACGGGCTCTACAGTGCGCCATTCCGGCCGTGTCCAAGATAATTCAGCCATTGTTCTGCGCTCCTTTTTGAATCCGATGCGCCAACTCCAGCGCAATCCAGATCTTGTCGAAATCATGATTGGCTCCGTGAAGGTCGCCTACGTCATATTCTGACGAATCCAGAATATCGCCGGTCACAAGAAAATCATACAGTTCAAAGCCATGGAAATCACACACCGCCTGCACGCCGGCAAGCTCCATATCAACCGCTACACAGCCCTCTTTTTGTCTGGCAACTACCTGATTTCGCGTTTCACGGTAAAAAGCGTCTGTGGTCCAAACCCGGCCCTTAACGTAGGGGAGCCCTTTCTCCCGAAAAAAATCCTCCATAAACTCGCTATTGCGAATGGAAATATAATCCGAGGGCGGGGCGTAATGATAGGACAGGCCCTCATCCCGATAGGCTTCCGTGGGCAAAACATACTTACCGGTCGTCAGCTCCCGGTTGAGACTCCCCGCGGAGCCAAACATAATAAACTTTGTAGCGCCGGTAAACCAGTGAATATCTTCTACACCGGATCCGGCCAAAGCAGAACCAATGGCAGATAGATGGAGGGCAAGCGTCATCCCTTCGTGTTCGAAGACATAGATCGGAATATCCCCGTTGGCCATTCGAATAACCTGAACTTCCCGTAGGGAAAACCGACGGCGCATCTCCTCCATAATCACATGGGAAAAGGTCAAAATGCAAACGTCACAGAGCTCACAATGCGGAATACCAAAGCTGCCGGGTCCAATCAAAGCCTCGGATTTATCGTCAAAAGAATGAATAATCAAGTTTTATCCCACCTTTCATTTAAAATATAGCGAGGATTATAGCACAAGAAGGAGAAAAAAGCAAGAAAAAAACCTCCGCGCTCGCGCACGAAGGATTTTTGGTGACCCGTACCGGATTCGAACCGATGTTAAAGGCGTGAGAGGCCTCTGTCTTAACCACTTGACCAACGGGCCGGATAAAGTAAGAAGTAATAAGTAAAAAGTAAGAATTTGCAGAAACTTTTACCTCTTACTTATTACTTCTTACTTGTTTTGGTCCGCCCTCAGGGACTCGAACCCGGGACCCACTGATTAAGAGTCAGTTGCTCTACCAACTGAGCTAAGGGCGGATATCAGGATT
>JAEEGH010008654.1_pt1 | contig 23968 bp, 20 predicted proteins | sample 9134181 | NCBI WGS metagenome assembly JAEEGH01 (sample SAMN16246544, study PRJNA631951) | gut metagenome | biome: gut microbiome; feature: rumen; material: DP-attached | host: Bos | place: Iran: Karaj | collected 2018-10
CTCATTGCATATTGTCTATGTTATACTCATTTTGTGTATGCACAGAATGAGACAGATAGTCTATACATAGATAGTATCAATATTAATTATTGTATAGAATCCCCGTTGATACTTTCATATAAAAATAAAAGTAGAACACCACTATATGTCACAGTATCTTTAGAGGGAAGCAGCAATAATAAAGATTGGCATTTGATTTATGAAGATATTTTTATGGGATATCGATTTGAACATTCTCAAATAAATAATTCTATAGAAATAATCCCTATGTATCCTAATGCTATAGGTTCGCCAAATTCGCTAACTCCTATTGTTAATAATAGGACTGATATCTGGACCGTAGATAAAAGACTATTGGAGGAATATGGGAGCGAGATATATTTCCGGCTAAAATATATTGTCGGAACGCATTCACATTACATGATTCCAGTTAAAGAAAAGGTATCAGTAAAAGAAAGAATTTTGCATTCTCGCCCATTCAATATTTCTGAGCCGACAGGCTCCAAAGATTGTCCTGATGATTCTCTATGATTTCTGCTCCGAAGGAGCATAATAAAAGCATAAAAGCCAGTCACACCATCAACCGGTGCGGCAGGCTTTTTTTCTTCAATATGAATACTATTTCCTTTGTTATAGCGTTTATTCTATAGTTGGCACTCCGTACAACGCAGAGGATTGTGCCACACATAACCCAGACCAGCAGAACACAGTATGCGTACTGCACGAATAATCCAGGAAAGTAATTGATGATCCTAAGCAAGCAAATAGAATTGAGTGGTATGTAAAACCAAATAATACATCAAAAAATGAGTGCATTATCCAGACTTTTCCATAAGATAAATATATTATATTTATTCTTGCCTATTGTTTTATATAGTTGTAAGACTAAAGACATACGTCAGAATTCCATATTATTGAGTGATACTTATACAGTTATTAAAATAAAGAGAATAAGCAATGAGGTTTATACGATTTATGCCTCAAGAAATGATACTGTTTTTAAAATCGTAAGTTATTATGATGGACAGAACAATGGTGGAAGGAAACTTAAAAAAAGAAGTTGTTTTAATGCCAATTTGTTTTCGCAGTTCAAAATAATAGAGAAGCAACTCAATATGATTCCACCATGTAATGAAAATATAGAATTTCATGGTGCAATTATAGGGAAAGAACCAGAGCATGGTATTGATGATATATGGATCTGCAAAGAGCTTAATGGACCATATCTTATACGAAAGGAAAAATGACGAAGTACATCTACTCCGCAACGGGTGAGAAGTTGCGCACGATATACCAGACCGCAGTACCGAACATCACCGTGGCGATGGGCACTGCGCATGAGCTGACGGCCCAGGAACTGCTGTATACAGACTCAACGGATTACTATCATGGCGGCAAGCTGACGGTGAAGAACGGACGAATTGACAAACTGATGTAAGAAACATGTTGGGTGTACATGAATTCATAAGACACTATCAAGAAAACATGCACGATGGTTACAATTTGTATCAAAGCCTAAAAGAACATCATTCAACATGGGATAGAACTTCTGATTTATACAAGAAACATGTAGAGTACATGATAGATTACTACAAAAAAATATGATGACGAAAAAAACAAAATATGTTACACTGATGTCAATTACAATTTTTTCTGTAATTGCCGTATATTGTTTTTTCTATAATAAAGGTAGAAAAACGCCAATTTTGGAAGCTCGATTACTAGTGGTTAAGGATAACAAAATGTGGGCTGATTCATTAGATAGTGTTGAAAATCGCAGGAATAAAGACAACAGCCACAGGGAAATCTATTTTCGATACGAAATAGGAAATGATAGCGAAGATACATTATATTTTCCTTTGGCTTCAAATACTGAAATGTCAAGTAAATCTCATATTTCTGTAAAGATAAAAGATATGAACAATACTATTCCACAATTATCTTTTGTTTGGAAAAACAACTCATATAAAATCGCGCCACATGAGGTTATAGATATATCATTTACTGTGTGTAAAATATTCACAGTGGAAGAAGAAAGAAAAAATAATACTAACATATACGATTTGCTTCCTAGATTTCAAATGGAATATAAACTTGATTCTGTAGATATTCGGCAAAATAATCTGCCTGTGCCAAACATCAGGTTCAATAATGATACAACAGGAATAAAAGTCCGTTTTACTTCAATGAATGATAGAACAGGATGCTTATAGATGTGTAGTAAATAGCATTTAATATTATTTAAAACGATGAATAAAAAGAAGAAAAATATAATAATTATATCTTTAGTACTACTTGTTTTGTTAATAGCTTATTGTATCTGGACATGTTGGGAGTTTAAGATCTATACACTTGAGGCCAGATTAATTAGTATAGAAGATTATAGATTTTATTCAGATTCGTTGGACAGACTTGAAAACAGAAAGAAAAAAGACATAAGTCAAAGAAAGATTCTTTTTAAATATGAAATTAAGAATGAATATAATGACACTCTCTTTTTTCCTTTGCAATCAGAGTTTGAACACAGTAAATCTCATATTGAAGTAAATTTCAATGAATATGGAAGAAAGCAACCATTAGTCATTGATGTAAAGAAAAGAAAAAGTACAAATATGATCCCACCAGGAGGAATAATTACCTTATCTTTTTTTATAGAAAATTTCCTAACAGTGGAAGATGAGCAAAAAAAGAACGTGGATACATATAAAATAATTTCTACAATTCATACAAAATACGTTTTGGACTCCACAGATATCTGTTCCACAGATTTTCCTGTACCAAAGATACATTTCAACAATGACACAACAGACGTTAAATTCTATCTCGTTCCATCAGGAAAAATCCTTCGTGTTACACTTGAATAAACATGACTTTATACTAATGTGTATATGGATAATTTATCTGTAGATAATAACATAAGTGAGGAATATAAAAAAATTAAAAAGAAATACAGATATACTCCTGGTATTGTAGTATGGTATTTTATGAAACTGGGATTGTTGAAAGATGCACCTGTAGGTATAAAAGTTCCCAAAGACATCACCCCATACCAATAATACACAAAAATGCATAAAGCAGTTTTAGATATCCTCCTATCACATGGAGTCTGATGGAATTTCTAAAAAGGCTTGTTTATATGTTGAAAATGTAACAGGACAATGACCTTTACTGAGAAATGCCATCGCATTGGCAGAGTTAAAATAAAAAAAAGCAAGCGCTTGAAAACCAAGCGCTTGCTTTTTTCGTGTGATCCCGCGGGGATTCGAACCCCGGACCCACAGCTTAGAAGGCTGTTGCTCTATCCAGCTGAGCTACGAGACCATCACCTTTGAAACAAAAAAGAGAGTGTTTTTGTTTGCGACTGCAAAATTAATAAAAATATTTGAATTAAACAAATATTTTTGATAAACTTTTAATTATGGCCTCTTATTAACCTTAAAAGCTGTTTTTCTAAAGTCATAAGACTCGTTTATTGTTACGGCAACTTACCGCCTCTGCCGCTCTCCGGATTGTTGTCAAGGGCCTGTTGGTTGATGTTAAGCCAGTTACCCCAGCCCGTAAGTTTGTGGAAGTCGCATTTCTCATAACCCTCATTGTAGTTGTTGAGCGGCTTCAAGTCCGGAATTACGGTCTTATAGTCTAATGTGTAGAACTTTTGGCGCAGCAGACATACACTCAACGTATAGTGCTCCAGATGCTGTACGCTATTGTTGACATCGCGATAGTGTACGAATGCGTCCTTAAAGGCATTGTCCATATCTTCTGAGATGGCCTCAAACTCAGCATCGCCTGTTTCCTTTGCCAGTAACTGAGCATAGTTTGCAATATCAAAGAATGGGTTTTCCCATTCATACTTCAACGTACCATAACTTGTTATACCATGGAAGCGATAAACCTGACTTGTGGCTCTGTCTATAGCTTCTTTTTGGGTAGGATACAGAGCTAATATACGATCACACAATCGTTTTGACACATCGATGACAGGCTGGAACTTATCTGTGCGTATCATCTTGTAGTCACCGTTAGGAAATACTTCTTTAGAAGCGTCCTCCATATAACCATTCTGCCAATATGGTGTACTACGTTCAAACATAAGGCCTCCTGCCTTTTCGGCATCACCGGTTTCCTTCAAACCTCGTACAAACTCCGTCAGCAGCAAGCCGTCACTGGATAGCACATGAGCCGAGGCCATGATATAGTCGGCAAAGTCCTTAGCCTGGGTCAGCGACTCCATGTTGCCCATAAAGCAATTATGGAACATCAGTGTATTAAAGTGATCAATGCCTGCCGCCTGCATGGCGTCATACATCTCATACATATCCATCCACTCGTCATCCACCCATTCATCAGTCATAACACCGCGTGTGGTGTTATTGATTATTTCATATTTGCCAGGAATATCGAGCATGGCATCAAAACCGCTGCCGTGTCCCCAGATGGCGAGCACATAATCCTCTGCAGGACATGCCAGACTACTGAATTCAAGGAACATACGCATCGTGTTCGGATTACAGATTTTCATTTTCTTGGCTTGCTCACCCATTCCGTAAGCCTGCATGCCTTCATCTTTTATCTTGTCAAGGTCAGTTTTGTCGTTCAGTTCAAACCAAACGATATCACCAGGTTGTGCATACTTGCCGGTAAAGGGCTTTTTTATTTCCGGTTGATCCTTGCCATACTTATACATACATACTACGCGCACGTTGTTGTGGTCATTAAGGAATGTCTTAGCCCTCTCCCAAAAACCTGTCTCGATAGCATCATCCATATTGCCACCAGCATTACCATATACAAACACAGTGAATTTTGCCGGCTGCGGTACATCTATTATTTCTTTCGTCTTACTCCATGTATCAAACTTCGATGCCATATCGCTGTCTGTTCTCTTGAAAGTCAGATTGATGTCGGAACCGTCGCCCATGCGCAGTCCACTGCCATCAACTTTCCAATTGGCATTCATCACATCTCTGTCCTTGGGTGTCATGGTGAGCACCCCGTCAGCAGAAGCGGTGTAGGTAAAATCAATCTTCTCGCAACCTACAGCCTTACCCTCTATGGTATAGTAGATGCGTGTGCTGCCCGTTCCGTCAGCATTGAACACGGTATTCTGCAACGTCTCGCCGTAGTTCCATTTGGCATAGGTCATACCTGACACGTCAGAGTACCAATTGCCTACTATCCTGCCGTCCACACCTGGTGCCAGTGTCTCTTCATTTTCCGTACATGATGCCATGCCAAGCGCAACCAGTACCAGCAGCATCCAAAGGTTAAAGTGTTTTCTCATGATGTTATAATGTTTTTATAGTTAACGATTCTTACAGTCTCACTCCGAAAGAGGCACGTGCATATCCGTCCAGCAGGGTGACCTTGCACTTGTCTTTACTGTTCTTATATGAAAAGTAGTTGAACTGCGCCTGTATTCCTATGAAGTAGTTGCTCCAGTTGTATGCCACGCCGAGGCGCAGGTCAACATTGAAGCGCAGCGGACTGTAGTCTGTCTCCGATTCCAAGTCCCAATGGTCAAGTTTATCACCTTCCTTTGCCATGTAGATTGGCTTGTATGACTCGCCGTTGGCCCATTTGCGCGTCTCGCTGTCCCACTGTCCGTAGTCGTCAACTGCGACCGCCTCAGCCAGATTGTAGTTGAAGTCGTATTTGTAAACCTTCACGCGGTTATATACGCTGACGTTAGGCATCACCATGGCATTGATGACAAGTCCGCGCGTTGGCACGTAGTTGTAGCCATAGCCGAAACCGATGTTCGCCTGATGCACCTTGATGCGGTGTATGCCGTGGCCGATGAGCATGAAGAGGGCGTTTCTCACATCCGAATAGTCGAATGAAGACTGATACCATGTGGCACCTAAGAGGAAGGAGCCTGCCGAGCGACGCTGTATCACAGACTGGTTGTAGGCGGCGGCCTGCGAATAGCGGCGGCCGTTGAACACATAATATCCGTTGATGTACGCAGAGCGGATCCACACCGGGGAATGCATGTTGTTCTTTTCTTCAAACTCCTCGGTGAGTTTCCCGTCCTCATAGCCTTTGGCTGTAAACGTTGCCGTACTCGTATTGAAGCGCCTCAGGCGGAAGTTAAGTCCGTACTTCGCCCCCGTACTGCTGAATGAGAAATAACGTCCTGCATTCTTGGCGAGCGACAAAGACAGTCCTATTCCCGTGCCGCGATAGCCCACCCACAGCTCTATTGACGATGCCCTTGGCGGCTCGAAACACAATTCCCATTCCGCAGATTGGTTGTATTCAGGAAAGTCAAGCCTTTGGAAGTAATCCACGTCAACGGAGTTTTCCTTATAGCGCAGTATGGCCCTCCACGGCTTTGCAGGCACCTCGATATAGTTTGTGTCCACCTTGTTGCGTGCCTTGGAGTCAAGGTAATGCGGCACCTGCCGAATCAGTCCCATCAGACCCTTGGAACTCTTCTGCATGCTCACACTGTCACCACCTTCCCGTTCCTGTGCCGAAGCACCCAAGGAAAGCAGCAGACAGCATATTATAATCTTTCCAACCATATATTTCATATTCTTTTCCATGGCATCCAGACAAAGGTTAATCGCCATAACACATTTAGGTTCAAAACATTTCCGATAGAGCGCCACATCACAGGCGCATAGGGATATGTGCAAAGTTATGAATTATTTTCCATACCTCCAAACTTTTTCCGAACTTTTTATCTTTTTATTCGCACTATTGAAAAAACACCGTTTCTTTTGACATTACTCCTTCAACCCAAATCCGACATTTAGGCAAGTGTTAAAAATGTAAAGTTTTCTTAATTCACAGTAAAAGCTATCATATTGCAGTGTAAAAGCTATCGTTTTATTGTGCAATAGCTATCACTTTATGCTGCAAAATCAGTGCTTTTACAACATAAAAAGGCACGTTTTAGTCCGTAACAGATACTAAAACATGCCTTTTTTGCATTTTTATCAAATTTCCAAAAATCACCGACTCTGTATTTCGCCTTTCAAGACTCTATTTTGAAGGGGCACCTCCTTTCCGGACACATAGTCCACCCACCCTCGCCAACGCCCCTTAAAATGAGTTTTCTAAACAGTGGAGAAATAGAACAAATATCAAAGAAGAAAATTTCTCTTTAATCGTCGAGTAAAAAAGAACATCCATTTCGTAAAAAAGTTCGAACTGTTTCTTGTGAGGGAAGAAAAAAAAGTGTAATTTTGCAGAAAATACCTATTATGAAAAAAATAATCTCAATAATTGTTTTCGTAGCTTCGGCAATTGCCGTAAGTGCTATGGACACAGACTCGCTCGTAAGTACATTTCTCGGTGCTGACATCCCAAGACGCACTGCAACAATAAAGCCGATGCCTTCAGAGAAGGCAAATGCCCTGCCGTCGCTGCAAATCATCATTGATGCCCTGGCAAGGCAGGGCGGCGGACGTCTTGTGGTGAAGCCCGGCACCTACCTGCTGTGCGGTTCGCTGATTCTGAAATCGGGTGTGGAACTGCATATCGAGAATGGTGCCATACTAAAATTCAGCGGTGATGCCAACGATTTCCTGCCGGTGGTGCAGACACGCTGGGAGGGTACGAACCTCATGGGACGCTCCGCAATGATATATGCCAACGGTGCCACGAACGTTGCCATCACCGGCAGTGGCATCATTGATGCACAGGGAGACAGAATGGCCCGCTGGGGTATGCCTGCCGAGACTAAGGAATTTAAGGAGAATGCTCATGGTACGCATGGTGAGACAGTGGAGATGCCAGACGTGAGACGACTGCGTGCGCTCGGTGACGAGGAAGGCAGCAAACGCGTATTTGGCAAGGGCACCCACCTGCGCCCGTGTGCTGTGGAGTTTTATGGATGCAGCAGGGTGCTGATGGAGGGCATAACGCTGAAGAACAGCCCTTTCTGGTGCATACACCCAGTATATTGCGACAACGTGACTGTAAGAAACGTGACTATTGACAGCCATTTCCCAAACAATGACGGGTGCGACCCGGAGTCGTCACGAAATGTGCTGATAGAACGCTGCACTTTCCGTACCGGCGATGATGCCGTAGCCATCAAGGCTGGCAGGGATGCTGACGGCCGCAGGGTGGGCATACCGTCAGAGAACATAGTGATACGCCATTGTCGTTTCTTCTCAGAATGTAATGGACTGTGTATCGGTTCGGAGATGAGCGGTGGTGTAAAGAACGTGTATATGCACAACGTGGAAATAGGCAACGTGAAGAATGCACTGCTGTTTAAGTCGAACCTCGACCGTGGCGGCTACATACGCAACGTATATGTTGACAGCATCACAATAGCATCAGCCAAGGGTGCGGTGCTGCGCTTTGAGACAAACTATTTCGGATATCGCGGTGGCAACTACCCGGCACAATACGAGAATTTCAACATCAGCAGGGTGAAGGCTGGCAAGGCTGATGGCTATGGTGTGTATTACGACGGTCCCGGCGTACCGGCACACAGCGCTGGCGGTGAGCCGTCAGTGTCGCCAACAGAGAAGAACAGCACCTACGCCATACGTAATATAACGGTGAGCGATTTCCATGTTGGCAGTGCTGCACACCAGTATTACCTGTTCAATACGGAGAACTGTCGTTTCATCCGTTCCACCGTGAACGGAAAACCGCTTCCTGCATCGCCGGCAGAGTCTGAGTCAAGGCAAAGTTGCGATGTGTGGTAACAAAAAAAGTTCATAGTTCACAGTTCATAGTTCATAGTTGCCATTCGGCAGACAACTGTGAAATATAAACTGTAAACTATAAACTAAGAACCGTAAACAATAAACTGTAAACTGTAAACCGTAAACCGTAAACTATGAACTGTGAACTAAAACCCGTTTCCCCTCCCTGACGATAACCACCAGCGATGAGAGCAAGGTGATGACAACCCAGTCTTGTATGCTCAGTGGTACAACATTAAAGAAGGTATTGAGCACAGGCAATTGTACGATGGCGATTTGTCCGAGGAATATAATCAGGGCGATAGTGATAAACCCGTCGCAGTCGCGCAGGTTGAGTCCACTGCCGCCGGTATTGTATGCACGTGCACAGAACATATACCAGAAGTGTGTCATGACAAAGATGGTGAACAGCAGCGTCAATTCATAAGGTGAAACCTCACCTCTGGTATCACTAAGAGTATGGAGCCGGCAAAGGTCTGACAACTGGTTTATCTCCGTATGCTGGAATATGTATAGCAGTCCGACGAGCAGGATGAAGAAGAACACTCCCACACCCATGATATTGTAAAGCATGGAGCGGTCGAGGATGAAGGCACGTCGGTTGCGTGGTTTATCGTGCATCACCCTGTCTGTAGGCGGCAGAGCGGACAGGGCAAAGGCAGCAAAGGTGTCCATGATAAGGTTTACCCACAGCATCTGTGTCACCGTGAGCGGTGACTGCGTACCCATGAATGCACCGCACAATACCAGCAGACAGGCGGCTACGTTGACAGTCAGCTGGAACAACAGGAAGCGCTGAATGTTCTGGAACAGTGAGCGACCCCATTTTACAGCCCTGACGATGCTGGCGAAAGAGTTGTCGATGATTGTTATGTCGCTTGCTTCCTTGGCAACACTTGTGCCTGCTCCCATCGACAACCCTACATGTGCTGCGTTGAGGGCTGGCGCATCGTTGGTGCCGTCGCCGGTGACAGCAACCACCTCGTCAAGTTCCTGCAGTGCCTCAACAAGACGTTTCTTGTCCATAGGACGTGCACGGGCGATAATCTTCAGTTGTCTGACACAGCCAAGCAGGTCGTCATGCGACAGGGCAGCAAATTCACGTCCGTCTATTACGGAGTCATCATCATTCAGCAATCCTATCTGCCTGCCAATTTCGCGTGCCGTATCCACGGTGTCGCCAGTCACTATCTTTATGTCGATGCCGGCGTTGCGACATTGCTCCACAGCCTCTTTTACGTCTGGTCGCACGGGGTCTTCAATGCCTACGATACCGAGGAAAGTTTTTTCGTTACTGTCTTTGTCAGGATAAGACACCATGAATGCAAGTGTGCGCAGCGCTCTCTGCTGATAATCAGCGAGCAGCGATTCGTATTCCTCGCGTGAGTGGCCGTCAGTGAAATGTGTGGCTTGTTCAAGCAGTATCTCCGGGGCACCCTTAATATACATGCAGTTGGCGCTGTCACCCCCTATAAGCGTTGACATATATTTGCGTTCAGGCGAGAACGGTGTCTGCTTCAATATTGTTGTATTGTCTCTTAATTCCTCATAGTCAACACCCATGTCGTGCAGCCACAACAGCAACGCACCTTCGGTGGGATTGCCCACCACCTGCGGAAGGTCGCCGGAGAAATCGAGAGAAGCAGTGGAGTTGACGGCAATACATTCGTTGATGAGTTGGGAATGGAGAGGAAGGGTGGTTTCCACCACTCTCATCTGGTTTTGTGTCAGCGTTCCTGTCTTGTCGGTGCAGATGACAGTGGCTGCTCCCATGGTTTCGCAGGCATGCATCTTGCGCACGAGGTTGTTGGTCTTCAGCATACGCCGCATGGAATTGGCCAACGACAAGGACACTGCCATAGGCAGTCCTTCTGGCACAGCCACTACTACGAGAGTCACGGCAATCATGATGGTCTGCAATACATAGGTCAGCAAGTGTGACATATCGTGCGCAGAGATGTCGCCATCGATAAGTCCCTTGGCATTGTATGTCAGCAGTCTGCCGACTATTACTAGCACTGCGACAGCATAACTGATGTATGTAATCCACCGAGCCAGTCGCGACAGCTGTTCGTTAAGTGGTGTCTTGACACGGCGTGTCACCTGGTTTCTCTGTTGCAGTTTCGCTGCACGCTGCTGTGTGTCATTGAGTTTCTCAATGTCGTCGTCATCATATTCAACACCCATCAAAGATTGCATTATCTTGCCGTTCTCTGTCATGTCTCCAATGGCGAAGACTTCTGCAATGCCATGTCCCTCCATCACCTGCGTGCCTCTGTATATATGGCTTGTGGGATATGTCAATTCCTCCGCATCCAGTGTTTCATTCCTTGATGACAGATATTTCTCGTGTGGAGGTTCTCCGGTAAGTGAGGACTCGTCGATGATAAGGTTGACAGCCTCGAGCAGACGTGCATCGGCAGGAATCTCCTGTCCTGTCTGCACAACGAGAATGTCACCGACGACAACATCGCATTTGGGTATCTGGGTGACACCACCATTGCGTATCACCGCTATCAGTTCGTGGTCGTTCTCCTGATTCAGTACGGAGAATTCCTTTTGAGCCTTCAATTCAAAATAGAAAGCCAATCCTGTGGCAAGCATGATTGCAACGAAAATACCTATGGGCTCGAAGAATACTCGGAAGCCCTCATGCAGTCCCCAGTATTCGTATGCGGAAACACCTATGGCAAACACGCCGATAATCATGAGTATGACAATCAGCGGATCACCAAACTTACCCAGAAACAAGCGCCACAATGGTACACGCACATGTTGAGTGATTATATTGGAACCGTAGCGTGAACGGCTTTCTGCAACTTGTGCGTCGGTAAGTCCTTTGTAGTGTCTTTTTACCTTTTCGTTTGTCATGATGTTTTATGAAACTCAATAAAGGTGTTTTATCTCTGCTCCAGGATAGTAATAAGTGAGAATGTCATTGTATGGTATGCCGCGTGCCCCCATGACGGCGGCACCTATCTGGCAGAGCCCCACTCCATGTCCCCAGCCACGGCCATTCAGTACGAAGCGCGAAGGATATCCGTCGGCATCAGCAGACTGTTCATGAACGGTGAAGTTGGAACTGTACAGATGGGACTTTGACAGAGTCTTGCGTATCTCCAGTTCCTTGCCGATAGTGATGGTATGTTTCTCTCCGATTATCTTCAGCAAAGATATGCGTCCGCTCTTTCCCCGCTCCAAAGGTTCCAGTGTGCGGATGCGGCCGAAGTCAATGCCGAGTTTCCCGCTTATTAATGTAGAGAGTTCTTCCTGTGTGTATGCCACGTACCAATCATAGAAGTCAATGGTCTCCTGGTCATAATCGTTGAGTACCTCAGAGAGAATATGAGGGTCTTTTGTATTGCAGTAAGGATCGGGTACGCTTTTAAGGTATGGCTTGCTGATATTCTCCCAGCAGTACTGATATTCCTCAGTTATTCCTCCACAACATTTTGAGAAGCGTGTGTCGCATATTTCTCCTTTATACTCCAGTATCTGACCGCGTGTGGCACGAATAGCCTCCACCACATGAGGATTGGCGACATTGGTGATGCCCTGGTATCGCTGACAATGGTCGTCGGCACATACATCGAAGAGAGTATGGTCCTCGCGATCGTACCATTTTATAAGTGTTGTGGCATCGTCAGAAGAATGACGAAGGGTGAGAAGTGAAGACTTAGCATCTTCACTTCCCACCCTTTTATCCTTATTTGAAAGCATGGCCAATAGCCATGACCTTGATATGACTGCATGTGCCTTGAGCAGTTCAAGGCTTGATGTTGCTGACATTTCGCTTGAAATGACACTTTCCAGATAATGTTCAACCGGCAAGGTGTTGATGGCGCAGAGTCTTTCGCCGTCAACGATTAGTCGCAACGTGCCGAGAAACGTCTGTGTCTGCTTGCGCTCCCAATGGAAATTGACTCCTATCGTCACATCTTCAAGGCTGAACGAAGCGTTGTCCTCGGCAGGTTCGAAAGACAATTCATTGTATGACTGTCCCTGCCACATTATGGAACCATTGTTGTATTCCGCCTGCTGATGACCAATCACGGTCACGCCATTAATGGTGTAACTGCCGTTAAGGGTGAAACGCAGGCTCGTTGCGCTGACAATGCCCACGTTGACGTTTTTCTCTGTTGTGTTCATATATGCTGTATTAGTTCCTCTGCTTCGTTCATCGTTATTCCGACTTCGCGCAGTATGCCTGTTGCAGTGCAGGCATCAATGTTGTTGAAATCATCTTCACGCGGTGTGATGACAAGACCGCCCATGTCTAATGCTCCGGGACTCACCAAGACACCCTGTTCGTAACATTCGGGACGGTGCTTGCCTCGCGGTATGATGAGTGTTATTTTCTCATCGTTTTCTATCCAAGAGATGAGGTTGAAATCGTATGTGAGCCATTCCAACTTTTCCATTTGAAATGGTTGAGTGCATATTGTTACGAACACCGGGCATGCATATTCTTTCACCAGCCCTATTTCCGTACCATGTTTCGTGGTATGCCATTCCACACTCTTTCTCCAAAGGCTTTGTAGGGGTAGTAATCCGGAGGTGCCAGCCTGTAGGTGGGCGTGGTCAGGTGCGGATGCTCCGCAGTGTGGACCGTTGTAGAACACCATCATATTGGGTGCGATGTCCAACACCTTGTCTATATATATGGCTAACGACGCAAAGTTCTGCGGTTCGTGTTGCTTCAATGGAATGGTGAAGTGCTGGGGCAGTATGGGAAAAGGATTGACGAGCAGTTCTGCTTCACCGAGATCTGTGATGATTTGTTCTTTGGGTCTGTTGACAGAACAGAGAAAGCATGGGCGTTTCTCAAGTGTTGTTTTGTCAATCTTTGCTCCAGTTGACACCATGCGTGCAGGATTGAACTGCAGCACCAGCTCACCAACTTTTCGTGTCTTGATATTCTTCAAGTCATCATATCGTTTTCGTGTGTCTGGCCATACAGCCAACTGACGCTCGAAGAATTGTTCTATGCTTTCCATTTTATACTCTGCGTGTTTGTCTTATTTGCTAGCTTTCTTGCGTGCCATCAGTTCAATGGTTCGCAGACTGTCTTTGTATTGGTTGTTCGCGTTGATACGGTCAATGCTTAAGGCTGCATCACTGTTGCCACCCCAGCGGCGACAGAGGTATAACTCTTCATAAATGCGACCTATGCGGTGTTGGCGGCTGAAATACAATCCTAGAGCATAGTCCTCCCCATAACTGGTGTTTGGGAAACCAACCTCGCGCAACAGTGGGGTAAAGAATGCGCGTGGTGCTCCCAGACCGTTGATTCGCAGTGCATTGTTAGGACCGTTCTCATCTGTCCATTCACGATGGTCAATGATACCAGGCGGCAAAGTGTTTAATTCAAAGTCGCACATACGATATGATCCTATTACCATGGCTGCCTTCTGCTCGTGAAAACAATCCACAATGCGTTGCAGCGTATTTGAAGAAGAATATAAATCGTCAGAGTCTAATTGTACGGCAAAACGTCCGCAGTGTTCGCTATATATTGCTTCATTCCAGCAACCACCGATGCCGAGGTCTGTGCGCTGGGGCACAATGACAATCAGGCGAGGATCAGTGATTGTGGACAATATCTCTGCCGTGCCATCGGTAGAGTGGTTGTCAACAACTATTACATTATATGGAAAAGACGTTTTTTGATCTAATGCACTCTTGATTGCATCCGCAATGGTTTTGACACGATTATACACTGGTATGATTACAGATGCCTCTGCATGAAATCCGTCGCAGGTGAAGTTTGGTTCAATCCTCACGCTTGTATCTACAGCTGCTCCTATTGCATGCAAGTGTTCTGTGCAGGCTCGTTCCATCTCTATCTGCACTTCCCGGTTGCGTGGATTGACATAATCAAACTGTTTCTCACCACTCTTGCGTGTATCCAACTCTTCTTCTGTATATAAATATTCTTTTATGTGGAATATTATTCCTGTGCGCTGCATATATAGTCGCATGGCATACACTCCGGCATATTCATATTCTGTCGGATTTTCTTTGAAGAAAGAGCGTAGGGATTCATTGCGAACAAGTATAAGGCCTCCGAAGTCGAAGTCGTCACGTAATGCTCCTTCCTGCAGGTCTATTACAGGATGTGCTTCGCGTTTGCCGTCTGTGACACAATAATGGTCTGCATATACCATTGATGCCCCGGTGTCGTCGGCTATTCGTACCATACGCTCCAGTGCATGTGCGCCAAATGAATAATTGGTTGGCTTCAGTGACAGAAGTGAGTATTCTGATTCTGCTTCCTCTGCAATACTGCGTAGTGATGCTGTTGAGCGTATAGGTTGAAGCTGTTTGATTATATCTATTTTCTTTTCCATCTTTATTCTTTACATTATGCGTTGTGTAGCATAGCGTACAGGGTACAGTACAGAGATGAACCCAACGATTATTACGGTTATGAATATCAGTAATACATCAGAATAATGTACACTGACTGGATAGGCATCAACGACAAAGGCTCCACTTGACTGTCCGAGACTTACCAAACCGAACTGTTGCTGCAACAGACACAGCAACAATCCCAGTGCAACACCAAGTATGGCTCCTATTATACTAATCATCCATCCTTCAAACAGGAAGATACGTTTGATTAGTGAGTCGCGAGCACCGAGAGCACGGAGCGTGGCAGCGTCTTTTTGTTTGTCGATGATGAGCATTGATAATGACCCGATGATGTTGAAACATGCCACCACAAGTATGAATGTCAGGAAGAAATAAGCCATAAGTTTCTCAATCTTCATGATATTGAATGTGTCGGCTTGTTGTTCGTAACGGTCGAGAACATGAAAGCTGTTGCCGGCTATCTGTTGTATCTGTTTCTTCGCATCGGCAATGCTTACGCCTTGCTTCAGTTTCAGCTCAAGTTTAGACAGTTGTCCTTCACGTTGGAACAATGTGCGTGCAAACTCTATGCTCGTCAATACATAGTCCTTGTCATATTTACCTTGTTGTACGGCAAAGACCACACCTGGTGAGATGAGCGAATCAACCATAAATCCATCCATTGGATTCATCATGTCAAGTTGCTCTTCGCGATTAGGGGCGTAAATATAAAGGTAACCTTGATAGCGTGTTGGCATGTTCAACTGCTGTGCCAGTCGTATTCCCGGTATTCCGTATTGCAGGTCTGCTGCGTGCAGGTCAAACAGTCCGTCACCATAACAGATGTCGCGTATGTGTGACATCTTCTCGAAATTGTCATCCACACCTTTTATATGTACCATTGCCTGCTGATCTCCATATATGGCCAAAGCCTGGTCTTCTATGCTCTCGCTGGCAATGTCAATGATGTCCATGTGCTTTATCTTCTCTATCACAGGGTCATTGGCAGAGCATGTCTTGCCTTTTGTGGGCACGACAGCTATCTGAGGGTCGAAGGCCGTGAAGAAAGTTGCTACGAGGTCGCTGAAGCCATTGAATACGCTCATCACCACCACCATGGCCATGGTGGCTACTGTCACTCCAATCACTGATATGGCTGAAATGACATTGATGATGTTTGTGCTTTTCTTAGAAAAGAGATAGCGCCGGGCTATATACAGTTCGCAGTTCATAATCGTGTGGTCATTTCTTCAGCAGTTCATCTATACGCTCCATGTAGTCAAGTGAGTCGTCTATGAAGAAACGCAGTTCTGGAATGATACGCAACTGGTTGCGCACACGCTGTCCTAGATCATAGCGTATGGTTGCTGTGTTCTGCTGTATGTTGCCCAGCAGCTCATCTGCACGCTCTGAAGGGAAGATGCTGAGATATGCTGTGCAGATGCCAAGGTCTGGCGACACCTTCACTCTTGTTACACTAACCATGACACCGTGCATCTGTCGTGTCTGGCTTTGGAATATCAGACTGAGTTCTTTTTGCAGCAGTCTGCTGATGCGGTTTTGTCTTGTTTCTTGCATGATGGTTGTTTTGTTATTACGTTATTTCGCTTAAAATGAAAAGCCATTATATACGTTGATGTCAACATCCCCGTGGATACCGTTTACGCGTCCGTCGGGACATAGCTGCCAATATATAAGTTTTACGTCTGGCTTGTATTCACCATATCTGGCAATCCATACTTCATACTTTTTCTTTAGGTCTGGTGCCAGCGACAGGTATTTGTTTACAAACCCTTGGTTGATGTAAAGAATGGGGCGCACTCCGCGCATTTTTTCCACAGTATTGAGCCATGCCCGCATATTGCGGAAGATGTTTTCTATACCTCCTGCCTTGCGTATTTGTGCATCGGTGGGTTCTACATCAAGCACCGGCGGCAGGTCGCCTTTCTTGTATCGGCTGTTTTTCAGGAAGTATTCTGCTTGTTTGCTTCCCGGCGACATGATAGAGAAGAAATGGTATGCGCCGGCACGATATCCGTATTTCTTGGCAGCCACATAGTCTGGGGCGAAATATTTGCTCTTTACCGTTATGCCTTCTGTGGCTTTGATATAGACGAAACTTACTGGATAATTCACAGAACCGTTTATCTTCTTTTTTGACAGTTTTCCCAGTGATGTTATCCGTAGGTTTCTCCAGTCTATGCTGTAACGTTTTCGTCCTTCTTCGTGCTGAAAGCGTGAGATGTCTATTCCGTATATACGTTCCGGTGTATATGTGATGCGCTCACCAAGGAAACGATCGTCCTTCCATTCTCCGAGATGCAGGTGTTTGCCAGGAACCATTGTGAATCCAACGCCTTCACGTTTTCCATGCACCCACTCGCCTTCATAGAACTCACCTTGACGCGATACGTATCGTCCATATCCGTGTGGTTGGTCTATTGAGTCGCGGCTGCCTGTGTATGTTCCTTTGCGGTCAAATATGGTATTGTGTAATGCAACGGTCTTCTGATGTCGTGCTGCCAGACGTGCGAATGCAGATGCAGCAGTTAGTCTTGAGTGGTTTATTCGTGTGGAGAAACCACGTTCTATCTCTACGTCTTCCTGCTGCTCATTGGGTGTAATCCGCAGGGTTGTCACGCTGTCGTTGCTTTTTGTCGGTATGCACTCTATGTGTCCCAGATACGATTCTATGTAATACCTTCTGTCGAGTCGTATCCGCAGTTTCTTGCCGCACAATGCTTTCTCCACGAGTGTCACTGCAGATGTCACAGAGTCTTCGGCTATGGCGAGTTCTTCTCCATATCGCACCACGATGTCAAATCCGTTGTCGGTGACGGTGTGTGTCTTTGTGAAGTAGTCTATGTCTTTCTTTTGTACATCAGCAAGATGAAGCAGACTGGAAAGGTGTGTCGACTCACGCTTCAGTAAGGCCAGCACCTCATCACTGGTGTATTTGCATATCTTTGCAGTGTCATACGATTCCACTGCCAGTGTGCCGCCACAGTATGGCAGTAACTGCCAGCGTCGCACCCACTGTGCGTTCTGGGTGCCGTGCTCTTTCTCCTTCAAGTGTTTGCCGGTGGCAACGATGTCGTTGAGCAGCGTATCTCCGCGCGGTGAAGAGAATGCAAAGATATCCACGCTGTCGGCAGAAACGATGTATCGTGTTTCTGTCATCACCACGGTATCGGTGCGTGCTATTTCTTCTTCGCTTACGGGTTGGAGAAGCCACACGAGCCATGTCGCTACCAGTATGAGTAGCAACATGGCCGTGAATATGAATATCAGAATATGTTTATGCCTTTTCGTCAAAACAGTATTTAGTTGTTTTTTGAACGGCCAGATGTTTTACATCTCGTTATCGTAACCGTTGTTTGTGGTATTGTCTTCTTCATCGTCCTGCTGTGGACCGTCAGGTCTCTTCTTGCTGTTCTGATTTCCGAAGTTCCATGTCAGCGTGAAGCGTACGGTACGGCTGCGTCGTTTGTTTGTCTGGTGACGGCTGAAGGTATCGCTTTCGGTGAATGTCTCCCACTTGCGGCTGTCGAAAACGTCGCGGCAGTTGATGGCAAGAGTCAACTTACGGTTAAAGAAGTTCTTCTTCGCTCCCAGGTCCAGTCCGTACGTGGCGGGGCGATGTCCCTGTGCCAGTGTCTGCTTGGAGTTGTATCTGAAGCTTCCCTGTATGCTGATATCATATGGCAGACGTACTGATGCCATCAGTCTGGCGTTCCATGTGAAGTTGTCTCGTCCTTCGCCAGTTACTGTCTGTCCGTCTATATCATAACTGAAAGAGTTTATCTTATAGTAGTATGCGTTGATGTTTGATGTCAAGTCAACTACTTTTCCCAGTTTGTTCTTGGCAGTCAGTTCCAGACCCGTCGACGTAGAGCGTGCCACATTCTCCGAGGTGCTGTACATCAGTCCGTCGGTGGTGTTGCGGTAGTTTATCCTCTGTATCACATCCGTTGTCGGACGATAGTATGCAGAAACAAGCAGTGAGTGCTGTTGCCATGTCTTCAGGTAGTTCAATGCAAATGAGTTTGAGTACTCAGGTGTAAGCATTGGGTTACCGAATGATACGATGGATGCGTCGCTGGTGTTGCGGAAGTTGTTCAGCTCACCTCCCCATGGACGGCGCAGGCGTCGTGCGTAGTTCAGCTGCAGTTGCTGTGTCTCCGTTATCTGATATGTCACGAACAGCGATGGGAACAACTGGAAGTAATCCTTTTTGAATGGAGCGTCTTTCTCTGCCACACCGTGTTCCTGTTCCCATGTGAGTGATTCTGTGTTGATGCGCCAGTACTCACCGCGCAGTCCGCCCATCACACTGAAGTTCTTCAGCTTGTACGACAGTGTGAGATACATTGCGTGGATGTCGTTGTCATACACGAAATGGTTGAAGTATTTCGGGTCTTCAACGAGGTTTATGCCATTCCAGTTTTGTGCCTCGTAAGACTCCTGTGGCGTATTCTCGTGTGAAAAACTTCCATTATATCCCGCCTCAATCTTGAAGTCCTCGGTAACTGGATTTTCATACTGCAGACGTATGTCTGTGTGGCGGTTCTTAATGTTCAATGGCCTGCTCTGATAGCGTACTGCATAGTCGGTCACTCCATCCTCATACCATGTGCTGTCCTGATAGATGTTTTCGTTGTCCGCTTTCCAGTTGTTATGGCTTGCGGTGAAGTCTAAGAAGTGGCGCTCAGTGAAGTTGTGACGATAGTTGAACTCAAGGAAGTAGAATCTCATCGGACCACCAGAGTAAGTGTTGCGCAGTTGCGTGCGTGACAGTTGCTCTCCCATTGCGGTATAGTCACCATAATAATATGGTGTAGATGAGTTAGACTTGTTCTTGCCTGCCATCAACATGCCAGTGAGTCCGAGGTCATCTTTCTCCGTCATGTGCCATGTGAGTCCGGCACGTGAGAACAGGTTGTTGCCTCTCTGTGAGTTGTTGGTATAGTGACGCTCGTATGAATGTGCCACACCATTGAGAAGGTTGTCCTGTTCACTCTCGTTGATGCCTTTGTTTTCACGGTGGCGATAGCCTATGTTTGCGAAAGCATCAAACTTTGTCGAATTGTAGTTGATGCTGAACGATGTGTTTGCACCGCCGCGTGTATCTACGCCCACCTGCACCGAACCATAATAACCGGCCTTGCGGTCTTTCTTCAGTATGATATTGATGATGCCAGACGAACCCTCTGCAGAGAATTTTGCTGATGGATTGTCTATCACCTCGATGCGCTCGATGCTCTCTGCCGGTATCTGCTGCAACACCTGTGCCTGGTTGTCGCTGGTCAGACCGCTTGAACGTCCGTTGATCCATACTTCCACACTTGTGTTTCCGCGCAGCGATACGTTGCCGTCGTTGTCAACCTCCACGCTCGGTACCTGCTCCAGCAGTTCCGATGCAGACAGTCCGGCACTCGTAATCATGCCAGATACGTCAAACGACTTGCGGTCCACCTCCAGTTTCATCGTTGGTCTTTGTCCTGTCACCTGCACCTCCTTGAGCAGTGTCTGGTCTTCGCTCATGTGCAATGTTGACAGCGACACCGATGGTTTCTTTTCCGTCAGTGTGATTTCGCGTGTCAGGTCCTTGTAGCCTACATAAACCAACTTCAGTGTGTACGTACCGTATGGCACGTTGTTCATGTAGAACTTTCCATCCACGTCAGTGGTCATTCCAATTGTGTGTGTGTCGGAGCCTTGCGGCGTCAGCGTCACGCTGACAAACGACATGGCCTCAGATGTTTTCTTGTCGAGCACATGACCCTGTATGTGTCCCTGTGCCATAACGACAGTGGCGCATACAACGAACAGCGCCATAACAGTAAATAATCTTTTCATACCTTATTTAATATAATACCGGCTCTTTGACGAGACATGGTATCATAAGGTTTATGATAATTTCAAAAAAAGCGTGTTTACTTGATTTTAATCTATTCTGTTGTGCAAGTGTCGTTCCAGCACCTTATTTCTGTGCCTTGAAAGCATTGTATATCTTGTCGGCAATCTCACGCATCTCATCCTCTGGCAATGAGAGTTTTTCACGACGGAAGTCCATGTCGCCTTCGCTCTGCATAGGCATCAGGTGTATGTGGGCATGAGGCACCTCAAGTCCGAACACAGACATACCCACCTTCTTGCATGGGAAAGCTTCCTTGATGGCGCGTGCCACTTTCTTTGCGAAGTTGAAGTAACGGCCGGTCTCGTCATCGTCCATGTCGAAGATGTAATCCACTTCACGGCGTGGTATCACCAGGACGTGTCCTCTTGTCACCGGACTGATGTCGAGGAATGCATAGAATTCCTCGTTCTCTGCGCACTTGTAGCTGGGTATTTCGCCAGCAGCTATCTTTGAGAAAATATCCATTTTATTCGAGGGTTGATTTTAATATGTGATGTTCTCTATCTTCAGTTTCAGCACGCCGCGTGGTATCTTTGCCTCCACCACGTCGCCCACCTTGTGGTTGAGCAATGCCTGTGCGATTGGCGTCTCGATAGAAATCTTTCCTTCGCGCAGGTTTGCCTCGTTTGCCGACACGATGGTGTACGACATCTTGGCCTTGTTTGCCAAGTTGGTCATCTCCACCTTTGACAGCAACTGTACGGCATCGGTTGACAGACGGCTCTTGTCGATGATTTTGGCATCGGCAATGGTCGTCTTCAGTTGGTTTATCTTCTCCGCAAGGTGTGCCTGTGCTTCCTTTGCGGCGTCGTATTCTGAATTTTCTGAAAGGTCGCCTTTGTCGCGAGCCTCTGCTATAGCGGCACTGGCCTTGGGCATCTCGATAGCCTCGAGGCGGTGCAGTTCGGCAACGAGGTTCTCGTAGCCTTCTTTTGACATGTAAGCCATAATGGTTTTTATTTAATATTTATTATTTGTTTCTGTTTAAGCAGTGTTACAAGCGGTTTACTTGTTTTTGTGAGGTGTAAAAAGAAGAACCCCAACCGAAATGTTGCATACGCAAAAGTCATGCATCATTGGTCGGAATCCCAAGCTTGTAGTTTTTGCTATTAAAGCTTTAAAAATAGTAAGTAAGATTTCTGTGTGCAAAGTTACTTAGAATTTTCTAAACTTGCAAAATTTTTTCATTTTTTTAATTTAACGCTGTCATTTTTTCTATAATTGAAAAAAAAATATTGCACAAATTTGGTCAATTCGTGCAATTTTTGTAATTTTGTGGCGGAATCATAGATATATTATATTTAACAAGGTATATACAATACAAACAGCCAATGTACACTACAATCACTGCCTTGGAGGCAGCATCAATGATTAAGAACGGCGATTCTATCGGACTGAGTGGCTTCACTCCTGCCGGTGCGCCTAAGGCGGTAACCAAAGAGCTGGCGAAGCTCGCAACCGCAGAGCATGAGAAGGGTAATGAATTTAAGGTCAGCCTCTTCACCGGAGCATCAACAGGCCAGAGCACTGACGGTGACCTTGCGGCAGCAGGTGCCATTGATTTTCGTGCTCCCTACACCACTAACAGCGAGTTCCGCACGCGTGTAAACAAGAACGAGATTCGTTACAACGACCTTCACCTCTCACACATGGCGCAGGAGTTGCGCTATGGCTTCTTTGGTAAACTGCAGTGGGGCATCATCGAGGTATGTAAGATAGAGGAAAGCGGCGACAAATACCGTGTATATCTCACTTCTGCCGGTGGCATAGCGCCTACGGTAGCACGCCTGGCGGAGAAGGTAATCATCGAGTTCAACCACTTCCACAGCGAGGGTGCTTCACTGCTGCATGATGTTTACGAACCGCTTGATGCTCCGTTCCGTCAGCCTATCATGATTACCAAGGTCAGCGACCGCATAGGTACGCCATATCTTGAGATTGACAAGAAGAAAGTGGTGGGCGTGGTTGAATGTGACATACCTGACGAGGCTCGTGCATTCAAAGGCACCGACGAGGTGACCGACCAGATAGGTGCCAACGTGGCTCAGTTCCTGCTGGGCGACATGAAGCGCGGCATCATCCCGTCATCATTCCTGCCAATGCAGAGCGGTGTGGGCACTACGGCCAACGCCATCCTCAGTGCCGTGGGCAAGGACAAGAGCATACCAGACTTCAACATCTACACTGAGGTGTTGCAGAATGCCATCGTGGACATGATGCTTGAAGGCCGTGTGAAGGATGCCTCCACATGTTCGCTGACCGTTGACAACGAGTGTCTGAAGCGTGTATATGACAACATCGACACTCTGTCAAAGCGTCTCACCATACGTCAGTCTGAGATTTCAAACTCTCCAGAGGTGATACGCCGTCTTGGCGTCATCGCCATCAACACCGCCATCGAGGTGGACATCTACGGCAATGCCAACTCTACACATATCTCTGGCACGAAGATGATGAACGGCATCGGCGGTTCTGGCGACTTTGAGCGCAATGCCTACATATCCATCTTCACCTGTGCTTCTGTGGCAAAGGGCGGCCTGATTTCATCCATCGTGCCTTTCGTGAGCCATCAGGACCACTCAGAACACGACGTAAACGTGATAATAACAGAACAGGGTATCGCCGACCTGCGCGGCAAGGCTCCTATAGAGCGCGCACAACTCATCATTGAGAACTGCGCACACCCGGACTACCGTCCGCTGCTGCGTGAGTATGTGAAACTTGCCTCTGGTGGCCAGACACACCACAACCTGCCGGCTGCCTTCGCCATGCACGATACTCTACGCCGCAAGGGCGACATGCGTTTGACCGACTTCGCGGAATACGTGAAAGAATAAAAAACAATTAAATTTATTACTATGACAAGTTTAAAAGATTTCTCACTTGAGGGTAAGAATGCGTGGATCACTGGCGCATCTTACGGCATCGGCTTCAACATCGCCAAGGCTTTCGTTGCTGCCGGAGTAAAGAACATCATCTTCAACGACATCAACCAGGAGGCTCTTGAGCGTGGTCTGGC
>JAEEGH010008655.1_pt1 | contig 23966 bp, 27 predicted proteins | sample 9134181 | NCBI WGS metagenome assembly JAEEGH01 (sample SAMN16246544, study PRJNA631951) | gut metagenome | biome: gut microbiome; feature: rumen; material: DP-attached | host: Bos | place: Iran: Karaj | collected 2018-10
AACCAGTGTCGCGAATCGCGACGGTGGTTTTGTCCTCATCGTCCACATGCCTGAACAGTGCATCACGGGTATTCCTGTACCCCAGTGCCTCTGCGATGGCCTCTTAACGAACGGGTAAAAAGAAACGTAGCTTCAATGTCTTTCTTCCTACACCTTATTTATATATATAAGGAGATGAACCAAAGTTAACCCCAATAAAGAATAAAAATATTCTTGCCTCGGACACATTATGTCCGCCTCTGGCCGTAATTTTGCCCCCAGAAACTTAAAATTGGAGGATAAAGTATGAAACAAGACAAAGATTTAATGTTCTTGGCCACGTGCCAGAATGAAGACCTGCGTAAGTTGTGCGATATCCTCACCTATAATAAAAAAGGTGAGATTAGGCTGAGTGAGCAACTGACAGATACTGATGCCTATCTCAACTGTTATCCGGACAGAATGAACCTGATGGCAGCAGAGATTGCGGAAGAGTTACGAAAGTTTGGTAGCAATACAGTCAGGACGTTCTATCGCAAGGGAGAGGCAGACAGTTATGAGACCATCGTACGACGAGTATGTAAAAGAATGGGCGTTAAAGTGGATGACTGCGATAACACCCCTACTATGGAGCGCGAACTGCTGACTACGATCTGCGAACAGACTACCAGTAAGATGTCTGATGAAGAACTGAGAAAACTGGCCGACAAGGCTGGTATTCCTCACAAGAGCCTGAACCATCAGATGCTTGTATCTGCCATCTTGTTTGCCATCCGCAGAAACACTTACTTGCTGACAGAGATGATTTATTATGTCACGTCACGAATTGCCAGTATGCTGTTAGGTCGCTGGATCAGCATGATGGGCATGAGCGCTGTCAGTCGTTATTTAGGAATGGCTGCAGGTCCTATAGGATGGACTCTTTTGGCAGGATGGACTCTGAGTGATATTGCTTCCCCTGCATATCGTGTGATGATTCCCGCTGTTATCATGGTTGCCTCCATGCGCTTCCGTCAGACAGCATTATTAACCCAAAAGATTTGAGAATGATGGAAGTGAGAGATATCATGCATCCTGAGGATGCCAAGGCGCTTCAGATGCTAAAGAAACTGAAAGGCTTTGATGACCTGATTCGTTGGATGATGGAAAATGGCTACGAGAAGACTTTCCGAGGTGAGAATCTTGGCTTTATGCTGAAGGTCAGCGAACGCAACTTCCCTGAGATCAATCTGCTTTTCAAAAGTGTTGTGCAGCAAGTGGGCATCAATATGCCAGAACTCTACATCTATAATGATCCCGAGATGAATGCCTATATCTATGGCGAGACCAATACTTTTGTTGCTATCAGCAGTAGTATCATAGAGAAGATGACGATCGACGAGGTACGTTGTATTATGGCTCATGAGTGTGGTCATATCCTCTGCCAGCATACCTTATATAATACGTTGCTGCTTACGATAGAAGAACTGGGCACTTTTTTCCAGATCATCTCCTATTCTGCCTTAGGCCCTATCCTGATGGCTATGCAGTACTGGAGCCGAAAGAGTGAACTCTCAGCTGACAGATGCGCTGCAGCCGTGGTTGGTGAACGCGTATATCAGACCACTATGCTGAAACTCACGTGTGGCCTGTCAAGGGTTGACGGAAGTCCCTACCAGTTAGTAGAACAGGCTCGAGAATACTATCAGATGGAGCATGAATCATGGTGGGATATCATTCAGCAGAATTGCCGCATTGCCTTCAACTCCCATCCCCAGATGTGCGAACGTGCCTGGGAGATAGACCGCTGGAAGAACTCTTGGCAATACAGAAGATTGAGAAGTACGGAGTGTTGAACAAGATAAAACGTGGTCAATTATGACGTTAGATACTGTTACCAAAGGTATCCCGTTCCTTCACATGGCTATTGTTACGGCTATGGTGTTTGCAGATATCCCCAGAATCTTTTCTTATACAGCATTTTTCTGGGGCGCATGCGCCATCATGTCAATTCCTCTCACTGAGGAAGAATTCTCTCTGGAACTCCCGGCCTTTTGGCCCTACAGGCATCTGTTTGCTTTGGGAGTTTGCTATATGATCTCACAGAGTATATAACATAGAAAATAGAAAATCAGTCCGTGATATGAAAAAAGTGAGTAAATACTTTGGCGTTTCAGAAATTTTCCCTATCTTTGCCCCTGCAATCTTAGAGAAGGCGAGCGGCAACGCTCTATTTGACATATTGCACGACAGGCTGACAAGCTTTGACCTAGTTAAATCTGGAAAATTTGAAATAGGCGTCAAATCAAGTCTAGTCAAGCCAGTCTTGTACCCTGACGAAGGGCACGGACTGTCTTACTATATTTGTGACACCGGGTTTTCCAGAACCTTACTAGGCAAGTATGTAGAGAGGACGTGTCCTTCTTTTCTTGTCGCAAAAATATGAAACTTAAAATATATAATTATGGATACTGACAAAATAGTAATACTTGACATAAACCAAACTGAAGACAAATTCAGCTATCTGTCAAACATTGAGAGTGCTTTGACACAAGCTAATTTGGAAATAGAAGCATTGAACGAAACAATTGAGAGTGTTAATGCCTTAAAGCCTACCTGCGATAAGATTGATTACACTCTTAGTGCTTGTTCAGGTGCATTATGTGGATTATTAGATGTATTTTTCGTTGGAAAACCTGGAGAATCACCTTTAGGTAATATCACTGATGAATGGTTTGGAAATCGTACTTGTGATTTTGCGAAGCTTTGCGGATGGAAAGGTGCTAAAGAGGGAAAGGATCCTTTGAAATCAGCCATTGCTTATTTGGAAAGACACTATCATGTTCCTTATGATCAACGTGGTATGGGAGATGCTGCGAGTTTTGTCTTTGATTTGAATGCCAAAAATCATCATTTCAAATCTCTTGGCCATAACCCCAGTCTTTTAGGCCTTTTCTTCTCAATTCTCGATCAATTTACCAATTCATCTCACTTTATTTCTGATGGAGAACTGATTAAGTTAGTGGAAGCTGACGGTAAATTTGAACTTCAAGGTAATAGTATATCTGCAAAGTTATGGTGCGGATTCACTAATTGGTTCTGCCATCTGATGTCTGATGTAAGTGGTTCCTCTGGTAGTAGTGGTCGTGGAATGGGCATACCTTCACCACTATGGACATGGACAAATGACATAATAACAATAAAATCCATATTGAACATCCCTGTAAATCAGTTTGATAAAGATGTGAATGATCTAGCATTAAATATGTATAAAGAGGGATTCGACTTTAGATTTCAAACAGCGCAAGTTATCCCTGTGTTTATAAACGAACTGATTGTTAGGTTATTTTATTCAATACGAAGACTTATCAAGTATTACAAATCAACTGATAAAAATGACCGATCCTTTAAGGGGATATGGGCTGCTTGTGAACCTTTCTCCAATCCTACTGTCAAAAGAATGTTGACAGTTGCGCATGGCACTTTTTGTCTAGTTGACATTACAGATGCAACTATACGCGGATTTGTAAGTGGAGGAGGTAATTTCAACCCATTAGAATTTTTCTTAAGACTAAATGTTGCAGGTGTAGGCAGATTTACCATATGTCTATATGGTGAAGCAAAACGTGCTATGAATGTTCATCTTGCAAAGAAAGATGCAAGATCCGCAGAAAGGGAAAAGACCATAATTGAAGAATATATTGAAGGATTAAATGTTCTGAAGATTAAATATAACGATCAAGAGTACCTAACGTTTGTTGATGATCTAAAGTCTAATGACTATATCTTAGCTTTCGCAAAATCTGCTTCATTGGCAACAAAGAGAGGGGCTCCCGCCCCACTCAAAACAAAACAAGACATTGACATCTACTTTAAAAAATAATAATTATATGAGTAAAGAGAAGAGTGAGTTGCAGTTAGCAGCGGAAAGAATTGAATCATTGGTGAATCTAACTAATGTGAAGATTAACGAACTAGGAAATCATGCTTATAGTCTAAATAATGTTCTGACTATAATCCAAAACCAATTTGACAAAATACGAAATGTTCCAAGTGACACGAAACGAAAATACGAATTGGCTAAAGAAGTACGTCTAGAGTGGAAACAACAGGTTGATAAGATAGAGCATGATTATAATTCTGCTACTAAAGTTGAATTAAGCACGGGGGCTGCTACTACTGGTATGGGAGTAGGTGTAGCAACCCTTGGTCCAACAGCCGCAATGAGTATTGCTACAACTTTTGGTGTCGCTTCTACAGGAACTCCGATAGCTACATTAAGTGGTGCAGCCGCTACTAAGGCTGCACTGGCATGGCTTGGTGGTGGTACATTGGCTGCTGGAGGAGGGGGAATGGCTGGCGGTAGTGCTTTTCTTGCTCTTGCGGGCCCAGTTGGTTGGTCAATTGCTGGCGTAGCCATACTTAGCAGCGGTCTGATGTGGTTGATAACAAAGTCAAATAAAAAGAGACTAGAAAGAGTATTTAAAGATATAAGTGATAGAGACGAGAAGAAATATAAACTGGCCATCGTAGAACTAAATGAACGCATTAAACGTATCATTGATGAAACAGCTAAGTTGAATGATGCTATTGTTGACATTGGTACTTTTGGCGTTGACTATGAGAATATGACAGAACAACAGCAATATACTTTAGGCACCTATGTTAATCTCATGTTTGCATCTTCCCAGCTACTTGTTAATCCCATCATGGGGTTACAGCCAAATTATACAGAAAAAGACTTAGACGCTTTCTTGTCTTCAAACAAAGTGGAGCCGGAATATCTCTTGAAGAAAAACTTATCAGTTTATTTTGCCAACTTACTCTATAAGATAGAAACAGACGAAAAAGACCGCAAACTTTTGGCAAAATCGTTCAAAGGGAACAAGCAGTTCAGAGAACAAATGAAATTTGAAAAGAAAGATATTGATTTCGGACTTTTTAATTTGGTAGATAGAGCATTAGAATTCTCCTATTATAAAAAGTAAACGATTGAAATTGTTTATATCATAACTGAAGAAATCTCTTATTCAACATTCAATCAATGTAAATAGTTTTAATTTGGTAATAGTGATAAAATGATTATTAATTCCAAAAGAACCAGTAACAAACGTTGTAGTAAATACTATTTACTTAAGTGTTTTGAAGAAATGCGAGAATGCTCTCCAACTTTAGAATGTGAAAAAGAAATCTTTGGAACATTTCTAGATAAATATAAAAGAAGTGGGGGTGGTTATGATTTTTCCTCTTTTGGCATATTATGTAGAGGTAGAATTTTTGATAAAATATATGAAAAGTTTTTGCGTAATCATTGTTCCGGGGGGATTATAAAGCCTTGAGTTTATAAATGTTGGTATGGAAGCGAATCTAATTGGCAGCAAATATCCATTTCTATCAAAACCTGTTTTTTTCTTGATGTCGGACAACAATTGTCTGCCTCTCTCTCTATCTTTGCGCACATAATAAAACATATAGTAGTAGATTATGAATAAGTTATTAATTGATTACTGCAAATCTCGGCTGGCAGATTCTAACTATAAGCCGGAATACAAGGAAGTGACTAACGCTTCTTTTGCCAAATTCATTGTGGATGTGGCAGAGTGTATTGATGACGTTAGAGAGTGTGATATATTCCCCTTTGGCACGACAAACTACGAATATGAGTATAAGATTACTTCGCAAGACCTCACAGACATGATGGATGAAGGGATTGAGGCAATTCTTAGTGAGGATGTTTCTCAGAAGGACAAGGAAGAGGGAGCGGAGAAGATTAGAAATGCTGCATATTGCGGACTCAAATCAGCAGCATTGCTCTTAGGAGTTCACTCTATCTGTGATGTTCGCTCAAAGAAGGATATTGAATTTGGAAGCATCTTACTCAATTTTGCTAAAAGTCCTAATAGATTTACTGAACAAGGGGAAACGTTAGCAAAAGATTTGCTGGATTTGTATTACGCAAAATACCCTGCTCCATATACGAATGTCGATGAAAAAGTCATTGTGAAATACAGCCAAGCTTATTGTGTCAAAGAAGGAAAGCTGGAAGAGGCAGAGCAGATTGGAGACTTATTGGAATGGAATATTATCGGTAGTATCAGAATATTGAGCAACTGGTATGAGAAAACAATAGAGATCTTTGATCGAGATGATAAAATTGATGTGTATTGTGTTCCTTATCTTCCTTTCTGGTATGTATTACAATGTATCCATGAAAAAGTAGGGGCAGAAAGAATGAACGAACTGGCAGGTGTACGACTCTGTGATGAAGAACAGACAGAAGATAGTCTTCCTCCTGTCATTCTGCGCAATGAGCCGCTTGAGGATTCTTATGGATTAACACAGGTTATTTGTGATGACACGTTCATTGATTATCATGGACAATACGTGTTCTTTGAAGAAACCGATGATAACAAACTGTCTTATAAAGTGGATGACAATAGGTGGATGGTCTATATTCCGAAAGACTGGGATATTGAATCCATCCGCATCCAACGTGATTTGACGAAATACGTGAATAATATCCTGCCTAAGATTGCCGAGAACTTCTTCCCAAATTACTATCAAGGACTTCTTGAGGCATGCGAATTACCAAAAGGGAAATGCGACGTAACCCTTGCAGAAACTGATTCGCATTATGATAACGAAGACGGAGGAATTGATGTCACTATTCCGTTCCAAATGATCAAGTTACCTATTATGTTCTTAGAACCGTTAATGCTGGCTTCTTATGTCGTTGAGGGATCTATTACAGAAAAGCGTCTCAAACGCATCAGGGATTTTGAAGTGGACGGTTCAACGACAGGATATGCTGACTATAAACTCCTGACTTCTAAGTTTAAGAGAGACTATCTAGAAGACAAGTATGGAAGAGTTTTATTCAAAACTGTCATTGAAGAATGAAATTTTTCAGGAGGCGGACACAAAATGTCTGCCTCTCTCTTTATCTTTGCAGCCGAGAATATGTATAACGTAATTTAGCAAAGAAGTATGTTGATAGCTTTTGGCAGAGGAAAAAGATATGTGAAATGCACAGAGTGCGGAGAATTATTTTGGGTACTAGCTGAATCCAAGATGGACTATTTATTTGACCAGACTCTCTGCTGTCCGAATTGTGGGAGTGACAAGATTCGTCTTACATCGATTTTTATTAAGACTGATCATGAAGTCTGGGATAAAATAACTAAAGAATGGAGTGGAGTGTTATGAGTTGTATATTGTTTGTTGACTTAATTTGCCCCAAATGTGGCAGCCCAGTTGTATGGTGTAATGGTGGTGATGTTATTTATGACTTTTCATCACAGTTTAAGGCTACCTGCCCTTCATGTGGTTATGAAGATTGGGCTGCCTCATTCCAAAAAGCGGAGAAACAAACTGTAAGGAAACCAAACTTTGGGTTAAAAACATAAAAAACTCGAAAAATTATTTGGAACGTATTGATATTTTTCCTATCTTTGCAGCAGAAAACAACAGGGCTTCAGAATACCGCGTCGGATTGCAGATCCGGAGGGAAGGGTTCAGAGGTCCTGTTATTTCACACAACAGGGTATCTGAATACCGCGTCGGATTGCAGTTCCGGAGGGAAGGGTTCAGATATCCTGTTTCTCATTGATATAGGGGTAATCATCCGAAACGCTATGCACCAAGCACTCTCCCCAAATAGTCTCACTGATGATAATCCAGCTGGCCTCATCCGCTATAGTTGTTTTAAAGATGTGGCCATTCCTGATAAAGTCTCGTCCCTTGGGGTCAGGTTTTGCCCCAAGATATTCAGAGGCCATGAGCAACTCTGGCAGTTGTAGCAGTGCCTCGTTCTTCTCTGCATAATGTTTGTGAGGCTGATTCAGCCACTCTTTGATACCAGATACGTTGATATAGATGTCGTGGGGGAAGTATGGATGATACAACACCTTCCCAAGCAGGATGCGTTTTGCCTCATCCCTGATCTCCTTTCTGCGTTGCCTTACTGCTGGATGTATTTCCATCGTCATACAGACTTAATACGTTAACTGGTTGCAAAGATAGCGTTTTTTCTTGAAACAACCAAAGTTTCAATAATTTTTCTTCACCTCGGACAGCTTTTGTCTTACCCGAGCCGTATCTTTGCAGCCAGAAAATGAATTATAACAAATATGAAGATTATTATGGCGAAGAAAGAAACTATCGATTTGGAAGTCATAAAAGGAATGCATCCAGGTTGCTTCAATACCCCAGAAGATATTGCTAACCTAGGGTGTGATTACTGCATTGGAGAAGGAGTAGAGCAGAATTATGAGATAGGCATTACTCTTTTTGAAAAAGCAGCTGAAATGGGATGTGTGTATGCAATGACATCTTTGGGTTATTTATATCACGATGATGATTATGAAGGGCATGATGATGAAATTGCTTTTGAGTGGTTTGTTAAAGCTGCCACTAATGGTGAATTGGAAGCAGGTTTTATGGTTGGCGTGTTCTACGATAATGGACATTATGTGGAGAAAGATGAGGCTATAGCTTTTTATCAGTACAAATTGGTTGCCTATAATGGATTTGCTGAAGCACAATTCTATGTGGGGGTTGATTATGAATATGGCATTGGGGTTCCACAAAATTATAAATTGGCTGTGAAATGGTATCAACTGGCATGTAAACAGGGAAACGCGGAAGCGATGAACAACTTAGGAATGAAATATGCGAGAGGCCTTGGTGTGGAAAAAGATGAAAACAAAGCATTTCAATTAATTATGGAATCTGCTCTTAGAGATAATCCTAAAGCGATGAATAATCTTGGCTATTTCTATTTTGATGGTGTAGGTTGCCAACGAAATACCACAAAAGCAATGGAATGGTTTCAAAAAGCAAAAGAGAATGGAGAGGATGTAGACTCGTGCATTATCAACATTCTTCAGCTTTTGAAACAAGCTGACCAGAAAGACCCATTATCAGAATATCAAATAGCAGAATACTATCGTAAAGGGGAAGGGCTTTCACGGTATATAAAGATGGGTGACAGGAGAAAAAATCAAATTAATCGCTTACGGAATTACAAGAAGGCTGTTAAATGGTTTATTAAAGCCGCCATACATGACCAGAGTGATAATTCAGTCATAGCACAAGCTGCATATTATAAACTTGGTAGTATATTTCAGGAAATAGCAGAAGACTGCTATGAAGTATGTTATGAGGAGAAGGCTATCAAATACTATACCATGGCAGCTAATTATGGTTTGCCTATAGCTTTCTGCAAATTGGGCGAAATGTACGAAAGCTATGGAGAAGAAAAGAAAGCCATAGAGTATTATAACAGAGCGTCGGACGAAGCCTATTTCAAATATGGCATCAAGACTATCTTGCATTCATAAGTTAAAATTAAAGATTAGATAACAATGAGTAAATTTCCACATTCTAATAGAATGCCGATTAGCCAGTTCTACTTACTTCAATTCATTCAACCTGGGTATACCCAGGAATTACCAAGCTCAACAAATTGGATGAAGCTTTGGAGGTACATCACACTAGAACTTAAACAGTCTAGTGTCTGGTTCATACCTAATTTCAGTAGCGATGCATTTGTAAAAGTAGTAAAAAAGAGATGGTCAAAGGGTGATCTCGAAAGGATCATAAAAGGTGACTACCGTTTTTATGCTCTTAATGAAGTTAACATTCGATCGATAACAGCAACGGTCATTATGAATTTTGAAAAGTTTAAGAAGGATTGGCTGATTATCAAATGTGACTATGAGTTTGTTGAGAAGAATCGAGAGCAGTTACATAGGATTGCCAATGATCTAAATACAAGAATGGTCCTGATTATTTCATCAAATATATTTAAATAAATCGGCCGATTTTGCAAATTTTCTTCACATCGGACAGCTTTTGTCTTATCCGAGCAATATCTTTGTGCTTTATTATTTGGTCGTTTGTGAAAATTTTCTTATCTTTGCCACAAAATTGAATGCGTATGTCGAAACTGAAGAAATGCCTCTATCTGATTAATCTCATGGAGCGGAAGGGGGCAATGACACTGAAAGAGATCAATGAATGTTACCAGTATTCATCACTTTATGAAGGTGACGAGTTCCAGCCTCGTACATTTCTCAGATATAAGGATTTCATCGAAGAGACGTTCCCGTGCTATTTGGAGTTCAATGCCCGGACAGGTAAGTATGAGCTGCATCGTCACAGGGCACTCTATGGCGAGGATGATTCCCTTTACGACTATCTGCTCTCTGCCTATCATATCGAGGGAATGACAGAACTGGCCCTGAAACATCGTAATAAGATTATGCTTACAGAGGCACCTACAGGAGTGGAGAATGTGCAGATCATCCTGGAGGCCATCGATAAGAAAAAGGGTATCGAGTGCGAATACTATTCGTTTAATAAGCAATCGCATAAACACCATTTGCTGATTCCATACTTCCTGCGTACATGGGAACAAAGATGGTATCTGGTGGCAGAACCGGATAATCACCACCACGGGCAATCTGTTTTCGCCCTGGAGCGTATGGATGACATCAAACTGACGGTCGAGAAGATGTTGCCATCGTCAGATATCGATATAGAGGACTATTTTGACGGCTGCTTTGGCATTAACCATTCTGATGATCAGAAGCCTGAGATTATCCGCATCAAGGCCATCAATACTCAGGCTGAATATATCAATGCCCTCCCTATCCATGAATCCCAAAAGAAAGTAGAGGAAACAGACGAATGGACCATCTTTGAGTATCGGATGGTTCCCTGCTATAACCTTTATCAGAAACTTTTATGGTACAGGGAGAAAATCGAAGTCCTGTCGCCTCCCTCTGTCAGGGAGGAAATGAAGGAAATCCTGAGGAAGATGGTTGAAAACTATTAGTTCTACAAATTGTTCATAATGCAATCTTAGGGATAATTAGGAAGAGGTAAAACGATAGCTGTACAAATATGTAAATTAACTGTCGAGGATTTCTCGGCAGTTCATTTTGATTAACCTGACTTATTCCCCTTCAGCGGTTAGTCTTACCCTGATGACGGGTCTGATTATCTGGAGCATGGCGTAGAACTGTTCAAAATCCTTGTCCATAGATTTGCCTTCGCTTTTGCCGTGTTTCTCGAAGATCTCCGCAACGACTCTTGACAAGACGTAAGACAATGTATTTCTTCTTTACTCTGGTTTATGAGATCAAATGTAGCCTGTAATGTGGCCATATCTTTTTTGTAACTATCCTTATCCATATCATTACATTTTTTGAATCAGAGCACAAAGATACAACGATTTTCTGAAATAATAAGGATTTGTAGGGGAAAAGATAAAATAAATCGAGATTTGTTTGGAAGGTAACGAAATAATTCGTATCTTTGCAGCGTCAGAACATTTGTTTTGGCTATCCGGGTAAGTTTCCCGAGAGGGCAAGCCGTATACGTCACTACCCATTTAAAACCACCTTCGGGTGGTTTTCTATTTCCGGAAACTCTTCATTAGCATTTTCAGAAAGCCCTTACTCGTAGCGATATTTCGTTTGATGGAAATCTCTTTTCTGCCAGTAAAGATCAGAACTTCAAAAGCATCAGTAGTCGACTCGAAATAGTGTCTGATCTCTAACGTAAGATTTCGAACGTTATAATCGCATACGATATTCAGTAATACACTATTGGTTTGTCCAATGGATTCCTTTAGTCTGTTTCCAACGGAATTCTTTCCAGATATTGTTTTTAGGTCGAACATCTTAAATACTCCTTTCCGTTCGAAAATGAAATCAGCTGTACGGATGCCTTTGGGATTAGGAAGAATAAATACCCGATAGCCATGCTCTACTGCCTTACGCGCTGCTTACCATCAGGAGCCTGGAATTTGAAGTGGTTAGTGACACTAACCAGTTGAATACCGTCTTTGGCCATCTTGCCCTTCAGGTACTTCCAATAGTTGCGGCACTTTTTATAGTCCTCTTCGTCATTGATGGCTCGCACAATGTCAGTAGCCGAGAATCAATTTCGGCAGTCTTTGAATTTACAAAGACTCAGCCATCAGATCCTTGCGACCGATGAGGCTGAAGATGGTGATTTCATTATCTTCGTTAAGGATTCGAAGCGTGCGGAGAACCTCATTGAGCGTGGAGCCACTGGTAGTTACATCATCGATTACCAGAACATTCTGCTGACGAATCATAGAACAAATCTCTTTTTCTTCATCCGATTCAAATCTTAAGAAGTTCATAATGTACGGACGAAGCCTGCTTTTCTTTACATCCTTGGCAATGGTGAAATAATCTTTCTGATGAATCATCTCCAGCATAGTGTTGATGGAACTCTTGGCCTGTTCTTTCGCTGCTTCGGAATAACGAGGCATTCCATTCTCCAAGATATCGTCAAGATACTGCTTCTCGTAGGCTTTCATGTCGAACGATATGTTTGAAGGAAGAGCCTTGACAAGAGTCATCTTATATAATGTTGGCTGGGCAAATCTATAAATATAACGCAACATATATTGGTTCACCTTACTCGAAGATTCTGGCATAACCACAAGATCATAGTTGTATAGATTTATCTTCTTATGAAGATTATCTACCGCTTTCTTGATGAAGTTTGTCAAGTCTGGCGTGTCCTGCAGTGCTTCTGTGAATTTTACATTAAAAGCAGTGCGTACTGAACTTTCTACCTGGTCAGAGAATTCATAACCATAGTAGAAGCACTTTCCAAAAGCCTCCACCTGATAGCCATCGCCGGTCAGACTGACAATGTCCTCAGCACCATCGTGCTCGAAATCGAACACGAACTTCTTCTCTGTATCGTCGAATGTTACGCCCATATTATAAAAATCTCGTTTGCAAAGATACAACAAAAAAATGGAATTCGTGTTATCTTATGTGGATTTTTTAATTTTCACAAGGTTTGTTATCGTTTTTTGTTAGCACAGGACCCGCAGAAAGGACGGAAAAACCTCAGCTCACATTGTTGCGGGCTGAGGTGTTAAAGGATTACTTGCGAGCCCCAGATTGAAGAGAGGCGTACTCCTTCGAGGGGAGATAGCAGGGACAGCGTTTGGCTACGCGGGGGAACTCACAGTGACCGAGGATGCGGGCATCAGGATAGTCGGCAGTGAGGGCCTTCAGGAGATCGTAGAGAGCGAGCTTCTGGGCCTTGGTGCGGGTATCGGCAGGATGGCCGTTCTCGTCAAGGCCTCCCTCGTAGACGATGCCAAGGGAGCACCAGTTGTAGCCTTTCACATGGATGCCCTGGACGCTCTCAGACAAGAGAGGGATGACACTGCCATCGTAGCGGACATAGTAGTGGTAGGACACCTGACCGTATTTTTGCTTTCCGCAGTTGATCAGGGATTCGACACTGAAGGGTCGGTCGCAGCGGCAGGACACGCAGTGCACGACGAGATACTTCACGACTTTTAGAGGTTTCATGATTATCAAGAATTAGAGAATTCGAGAATTAATCAAAACCAGTGAGGAGCACAGGACTGGACGGCGATGGTGCCGAGGACAGTGGTAATGATTGTGGCGAGGATCTGGAGGATCTGCTTAAGAGTTGACCATTTGAATTTCATTTTTTCAAAATAATTGAATTAAAAATTTTAAGTTTTTTATTCGTTCATTTTCTCTGGCGCAGAGAAAACGAACCAAAAGTTTAGAGTCCCAGAGAGGGACGGCTGTAATGCAGGGAGACCTGCAAAACTTCCATCAACCCCAACCCCTTCTTCATAAGAATGGGCTTCAACCTTCTCCCCAAACCCCTCAGCCCTCTCCAGGGCAGGGGCTTAAAAAACTTTTTGCGGAAACCGCCAAAAAGTTTTGGGTTTTGGTATCGCGGGACACGCGTTGAGTTTTTTATCGGCTGGCGCATTGAGTTTTTATCGGCTGAGCGATGAGTTTTTATAGGCTGCGCCTTGGGAGGAGGATAAGTCTGAGGCTGACCAGCAGGCTGTGTTCATGCCAGAGTTCGATTATTTATATGACTGTCGGAGCGGTCCTGTTGTGGCATCGCAACACCCCGGACTAGTCAGACCTCAGACGTTAAACATCAGTTGACCTTCGGTCGACTAATGGGCGCGACTCGGCAATGATTAAACGAGTTCATCATTGCTCTCGCTGCTACATTAGTTTTGATCCATTTCATCTCCGCCGTTGCCGTCGGTCTTGGTGTAGGTGCGGGTGGTGACAGAGCTGCTCTGGCCGTCCTTGATGGCGATGGCCTTCAGGATGGTTGTCTCGGTGAAGGTCAGAGGCTCCGCATACTGAGTGCTGGCGCTGGTGGGAACGCTGCCGTCGGTGGTGTAGTAGATAGAGGCACCGTCGGGACCAGAGATCGTAACCTGAGTGCTCTCTGTGAACTGAGTCTCACCAGCGAATGTTGGCGCAGCCACAGTTTCAGAGGTTCCTGAGCCGGGGGTGCCTCCGCCTTCAGTTCCTGGAGTTTCAGAGTTAAAGCTACCGCTGTTGCTGCCGCCACTATTCGTGGATCCGTTGTTCCCTGAATTCGTAGATCCATTCGAAGAACTGGAGTTCGAAGTCTTCTGTTTCGACTCCACGAGGTCCTTGACGTTCATGAAGGTGGCTTTCTTCTTCAGCATCTTCGATGAGAGGTTGTTCACATCGGTGCGACTGGGGGCGAAGCAGAGGTACAGGCCCTTGATGTTGATGCCGAGGTTGTAGTCCTCCTCCTTATCGGCACCGGAGCTCTTGACAGAGAGGTAGAAGGTGCCGAGTTCACCGAACTGGACTTTCTTACTCTCCAGAAGCTGCTCGAGCATACAGTTCTGCAGCTTGTTGGCAACACCGAGACAGACATCCTCGCCATAGATGGAGTTGTGCTCCGACATGTGCTTGCAGAGCTCCTGGTAGCTCATGGTCTTGGTGCTGACCACGCGACCATACCACTTGCCGAAGGCTGCCGTCTTGTCGTTCTTGTTCTGAGATACTTTGATTAGTACAGGCATGATTCGAAATTGAAAATTGAGAATTGAAAATTGATAATTGAGCGCTCAGAAGGGAGTTTCCCTTTCCGCTTACAAAGGTACAACATCTGAGAAGGCTCACTGACGGCAGATGACGGCAGAACACGGCGAATAACGGCAGGTGACGGCAAAAAGTGAAACTAGTAGTCATCGTACTCTCCGGGTTCACCGAATTTATCGATGATAAGTTGAATTTGTTCTTTACTGTAGTTGTTGTCATCCTTGGTGTTGGCAAGGCGTAAGAGGCGCTTGTGAAAGCGAGGGTTTTTCTTGATCCAACGAAGGAGCTTGTCTTGAGCTGAACTGGGATCCTTCATCTTGGGAAACATCAGCCAGGCGAATTCTGATTTGCCGTAGGATTTGATTTTAAACGTACTCATAAGGATACTGAATTAAAAGGGTTTGCACGCAGAATTCAACAAGAATTTAGCGTGAATTCAAAGCGAATTTAGACTGAATACTAAAATAAAAGATGGAGGCCGAAGAGGCAGTGCTGGAGTTCGTAGTTGGCGGGGAGCTGAGAGTTCATGAGGGTGTGGACCCAGGTGGGGTTGTGGGATTTATCGCGATGACAGTCGGACTGGTAGTACATGATCTTGCCGGTATGGACGCGCTGCTGGTCATCGATCTCCCAGAAGATGACGCCACCGTTCTTGGAACAGCCGAGGCGGTAGCTATTCGCGGCGGCCAACATTTGGCCCTGGTTCAGATAGCCTGCAGAGACCACGGACTTACAGACGGTTCTCGTCGCCCATACCATAGAGCTTTATGCCGAGTTTATCGGCCACTGTCACGATGCTTGTATCGTGAATCTTACGTAATGTATCGTCGCTTATCTTCATAATTTGAAAGTTAAAAATTGCCTGCGGTGAAGGCTCTGGGGCCCCCACATACTATATTCTCTCTCGTAGAGAGAATTACGTATGGGGTCAAGCCCTTCACCTACGGAGCACTAGAAAGGGAGATCCTGCGGGAGGAAGTACTCCTTCTTGCCAAACGGGTTCTTCACGCACATTATCACCTTCTCGTTGACGGCCTGGCGGAGGATTTCGTCGTGGAGCTTGTCCTTGACGGCATTCGTCTTGGCGTAGATCTCCGTCTTCAGGGCGTCTTCCTGATACGGCTGTCCAGGCGTCATGATGTCCGTGAAGAGCTGCTTCACGTCAAAGACGTGCCTGCGGCCCTCCTTGTGGGCATACTTCGGGTTCAGGTCGACATACGGCTTATTGGGCCGGCCGCCACTTTTCTCCATCTTAGCCACCAGCTTGCGCTGCGCCTCGTACTGTGCCTCCAGCAGCTGCTTCTCGGTACAACGGTACGGAATGCCATCGTCGTTGACGGCAAACGACAGTCCCTCCGGGATGTCATACTTTCGCGTGTCGGTCTGAGCCCACGTAAAGATGCGCTCTGAGGACTTGGCACACTCATACATCTCGAAGGCTTTGTGCTTCAGCTCGGTGCCTATCCAGCCGCGAGGGTTGTGGTCTTCTATCGACTTGTTCTGGTGCAGCACGCACACGATGGCACAGTGATACTCCGAGGCCAGGTGCATCAGTCGCTCCATGACGTTCTGGGCGATGACGCCATCGTTGATGTCGTTCACCAGGTCACGCAGTCCGTCGAGTATCACCAGGTCGGGCTTGCGGTAGCGCACAGCCACTTCGAGTGCTGGCAGACGCTCTGTCACTGGCTTCTGGCGGACATTGAACACGTCGAACTGCTCGCTGGGAAACTGATCTTGCTGGATGCCTGTCATCTGGCAGATACGCTGGCAGAGGATGTCCTTGGTGGATTCATCGCTCTGCTCGGTATCGTACCAGAGCACGTGCAATCGGGTTGGCTCGATCCGCTGTAGGGAGAGCACTTCGTTGCGAAAGCACAGCGCCATCAGTATGCTGCAGACGAATGTCTTGCCGCTCTTGGCCTTGCCTGAGAGTCCTGTCAGCTCGCCGCGTGCAAAGCAGGGCTTACCGTGGAGCCGGAAGAGGAACTCCACGGGCGGGAGTTCCTTCAGGGGCGTAATCCTGAACGCTTCCAGTTCCCTGAGCCGCTGCTCGTCTTCAGGGGAAAAACCTGCCAGAGACAGTTCCCGCTGAAGGAGCGAAAGGGCTACTTGATTCAAAGTCATGGCTAGTCGTCATCATACGATTCCTCCTTTTGTTTGGACTCAATGGCGTGCTGACAGTCGAGGTCTTCGTCCTGGTAGATGAAATCGGAGTAGAAGAACCAGTTGTTGTTGAAATCATCGACACCCATGTGGGAGGTGAACTTGATCATCAACATACAGAAATCTGCGGCATAGCGGTCAGCCAGCAGGCGGTTAAACTCGTTGCTGGTCTGCGAAGGATAGAAATCCTTCTCGGCATCATCGAGCGTCAGGGCTCTTAAAAACTGCGCTTTGAAGCGTTCGAAAAGCTGAATACAGCGTTGTTCTCGGTTGTTACTCATACAATAAATGTTTAAATTTGACGTTTTTAGTGAGATCTCTGCGACAAAGTTACGGAGAAAGAATGAGGTGAAGAAATATCCATCCCCACGGGGATAGTATTAATAATTTTTCAAACATTTAAACATTTATCAAAATGAAATAAGAGTTTTTAGAGCTCAAAACCTTGAAGACGGCCATGACAGCCTCCATAATAAGCATACTTTTGCATAAAAGATAAAATAAAACACCTTTATTTGCGTTATATAGACAGAATGAACGAAAGCGACAAAGGAGCCTACGGACATGTGTTGAAGTACACGGGTGTCTTCGGGGGCGTACAGGGACTGAATGTTTTGGTGAGCCTTGTGCGTAATAAGTTCGTGGCCTTGCTGCTCGGCCCTTCTGGCATGGGACTGGTCACGCTATTCAACACCACCGTCTCGTTCATCTCCCAGTCCACACATTTCGGTATCTCGACGAGTGCTGTTCGGCAGCTCTCGGAGTTTCCCGACGACAGCCATCCGCAGGTAGTCCACTTCGTGAAGGTCGTACGGGCGTGGTCGTTGCTGACGGCCCTCTTAGGCATGCTCGTCTGTATTGCCATCGGACCGTTCCTGAGCAGCGCCACCTTTGCCTGGGGCGACCACAGCCTTCACTTCATCCTCCTGTCGCCGGCAGTCGGTATGTTGGCAGTGACGGGTGGTGAGACGGCTATCTTGAAAGGCCGTCGACGCTTGAAATCGTTGGCAATGGTTCAGGTGGGCTCTGTCCTTACCGCCTTGTTCATGTCCGTCCCCGTCTATTATTTCTTCGGTGAGGCTGGCATCGTGCCGGTGATCGTATTGATGGCTCTGGTCACGATGTTGCTGACCATCCGTGAGTCCTACCGCCTCTATCCCTTGCGGCTGCGTGGGGCGAAGGGCATCCTTGGCGAGGGGATGGAGATGGTGCGCTTAGGTGTGGCGTTCACGTTGGCGGGTATCATCGGCACGGGAGCGGAGATGTTCATCCGTTCGTGGCTGAACGTGACGGCAGACCTCGACGTGCTGGGACTCTACAATGCGGGTTATATGATCACTATCACCTATGCGGGCATGGTGTTCTCGGCGATGGAGACCGACTACTTCCCACGGCTTTCTGCCGTTAATACCGACATCAAGGCGACCAACGAGACGGTCAACAAACAGATGGAAGTCTCTTTGCTCATCGTCTCACCGATGCTGGTGGCACTGATCATCTTCCTGCCGGTGCTGATACCCCTGCTGTTCAGTTCGAAGTTCCTGCCTGTGGTGGCGATGACGCAGGTGGCGGTATTGGCGATGTTCTTCAAGGCGGTCACGCTGCCAGCGGCTTACATCACCCTGGCACGTGGCTATTCGGTGATGTTCCTCCTGCTCGAATCGGCCTATTTCGTCGTGTTCGTGTTTCTCATCATCTTCGGCTTTGAGCGCTGGGGACTGGTGGGAACGGGCATCGCCATCACCTTAGCGAACGTCTTCGACTTCGTGATGATCAACGCCGTCGCCCGTTGGCGCTATGGGTACAAAATGTCACCGGCCGTGATGAAGTACAGTGCCATACACATCCTCATTGGACTGCTGGCCTATTTCACTACCATCACAGTCGGCGGTTATGCCTATTGGGTCTTTGGCATTGGTCTGACGCTCGTGAGTACCTTGTTCTCCCTGCTCATCCTTCATCAGAAGACTCACCTCTGGGAACGGCTCAGACAAAAATACTTCTCCTTTTTAGACAGATGAATAGAAAAAGACATAATAACAAGTAAAGACATAGTAACAGACTAACATATTTTTTTGACAGAAGAACAAATAAAGACATAAGACATACTAACATATTTTAGACAAAAGAACATAAGAACAAATTATGGAGGCAATTACAGCGCAGCCAATATGTTCTTATGTTCTTCTGTCTAAGATAATTATATGTTCGTCTGTTAGTCTGTTATTATGTCTATAAAAAAGTTAGTATGTTATTATGTCTTTAAAAAGTTATTCTGTCTTTAAAAAAGTTATTCTGTCTTAGAACCGGAAGTCGAGCTCGACATCCACCAAGTTGTAGTTGTGCTTCGCCAGCGAGCGGTCGTTCACGTGAGAGTACTCACAGTGCATCTCCAGGTTCTTCGTGAACTTATAGTTCAGACCGCACTCCACCTGATTCACCGATGTCGACCAGTTCTTCTGGTTGCGATAGCACTGGTAACGTGCCTTGGCGTAGAGCTTCGACTTGATCAGGGGAACGATACCGAACACATACCAGCCGTCGGCCTTGTCACCGTTCTCATAGCAGATCTCGCGCACGTTGTTGCCGGGAGACTTCGCACCCCAGCCCTGGCTGTGGATATACTCCGCACGGAAGGTGTAGTCGTTCAGGTCGTACTCGGCAGAGAGACAGTAGCGGTTCTTCTCCACACTGCGCTTCTCACCGGTCAGCGGATCAAGCATATCACCACGGCTACCTGTCCATCCGAAAGCACCGATGCGCAATCCCTTGATGGGCATCACCCAGATGCCACCGATGATATCCTTGCGGCTGTCCATATCCTTCTGGTTCACACCCTCACCATTGTAGACACCAATCTGATAGTGCAGTATCCTGCGGCCGTTGGCGTTGGGGAAGAGGTCGCCCGATACCTGGATACCGATGTCACGGCCACCTGACGATTTCTCACCCGTACGGTCTCCGAAGGCAGAGAGCTTGTTGATCACGTCGGCATATCCTCTCCAGCCCTGTGTGATGGGGTGGGTGGGGTTCTCATACGTGAAGGCACGCTTGAACTGTCCGGCACGCACTTTGAACTCAGGATATCTTCTCCATTCGGCATAGAGGTCCACCAGCTGTACGGTGGGCTGTCCGGGACCTGTAGCGTTCGTGCCCTGGATCTGGGCGCGCCAGTCGAAGTCACCGATCTTGCCGTCGAGGATGAAACGGGCCAGACGCAGGTTGAAGGTGTTGCTCCCGTTGCCCTCCGGATCCTGCCAGATGTACTGCAGCATGCCGTAGCCGCTGAACTTGATGTTCTTTACCCATGCGGGTAGTTCGATCTTCGATTTCTCCTCAGCCTGTGGGGCTTGGGTAGTCTCCAGTACTTCCGTAGCGGTAACCACGGGTTCATCAGCCAACGTCTCGGCATTGGCGGGGATGGTCATCGCCATCAGCAGTGCCATCATCCCTGTCAGTCTTTTCATTGTCATACGTTGTATCCTTTAGTTATTGAATGAATAATATGCCGCAAAGATACAAAATATTTTTGAAACTACCAAATAATATGGCACTTTTTTTCTTCACTGCGTCCCTCAGAGTCGCTTGCGGGTGTGCTTTACGCCGTTTTCGTCGGTATATTGCTCAATGACGATGCCGCGATGCTGGCTGGAGCCGGAGAGCTGACGGCCCAGAAGATCGAAGGATTTACGATCTCCGGAACGACGATTGACGGTCGTATGGATGGCGTCGGGCAGGCTCTCGGTGAACTGCCAGGCATCCAGAAAGACTTCGGTGCCGGAGGGGATCATGATGAAGATGCTCTTCTGGCCTTTGAATTTGGTGGGGTCTACATCGACGGTGTAGTCGCTCATGTCGTCTGAAGAGACGGCGATGGTGGCCGATGCCTTGGCGCCTCTTCGGCCGATGCGGATCTCCACGGTGCCTTCGCCCTTGGCGCGCAACGTGAATTGTGCAGCACCCTTGTCACCGAAGTCAACCTTGCGCAGCTGGAGCCACGAGCCTTCCGCCATCCTGACCTGCATGTTCTCAGATACTTCATTGCCCAGAGCATTGATGCGGCCGTTCTTCTTGATGTTCGTGAAGTCCTCATAGCTGATGCCGGCACAGGTGGCCATGGTCTCGGCCTGTTGCTGCTCGTAGGGGTTCAGCGTACCATCGGCCTCGACGCCCTCAGCGGTCAGCGTGACCATGTTGATGGTCTGCGTCGACTCGTTCACCTTGGCTTTGTCCACGCAGATGGAACGGTAGCCACCGGCATTGAGACCGTCGGCTTTCTTCATGGCCTCGAGCAGGGCACCGGAGTGGTAGATGTGGTAGTAGTTGCCCTTGAACTTATGCAAGTGGGAGTGGTTGTTGCCGGAGGTGCCGGGGTGGGGACCATAGACATCTCTGTAGACCCAGGAGTCGGGATCGGTGGGATTGTCTGATACCATATAGCACATCGTGCCTAAGCCGGGCAGGGGTGCGCTGATGTGATGCTCGTCAGTGTAGGCCTTCCATTCGGCTTCGTCACGGCTCCAGTTGGAACAGTAGGTGAAGGCGAACTTGCCGTCGATGATGTTCAGTTCGTTGGCCTCGAAGTGATAGGGTGCAGGAATGAGGACAGCCTCACCGTCGACGGCGGTCATCGACGGCTGCAGCTTGATGATGCGGGTGTTGTTGGGCATGAAGTTGGTGCCGCCCTTGTCGGCATCAAGACCACCGAAGGTGAGCCAGCCCGTGCCGTTGTCGTCGATCACCACTCCAGGGTCGAAATTGGCGGACTGCTGGAGTGCTCCCGGTGTGTCTTTGTTGATGAGAGACTCCTTGAGCGGAGACTTCCAGGGACCTGTGGGCGAGTCGGCTGTCAGCACGCCCACGCCATGACTCGTGTTGGCAAAGTAGAGGAAGAACTCGTCCTTGCCGGTATCGGGATTCGTGCGCCAGGTGACCGATGGTGCCCAGGAGTTCATGAAACCTTTGTACCAGGGGTTTCCCGTCCAGGAGGCACAGAGCTTCTGCGCGTCGATCGTGCCGTGGAAGGTCCAGTTCACCATGTCGGCGGTGGAGAAAACGACCAGCGACTTGATGGCGCCGTAGCTGTTGTCACCTTTCTTGCCGTTCTTGATGAACTCCTGGTGGTCATTTGAGCCGTAGACGTAGAGTCGGCCGTCGTACTCGAGGGCCGTGGGGTCGGCACAGAACACGCTGGCGCTGATGGGATTGTTGCAACCGTTCTTATAGTCGGTCTGTGCGTTCGTTTGGATGCTTGCAGCGATGAAAGCTGCTGTCAGGAATAGCTTGTACATATCTGTTGTTTTTTATCTGCGGATGAGTAGGACGACGTTCTCTACGTGTGGCGTGTGGGGGAACATATCGACGGGTTGGACGGCAGCGACACGGTAGTCTGTGTCCAGCAGCTGGAGGTCACGGGCCTGCGTCGCGGGATTGCACGAGACATAGACGATGCGCTGGGGAGCTGCCCGTAGGATGGTCTTCACCACGTCGGGGTGCATGCCGGCACGGGGCGGATCGGTGATGATCACATCGGGACGGCCGTGCTCAGCGATGAAGTCGTCGGTGAGGATGTCCTTCATGTCACCGGCATAGAAGAGGGTGTTGGTGATGCCGTTGATTTCGGAGTTCACCTTCGCGTCTTCGATGGCCTCGGGCACGTACTCGATGCCGATGACCTGACGGGCTTTCTTTGCCACGAAATTGGCTATCGTGCCAGTACCAGTATACAGGTCGTAGATTAATGGATAATTGATAATGGATAATGGATAATTGTCTGCGGGGTAATCGTAATTGTCCATCGTCCATTGTCCATTGTCCATTGGAGCAAGGGCAAACGCTCTTGCGACCTTGTAAAGGTGAAACGCCTGCTCGGTGTTGGTCTGGTAGAACGACTTGGGACCGACCTTGAAACGGAGGTCTTCCATCAGTTCGAAGATATGGTCGTTGCCCTTGAAGACAAGGATGTCCTGATCACCGATGGTATCGTTGCACTTCTGGTTGTCGAGATACATTAATGCGCTGATCTGCGGGAACTTATCTGCAATATGCTGCAGCAAGCCTTCGGCCTCCTTTTCGCCTCCTGTCTCATCATAATGGAACTGGATGATGACGAGCCACTCGCCTGTGTTTGAATTGCGGATGATGACATCACGGAGCAGACCAGTCTGCGCCCGAAGGTCGAAGAAGGAGATTCCGTTGGCAACGGCATAGTCTCGGATCTCATTGCGGATCTGGTTGTGCAAGTCGTCCATCAGCCAGCATTTCTCGATGGGCAGGATCTTGTCGAACGCCCCGGTAATGTGAAATCCAATGGCCGGTGTGTTCTTGACACCGTCGCCAAGGGTGGCGATGTCTTCCTTGGTCAGCCATCGTTTATTCGCACAGCCGAAGTCGAGCTTGTTGCGGTACTCCTGCGTCTTCACGCTGCCGAGGATGGGACGGAATTCGGGGAGTTCTATCTTCCCGATGCGCGAGAGCTGGTCGTATACCTGCTGCTGCTTGAACTTCAACTGCTCTGGATAAGGCAGGTTCTGCCACTTACAGCCGCCACAGACACCGAAATGCTGGCAGAACGGTTTCACGCGTACATTACTATATTTTATAAAGCGCACCACCTCGCCCTCAGCAAAGGAGTGCTTCTTGCGACGGATCTGTACGTCGCACACGTCGCCTGGCACGCAGAAGGGTACGAACACCACCAGATCGTCCCAGTGGAACAGACATTTGCCTTCGGCCGCCACTGCCTCTATCGTCACGCCCTCAAGGAGCGGTAAGGGTTTCTTCTTCCTTGTCATATCAGTCTTATTTGGACTGCAAAGGTACAAAAAAACTGTTTTAATCCGTGTAATCCTTGCCAAAAAAATATAAATATCATTATTGCGGAATAGATTTTTGGCATTTTTTTTGTTTATGTGC
>JAEEGH010008660.1_pt1 | contig 23955 bp, 15 predicted proteins | sample 9134181 | NCBI WGS metagenome assembly JAEEGH01 (sample SAMN16246544, study PRJNA631951) | gut metagenome | biome: gut microbiome; feature: rumen; material: DP-attached | host: Bos | place: Iran: Karaj | collected 2018-10
AAAGCAATTGATGATATATAATTTATTGATTATAATAAAAAAGAATGTCGCGAGCGACATTCTCGCGCCGAGCGCGGTTGCATTTATGCAACATATTCCTATCGCGCGAGTGCGCATCCATAGCGGAGCGTTTTTTATGATATAGGAATTTCGGAGAAATTTCCTATATCATAAAAAAGCTAATCACAGTTCAGATATAGTTCATGAGGAAAAAAATGAAATACATTATATATAAGGTTCTTGCAATAATAACAATGCTTGCCTGCCTTACCGGATGCAGAACAGATAATACTATTTCAGGTTCTGATGCCTCAAACACAGCATCCACGGAAGAAAACAACGAGATCAAAGTTAATTTTTTAAATGTCGGCAAAGCAGATTGTATAGCAATTGAAATTGAAGACAAGCTCATAATGATAGATACAGGTACAACAGAATCTATTGAAGTAGTTGATGAATACCTTGAATTAAAAGGCTATGATACGATAGACATGCTTTTCATAACTCATTTTGACAAGGATCATGTCGGCGGCGCGGCTCATCTGATCGAAAATTATAATGTTGGCAAAGTAATAACCACCTTCTACGAGGCAAAGGTATCTGATGAAATAGATAATTATCATGCCGCTCTCGAAGAAAAAGGAATTACACCTGACCTTGTAAGCAGCGATGAGACCTTGAATGTAGGCGATGTTTCTTTTGCAATCTATCCGCCTCAGCAGACAGAGTATGAAAAAGACACCAGCAATAACTCTTCTCTGGTGATACGCATGGTATATGGCGATACCTCATTTTTATTTGCCGGAGATGCTCAGAAAGAAAGAATAAATGAGCTGTTGGAGATACCTGATCTTCAATCAGATGTACTAAAGATTCCTCATCATGGTAATCTTGCAAAGAACAGCGAAGATCTTATAGATTACGTAGATCCTGATTATGCTGTGATCACCTGCTCAGACGAAGAACCAGAGGACGAAGAACTTGTAGAGCTTCTTGAGGATCGAGAGATAACAACATATCTTACAAGAGACGGAATGGTCAGCATCACCAGTGATGGAGAGACCTTGAGCGTTTCACAATTTGTTTTTATGTAAAAAGAAAGTGCAACTAAATGGAATAATTCCCATATAGTTGCACTTTTTAATACCTATATCATTCATTGAATCTACTGAATCTGTTATGCAATAATTGATTATTAATCTGTTTTATAAAAACAATTCATCATACTTCTATGATAGGTGACTGCTCGCTTCTGGATGCCACATAAAGCGGAAAATCATTTCCATGATAAGGCGTATCAGACATCTCAATCTCCACTCTGACTGTCTCGTAAGCAAGCTCAGGAAGATTGTTTTCTTTACTAAGGTGTCCCAGTAAGATTCCCTTCATCTTGTCATTCAAAAGCTTAGTCAAAAGCTCTCCACTCTTTTCATTTGAAAGATGTCCCTTATCTCCAAGAATACGTCTCTTAAGCTGATATGGATAAGGTCCCATCTGCAGCATACGCACATCATGATTAGCTTCTATCAAAAGCGCATCGAGCCCCTGCAGACAGTCTACAGTGTAATCTGTATAACAGCCCATATCAGTTGCCACTGCAATCTTTTTATCACCATAGCTGACTCTGTAAGCAACAGGTTCAAGCGCATCGTGGGATATAGCCATAGGATTGATCACAAGATCTTTTAAAGCAATCTTTTCATCTGCCTTTATAACTCTTCTGTCAAAATCAGGCATATCACCTTTTTTATCTGCGTTATCAATACCTGTCAGTGTTCCTCTGGTTGCAAAAACAGGAACATCATGCTTTTTCAAAAGGGTCTTAAGACCAGCTATATGGTCTGAATGCTCATGAGTTACAAATAATCCATCCAGATCCCCCAATGAAATATCAAGCTTTTCAAGACCTTCCCTGATCCTCTTACAACTGATACCTGCATCTATAAGAATATGTGTAGTGTCAGAACCCACATAAATACAATTGCCGCTGCTCCCGCTAGCAATACTAACTAATCTCATACTTTTTACTCCACTCTGTTATAAAATAAAAAAGTTACTCCAAATAGTTTTTTGGCTATCTGGAGTAACAATAAAAAACTTATTTATTTGTTTTCCTGCCAGTATACTTCGATCTTATCGCCTTCATTGATGGGCTCCATATAATCCGGAGTAGATCCGTTCAATGTGGTCACAATCATTCTACCATTAGGTTTGGATAAATCAAAGTCTATTGCATCAAAAATATCTACAAAAATATAACTGGACTTGCCATGAAGCGTTACAGCATCGTTATTTACAAGAATATGAAGGTCTCTTGCAAGTACATTTTTCACCGGCTCCTGAACGGCATTTTCATCATATACATCCTCAGGATCTGGTTCCGGCAATTTGTCGTATTCGCTCTGTGCCTCATCTTCGATTTCCTGCTCAACCTCTTCTGCGTCAGGATAATCCTTGTAATATTCCATTACAACTTCAGACTGATCTTTAAATTCAACCTTGAAGTTCTCATATACCGGAGTATCAGGTTCTGCAACTTCATTGTTGACTATGATCACAGTGTTAGGCGTGAGCTCAATATCCATGAGTTCAGCAATCTGAGCAGCTGTATCATAATCAAGTACTCTTACATCATCACCAGGCTTAATATCATAAAATCTGGTCTCAGGATTGCCATTAACCGTAGCATAGCGTGAAGCTTCAACATTTTTGCCGTTAACATTGACAATAAACTTGGTCTTAAACTCAGGAATGTTCTCAATGCTAGCCTTACCAGGTCTGCCTGCAGTAGCGCCTTTTACCTCGATAATATCATTGGCACGTATCTTGGAATGGATATCTGCAGCCTTACCGTTAAGAGTTATAACTGCTGACTCACCAAATTCACCTCGTGCGCCTCGCTCCTGTCCGTTAACAGTGTACTTAAGCTCTGGACCTCTCTTAGGGAAAAGATCCTCATTAGGGAATTCAGCCTGCATTGCAGCATCAACAATTGCAAGTCTTCCATTATCGTATATCTTGGTCTGCTGACCATTAAAGGATACAAAGATAAAGTTATTGCACTCCTCATAATAGCTTATGCAGATACCAAGAGGCGTAACCATAAGTGAATTACGTTCTATCGCTCCGTCATTAAGGAACTCAATATCCTTCATGACTTCCTCTCCTCGAAGGGCTACACGCTCTTCAGGAAGCTCGAGGTATTTGGCGATTGCTTTGGTATAGCCCGGAACGCAGCCGCCTCCACCAACAACGAATACAGCACTTACAGGGCGGTCTCCATTTAAAGTCTTGATCTGTGCAGCTGCTTTTGCCGCCATATCTTCAACCAGCGGCTTGATGATCTTGGCTATTTCCTTGGAAGTGATAGTCTTCTCAAGGCCCATGATATCTGTATACTGTACTTTATTTTCTTTACTGGATTCGATTTTGATCTGATCAGCAGTATTAAAATCAACCAGACAATGATGAGCAATAGCTTCTGTAATATGGTCACCTGCTATTGGAAGCATACCATAGGCAGTGATCGTGCCATCATCAGTGATACATATATCCGATGTTCCTGCACCTACGTCAATAAGCGCAAGATTCAGCATACGGTATCTGTCAGGAATTGCAACCATCATAGCTGCTATAGGCTCCAGTGTCAGATTGGCTACTGACAGATCAGCCCTTTCACACGCCTTGTACAGACCATCAACGCAATCGTCAGGAAGAAACGTTGCTATAAGATCTACACCGACTTTTCCTGCATTATGTCCTTCCAGATTGGCTATCTGATACCCATCCAGATAATAATGCATCACAGAATAACCAACCAGATAGAATTTCATATCATGACTGTCATCTGATAAAAAGTCTGCATATGCTTTTTCAACTGCTTTGGAATTCAGATTATAGATATCTTCATCTGTTATTTCATGTGAATCAGGATATTCATATTCAAAAGATGTTTTTACAGTTCGAAGCACACGACCAGCCGCTGCAATACAAACATCTGTCAGATGAATGTCTGTATCAGCTTCCAAATGCTCCTTTACAACCTTGATAGTAGCTCCAACTTTGCCAATGTCATGGATCTGACCATCAAGCATGGCTCTTGTGGAATGAGTCTGCACATTCTGAGCAATGACAACGAACTTGCCATCTCTCATATAGCCGACGGTTCCCATGACATTTCTTGTACCAATATCAAGACCAAATACTACATGTTCATCACTCTGCTGTAAACTCGCCATATATCACTAGTCCCCTCATAAAATAATTGTGTGATTTCAAATAGCTAGCTGTGTTTCGCAGGATCTTGTCTCTTTTCTTACAACAATGCCCTATCAATCTGTTTGCAGGTATCTTCAAGAGTACCACTATTATCAATTACGACTTTGCAATGAGATCTGAATTCGTCTTCGGACAACTGATTCTTAAAGATATTATCAATCTTCTCGTCACTATAGCCACGAGACTCTTTAAGTCGCTGTCTTCGAACTTCTTTCTCTGCATAAATATACCAAAGCTCATCAACGATCTTATCGTATCCGCATTCAATTAATAGTGCTGCTTCGATGAAAAGAAAATCCAAAACCCCCGATGATCTTTCATTATTTATTACTTCTATTATATAATTTTTTGTGGCAGGATGCAGTACTTCATTTACATTTTTTAACAATTTTTCGTTAGAAAATATTTTTGAAGCCATTTTATTTTTATCTATCTCACCATCGTCGCCAACAACATCTGTGCCTAAAAGCTCAATAAGAGGCTCATAGCAAGAGCCTCCTTTAAGTTTTAGGTCATTAGCAACCTGATCAGCATAAATGATCCTGCAATTGTATTTTTCCTGTATATATCCAAGGACTCTGCTTTTGCCGGCACCAACGCCGCCCGTAACACCAATTATCTTCATCACTTAGCCTCGTACCAATCCTTTCCGGTATGGCATTCAACTTCCAATGGAACAAGGAGGTCTGCTGCATGCATCATCTCCTCTTCAAGAATAGCTTTTACAAGCTCTATCTCATCAGGAGCTGTCTCAATAACAAGTTCATCGTGAATCTGCAGGATGAGCTGAGACTTTAATTTTTCAGCCTTCAATCTTCTCCAGACCTTGATCATGGCAATCTTCATGATATCAGCAGCTGTTCCCTGTATAGGCGCATTCATAGCTACTCTTTCGCCAAACTGCCTTACCATATATGCTCCGGATTTAAGTTCAGGCATTGGCCTTCTTCTACCATAAATTGTCTCTGCGTAGCCTTTTTCTTTAGCCTGAGAGATAGCTCTTTCCTGATACTGCTGTACTCCAGGATATGTTGCAAAATACTGCTCCATATACTCTTTTGCTTCAGCCCTTGAGATACTCAGATCTTCACTAAGTCCAAATGTGCTCATTCCATAGACAATACCAAAATTTACTGCCTTGGCATTTCTTCTCTGGAGGTCAGTTACCTCTTCAAAAGGAGTATTAAATACCTTGGAAGCTGTGATCCTATGAATATCCTTGCCTTCATGGTAAGCCTCGATCAGGCCCTTATCGCCGGACATATGGGCAAGAATACGCAACTCAATCTGTGAATAATCCGCATCAGCAAAAACATATCCATCCTTTGGAACAAATACCTTACGGATGCTTCTGCCCTCTTCAGTACGCATAGGAATATTCTGCAGATTCGGCTCTGTAGAACTGATACGTCCGGTAGCAGTAATAGTCTGGTTAAAGCTAGTATGAATACGGCCATCTCCTTCAATGTACTCTGCAAGACCATCAGCATAGGTACTCTTTAGTTTTGCAAGGCCTCTGTATTCCAATACGTCTCTGACAATCTTGTGTTCTGGAGCCAGTTTATCCAGTACATCTGCCGCTGTGGAATAGCCGGACTTAGTCTTTTTGCCGCCTGGCAGTCCAAGCTTTTCAAACAATACTTCTCCAAGCTGCTTTGGAGAATTGATATTAAACTCAGTTCCTGCTTCTGCAAGGATTTCTTTTTCAAGAACTTCAATACGCTGGGCAAGGTTATCGCTGTAAACCTTGAGCTGATCGCGTTTTGCAATGATGCCAACTCTCTCCATATCATAAAGAATATAAGAAAGAGGCATCTCAATATCATAAAACAGATCTGCCATCTGCTCTTCAACGAGTTTTTTCTCTATAAGAGGTGCTGACAAGAAAGATACCTGCGCAATAGTTCCGGCAAAAGACGCTACAAGAGCCTCATCGCTTTCCTTTAAAGAAGCCTTTCCGAAAGTATCCGCATAGTTCTTGATCTTCATGCCAAGATACTCTTCAGCAATATCTTCCGGCATATAATCATTTTTCAGAGGATTCAATAAATAAGCTCCGATAAGAATATCGATACAACTTCCCTTTTGAGATTCGCCAAAAGGTGCGTTCTTGCTGCCTTCGCCACCTTCTTCAATTACTTTATCTCCATTACCCGCATCAGGAGTCTTTCCCATACTATTCTCAATATCATTAGGAGTAAAAAGTCCAAAACTCTTCTTGATATCAAAAGTTGTTAACCTGCAAGCATTTGCCAGCTCCTGCAACTTGCCTGCAATATAGTCCCTTGTAATAAAGCCTTCGCATCTGACAAATAATGCTTTCGCTTCATCAGCGCAAAGTGCGATTCCAAGAAGCTCATCTTTAGAATTTTTTTCAAAAAGAGGATAGAAACCAACCGGCTGGCTGTTCTTACCATATGCCTTTTTGATATCTTCAAATATCTTCTCTATTTCATTAAAATCAGAAGTACTTATAACTTCACATGCAGCGCATGCCTGCTGAGGCTCTGCCCCTGCAAAGTCCACAATCTTATCAAGACCGTGGGCAAGGATCACCTTCTGAGTAGCTGAAGTTATCAGCTCTTTAGATTCAAGAGGCTCTGAACCTGATGTGCCAAGTCTGTAATGTGAATCTCCATTTTCTTCAAAGCCCATGGCAGTCAATAATTCTCTGATTGTCTTACTCTGAAAGCTGCCTCCAAAGGTCTCTGGAAGTTCCTGGCCCTCTGTACTCCATTCAATGTCTACAGACTGGCATTTACTCTCTCCAACTTCTTTAAAGAGTAAATAAAAAAAGCCTATAACAGCTCCAATATGTTCTCCCTGAGGATTTACAATGTCTGGAAGGCCATTAAATGCTTTGTCAAAAAAATCATATCCATTGATAACTAATTGATTGTCCATAATCGTCATCCATTCTTTTATTATATCTAATTCTTTAATTTGCAAATTAATCTTACTGAAGCTCTTTCACATCAAAAATCGTAATTAGATTGGTTTTTCTGCCTGCAGTTTTCAGATTGAAATCATAAGAAAACAAGCAGGAATATCATCCACCCAGGATAAAAGCCAGAGTAACGGTCAGAATACTTGCAATAAGTACAAGGATCCTTAGAATAATACTCATCTTCTCAAGTGATTCTCTTACATTCAAACGTTTCCGCGCATCTCTGAGCAGTTCAGCAAGCTCCTGATTAAGGTTAAACGCTTCTCCATCCTCAAGTTTCTGCATACCTACAACAACCAGGAATTGAATAGTCAATTCCTCTTTACATTCAGGACAAGCATCAACATGATCCAGAAATTCTTTAAGCTGATTCGTATTCAGTTCATCATCCAAAAAACCGGAAATCATTTTCTGAGCAGCCAAATGCGTCATACAAAACTCCCCAACAAGAGATAATCCACGCTACATAAACCAAGTTACCTCTAGTCTACACTAAAAACCTAAAAGCCTCAAGATTGAGTGAATACATACTTATATCCAGCCTCTGATGGATTGCTATATTCATGATCTTCAAATAATCATCTGTCTTGTTCCTCCCACAACATATACTAATATACATGTTGTCTAAGCTAAAATGCTATCTCTTTTTTAATAAAAGAATCAATAATCGTGAGCCCTAGTTCTTCAAGGGCAGTTCCTGCTGGGCTCGTTTTATTCTTGTATCAAATTCTCACGAAATCCGTGTACCATTTCAAATCCATAACTTATTTAATTTATTACAGTAGATAAGTATTTATTAACTTCTCTACAAATTGCAAGCTGAGTGCATATTTAGATGATTCAAAAGTTAAAAACAATCGATCTCCGGACAATATCCCATTTTTTGCATATAAGTCTATCATTTTTATTGCTTTATCAGCATACTCAGGATCATCCATTCTTCCTTCATGTTCCCAATATAATTCCTCATTAGTTTTTTTACTCAAAAAGGTAAAATCTGGATATACAACACCATAGCCCGTTAGATAAAGAGGACATTCATATTTATATTCAATTCCTCTATCATAAAATATATCTGCTATAATTTTTTCTGATTTAGATCTAACTCTCTCGCCTTTCTTGGTATATATCTCAACCATACCTTGTTTAAAAACTTTTCCTTCATAAGGAATAGATTTCCACTTCTTGATTCTCTGCTCATAAGTATCTTGAATAGGTACGACCAATTTCTTTCTACTTGGAGCAAGATGCTCATAGATAGTATCTATTTCATCATCAGTATAATCTTTGGTTATCATCTGAAATTGTTTTAGTCTTTTATCTACAAGCTTTTTCAACTTTTTATCATAAGTCTTTTGAGCTAAGGCACAGATATTCGCTTGCTTTTCTTTCGGCAGGTAATACCCATTGGGGGAAGTATCATTGGTACAGAAATAATACTGTGTGTATTTTCCTGTCGAAGATATTCTTAATCTGCCTTCAGGGGCATCTCGAAGCCTTTCATCAACTATATACTTTATTTTCTCAAGTTTTGTCATCTCTTCTGACAATTGTTTACTTAATCCAATCATTTTTTACTCCTTGTACCCTTCGACCTAAGACAGGGTACCGATCATTATTAGTATTCTTTGTTTTAATCCGTAGATTTTGACATGAAAATACGGATCATTTCTATCTTTTTTCATTCTGACCCGAAAATAATCTGCTTAGCTTTCGGCTCTATTTAATAGCTTTTCAAATAAATCCGTAAAAATAAGACTTTTTCTTCGGCCTAAATATTCAGATTCATATTTTAATCTGTAATTCATCGCTTTTTCATTCGGGTCATTTTTATAAATTCACTTTTTGATCCGTAATTCATTGCTTTTTCCTTCGGGCCATTTTTATAAATTCACTTTTTGATCCGTAATTCATTGCTTTTTCTTTAGGCCTATATTTGCAGATAATCATTTTATTCTGTAATACCTAGCCTTTTTCCTTCAGCACTAATAGTACATCCTTAGTTGTTTCTGCAAAAATAAACTCTCTCTTTTCACATATCAAATTCTTTATAAAGGGTAAAGAAATAATAGTTACAGTAGATAAATCTATAGATTTTTGCCATTTTATGTCAAAAATCCTGAAAACAAGCCATCTAAAGGCAGCTTCGCTGCAGGGCTTGTTTTCCTCTTGTATCATTTTCTTACGAAACCCGCAGCCAGTGCGGTTTTCTGTTTGAAGTCACAAGAATACATACTTTTCTATAATTCTCTATTGGGATGCTTTATTGGGAATCATCAGCAATGAAAAGATTTAAAACCACATTGCCAATATCTCGAATTAGTAATCATCAAAATTATGATGTGAATGAAAATGTCAATACTCTTAGTTCATTTACATGTGTACCAGAAATCGTTGTCCAATATACACCAAAAATCCCAAGTAGTCAAATCTTGATTGATATCCTCTTTACTGTTTTGTTCATCAAAGATGCTCCTATAACGACAATCCAATGTTTCTAATCTCTCCGGATGCCTTTTGCCCCCTCTTTTCGGCTCTATTTCCATATTTTCCAGTTTGCTCCGCAAGAATTGGTCACCTTTTTCGGACCATTTTCCAATATCTGGCTTTAAGTCCTAAATTTTTTGCCAATTTTTACGGATTTTATTTGCGCTTTCCAACTTTAAGTCCGAATTTCACGCTCTCTTTCTACGGACCTTTTTCGTGTCTCCAAACATTAGGCCGAAATTCACTGCCTTTTTCTACATATCATTTTTGCAGTTTTCAGCTTTTAGGCCGAAACGAAAGAAAAAGAGTTGCTTGCAACATGCTCGCGCCGAGCGCGGTTGCATTTATGCAACATTTACCTATCGCGCGAGTGCGCATCCATAGCGGAGCGTTTTTATGATATAGGAATTTCGGAGAAATTTCCTATATCATAAAAAATCCCAAGCAGCCAATCCAAAGCTACTTGGGATCACAAAAATCAATATTAAATTCGAGGCTAAAACTCAGTCTCATTCACAAATATCAACTAAAAATCAGCATATCTCTCTACCGGATCAAGCCTTCTTGGCTGCAAGCTCATTAGAAATTTCAGTAAGCTTCTCGTCAGTAAGAATATACTTCTTCTTAAAGATTGCAAATGCAACAACAAGAACAAATATAGGAGCAAGAGTCATTGTAAGACGCAAACCAACGATATCGTTATTAGATACAACAGTTGCGCCGTTGGCAATGATACCTGAAATGATTTCCTTTAAGCCTTTAACAACACTGCCATCTACTGCTGCAATTGCAGAATCCGTATCACTTATATGGAATACTGACAATGCGATTGAAGCTATAAGTGCAGCGATACCGGATGCAAGCTTTACAACAAATGTCTGCATTGAGAAGATAACTGACTCATCTCTTCTGCCGTTTTTCAGTTCACCATAATCAACAGTGTTAGCAAGAAATACAGTTACAATAACATTCAAAATACCTACTGCTGCCATGATAAAGAATCCAGGCACAAGGAACGGATATACAGTTGTAACTCCTGCAAGAGCAAGACCCAGGAGCACAATATAACCAACGATACCTGCATAAATACAGATATCAAAAATCCTCATAGTATTGAATACCTTACGAAGAAGTGGGAACAGAAGCATCATAGCAAGGATCTGAATACCACCTGCAAAAGTATTGAACAATGTGTAATTAGCTTCCCAGTTTGCTCCGGCAAGATCATACTTAAAGAAGTAGATCAAAAGGTTGGAAGTAATATATGTTGCTGAGTTTACAAGAACAATAGTTATAACCATTGTCATAGCCTGATCATTCATGACCAGAGCCTTGAACATCTCTCCAACGCCGGCTGTCTTAACATCAACAGTTGACTTTTCTTTGATACCTACACAAGTAATTGTGATAAATACTACGAACAGAACTGCAATGATAAGTGAGAAATATTTGAAACCATATCTCTCAACCTGTCTTGTTGATGTAATATCAGCTGAAATAGCATCTACATCCTTTAACTGTTCAAAATCAGAAGATGGAACATAAACAGCAATGGCTGTCTCTCCATTAACATCCTTAGTCAGATCAAAAGTAGCATTGGAATTGTCATATTCCTTTGAACCAACAACAATCTTAAAATCTGTATTATTGGCATTAAGTGACAGATTTTCTTCAAATTCAGAAGCATCAGCTGTGATATTAAGTGTTATATCACCGGCACCGCTGCCAATCTCGTATACATTACCTGTTGCAACGCTTGCTTCATCAAGTTCAACAATATAAGCAGTTATAGCATCTGTACTTGAAGTATATGTATTTGTAACATTTGTAGAACTGTTTGCAGAAACGCTGCTACCAATAGCAGATACAGCCATAACAGTTACAATAGTAACGATGGCAGAACCAACACCTGCGCAGGATCTTGCAAGAGCTGATAAGCCTTCGCGCTCTTTTCCACCCTTGGTAAAAGCTGGAACCATTGACCAATAAGGGATATCCATCATTGTATATGTAACACCCCATAAGATATAAAATACTGCAGCATATGCTACAAGGCCACTACCTGAAAGAGTTGGAGGGCAAGCAAACATAAGATACAAAATAACTGCATTAGTTATAGTTCCAATAAACAGCCAAGGTCTAAATTTACCCCAACGAGTCTTAGTCTTGGCAACAATAACGCCCATGATAGGGTCATTAAATGCATCAAATACTCTGGCAATGAGAAGTATGATTCCCATTATCCAGGCTTCAATTCCTAAAATATCCTGATAATAATACAGTATGTATGATGCACTGAGCATGTACACCATATCTTTTCCTACCGCACCAATACCATAGGCAAATTTTTCTTTGCCTGTTAAACTTCTTGTAGTTTCTCCCATTACACTACTGCCTCCTATTTCTGATTAACAAAAGTCTGCCCAAACAAGTATTTACAGACCAGCTATCACTTTTTTGAATCTCACTCGCTCAAAAACCTCTGTCATCACATCTATCGTTTGATTACTCCAAGGCTTATAACTTCTTCATACCCATGGCAAGTTCTACCACTTTGTATGCCCCATCATATATACCAATTGATTTATTTACCTTGATATTCTCACACATATCATTTAACAGATCGTCCTCACTCAGGAACATATCGATCATCTGAATAGTATGTGGTATATCTCTGCACTCAAGTGTTCCGTCACCAATCTCAGCTGAGTGGATAGCGCCCCACATCTCATGCTTACCTACACGCTTGATGAAGAGCTTAGGTACCGGATAAAATGCCAGTTCACTTGGCTTTGTTACAAGTACGTCGCAGCTTCTCATCAAGAGGTTGGTGCAATATACAGCCTCAAAGATATTCTCATGCCAAAAGCCGTGGATACCAGTAATATCAGTATTTGGATCAAGAGCTTTTTCTGCAAAAGACTCTGTGTCTGACCAGTTATTGAAATGCTCTGTTGAAAGCCCCTTCATATCAGGAATTTCTTTGATAAGATCCTCCCAGACATTTCTGTAATCACCAACATTTACATACAGAGCAGCCTTTTCCTCTTTGATAAAAGGAAGCAGATACTTGATTATAGCTGCAAAAATCTCTTTCTGAGCGCCGGCACCACCAATTGTAAGAAGGAATCTCATAGGCTTCTTATTCTTCTTACGGGCGATCCTTGCATCACAGTCAGCTTCAATATTGCTCACAAGCTCATGATCAATGTAATGGCCAGTGTAAACAAGTGATTCCTTAGGCATTGGCTTACATACATTCTTACCATTCATGCCGTTGAGGATACGATATCCCATATATGCATTGTGGCACTGGATTGTATGGATACTGCCCTCTGAAAGGTGAAGAGCCATTGGCCAGTTATCTGGAATTGCATTTACAACGTTCTTCATGCCTGCATGTATTGCAGCCTGTGCAGGCCATACGTGTGTTGCAATAACAGGAATATCCTTTGGAACATTCTTATAAACAGGTGCCATGAGCTCAGCGTTTTTCTGATCGGCTGAGTTATAGGACAGAGCTCTGAAGCCTTCGTAGTTCATTGGCTCCCAGACAAGCTTATTGAAAATCGGATTCTTGGAAAGTCTGGAACCTAATGAATACAGGTCGTTCTGGGCTCCAATAACCTTAGTACATGTAGTCTGTTTATATGAATTAAGATCCATCCAGTAAGGAGTATATCCCAGATGCTTGGCACAAGAAGCCATAGCCATTGATATACGGTAATGACCAAATCCCATACGGATATTTCCAACTATGATTCCTTTTTCAGTATCAAAATCATAATCACCTTTTTCATCAGTAAGAAGTATATTCTTAACTCCCAGAGACTTACCAATGTACTCGTTATCCTTTATAGCGATCTTGTAATCTGCATTGCTGTCATCGCCAAATTTCTTAATGTACTTCTTTTTGGATTTCAAAGACTTTTTGTAAACCTTATCAGACAATTCATTTCCAAAAATCACTTTAGACTTTTCATTCATCTTCTGTCACTTCCCTCTTCCCTATTTCTATTTTAAATTCAACTGTTTCCTTACAGTTATGCTCCTTAGATGTAGAGATAACAAGTCTTCCTCTGCCTGAACGTCCAACAGTTCTCACATAAGTGCCTGTCATACCGCCCTGCATGCAGACTGTGTCAGGTCCGATCAGTTCAATATCCCCCTCTGTCTTGAACTTAACCACATCATTAAAATATGGTAAAACATTACCTCTCTCATCTACAGCTCTCACTCTCACAAGAGCCACATCATAGGATCTTTTTTCCAAAAGTCTCGTATGATCGCATACCACATCAAGTTTTACATTTCCGGCAGGCTCCTTGACAACAGTCTTGACCACCTTACCATTTTTTACAGCTTCAAACTTAAATACTGTTGACTTGCCGCCCCAGTCTCCAATGTATTTGTTATAGAGTTCAACCGCATCATTGAAGTTCATCCTGTAAATTGTCACAAGCTTCAGGGCTGCCATCTTGGTAGCAAAAGAAAGATTGTTCATACCATGCACAGCTGCATCATTAAGACATTTCTTGATAAGCTCTGACTTTCTCTCACTATAGGCTCCGGAATCCTTTATCTGGTCTCCTATAAAATCATCTATAAGGATCGGATTATGCTTCAGATTCTTAAAATCCGAATTTTCAGACTTGTACTCTTTTATGAAAACATCATTTTTGTACATCTTCACAGAATCTGCATTGGTAAAAATGTATGTGTTTCCTCTGATACACTCAGGATGCTCACCAATATCCATGCTGGAAGATACTTCCAAAACAACCGTTTCATCTCCCTGAGAAGCGTACACACTGGCTGCAAGCTTAGGATTTCTAAATGGATCCATGACACCGTGATAACAGATCTTGTCGCCGCTTCCAAAGTCCTTGTGAGTATTGTAATCAAACATGCACCAGCCAAAGCAGCCGCCTATATCAGGCTCTCCTGCCACAGCATCAAGGACTCTCACATGTCTGAGAGCATGCTCTGCACGCTGTTCTTCATCATCAAAAGCCTTTGTAGGGTACATATGACCGTTATATTCAGTAATCAGATATCCTTTTTCCATATCCGAAGTAACTGTCTGCTTTTTATCACATCCAGGACGTTTTCCATCATGTGAAAAATCATTGTATGTATAAACATCCTCTAACAGATGGCTCTTCTTGGAAGCTCTGACACCACCTGTAGGCCTTGTGTTATCAAGGTTATGAGCGATCTCATTGGTCTTGGTGTAGAACTCATCATCATCAACAGACTCATTTATACGGATGCCCCAGATAAAAATACTAGGATGATTTCTATACTGCAGGATCATCTCCTGTTCATTAACATAAGCCTGTTCTTTCCACTGAGCATCACCAATATGCTGCCAACCCGGGAACTCCATAAATACAAGGAGTCCTATCTCATCACATCTGTTTATAAAGCTCTGTGACTGCGGATAATGGGACGTTCTAACAGCATTAACGCTTAACTCTGTTTTAAGTATATCCGCATCCAGGATCTGCATGGACTTAGGCATTGCATAGCCCACATATGGATAAGACTGATGTCTGTTAAGCCCCCTCAACAGGAACTTTCTACCATTCAGGAAAAAGCCTTCCTTTTTGAATTCAATATTTCTAAAACCAACTTTGGTGTACTTAATATCAAAAACCTTATCGCCTCTAATAAGTTCAGTTTTAAGCAGATACAGAACAGGATTGGTCACATCCCAAACTGTAACAGGCAGCAAATGGAAAGAAAGCTCTGTCTTATCAGAATTTACTGAAATTGCCTCATCACCAAGAACTGTTTCCCTTGAATAATTATTTTCTGAAGCCTTATCATAAACGACCTGTTTGTATTTATATTGATTTTTGTTCTGTCTCATATGCCACATGCACAGCGACTGTCTGATAACAAAACCGCTCTGCTCATCAGTACCTGCAACAGTAACTACAGATGACAGATTGGCTCCGATGGATTTAGGAACAACCTCTGTTTCTTCGGCAGAATAAACAGCCGGTACTTCAGGCTTGGCAAAAACATCTTTTATATATGCAGGCTCTTTTACCTGAATATAAACATCTCTATATATTCCGCCAAAGGTAAGATAATCAACAACATGGCCAAATGGCGGTACATTAAGACTTTCTCTGCTATCCAGCTTTACAACGATCACATTGTCTTTATCCAGGGATATCTCTTCTGTAATATCCAGGGAAAAGGCAGTATATCCACAGGAATGTCTGCACATCTCTTTTCCATTGATATATACAACTGCTTCATGTGCAGCACCTTCAAAAGTAAGTATGATCCTCTTCCAATCCCAAGACTCATCAGGCTTAAGGATGTAGCGATATCCGCTGAGCATCTGGTACATACTTTCATCAAAATAATGTAGTGGAAGCTCCTTTACAGTATGTGGAATTCTGACTTTTTCAAGATTCTTGTTATAAGAAATATCATGAAGCTTGTCTGTAAAAGTCTCTGTAAACTCCCATCCATCATTTAAATAGATTTTATCTGACATTCATTACTCTCCTGTGCTTATATATGTAAAAGAGTTAATAGGAAACTATTTTTATCTTTACAGTTTACATTTTACTCAACTATTTTTCCTAAAACAAGAAACGTTTTTCACAAATTTCGTTTCCCGTTTTAGTGCAATTTTCTGTTCAATAAAAAAGAAGGTCGCTATATCAGAATAAAGAATGTCGCTTGCGACATTCTTGCGCCGAGCGCGGTTGCATTTATGCAACATTTACCTATCGCGCGAGTGCGCATCCATAGCGGAGCGTTTTTTATGATATATTTCGGAGAAATATATCATAAAAAAACTGTATCAGGCATGCAAATAAAGCATACTGGTACAGTCATGTTTTTTAAATTACTTCTTCAATTGCAACATCTTTTATCTGATAAAGGTCAATGTACTTTTCCTTGACCTTGATAAGAGGCTTGGACAAATGATCGGGATTGATAAATACGATATCACCTTCAAGTCCATTGGAGAGTCTGACTCGGTTGGCAATAAAAGTATTGACTATATGACTTAAGAATGTCATCAATACATCTGGATCATACTTTCTAAAGCCTTCATATTCAAAGGCTTCTATTACTTTAAAAGCACACATAGGCTTTTTATAGGTTCGCAGTGAGGTCATTTCATCATAAACATCTGCTACCATAATGATCTTGGCAATGTCATCAATTTTGTTTCCGGATAGTTTAAATGGATAACCTGATCCGTCAACTCTTTCATGATGCATGATCACAGCATTTTTGATATGATCATCTATGTTCTGATCCTTCAAAATATCATAACCCTTTGTAACGTGCGATCTCATGATCTTTTCTTCATATTCAGTCAGAGGCTGAGTCTTATTGAGAAGTTCTTCAGGCATAAGAGTCTTACCGATATCATGAAGAAGGCCTGCTGCAGTCACAAGCTCTATCTCATTCTCTTTTAACTTCATCCATCTGGCTATTGTGTTACCAATAAGAGCAACATTAAGACTATGCATATAAACTGCATCACTGTAGACATGCAGATTATTGAGCATATCAAAGATTCCTACAGTACCGCCTGCCTCTTCAAACAGGTTCAGTACAGGGTCTATAAGACTATCAACATTTACCGGAACATCAGAATTGACTATATACTGCATCTTATTTCTAAGAGCACTGGCATTTTTCTCGATATCTGCTTTAAATAAAGCAAATTCAGGAGAACGTTTTACCCTCTCAGAATGCGACAGATTAAGGTCATATTGACTAGGCGCAGACTCAAAAGTCTTCTGAGCCGGCGTTTTTTCTTCTTCGATGAAGACATTATAAACGGAAAAAGATTTTATTCTTTTGATGGCATTGTCATCCAGCACAGTACCCTTTTTCAGAACAAGCTGGTCATCCAAGGAATACACATTGCTTGCTAATACCATACCGTCTTTTAAATTGGAAGTAGTTACTAGTTTCATGCTGTTCCTTCTCGGTAAAAACGTTTATAATTATATTTAATTTTATCACATTTGTTAACTAAAGGACAACAATATCATGGCTTCAAAAAAGAACTCTTTAAGAAAAAATCTCACCAAAGATCAGCGAATGGCTGTATACCAGAAATACAACGGACACTGCGCCTACTGCGGCTGCGAACTGGAATATAAAAATATGCAGGTGGATCATATCGAAAGTGTCTGCAAAGCTAAATTCAAAAAGGAGCTCCGTGAAACTCTTAACGACATAGACAACTACATGCCTGCCTGCAGAGCATGTAATTACTATAAAAAAGCAGCCTCGATAGAGGGCTTTCGAAGAAAGCTGAAAACCCTTCACACAAGGCTGCGTAAAATATTCATATATAAGCTAGCAGTAAAATACGGTCTCATCGAGGAAAAACCTGTAAAAATAATCTTTTACTTTGAAGAACATTAATTAGTCAGCGGGTGAGTCAGTGGGGACGTATCAAAATGACTCATTGTGCACAATGAGTCATTTTGATACGTCCCCGCTGACTCACCCTAACGCTAACCCGGATCAAGCATTCAAAAATGCATATTGGCTATCATACAGATTATGATAATATCCGTCAGGAATCTTCAACAATTCATCATGGGAGCCCTTCTCAAGGATCTGTCCCTGATCAACATACATTATACAGGTAGAATTCTTGATAGTACTAAGTCTGTGGGCAATGATAAATGAAGTCCTTCCCTTTAACATCTCCTGGAGGCCTTTCTGCAACAGAATCTCAGTCTCAGTATCAATACTTGAAGTAGCCTCATCAAGGATCAGTATCTTAGGATCAGCCAGAACTGCTCTTGCAAAAGAGATCAGCTGTCTCTGACCTGCTGACAATCGGCTACCTCTCTCATTAACCTGAGTCTCATAACCATCCTCAAGAGACATGATAAAATCATGAGCACATACAGTTTTGGCAGCGGCAATTACCTGCTCGTCTGTAGCTTCTTTATTGCCGTATCTGATGTTATCCATAATGGTGCCTGAGAAAATAAAGCTATCCTGCATCATGACACCCATCTGTTTTCTAAGGGACTTGATGGTAACATCACTGATATCAATACCATCAACAAGTATCTCACCACTATCAACATTGTAGAATCTGCTTATAAGGTTGACTATTGTTGATTTACCTGCACCTGTAGGTCCAACGATCGCATAAGACTCACCGGCGCCAACCTTAAAGTTGATATCATGAAGTATTTCAACGCCATCATCATAGCTGAATTTAACATGCTTAAATTCAACATCACCTTTGATCTCAGGCATGATACCTGCACCCTCTTTATCCTTAACATTAACAGGTGCATCAATCGTCTCAAAAATACGCTCCAGATATGAAATAGCTGTAAGCAATGAATTGTAAAAGTTGGCAAGTGTTGTAATAGGCTGCCAGAATCTGGAAACGTATCCCGCAAAGGCAGTCAAAAGACCAACCGTTATGGCAGTCTCACCATTTATAAGCCATCCGATACCAAGCACGTAGATCACTGATGTTGTAACAACAGTAATATTTTCAATAACAGGGCTCAAGATGAAATTGTATTTTACAGCATTCATCCAGGCTGTTCTTGCATCGCCGTTTAACTGATTGAAGAGCTGAGTATTTTTATTTTCTCTTACAAAAGACTGAGTAACTCTGATACCATTGATACTCTCAGCAATGTAAGCATTTAAATTGGACTGCTTATTACTCTGTATCTGCCAGGCCCTTCTCTGTCTGTTTTTGACAAAAAGAACTATTGCAGTAAGTATTGGCAGACCGCATAGGCAGATAAGTGTAAATCTCACATTCAGATAGAGCATGAATATAAGGATAAACACCAGTGAAAACATATCTGTGATGGTATTTACAATACCATTGGACAACAGGTCACTTAAATTATTGACATAGTTAACTACTCTTACCTGTATCTTGCCGTGAGGCTTGTCATCATAATAGGAAAAAGGAAGCTCCTGAAGGTGCACAAACAGCTCTCTTCTCAGTCTGTAAATAACGCCCTGTCCAACCCTTGAAGTAAGGATTATCTTGTAACGCATGATAAGAGCACAGGTAAAACCAACTGCCAATGAACTAAAAGCATTGATAAGAATAAGCCTTACAGCTTCATCAGGAGTGTGACCATTCTGATACACAGTCTCCGTGATCACATCCATGATGTTTTTCATAAAAATAGGTATCAGCATTGAAATGGCACTGGAGATAACCATTATAATTACTGCAACACTTAAATCTTTTTTGTATGGTCCAACATATCCAGCAAGGCGCTTTAGCTGTTTTATGTCAAACCCGCTATCTAATTCTTCATCCTGTTCAATACGATTTCTAGCCATTATGCGCCCTCCTTCCTTCTCTTCTTGATAGTATCAAACTCGCCATACTGGTGATCAAATACTTTTCTGTAATAACCACCTTTTTCTATAAGCTCATCATGAGTTCCGCTCTCTGTGATCCTTCCATCCTCGACAACAAGAATCACATCAGCATCCTTGATAGATGAGATCCTGTGAGCAATGATAAATACTGTATGACCCTGGAGTTTCTTAAGATCACGCTGGATCTCAGCCTCTGTCTCCATGTCAACTGCGGAAGTTGTATCATCAAGTATGAGTATTGAAGGCTCTTTAAGAAGGGCTCTCGCAAGCGATATACGCTGCTTCTGTCCACCGGAGAGACCTACACCTCTCTCACCTACAACAGTGTCATAGCCTTCATCCATCTGCATGATGAAATCATCTGCATCGGCCATTTTTGCTGCCCATTTAACCTTGTCAAAAGAGCAATCAGGCTCAGCATACGCTATGTTACCTTCGATAGTATCTGAAAACAGGAATACATCCTGCATTGCAATTCCAATACCATCACGAAGCCTGTGAAGATCAAGGTCTTTGACATTGATACCATCCATAAGGACTTCACCCTCAGTAGTATCAAAGAATCTGCAGATAAGGTTCATGATCGTAGATTTACCGGAACCTGTAGCTCCTATGATACCAACCGTCTGTCCCTGCTTGATATGGAAGCTGACATTATGCAGTACCGGCTCATCATCAACTACATATGAAACGTTTCTGAACTCTACGTCACCCTTTATCTTATCTACTTCCTTTGGATATCTAGGAGTCTGAATATCAGGCTTCTGAGTGATAGTAGCAAAAATCTTTTCCACTGATGTAGTAAATCTGTGGTAATCATTGATCAACCAACCCATCATCATAAGAGGATTGCTGAGCATCCACAGATAGCTATTGATCATGACCATATTACCTAGTGACATATAGCCATAGATACACATGATTCCGCCTGCCACCATCAGCATAAATGTAAGAAGGTGTGACAGGAAAATAAAGATTGGAATATACTTAGTCCAAACTGTTGCTGCATCAAGCTCTGAGTCTCTGTAATCAGCATTTTCCTTATCAAACTTTTCTATTTCAAAATCTTCTTTTGCAAAAGCTCTTACTACTCTGTTACCGCTTATGTTCTCCTGAACAAAAGCATTCAGTGATGAGAACTTGTCTCTGATATGCATGAACTTAGGTCTGATCGCCTTGGACTGGCTATAGGTCATGAAAGCTGTGATAGGAAGCACTGCCACCATTGCAAAACCAATCCTCCAGTCAACTGAAAAGATCATGAAAAGAGCAATTACAAATAGCAAAGTATTTTCATAAATATTGTAGATAACGTAGGCTACAAAATGTCTGATGGCCATCATATCGCCCGTCTGTCTGCTCATCAGATCACCTGTACGACTTCTATTGTAGAAGGCAAAATCTTTTAACAAAAGATTTCTGTACACGCCATCTCGCATGTCATAAAGCATATCCTGAGACGCTGTTTCAAACAGATACAGGAAAAGCAATCTTAGGAGTGACCTTACAACTGTCACCGTGATCATAAGTATCAGGAACTTCGGCAACAGGTCGATCCTGATATTAGTGCCATCACCAATGATATCATCAACGATAAATCCGGTTATCCTCGGATTGATGATAGCCAGCACTGATGTGATAGTTACCAGAAAAAGTCCCACAAACATCTTCCAACGATACTTCTTCAGATAAGAATAGAACCACTTCATCGCTGTTAAGTTCTTTTTAATCCTCATAATAATCTCCTCTTTTTTTGACAAACAAAAAGCATTTTTTTCACAATATATTTCAAAAATTATATGTAAAAAAATGCTCTATCTTTGTTTGATGTCAAAGTTAATAATAGACTATTACTGATTTATTACAATGATATAAATTGTTCATGATTGATTTTTTCTGCTTTTTTATATAAACTTTTTATTAAGGGATAAAGCTTTTTTATTGATATAAGGAGTAATGTAATGATCAAGGTAGAAGGTATTGGTTGCAGTTATGTACATAGTAAGGGTTGGATCATCAACAGGCCTGAAGGCACAGGCAATTACCTGTTTGTACATATCGAGACACCAGCAGACGTATTGGTAGACGGCCAGTGGCGCTATTACCCTGAGCCATGCTTTATTCTGTTCAAAAAAGGTCAGCCACAGATATTCCATGATCATGATGGCAATAAATATATCGACAGCTGGATACATTTTGATTGTGATGAAGCTGACGATCTCAAAGGTTTCGACTCTAAACGAAACAATTCAAAATCCTATACCGATGATATAGAGAAGCTTATTGATGAACTTGATATTCCTTGCGGAATCCCTCATGTGATCTATAACACCATTGAACTGGTAGACCTGTGGCACATAGCTGACGCAGAATTTCACCAAAATGGAAAGCATAGGCAACAGCTCTTGGATATGAAAATGAAGACTCTCATTTATAAATTTGCTGACATTCTTCATTCAGAGAGTTCAACTCCAAACAAATTCAACCGCTACAGAAAAGCCTTTGGAGAACTGCGAAGCAATATCTATAGTGGAAACAATGCTGCAACAATGAACGATATCGCAGCACTGGCCGCCCAGCAAAATATGAGCGTCTCATATTTCGAGCACATTTATAAGGAGCTCTTCGATGTTCCAGTAACCAAGGATATCATTAAGAGCCGCATCACCTACGCCCGGTACCTTTTACAGACCACCAGCCGCTCCATACAGGATATAGCCCAATTCTGCGGCTATGAAAATGTAGAGCACTTCATCAGACAGTTCAAAAGCTCCACGGGATTTACTCCATCACAATTTAGGAATTCTAATGAGTGATCAGTGTAGGAAGCTATGATATAAAAAAAGCTTGAGGAATCAACATCCTCAAGCTTTTTTTACATATCATGCCGGTGGCGGGACTTGAACCCGCACTGAGTTGCCTCAAACAGATTTTGAGTCTGCCTCGTCTGCCAATTCCGACACACCGGCGCGCTTAATCATAATAGCATAAAGGCTTTCGAGTTTCAACATATTTTTACAAATCGTTTTTTCTAAACCACTCTGCACTTACCGTAAGGCTCTTTATAGGATCATTATCGATCCAGTTTTTGTGAGTCTCAAGAACGATCGCTTCTACCCCGGTATTGGCCTTTACGGTCTCCAAAATAGCATCGAGGGGCATATTTCCTGTGCCGAGTTCCGAAGCGTCCTCTTTGAGGATGGGCGTAATGAAAGGTCCCTTTTTCCTGCTGCCCCTGTCATTTATGTGCCACATCACCATTCTGTCTGAGAGTTTGTTTACAAGGGCTGTGACATCGGCACCGCCATCTGCCATCCAGTATGTATCAAGTTCGAAGTTGACATACTGCGGATCTGTGTTTTCTACGATCAGATCATAGGCGGTCTTATCTTCTGAGACCTTCTGCAGCTCTACATTGTGATTGTGATAAAGGAGTTTCACTCCATAGGGCAAAAGAGCTTTTCCGGCCATGTTCAGGCGCTCAGCCAGTTTTTTTACCTCAGCGAAATTCCCGTAATCAAACCTATACATACCGGTTATAACAACGGTGTCCGTTCCAAAGCCCAAGGCTTCTTTCGCAGCAGCCTCGGGGTTTTCTTCAATGCTATTCAGATAGCTGTGCAGACTTATGACTTTCAGGCCGCTCTCTGAGATAAGTTTTTTCCAGTCGAGCTTTCCGCTGTTTCCAGTGGGCATGCCGGCAAATTTCGTAAGGAGCCTTACAATAAAAGGCGTTGGCCTTATCATGAATTCATTGAGCTCAATGCCGTCATACCCTGCACTCTTGATGCTCTCAAGCGTGCGCAGGGCACTTTCATAGCTGCCGCATCTGCTTCCTATCATTATCTGCTGTACGCCTG
>JAEEGH010008661.1_pt1 | contig 23952 bp, 14 predicted proteins | sample 9134181 | NCBI WGS metagenome assembly JAEEGH01 (sample SAMN16246544, study PRJNA631951) | gut metagenome | biome: gut microbiome; feature: rumen; material: DP-attached | host: Bos | place: Iran: Karaj | collected 2018-10
GGCAGAGGATGTCCGTTCCAAGGTCAATGACGTTTTCAACGCTGCCGCTGCGGCTGACGAGACGATCGACAACGCTTCCGTCGAGGTCAAGCAGTTCGGTGGTGAGAGCCAGATGAAGGTCACGACTTCCTATAAATATAAGAATGATGCTTCCGAGGTCGACGCCGAGATCGAGGGCATGCTCTACGATGCCCTGAAGGGCTTCTTCAAAGAGCCTGTCACTCTCGCAAGCTTCACCTCCACGCTGGAGAACCCGAACGGTATCATCTCCTCCGACAAGGTCGGCGCTACGATCGCGAACGACATCAAGCGTTCCGCCGTCATCAGCGTCCTCCTCGCCCTGTTGGTGATCTTCGCCTACATCGCCATCCGCTTCCGCAAGTGGACCTGGGGTCTGGGCGGTGTCGTCTCCCTGGCCCATACGGCCCTGATCGTCATCGGTTTCTTCTCCCTGTTCTCCGGCATCCTGCCGTTCAACCTGGACGTGGACCAGACCTTCATCGCCGCTATCCTGACGATCATCGGTTACGCCATCAACGATAACGTGGTTATCTTCGACCGTATCCGTGAGAACCTCGGCCTGCATCCGAACGACGACTTCAAGGACACGGTCAACCGTTCCCTGAATGCGACCCTGACCCGTACGGTCAACACTTCCGTGTCGACCCTCCTCCCGATGCTCGCCATCGCGATCTTCGGCGGTGAGTCCATCCGCGGTCTGGCCGTCGCCCTCATCCTCGGTATCCTGATCGGAACCTATGCTTCCATCATGATCGGTACCCCTGTGATGTACGACGTGACCAAGAAGGTGAACGCCAAGGCTGAGGCCAAGAAGGCCATCAAGAAGTAAGCCTGAAAATTGTTGATAAATCAGTCCGGTTTCCCTTTCGGGAAGCCGGGCTTTTTTATAACTTTGTGGTATGTCGTTCGTCCATCTTCACGTCCATACCCAGTATTCGATCCTGGATGGCTTTTCCGCCATCCCGAAACTGTTCAAGCGCGCATCCCAGCTGGGAATGCCGGCCCTCGCCATCACCGACCACGGCAACATGTACGGGGTCAAGGAGTTCTTCAAGGTGGCGGGCAAGTATCCGGATATCAAGCCCATCATCGGCTGTGAGGTCTATGTCACGCGGCATTATGACCACCGGCTCAAAGACAACGAACACCGCGGTTATTACCACCTGATCCTCCTGGCCAAGAACTACGAAGGCTACCGCAACCTCTCCAAGATCGTTTCGATCGGTCACATCGAGGGCAAGTATTACGACAAGCCCCGCGTGACGCACGGGATCATCGAGAAGTACCATGACGGACTGATCTGCTGTTCCGCCTGCCTGGCGGGCGAGATCCCGCGGGCGCTGGTAGCCGGAGACATCGACGGGGCCCGTAAGGCCATCCAGTGGCACAAGGACGTGTTCGGCGATGACTATTATCTGGAAGTCCAGCTCCATAAGACCGAAGTGCCGGGTGGTCCGATCGACGTGTATGAGCACCAGTTGGTGTCGAATGCCGGAATCTTCGAACTGGCCGCGGAGATGGGGGTGAAGGTTGTGGCGACCAACGACGCGCATTTCGTCCTGAAGGAGGACGGCCCGGCCCACGACCGCCTGATCTGCCTGACGACCAATGCGCTCATCGACGACCCGAACCGCCTGCGTTACACGCAGCAGGAGTATTTGAAGAGCGAGGAGGAGATGGCCGCCCTGTTCCCGGACCATCCCGAAGTGCTGGCGAACACCTTGGAAGTGGCGGACAAGGTCGAGCGTTACAAGATCGACCGCGACCATGTGTTGCCGAAGTTCGAGCTTCCCGCGGAGTTCCTGCAGGAGATCGACGCCTATCTGGAGAAGTACAGGGAAGTCATCGATGAGGGCCGCAACGACAAGAACGGCAATTATCGGGGCGATGAGTTCTGCCAGTCCGTAGCTTACCTCTGTCATCTGACTTATGAGGGCGCACGTCTCCGTTACGGGGATACGCTTACCGACGAGCAGGCGGAGCGCATCGACTTCGAACTCAAGACCATCTGCCGCATGGGCTTCCCGGACTATTTCCTGATTGTGCAGGACTATATCGCGGCATCCCGGGCGATGGGTTCGATGGTAGGGCCCGGACGTGGCTCGGCGGCTGGGTCGGTTGTGGCTTATTGCTTGAAAATCACCAATCTGGACCCGATCCGCTACAATCTCCTGTTCGAGCGTTTCCTCAATCCGGACCGGATCAGTATGCCGGATATCGACGTTGACTTCGAGGACCTGGTCAAGGCCCACAAATATGTCGAGGACCGCTACGGCGCCGACCACGTTTCGCGCGTGATCACCTTCGGCACGATGGCCGCCAAGAGCGCCATCAAGGACGTCGCCCGCATCAGCAACGTCTCCATCGAGGAAAGCAACCGGCTTGCGAAAATGGTCCCGGACCGCCTGAGCGAGCGGGTGGAGAAGGAGTATCCCTTCAACCCCAAACTGGATGAGCTCAAGCCGGGCTTCAAGTCTTTTGAGCGGGATGGCAAGTGGTTCCAGAAGGGTATGGAGGATGTGGATGTCAAGATCACCCTCGAGAACTGCTTCCGCCTGGTCCCGGAATTCAAGAAAGAGCTGGAGAGCGGCCCCGAGATCAACAAGGAGGTGCTTGAATACGCCCGCCAGCTGGAAGGAAGCATCCGACAGGTCGGCCAGCACGCGTGTGCGACCATCATCGGGCGCGGCAACCTGACGGACTATATCCCGATCTGCCTGTCCGTGGACAAGGAAACGGGCGAGAATGTCTGGACCAGCCAGTACGACGGCCATTACATTGAGGACGTCGGCATGCTCAAGATGGATTTCCTGGGGCTCATCACCCTCTCCATCATCCATGAGACGCTCAACTACATCAAGGACCGCACCGGCGAAGATATCGACATCGAAGCGATTCCGATCGACGACAAGCCTACCTATGAGTTATATGGCCGCGGCGACACGACGATCATCTTCCAGTTTGAATCGCCCGGAATGAAACGCTGGCTGATGCGCCTGCATCCGGAGCGCTTTGAAGACCTGATCGCAATGAATGCCCTGTACCGACCGGGCCCGATGGATTATATTCCGGACTTCGTCGACCGCAAGCAGGGGATCAAACCGATCGAGTACGACCTCCCGGAGATGGAGGAGTATCTGGCGGAGACCTATGGCGTGACGGTGTACCAGGAGCAGGTGATGCTGCTGTCCCGTAAGCTGGCGTCCTTCACCAAGGGCGAGGCGGACAAGCTCCGCAAGGCGATGGGCAAGAAGCAGATCGCCGTCATGATGGAGCTGAAGGACAAGTTCATGAAGCAAGGCATGGCGAACGGCCATCCCGAGAAGACGCTGGACAAGATCTGGAAGGACTGGGAGAAGTTTGCTCAATACGCTTTCAACAAGTCCCACGCGACCTGTTATGCCTGGGTGAGTTATCAGACGGCTTGGCTGAAGTGCCATTATCCCAGCGAATTCTTTGCGGCGAACCTGAGCTGCAACCTGGACAAGGCGGACGAGATCAAGAAGATCATGGGCGACTGCATGTCGCACAAGATCAATGTCTTGACGCCGGATGTCAACGAGTCGGTCTCGCATTTTTCGGTCAACCGGAAGGGCGACATCCGTTTCGGGCTGGGCGGCATCAAGGGTTTCGGCTCGAACGTGGTGGATGTCATCCTGGCGGAGCGTGCCGCCCACGGGGAGTACAAGGACGTGTATGATTTCGTGGAGCGGGTGCCGGTTATCAACCGCCGCGCGCTGGAGTGCCTGGTCTATGCCGGAGCTTTGGACTCGTTCGGCTACAAGCGGACGCAGTTCTTCCTGCCCGGCACGAGCGGGGAACTGTTCATCGATGAACTGGCGCGTTACGCCGACCTGTATCGCAGGGATACGGTGGATGCTTCTTGTTCCCTGTTCGGTGACGTGGAGGAGATGAAGCCGGTGCGGCCTCAGATGCCGGCAGCGCCGGATGAAGAGAACGTGCTGACTTTGCTTCAGAAGGAGAAAGAACTGGTGGGGACGTATATCTCGTCCCACCCGCTGGACCGTTACCGTTTCGAAATCAATCAGTTCGCGACCGGAGAACTGCTGGGTCTGGAGACGCTGATCGAGGAATGCGACCGGACAAAGAAGCCGCGGAAGGTGGCGTATGCAGGTATCGTGACGGACGTGAAGGACCTTACGAACCGCAACGGGAAGCCGTACGGGCGGGTCACGATGGAGGATTTCAGCGGTCCGTACGAAATGTCGCTGTTCGGCAAAGATTACGAGAATTTCCGGCCGAAGATCCAGTTGCACACGAGTATCCTGGTGAAGGGTGAGATCCGGGAGCGGTATTCCCTGAAGCCGGAGGAGCGGGCGCAGGGCAAGACTGTGCCGTTTGACTTCAAGGTAAGTGACGTGGCGCTGCTGGGCAACGTGACGGAGTCCGCTTTGTCGGCGATCACGTTGAATGTGATGGCGGGACAGATCGATGCGTCATTCCGCAAGGATCTGGTCCGGTTGCTGAAATCGTATCAGGGACCGACGCCGTTGCTGCTTTTCGTGATGGATCCGCAGACGGGTTATAAGATCGAGTTCAAGTCGAAGAAGTATCAGGTGCGCATCTGCACGGATTTCATCGACGAGCTTGACCGCCTGGGGCTGACGTACAAGATATCCCGGAAATAGTCGCATTGTCAACTGCAGGTGTGGGGAGTTCAGGGAGCCGGAATGAACCCTTCCGGGGAAGGCTCCCTGAACTCCCCACACCCGCAGCCGGAGCGGAAGCTATCTGACTTCCAGGATTTTGCCGTTATCCTTGGCGGCGGCTTCCTTCCACTTTTCGGTGTAGCCGGGCTGCTCGAGCTTATCGGGCGTGCCGGCATTGTACTGGCTGTGCAGGAACTCGCCGTCTTCACCCTGGGCCTTGATGTTGCCGTCGATGAACTTGACGAGCAGGGTTTCTTCCAGTTTCACCCAGTTGCCGAACTGCTTCTGGGCAGTCTCTACGCTGTATTTGGTCAGTTCGCGGCGGATCTTGCGGATGGCGCGCTTGCCGCCGGGATGCCTGGCGTTCTTGTTATAGATGGAAAGCATCTTGGCATCTTGGGCGGCGACGGCTTCCATCTGGGCGTTCTCGAAGTCATCGATGGCCTTACGCACGAAAGGCTCCATCTTGTCATACATCTTGTAGCAGGCGTTCGCGATGCGGTTGTTGACCCAGAAAGAAGCGGTCGGCGAGTAATGAAGCATGTCGCCATTGCCCACGCGGAAGCAGTCAGGTACTTCGAGCGTTGAAGCGTAAATCGGTGTGAGATAAGAGGTTGCTGCATCATCGCAGCCGAACCAGTCGAGACCTCCGATTTCATCGGGCAGCCAGCCGCGGGCTTGGGCGACGAACCAGAAGCCCGTCTGCTGCGTGGCGATGGCCCGTTCGTTGAGGTACTCCTTGCCGTCATATTTGAAATGCATCGGACGCCAGCGGTAGGGGAGGGCGTTGCCGCCGGCTCCCGCATCAATGCGCATGTCCATCGGGGTGCCTTCATAGTGGTCGCGCATCACGTCGGCGACATCCTTGACGCTGATCTTGCGTGCGGGCTTGACGAAAAGCGGCATCTCTCCCTTGAGGTCGTAGCCCATCGCATAGTCGAGCCAGTCCGTGGCAGGGGCGGTGACTTCCTCGCCGGCCTCGTTCAGATAGGTGAACTGCCCGTCGCAGAGGATGTTGAAAGCAGCCCAGGCCCGGGCGTCGCAGGCGCGCGCACCGCCGAAGTCCAGGGGATTGTATGCGTCGCGGAAAGAGAAATCGGCGTCCTCACCTTCGAAGAAACCCATCTTGCGCGCGAAGGAGATCACATCCGGGGCGTAGAGGCAGTTGTCCGGGTCGTTCAGCGGAAAACGCGTGATGCGGGACTGGTTGGCGTGGGCGCAGATAAAGCCATCGGGAACGCGCCGCGCCACCCATACGATGCCTTTCTCGTCCTTGCCCTTGCCGATCAGGTCCATCACCCAAACCTCATTGGGATCCGCGATGGAGAAACTCTCGCCCTCGGACGGATAGCCGAATTCATTCGCCAGGGAAGCGATGGTCTCGATCGCCTCCCGTGCCGTGCGGGCGCGCTGCAGGGTGATATAAATCAATGAACCGTAATCCATGATGCCGTTGGGATCCGCCAGTTCCTCGCGACCGCCGTAGGTCGTTTCGCCGATGATGAGCTGGTGCTCGTTCATGTTTCCAAGGGTCTGGTAGGTCGCGGCGACCTGCGGGATCTCTCCCAAAGGCTTGTAGGTGTCCCATTCCGTGATCTTGAGCATCGAGCCGGGCGCCCATTTCGCAGCCTTGTGGAAATAGAGTTCACCGAAGAGCCAATGCGAGTCGGCGGCATAGGAAACCATGCAGGAACCGTCCTTGCTGGCGCCTTTCGTGACAAGCACGTTGGTGCAGGCATCGGATTTGCTAGAAAAGAACAACGCCGGGACGCAGACCAGCAGGCAGAGGATCAGATTTCTTCTCATAGGTCGATATTGTTGTTTTGGCTTTATTTGTTTAATTTTGCGAGTTATCCGCACGTAGGATACAAAGCTATAAATTTTTTAAGAGTATGAAAAGGTTGTTCGCGTTGATGGCGGCGATTTGTGCGTTTTCCACCCTCACGCTCTTCGCGCAGGGACCCTTGAGCCCGGAGGAGCAGGAGAAGCAACTGTACGAGGCCATCGACAAAGAGATTGAGCGGCAGACCACGGTCCTGGACCTGGCTGACTGGCAGATTTTCATGATCGATTCGACCCTGACCCACGATTATAAGGCGATGACGGCCGAGATCGATGCGCTGCGCCAGTCCAAAGTGTCCAATTCTACGGCCTATACGGTGGTGCAGGACAAATGGCTGGAAGCCATCTATCAGTCTTACTGCAGGATCCTGAATGACGAACAGCGGGCCAGGTACCTGAAGAATGGAGCCGCCAAGGCTAAAAAGATGCGTGAAAAACGGGCCGAGAAGGCACTGGCCGCCGAGCAGAAGAAAAAATAATCCACCTATGAAAAGAGAGGATATCGAGCGCATTGTCGCCGAGTTGAATGAGCTGAAGTGCAAGACCCAGAAAGAGGTCGAAGAGGCCAGGATCCGTTTCCTGGGCAAGAAAGGCGAAGTGACGCGCCTGTTTGACGAATTCCGCGAGTTGGACAAGGAGTTCAAGAAGGAATTCGGTAAGGCGCTGAATGAGCTGAAACAGAGTGCGACAGCCAAGATCGAGCAGTTGAAGGATTCGGTCGTCGGAGAAGCCTCCGAGGAGGGTCCGAAGCAGGACCTTTCGATGCCGGGCGATCCCTATGAGCTGGGTTCCCGGCATCCGGTGTCGATCGTGCGTCAGCAGATCGTGGACATCTTCCGGAAATTCGGTTACGACGTAGCCGAGGGTCCCGAGATCGAGGATGACTACCACGTGTTCGAGGCGCTCAATTTCCCTCCGAACCACCCGGCGCGCGATATGCAGGATACGTTCTTCGTGTCGGCCGGTCATCTCAATCCGCTCCTGCTCCGGACGCATACGTCCAGCGTACAGGTGCGTACGATGGAGAAGATGCCGCTTCCGATCCGTGTCGTCTGTCCGGGCCGCGTGTTCCGCAACGAGGCGATCAGCGCCCGTGCGCACTGCATCTTCCACCAGATCGAAGGTTTGTACATCGATGAGAACGTGACTTTCGCGGACTTGAAACAGGCGCTGCTCTTGTTTGCGCGTGAGATGTTCGGTCCCGAGACGCAGATCCGGATGCGGCCGTCGTATTTCCCCTTCACCGAGCCGTCCACGGAGGTGGATGTGAGTTGCAACATCTGCCATGGCAAGGGTTGCAACGTGTGTAAGGGCACGGGTTGGCTGGAGATCCTGGGCGCAGGCATGGTGGATCCGAACGTGCTGGAGGCGTCGGGAATTGATTCGAAGAAGTACAGCGGTTTCGCGTTCGGCATGGGACTGGAACGGATCGCGATGCTGAAGTGGCAGGTGAATGACCTGCGTCATTATTTCGAGAATGACATGCGCTTCTTGAGCGAGTTCAGGACGGCGCCGGAGGTTTAGCTTATGCGTAAGGCTCTGAATAGCAGGATGGCAGGCAGCTTGATCGGCTGCCTGTTGTCGTTTGTCGCCGTGCCGGTTTGGGCCGGGGCCGGGCATCCCGGGGCATTTTCGGATGCGGGAATGAACCCTGGCGGGGAAAGCATCCAAAAATGCCCTGGCACGCCCGGCTTCAGCATCGTCAATACCGACTTTGCGGACCGGTATTTCGGCGTGCCGGTGGCGAACGGGTGCCTGGGGATGATGCCCACGAAGGCGCCGATGGGCGTGAAGGATGTGATGCTGTCGAATGTCTATGACGGGCATCGCAGGCATGGGGTGAGCCGTATCGCACAAGGTCCCAACCCCTTTGTTCTGAAGATGTCGGTCGACGGGGTGCCGGTGTCGGATTCGACCGTGACGCAGCGGTCCCAGACGTTGGACATGCGCCGGGCTTGGTTCGGCGACCGTTTTGTCGTCGGGGATAAGGCTGTGGTAGATTGGAAGTTGCGTGCTTTGCGCGAACTTCCTTACGCCGGCCTGGTCAGCGTCGAGGTCCGGGCCTTGCAGGATATACGCCTGGGCGTGGCGGGCGAGATCACGGCACCGAAGAACTTCGTCCAGTTAGACTCCAGCGTCATCACGCAACCGATAGAAGAGTCGCGTTTCCAGATCCGCCGCTTGCGGGGTGAGACACCGCAGCGGGGAGTACTTCTCTGCGCGGCAGCCGCGACTTTTACCGAGGCGGGCACGATGCCTGCGGACACGCTGTTGCGGGCGGGGGAGACCTTGCGTTTCCACATCCTGGGCAGCGTGGTGCCTGAGACCGATTTCGCCGACCCTTGGAATGAGGCGGAGCGTTTCGTCATCTATGGCTTGGGAGAAGGACCGGAGCGTCTGGTTTCGCGCCATGAGGCGCTTTGGGAGGATCTATGGCAGGGAGATATCATCATAGACGGCGACCCGGAGGCGCAGGTTTTTGCACGTGCGGCGCTGTTCCAATTGTATTCCAACGCCCGGGAGGGGCGGGCTGCGAGCATTCCGCCCTTCGGGCTTTCGGACCGCGAGTATTGCGGGCATATTTTCTGGGATTCAGAGCTTTGGATGTATCCTCCGATGCTTTTCCTGAACCAGGATATCGCACGCTCGATGGTGGATTATCGCACCCGTTTGCTTCCCGGCGCGCTGCGCAAGGCGGCGTGCTATGGGTATCGGGGGGCGATGTTCCCTTGGGAGAGCGATGATACGGGTGATGAGTCATGCCCGACGAATGCGCTGACGGGGACTTTCGAGCACCATATCTCGTCGGATGTGGCGATCGGGATCTGGAATTATTTCCGGATGACGGGGGACCGCGAGTGGCTGCGCTCCGAGGGTTGGCCCGTGCTGCGGGAGGTGGCTGAGTTCTGGATGAGCCGGGTGGAGTGGAATCCGGACGGATCTTGTTCGATCCGGGGTGTCGTGGGGGCCGATGAGTTCGCCCATCATGTGACGGATAATGCGTTCACGAATGCTTCGGCGATCGTGGCGTTGCGTGCGGCGGTATCTGCCGCGAGGTTACTGGCTACTGATGCTTCGGCCGACCGCCGCGCTACTCGGAGAGCCGGGAAGAACCCTGGCGGGGAAGGCTCTCTTCGCGCCATCAACGGATCGGCCGGGACGAGGGCAGCCGGGGAAGGCTCTCCTCGCAGCATCGGCGGCACGGCCGGGACGAAGGCAGCCGGACAGGCAGCCGAATGGGGGCGGGTGGCAGATGCGCTGCGGATTTTGCGGCGCCCTGACGGCGTGACGGATGAGTTCGAGGGGTATGCGGGGCAGACCGTCAAGCAGGCGGATGTCAACCTGCTGGCTTATCCGCTGCAGGTTGTGACCGACCCGAAGGCGATCCGCCGGGATCTTGAGTTTTATGAGCCCCGCATCCATCCGCATGGACCGGCGATGTCGCAGGCGATCCTGGCCCTGCAATGGGCCCGACTGGGGGAAGGATCCAAGGCTTATGAACTATATCAGAAAGGCCTGGAGGGCCACCTGCATGGTCCTTTCCTGGCGTTCAGTGAGACGGCCGGCCATGGAGACACTTGTTTCATGACGGGCCTGGGTGGCTTCCTGCAGCTGTTTATCAATGGTTTCTGCGGTCTGGAACTGACGGATGGCGGCGTTGTCCAGTTGCCCGCCGCCCTTCCTCCGCAATGGAAAAGCATCACTGTCACGGGTGTCGGTCCGGAACGCCGGACTTATACGAATAGAAGGAAATGAAACAGAAGTCTTTCCAGTATTGGCAATGGCGGACGCTGATCGTTTTGATGATCGGTTATGCCTGCTATTATTTCCTGCGGAAGAATTTCAGCACGGCCATTCCGGCCATGGAGGCGACCCTGGGCTTGAGTAAGGCGCAGTTGGGTGCCTTCCTGACGGCCAACGGCATCGTGTACGGAATCAGCCGTTTCGTCAACGGGATCATCGCCGACCGGGCCAATAAGCGCAGGATGATGACCCTTGGGCTGCTTCTATCCTGCGTCATCAACCTGCTGATCAGTTTTTCTCCTAAGTTCAACGGTTTCATGCACCTGTTGGACTCCGAGGGGAAGGCGACGGTCGGGCTGGTCTATCTGATCGGTTCCCTGTGGGTCCTCAACGGCTACGTCCACGGGATGGGCTATCCGCCCGTGTCCAGCCTGATGGCGCATTGGTTCCGTCCGAAGGAACTGGCGACCAAGCAGAGCCTTTGGAATGCTTCCCATTCCCTGGGTGCCGGAGCCGTCGTGGCCCTGTGCGGCTGGCTGCTGTCACGCTTCGGATACATTGCCTGGAACCTTTGTTTCGTCATTCCGGCGGCAATCGCATTTGTCGGCGCCATCATCACTTATTTTGGCTTGCGAGAGACACCTTCCGAACTGGGATTCCCTGAGGTTGAGGCGATGGAGCGGATCGAGAAAGGCGAGATCAGTAAGGCGGAGGCGAAGAAAGAGGCAGAGATGTCCGGCCTGGAATTCCGCCGTTTCGCCATGCACATGGTTTACCGCAATCCGTATGTGTGGGTGTCCGGGCTGACCAATTTCAACGTATATGTCATCCGGCTTGCGATCCTGGACTGGGGAACATCGATCCTGACACAGTACCGTGGGCTGGAAATCGGATTGGCGGCCAGCATCGTGGCGGCTTCCGAACTGGTCGGCGGCGTGCTGGGTTCCGCCCTGGCGGGTTGGGTGACCGACCGGGTCTTCCATCACCGGGTGTTCCGCTGCGGGGCGATCTGCACGATCCTGTCCACACTCTGCCTGTTCCTGTTCTGGAAGCTTCCTGCGGGCGCTTCCTGGGTGTGGAATGCCGTTCTGATTGTCTTGAGCGCCTTTTTCGTGTATGGGGTCTCCGGCCTCTGCGGGATCGGCGCCTCCAAATATGCGACCAAGAAAGCGGCCGCATCTTCCAATGGTTTCGTCGGCATCATCGCTTACGTGGCGACCATCCTTTCCGGTTTCGGCTTCGGTGTGCTGGCTGATAATCCCAAGCTCGGCTGGGACGCCGTCTTCGTGGTTACGCTGTCCATCGGCGTACTGGGAACGATTATCCAAGCCCTCTTCTGGAACGCCCCGGAAGACGGCTATCCAAGAAAACATGCATATGAACAAAAGATTACTGACCATTCTGGCCATCCTGGCCACGGCCCTGGTATGGGGATGTAACCGCCCGTCCGGCAAAACGGATTCTTCCGAAGAAGAGGAATTGGCTTTCTACCGCAATCTGAGCATGGTTGAGGAGCAATGGAGGGATTCCGTGCGGACGGCTCTCGCGGCGGCATACAGGGACCATCAACTGGTCATAGGATCCAATACGATGCCCATCTGGTGGACAATCTATGGTGAACAGCCTGCGGATGGCCGTTCGTTGTATATCTCCCTCCACGGCGGCGGTGGTGCTCCGAAAGAAACGAATGACCAGCAATGGGACAACCAGAAGAGACTCTATCAGCCGGCCGAAGGCGTCTACCTCTGCCCCCGGGCCATCACCAATACCTGGGACCTTCACTTCCGTCCGGAGTCGGATGCCTTCTATGAGGCGATCATCCAGATGGCGGTCGCATACCTGAATGTCAATCCCGACAAGGTGTACCTGATGGGTTACTCCGCCGGCGGAGACGGCGTGTGGCGTGAAGCTCCCCGCATGGCGGACCACTGGGCCGCGGCTTCGATGATGGCCGGCCATCCGGGCGACGTCTCCCTGCTGAGCCTGCGCAACCTGCCGTTCATGATCTGGTGCGGCGGCGATGACAGCGCCTATGACCGCAACAAGGTCTGTGCGGAGCGTATCGCGGAGATGGATGCCCTGCAGGCCGCCGATCCGGAAGGTTACATCCACGAAGGCCATATCGTAGCCGGGAAACCCCATTGGATGGATGGTGTCGATGCGGCGGCTGTCCCGTGGATGGCGAAGTATGTGCGCAATCCTTATCCCAGGCGGGTGGTCTGGTGCCAGGGTGATGAGATGAAGGAGTATTTCTACTGGCTGGGCATTCCGCTCTCCGAGGCAAAGAAGGGGAGCGTCCTGCGTGCGGATGTCGCAGGCAATACCGTGACGATCGGGGAATGCGACTATAGCAAAGTCCGTATCTATCTGAACGACAACCTGGTAGACCTGTCGAAACCGGTTGTCGTCCTGCACGGTGGCAAGACTTTGTTCGAAGGGAAACCGGCTGTGTCAGAGGCCCTGCGCCGCACGACGCTCTTTACCCGCAACGACCTTTCCTATTCCTTCCCTTGCTGCATCGAGGTGGAGTTGAAATAGGTTTCTAGTCAATGATTTCCAGCGTGCCGTGGATCTCCAGCCTGGGGATTTCCACGGAGGCTGCGCCGTCCTTCCATCGGAAGCGCAAGCGCCGTCCTTCCGGCTGCAGCCGTATGGCCCTGGGCCTCCGGTCGGAGCGGATTTCAAGGACGATGTCGGTCAGCGGCGGGATGCGGTCTTCAGTCAGGACCTTGACGTTATGATGCTGGCCTCCGGCATTGATCAGCTGGATAAGGCGCCGCCCGTCCTTGACCATATCTACGATTTCCAAAGGTCCGTTCGTTTGGGAGACCTTGACATCAGCGTCATATAGTCCGTCCAGGATCCCGGTCAGCCGCATGCGGTGTTCATAGCGGGCACCGGATACATACTGACTTCCCAGATCTTCACGGATCCGGGCGAGTTTGCCCTTGCCGCAAGGTTTGATGCACGGGTCCTGAGCGGATTCCGCTTCCAATCCGAAGACTTCTGCGGTCTTTTCTCCGACCAGGACCAGCGAACCGCCCTCTTTCGCATAGTCCGTCAGGGCGCTCACCGTCGCGGGGGCCAGCCCGACACGCAAGTTGGGGACGATGATGACCGGGTAATCCGCCGCCTCAGCCAGATCGTGCTCGGAAAGGAGGGTGACCGACCGGCCGGCGTCGCACAGGATGTTGACCAGGCCCATGACCGCTTCGCTGCCTGAGCGGGAAAACAGTCCTGGAATGCTTTCATACCGGTCGAAGGTGGAAAGGAATACGGCGGCCTGTTTCCTGGGTTCGCCGCCAAAGGTCCATTTTTCTCTGGCGTGCACGAAGTCGGCGAGGGGGACCAGTTCCATCAGGCGCTCCGTACGGGGTGAACCGTCCGGCTTCTGTGTTATATACACTTGGAAACCTCCGCCCAGGGAAAGGACGGTGGCGGCTTCCTGCATCAGCTGGACGGGATGTTTGGGGACATGACCCTCGGCTGAGCGCCGGAACCCCCAGGCCATCAGGTCCCAGGGCCTGTGATGCTTGCTGATGGCGCGCGCCGAATACCGGGCCCAGAACATCGAGTCTTCGTCCCGGAAATCACCGGACAGGAAGTCGACATCGGCGCAGACCTCCTCCGGCATCTCGTCCGAAAAGGCCCAGTTCGAGCAAAGCCTGAAATCGGGGCAGCGGCTATGGACGCTGTCCACATAGTGCCGGAGGTAGTCACGGAACAGGCCGCGGCAGTAATCCTTGAATTCGGACGGGTTTGCGTATGCGTCCAGCCCCGTTTCTTCCCGGAATGCCGTGACGGTGCGCGGGTCATAGTCGGGGACGGCCGCCCAGCATTCCCCGTCCACCCAGGCTCCGTCCAGGCCGTAGTCAAGGGCCAATTCACACAGTTGGGGAATCAAGAGGGAATCGGCGTACGGACCGTTGGTGCGGACGGCCCATCTGTCCGCTTTCCCCATAGGGGTCTTGGCGGTATGGTCGGGATGCAATTTTGTGTATCGCATGTCGGCCACGCCTGAATAGTGGGCGTACAGGGCCACGCCCTCTTCGCGGGTGACCTGTCTCCAGACTTGGAGCGGATTGCCGGTGAAACGCGGCATGGAATTGCCCATCTTGCTCGGGAAAGATGCCCAGCCGGGATGTCCCTTGCTGTCCACCTGGATGAAATCAGGGCGGAGTTCCCGGCAGATCTGCCGTATCTCTTCTTCCTTCAGGGTTTCGCCGATGCTGCGATCCCCGAATTTTTCCGGAGAGGCATGGAAGTCGAAGTGCAGGCCGAAATACCTTCGGGCCGGATCGCTGGCGGCGTTGTTACGGGTGCCGGATTCACTGGCCAGACCATCCTGGGACGGATGACCACAGGCGGCGAGCAATAGGAGGGGAATGAGGAGGCGGATCGCTTTCATAGATACAAATATAGCATATTTTGTCTGCGGTAGGAATCCTGTCTCTCTTTTGCTACATTTGCATTATGAGGAAGGTCGTCTTACTGTTCTGGGTTGTCCTGCAATGTTTTGCATCTTATGCCGGAGAGAAGGAAACCCGCGAATTTATCCGCGCGTCTTGGGAAAAAAGCATCCGTTTCCTGCCGGAGGACGCCGGAAGCCATATCGGAATGCCGCTGCCTTATACGGTGCCGAGTGTGAGCGGCGGCTTCCAAGAGTTGTATTATTGGGACCTGTTCTTTACCAACGAGGGCCTGATCATCGACGGGATGCTGGACCAGGCGCGGAATAATACCGAGAATCTGGCGTGGATGGTGGAGAAGTTCGGGAAGATCCTCAACGGCAGCAACACCTTCTACCTCAACCGTTCACAGCCGCCGGTCTTCTCCCTGATGGTGCGGCAGGTCTATGAGGCCGGCGGGGACCTGGACTGGCTGAGGGGGATCCTCCCTTCCCTGGAGAAGGAATACGGTTTCTGGATGAAGGAACGGATGACGCCCTGCGGCCTCAACCACGACAGCAATAATGCTACAGAGGTAGAAAAATGGGACTTCCTGCGCCTGGTAAAGAAGCGTTTCGGGGAAGGATTCACGCTGGAGGGTTTAACCCGTGAGGATTCCCTGCGGGTCGCCTCGCATTACATTTCCGAGGCGGAGTGCTGGGACTTCACACCCCGTTTCAAGGGAGAATGCGAAAACTACTGTCCGGTGGATCTGAACGCCCTGCTTTACATCTACGAGAAGAACTTTTCCCACTTCGCCAGGCTCCTGGGCGACTGGAAGGGCGTGCGCCGGTGGAACCGGGCGGCCCGACAGCGGAAAGCCTTGATGCGCAAGTATTTCCGCAACCCTGAGGATGGGATCTGGTATGACTATGATTTTGTGAAAGGGGAGCGCTCGGACGTCGTATCCGCCGCGCAATTCTTCCTGCTCTTGGGCAAGGCCGTTTCCCGCCGGCAAGCGTGCGGCATTGTAAAATCCCTCGAAATGCTGGAGTTTCCTCATGGGATCTCCGCATGCGAGAAAGGGGACTATCCCTTCGTGTACCAATGGTCTTATCCCAACGGATGGGCGCCTTTGCAATACGTGACCGTGCGGGGACTGGACAACTATGGATATAAGGAAGATGCCCGCCGCATCGCACGGCACTACGTGGATTTGCTCACGGAGAGTTTCGACAAGACCGGTACCCTTTGGGAGAAATACAACGTAGACGAGGGCAACCTCAATGTCGGTGATGAGTACAAGATGCCCACGATGCTGGGCTGGACCGCCGGCAGCTATGTCTGGCTGACGGAGTACTTGCGATAAGGCGGGATTTGCCCTCGCTGCGCCGTATACTGAAACAGCCCGACACTGACGTGCCGAGCTGCTTGTTTTGGAGCGGAAAACGGGATTCGGACCCGCGACCTCAACCTTGGCAAGGTTGCGCTCTACCAACTGAGCTATTTCCGCATTGGGACTACAAAGGTAGAGACTTTTTCGGTCTTTCCAAATTTTTTCTCGATTTTTTGTATCTTCGCTTTTGGAGAACAGAGACAAACCCTTATGAAAAGAATCGTATTTCCCCTTCTTGCACTCTTGTCAGCCGCCCTGCTGTCAACGGCCCGGACCGGCGACATCCCGGCGCAGCCGGAACCCCAGGATGATCGTGCGAATCCTGTATGGACCGCGGCACAGCAGAAAGCTGCGCAGTCGGCAGCCCGGAGCACCGTCAATTATGACCAGGATGCCGTCCTGCCTTATACGCTGGAAGACCCGTTGCGTTTCGCCGACGGGCGTAAGGTGCGTGGCAGGAGACAGTGGCCGGAGCGCCGGCAGGAGATCCTGGATATCTTCCAAAAGGAGATGTACGGCCAGATGCCGCCCGCATCGGAGATCTACACCGAAGTAGTGGAAGACGGCCCGACGCTCGCCGGATTCGGCACGCGCCGGCAGGTACGGATGTGGTTCCGTCCGGACAAGTCCGGTCCTAAGATCGACTGGCTGATCATCACGCCCAACCATGTGAAGGGTCCCGTACCCACCATCCTGCTGCTCAATTACGGCGGCAACCATGAATTCCTCTATGATGAGGAAATCTTGGTTACGGATGCCTGGATGCGCGAAAAGCACGGGCACGACGGCAACCGGGCTTCCGCCGAGACCCGGGGGCGTTACAATAAGGACGGGGACCGCTATGTGTATCCCGTGGGCATGCTGGTCTCGCGGGGCTATGCCGTAATGACCGCCTGCTACTGTGAGATTTCCCCGGATCCGGATCCGCAGGAAGTGGATGAGGACGGCGTGATCTTGCAAGACAGGTTCGCCTACACGGGCGTCTTCGATCTTTGGGGGCCTCGGGACCCGTCCCGTGACGACAACATCACTGCCCTCGGTGCCTGGGCCTGGGGGCTGATGCGGGGCATGGACTGGATCGAACGCGACCCGGCGCTGGATGCTTCCCGCGTAGTGCTTACGGGTTGCTCCCGCCTGGCGAAGGCGGCCCTGATCGCCGGCGCCTACGATGAGCGTTTCCCGCTGACCGTGCCGGTGCAGACGGGCGGAGGCGGCGTGCCGCTGGCCAAGCGCAATTTCGGTGAAACGGTATCGACCGAAGTGGCGGCATTCCGGCACTGGTACTGCCGTGCTTATGACAAATATGCCGGCCACACCGATGAGATGCCCTTCGACCAGCACCTGCTGCTGAGCTGCATTGCGCCGCGGGCACTGCTCGTAGAGGGCTTCGACGGCGACTGGTTCGACACGAAGGGCGAATTCCTCTCTTTGCAGGCTGCGGCTCCGGTATGGAAGTTCCTGAGGAAACCTGCCCTGCCCAAGGTGGCCTGGCCGGACGATTATGACCTGTCGGCGGTGGGTCCGGTCATCGGTTATGTCCGCCGGGACCAGCAGCATGGCATCTCCGCCATCGACTGGACCTGGATGCTGGACTTCGCCGACCGTCTCTGGGCGAAGTAAGCCCTTGTCTTATTGGATCGCCACCGTGGCGATGGAGTGCGCGGGCAAGGTGAATTCGACGCCGGCGGCCGTGATTTTCAGGTCTTTCATCGGCGCAGGGGCGACCTTTGGCGCGACACCGAAATCATTGTAATCCCCTGCGGATGCTGAAGTCAGGATCTCTCCGGAAACGGAGAGCGCTTTCTGCCTGGCTCGGGTCAGGCCTTCTGCGCCGATCTCGTCCCAGGTCAGCAGGATGCGGTTGTCCACCGTCAGGTCGGCATTGGCCAGGGAAACATGCAGGACGCCGTCTTTACGGGAAGCGGTCACGCTCAGCGTGGGGACCGATGCACGCCCGTCCACGGCCATCCGGTCCGTGGTGTAGCTGACCGGCACGAACTGCGCGTCCTGGTGGACTTTGTACAGACGGAATACGTGATAGGTCGGTGTCAGGACCATCTGGTCGCCGCGGGTAAGGATCATGGACTGCAGGACGTTGACGACCTGGGCGATGTTGGCCATCTTGACCCGGCGGGTGTATTGATGGAAGATGTTGAGGGTGTAGGCGGCGACCATCGCGTCACGCATCGTGTTCTGCTGGAAGAGATGCCCCGGATTGGTCCCGGGCTCCACATCCCACCAGGTTCCCCATTCGTCCACCAGCAGGTCCACGCGACCGGCGGGATCGTAACGGTCCATGATGGCGATGTGCTTTTTCAGTACCGGCTCGATATCGATGGCCTTTGCCAGGGTCTGGTAATAGCACTCGTCGCTGAATCCCGTCGCGGAGCCCTTGTCGGACCAGGGACCTACGACGGTGTAGTAATGCAGGGAGATGCCGTCCATCCGGTTGCCTATGCCCTTCATCAGCACTTCAGTCCAGTTATAATCATAGTCTGAGGCACCGCTGGCGACCCTGTACAAGCGGTTGCCGGTGTAGTCGCGGCAGTAGGAGGCGAAGCGGCGGAACTCGTCCACATAGTATTCCGGCCGCATCTGGCCGCCACAGCCCCAGCATTCGTTACCCACGCCGAAGTATTTGACTTTCCAGGGCTTGTCCCGTCCGTTGGCCTTGCGCTCCATGGCGACGGAACTGCCGCTGTCGGAAGTCATGTATTCAACCCATTGGGACATTTCCGCGACAGTTCCGCTGCCAACGTTGCCGCTGATATAGGGTTCGCAGCCCAGCAGTTCGCAGAGGTTGAGGAATTCATGCGTGCCGAAACTGTTGTCCTCCAGTGTGCCGCCCCAGTGGTTGTTGCTGATCTTGGTGCGTTCCGCGACCGGTCCGATGCCGTCCCGCCAGTGATAATCGTCGGCGAAGCAGCCTCCTGGCCAGCGCATGACCGGCACCTGGAGGTCCTTGAGGGCGTTGAAAACGTCCAGCCGGTAGCCGTCCCGGTTGGGAATGGGGGAATCGGGACCGACCCACAGGCCGCCGTAAATGCAGTTGCCAAGGTGCTCGGAGAACTGTCCGTAGATTTCTTTCGGGATCAAAGCGCCGTCGCGGTCGGAAGTCTGCACGCGGACCGTCGTGCGCTGCTGCGCAAACACTCCGGCCGGCAGGGCAAGACTGAATACAAATAGTGCGGTGAGGGTCAGTTTTTTCATCTCGTCAAGTTGATTATCATTCTTTTTATAACAATTCCTAAGATACGCATAATTGCAATTATTTCCGTAGTTTTGCGGAAAAAGGATGACGGGATGATAGTCAATACGGAAAAACCCTCTTCTTACGACCATCTGGAAACGATGTCGACCAACGATATCCTTCTGGCTATCAATGCGGAGGATGTCACGGTGCCCGTGGCTGTGGGGAAGTGCATACCCCGGATAGAAGCATTGGTGGACGGCATCGTGGAGAGGATGAAACGGGGCGGACGGGTGTTCTACCTGGGCGCCGGGACTAGCGGGAGGCTGGGAGTCACGGACGCCTCGGAAATTCCGCCGACCTATGGGGTCCACGACAAGTTCATCGGCATCATCGCCGGGGGTGACGGCGCGCTCCGGGAGGCCGTGGAAGGCGCCGAGGATGATCCGGAGCAAGGGTGGAAGGATATCCTTCCTTTCCATCCCGTTCCGGATGACACTGTGGTGGGGATTTCTGCGTCAGGCGGCGCTCCCTATGTGGTCGGTGCCTTGAAGAGGGCGCGCGAAGCGGGTTTGCTCACTGCCTGTGTCTCTTGCAATGAGGGCTCCCTTGCCGGTCAGGCGGCGGAGATTCCGATCGAGGCGGTCGTCGGTCCGGAATTCGTCACCGGAAGCACCCGGATGAAGTCCGGTACTGCCGCCAAGTTGATCCTGAACATGATTTCCACGGCCGTGATGATCCATCTCGGACATGTCAAGGGCAATCACATGGTGGATATGCAGCTCACCAATGCCAAACTCGTGGACCGCGGTACGCGGATGATTCTCAACGAAACGGGGATGGACGACTACGAAGCGGCCCGGGAACTGCTCCTCCGCTATGGTTCAGTCCGGGCCGCCGTAGATAGTCTTAAAATTTAGTTCCGTAGCAAGACCTTGCCGTCGGCGGCGTCGGCCGTGATAGCGGAGTCTTTGCGGACGGATCCGTCGAGGATGGCAGTGGCCAGCTGGTTGACCAGTTCACGCTGGATCAGCCGCTTGACCGGACGGGCGCCATAATCGGGGTCATAGCCGTGCTCGGTCATGTAGTCCTCGAAGGCGGGAGTCCAGGTAAGGGTTACGCCTTCTTTCTCCAACATTCCCTGCAAGATGCCCATCTGGATCCGGACGATCTCGCGGATGTCATCGCGGGACAACTGGTCGAAGGTGATGATCTCGTCGATACGGTTCAGGAACTCCGGACGCATCGTCAGTTTCAGATCCTCCTCTTTGGCGTTGGACGTCATGATCAGGATGGTATTCTTAAAGTCCACGGTACGGCCCTTGTTGTCGGTCAGACGGCCGTCGTCCAGGACCTGCAGCAGGACGTTGAACACATCCGGATGAGCCTTCTCTATCTCATCCAGCAGGATGACGGAATAGGGTTTGCGCCGCACCGCCTCGGTCAGCTGGCCGCCTTCGTCATAGCCCACATAGCCCGGAGGCGCACCCACCAGCCGGCTGACGGTGTGCCGCTCCTGGTATTCGCTCATGTCGATACGCGTGATCAGGTTCTCATCGTTGAACAGGAATTCGGCGAGCGCCTTCGCGAGCTCGGTCTTGCCCACGCCGGTCGTGCCGAGGAAGAGGAACGAACCGATCGGCCGCTTCTCGTTGCTCAGGCCCGCACGGCTGCGCCGGACGGCGTCGGACACGGCGCTGATGGCCTTGTCCTGGCCCACGACCCGCTTGTGCAAGGCCGCTTCCATGCGCAGGAGTTTGTCCTTTTCGCTTTCCAGCATCCGGCTCACGGGAATGCCCGTCCAGCGGGCAACCACTTCCGCGATATCTTCGGGGGACACGGATTCGTTGATGATCGGATCCTTGATCTGCGCCTGTCGCGCGGTCAGTTCGTCGATGCGCTTCTGCGCCTCCGCGACACGGCCGTAGCGCAGTTCCGCCACGCGTCCGTAGTCGCCGGAGCGCTCCGCGATCGCCGCCTGGTTCTTGTATTCCTCGATGTCCTGGCGGGCCTTCTGCAACTCGCGCAGGATGTCCTTTTCCTCATCCCAACGCTTCATCAGGCCGGCGCGCTGCTCTTCAAGTTCCTTCAGTTCGGCGTCGATCTTCTCCATCTTGAGGGACACGCCCTCGCGTTTGATGGCCTCTTTCTCGATCTCCAGCTGCCGGATCTTGCAGTTGAGGTCGTCGATGGGCTCCGGGACCGAATTCATCTCCAGACGCAGCTTGGAAGCCGCCTCGTCCACGAGGTCGATGGCCTTGTCCGGCAGGAAACGGCTCGTGATGTAACGGTGCGAGAGGTTGACGGCCGCGATCAAAGCATCGTCCTCGATACGCACGCGGTGGTGATTCTCATATTTCTCCTTCAGGCCACGGAGGATGGCGATGCTTTCGGCGGGCGTCGGCTCGTCGATCATGACTTTCTGGAACCGGCGCTCCAGGGCCTTGTCGGTCTCGAAGTACTTCTGGTACTCGTCCAGCGTGGTCGAGCCGATGGTGCGCAGTTCACCGCGCGCGAGCGCGGGTTTCAGGATATTGGACGCGTCCATTGCGCCGCTCGAGCGGCCCGCGCCGACCAGGGTATGGATCTCATCGATGAACAGGATGATCCGTCCGTCAGATGTGATCTCATCGGTGACGGCGCGGATACGCTCCTCGAAATCTCCCCGGTATTTCGCGCCGGCAAGCATGGCTGCCAGATCAAGCGAGAAGATGAACTTGCCCGAAAGCTGATGCGGTACCTCCCCGCGTGCAAAACGCTCCGCGACGCCCTGTACGATGGCAGTTTTTCCCACACCGGGCTCCCCGACGAGACACGGGTTATTCTTACTCCGCCGTGCCAGAATGCGCAGGACATGCCCGATCTCCTCCTCGCGCCCGATCAGCGGATCGGAATCCTCCGCAGGCAGCAGGAGCTTTCCGTAGCGGAACAGATGGGGATAATCGCGCTCGGACGGGACTTTTGCCGGTGTTACCGCACTGCCCGCACCAAGGCACCCCCGCTCGACGGCAAACAGATCGGCGCGGACACTGTCAAGGAGCTCCGCGGCGGCACAATTCTCATCGCGCAGCATCGCCAATAAGATCCAGCGCGTCCCGACCCTGCGCTCCCCGTCGCGGTCTGCATAGTCCTGCGCCTCGTGCAGGATCCGGTGCAGTGCCGGGGTCATATTGCAGTAGCCGGGCGCCGTCGGGCTCCCCTGCCCCACCGTTTGCAGCAAGCGGTCGGTGAGCATTTCCTCCGTCACACCGCATTGCAGCAGCAGCTCGCCCGCCGCGGAATCCTGCTCCCGCAGCATCCCGATCAGGTAGTGCTCGGTGCCGATGTAGGTCTGTCCCAGCTCCCCCGCGAGATACCGGGCGCGTTCTAGTGAGAGCATCACATGCTCCGTGAAACGGTCAATGTCATAGGTGCTTTTTTGCATAGGCTGTGCCTCCAGATCACAATTCATGTTTTGGGGCTGATGCCCTTCTGCAATTATTCTACCACTTTTTCCATGCGTTATTTGTCACTCCGTGTCGAATCCTCAAACTTTTTCCTGTGTTCTGCCAGCAGCGCGTATTTCCGCTTGGTTGCAAGCCCGCCTCGGATGTGGCGTTCGCGCTTATTTTGCAGCAAAACCGCATGAACCGCCTCTGCCAGCTCCGGACGCAGTGCCGGAAGATGCTGGCTGACCTCCTTGTGTACCGTGCTTTTGGAGATGCCGAAATGGCCCGCCGCCGCACGGACAGTAGAGCGATGCTCCAGAATATAATTCCCGAGCTCAATCGCCCGGTCATCGGATGTACCTCGCATAGTCCTCAACTCCGTTCTCATGTTGGCACCGCAGTATATTCCGGCGGCGCCTTGGTGAGACTATATGCAGGACGCTCCGGAAATAGACATTTTCCTCGTAGGTCAACCAGTCAGGAATTGCTTTTAGTCCGGAAACTAGAGCTTGTTAGCTCATGAAACAGCGTTTTTTTCATTTATGCCGATCAAATCCGCCAAATTCCTGCACCGACAGACAAGAAATCTATAAAAAAAGAACGATTTAAATGTCGATATAGATTTACGGATTGACAACTTCTTGACAAACTCACGAAAAAGGTGTATGATATATAAGTAAGGAAAGACAACCATTAGCGAGTACAGTGCTGCGGTGCTGTGATCTACGGAAAGGATGATGCAGATATGTTTACAGCTTTTGCGCCGGAATGGGAGGGGTTCACACCGGGCAGATGGAGTACCGCCTCCGTCAATGTCCGCGACTTCATTCAGCTCAACTATACCCCCTACGACGGAGATGAAAGCTTTCTGGAGGGACCCACTGAGGCGACCACGAAGCTCTGGGATCAGGTGATGGATCTGTCCCGGCAGGAGCGTGAGGCAGGCGGTGTCCTCGATATGGATACCAAGATCATTTCGACCATCACTTCCCACGGCCCCGGCTATTTAAATAAGGATCTTGAAAAGATCGTCGGCTTCCAGACGGATAAGCCCTTTAAGCGCAGTCTCCAGCCGTTCGGCGGTATCCGCATGGCTCAGCAGGCTTGCAAGGAGTACGGCTACGAGGTAGACCCCGAGGTCGTAGAGATCTTCACCAAGTACCGCAAGACCCACAATCAGGGCGTATTCGATGCGTACACCCCTGAGATGAAGCTCGCCCGCCACGCTGCCATTCTCACCGGTCTGCCGGATGCTTACGGACGCGGCAGAATC
>JAEEGH010008662.1_pt1 | contig 23950 bp, 18 predicted proteins | sample 9134181 | NCBI WGS metagenome assembly JAEEGH01 (sample SAMN16246544, study PRJNA631951) | gut metagenome | biome: gut microbiome; feature: rumen; material: DP-attached | host: Bos | place: Iran: Karaj | collected 2018-10
TTGCCATACTGGCACTGACAGCATCGGCTCAAACGGCTCAGATTCCCGCCTTCCCCGGAGCCGAGGGACACGGACGCTACACCGACGGCGGACGCGGCGGCAAAGTTATCCACGTCACCAACCTCAATGACTCAGGCACCGGTTCGCTGCGCGAGGCCGTGAAGGGCGACAGCAAGAAGATTATCGTCTTCGACGTCGGCGGCGTCATCCCGTTGGCCTCCGACCTCGTTATCGGCGCGAACACCACCATCGCCGGACAAACGGCTCCCGAGCCGGGCATCACGCTGCGCTACTACACCGTGCAACCGTCGGAAAATAATGTCATCCGCTTCATCCGTATCCGAAGGGGGGAGGAAAAGGACATCAACGACGGTGCCGACGCCATCTGGCAGCGCTATAAAACCGGCATTCTGCTGGACCACTGCTCGTTCTCATGGTCGATTGATGAGGTGGCTTCTTTCTACGATAACAATAACTTCACCATGCAGTGGTGTACCATCGCCGAGAGTCTGGTGCATCCCGGCCACTCGAAGGGTGCCCACGGCTACGGCGGCATCTGGGGCGGCAAGTTGGCTTCGTTCCACCACAACCTTATTGCCCACGTGGCTAACCGGTCGCCACGCTTCAACGGTGCCCGTTACGACGGCAACTACGAAGACAATAAGCTCTATAACGAGTACCTGTGGAAGAACGCTCTGCAGGCCGAGAACGTGGACTTCCGCAACTGCGTCGTGTTCAATTGCGGAAATGGCTGTTATGGCGGTCCCGGAGGTGGACAGGTGAACATGGTGAACAACTACTACAAGAGTGGGAATGGCGGCAAGACCACAACCATCACCAAAGTCTCGGTGGCCACCGCTGACAACGCCACCTCAACGACACCCTACATGGGCATGACGAGCCGCTACTACATCAGCGGTAACCAGCTCGACGGCTCGGCCAAGGACTGGGCAGGCGTGACCTATGATAATGGTGTCAAGACCCTGAACGGCGAACGCTATACCCCCGACCCCAATCACTACTACGCCATCGACAACTGGACCGAGATAGACGGCGTGGACTGTCTGCCCATCAAACTCACGGAGCCTGCCCCGATAGGCGAGGTGACCACACATACTGCGGCGAAAGCCTTCGACTTGGTGCTGAGCTATGCCGGTGCCTCGCTCTGCCGCGATGATGTTGACAAGCGCTACGAGACGGAGACCCGCAGCGGGAAGGCTACCTACAAAGGCTCGGCCACAAGCTACGAAGAGAACGGCGTGACAAAGACGTGTACGCCCACCTATGGTCGCATTGACAAGGTAAGCGACGTCGAAGGCTATACCGAGGAAAACTTCGGGACGGGCAGCCGCCCCGAGGGTTTCGATACTGACGGCGACGGGATTCCCGATGCTTGGGAGACGGCTAACGGCCTTGCCCCCTACGACGCTACCGATGCCGCCCTCAAGACCATCGACAGTGAGCGCGAGTGGTACTCGAACCTGGAGGTCTATCTGAACTCGCTGGTAGAGGATATCATGAAGGTCTGTCAGGCCGAGGGCGATGGGGCTGTGGATGAGTATTACCCAGCATGGCAGCAGCCCACGGAAAATCCTGACGATCCGGAAGAGCCCCAATATGAGATTATGAGCTATGAGCTGAGCAAGCTGACCAATAATACCGACGTGAATACGTCGGAAGTGTATAGCTTTAAAGATGGTTTCACAATCAGCAACAATAATAAAAAAGGATATGCGACAGGCTCAGAGAACGGCGTAAAATACTCCGCCGGTGTGCAGTACACCATCAACCTGCCTGAGGGCGTGAGCATCAGTCAGATTACCTTCAGCGGCTACGACAACTACGCCGATGCTGACAGTTATATCGACGAGGTAGCCGGCACGCAGTATGGCGCTACCGACTACGTGTTCCCAAAGAAGAACGACAAAGTCTATACGCTGGCGACTCACACCATCGACTTCAGCACACCGCTGACAGGTAGCATCACCTTTACGCCGATGGGCAAGCAAGTAGTTTGGGTCATTACGCTGACCAGCAAGAAGGCAGTGAATCCTGGCCCCGACCCCGACCCAGTCACGCCTGGCAATGTTGACGGCAACGAAGTGGTTGACAGTGGCGACGTGACATACCTGGTCAATCACCTGTTAGGCCAGAGGCCCGATGACTTCGTCAGCGAGGCTGCCGACATGAACGGCGACGGCGAGGTGAACATTGCCGACGTCACCGCTCTTATAGCCAAGATAATAAAAGGAAACGATAACAATAACGAAAACGGAGATGAATAAGAAACTAATCCTGCTCCTGCTATTGGGGGCAATGTCAACAACACTGATGGCCCAGCGCCATACCGATAAGTTGGACCGTGGACTGGTGGCAGTACCCACGAATAGTGGAAACTTCGTCAGTTGGCGTAGATTGACAAATGAGTATTATGATGTTACCTATAATTTGTATAGAGGTTCTGTTAAGGTTGCTTCTGATCTGACCAAAACGAGTTACCGTGATAAGGGAGGAAATTCGAGTAGCACCTATCAAATTGAGCCTGTGCTTTCTGGAAAGCCAGGAGAGAAATGTGACGCTGTATCACTATGGAAAAGTTATTATTATAAGTATGCTTATGACACTTATAACGGATACATAGACATTGCTCTGTCACCAGTCTATGACCGTGACGGCAACGTTGTGACCGAACACTATGAGCCGAACGACGCAGAGATGGCTGATCTTGACGGTGACGGGCAACTTGAGTTAATTGTCAAGCGGTTGAACACGGTTGACGCAAGTGCAGTCTATCCAGAGTCTTCTAAGGAGTTCGTTGTCCTTGATGCGTACGATATTAATTGGCAGACGGGTGCCGCCACCTTGATGTGGCGCATAGATTGCGGCCCAAACATGGTTAGCCTAAACTCCACAGAAGTAAATATCATCGCCTACGACTGGGACGAGGATGGTGAAGCAGAAGTGGTATTGCGAGGTGCCGACAATATGATAGTATATGGAAGTGATGGTAAAACACACCTTTTTACTATCGGCGACATGTCGGTAAACACCCGTAACACGTTCAATCCAGCAAATGGCTCCCAATATGCATGGACACATACAGGAGCTGAATATCTTATTTATATGAATGGTCATACAGGAGAAAAGTATGATATTATGAACTACCCCTTGAAGCGATTGGATTACTATTCAACCCTATCTGCAGAATGGGGAGGTAGGGGGTATGGGCATAATTCGTCCAAGTATTTTTTCGGTGCACCATTCCTTGATGGCAGGAAAGCCAGCCTCTTCTTAGCCCGTGGTATATATGGAACCCATAAGATGATAGCTATGGACTTAAATGTGGAATCACATAAATGGGAGGAAAGATGGCGCTGGATGTGCAACAAAAGCAGTAGTCCCTGGTATGGAAATGGCTATCACAATTTCATTATTGCTGATGTTGATGAGGACGGACGTGATGAGATTGTCTATGGATCGATGGTTATCGATGATAATGGCAAGGGGCTCTCCACCAGCGGCTATGGTCATGGAGACGCTCAACATGTAAGTGACTTTAACCCATACCGCAAAGGGCTTGAATTTTTTGGCTGTCTGGAAGACCAACCATATTGGGGAAGCGATTATAGAGATGCAACAACAGGAGAAATATTACACAAGCGTACCCAGCCAATAGAAAAAGATAGTAATGGTAATATTATTGACAAGGATGACGGAAGAGCATTGTGTGCGAATCTGACGGATGATTATCCGGGATGTTTTGCCCAGTCTGTGTCAAGTGGCGTGATTAACACAATAACGAATGAAGTAATGCCTATCGGTGCTAAAGATTCTTATTTGCTTAATTTCCGGATCTATTGGGATGGCGACCTTTGTAGTGAGACGTTAACATCGAAAAGTAAGAGTGGTTGGGCCATGATTGATGATTTTAATGAGGGCCGTCTTTTTACGTCTGACGGAAATGTTCATTTGAATAATGATTCAAAAAATAATGCATGTTTCGTTGGGGATATTATTGGAGACTGGAGAGAAGAGATGGTTCTGACCAATGGCTCAAATATTAGAATATATACCACAACAATAAATACAGAGCATTCGCTGCCCACACTCTGGAACGACCACCAGTACCGCCAAGCGATGGTGTGGCAGATGATGGCCTACAACCAGCCGCCCCACCTGAGCTACTTCCTTGGCAAGATGGAAGGTATCACCGTGGCACCGCCCACGCTGACTAACGACGGACGTACGGAGGTGGCTAATGGCGAAACCATTTCGACCACCACTGACCATCTGCTGATGTGCGAGACTAACGATATGACCGTCACTGTGGAGGAGGGAGCAGCCCCCTATATACTGACCGTCAACACACCATCATGGGTGCAGGGCACAGACGTGAATGGAACCAGCGGCACGAAAGTGAAGAGTGACGGGAATATTGGTGCTACCAACCTGCCCGCAATAGAAACTACCATTTATACCCACACGCTGAAGGGCGGTGCCTTCACGGGCGGGATGCGCCTTGTCAAGCAAGGCGACGGTATGCTTGTGCTGCCTGATGTCGAGGAGACCTACACGGGCGAGACAAACGTTTGGGCCGGCACGCTGCGCTTTAACGGCACGATGAAGAGCAGTCCCGTCTGGCTGAACCGCCATACGACGCTCGAGACTGACGGAGGTAAGTTTACGAAAAGTATAACCGCCGACTACGGCTCGATCATCGTCGTGGGCAGCGAAGGCATCACCGTTGGCACACTGACGCTGAACCACGGTGCGCGGCTGAAGGTCAGTATTGACGGAGACGGAACGGTGACACTGGTGAACGCCACCAAGATAGTACTCAAAAAGAAGAGCGATGACATCTGGGAGCAGTACGGTCCGCAGTATCTGAAGCCCGTTGTGGAGTTCACGCTCGGCGGCAGCCTGAACAATGGAAAATATGTAATAGGCGAGGTTGGCTCGGTGACCGGCGATGTGGAGCAGGACATAGTGCTCGAAGGTTTAGACGGTGTGGCCACCCCGCGTCTGGCAGTTGAGGATGGTAAGCTGTTGCTCATCGTAGGCACGGGCGAGAGCATCGACTGCCCCGAAGCCACCTTTACCGTCACCCGCTATCATTCCACCGCCGACGGTCTGCTGCCCATCGTGAGCATCAATCCCGGCACATTCAGCCTTGGCGTTCCAACCATGACAGCGATTTTCAACGATTCAAAGGTAGACTTGCTGACACTGTATAGTGAGGACTACGAAAATGCGACAGATGCTTCGGCATGGACGACCAAATACGCCACTGTTGAGCTCGCTGCCGAGAAGCACATAAACATCATCCAAGGAGGCGGCTCCGGACCCCGTTCCGCGTACACGAAGTTTTATGCAAACAGTTTCTACGGCGATTGCAACTCATACGCCATAGAGTTTGATGCTTACTTTCACTACGCGCATGGCAACTTCGGCCCCAATGAGTTGGTCATCTATGGTGAGGGGGCACGTATGCCATCATCGAATGCGCTGTTCTCTAACCCCAACTACCTCTTCAAGATGACCGGTGGAAGTAATTACTCGACGGGCTATTCTGTAGAAGGTTCGTCAACTCCTTTCTCGCTCAACGATTACCAATGGTATCACTATGTCATTCATGTAGACAAGTCGAGCAGGAAAGTAGATTATATCATTACAAGTGATGGAGGTACGGTTTCCTCTGGCAGTTATGATGTAACAGACAATTCTATCAATCTTAATGCACAAGGATTTGAGGTTGGATTGGGCCGAGCCTACTCCCAGGCCGGACTTGACAACATCCGCATATACCACACCGACGGCTACTACTACACCTTTGAGGAGCCGGGCACGCTGACGGTGACGACGAGCTATCCGGGCTGCCAGTCGGCTACGGCTACATACGAGGTGACGGAGGCGCTCAAGCCGGGCGACGTCAATAAGGACGGAAAGGTGAACATTGTCGACGTGGCCGTGACCATTAGCTATATGACTGGTCAGGAGCCTCAAAATTTCGTGAAGGCTGCCGCCGACATAGACTGCAATGGCACCGTTGGTAAGATCGATCTAGATGAGATAGTCAGACGCATCGGCTGGTAAATAACGACAATAAAAAGACAACTTTGACAACTCTTATATCTTCAAGCAGTTGTCAAAGTTGTCTTTTTTGTTGCTGTTATATTACAGACTGAAGAAGCCGAAGAAGTAGGCGGCGGCAACCCAGCTGCGGTTGCTCATGTTGCGGGCCTCGCCTACGCGCGAACCATTTTTATATACATCGCCGTTGGAGCGGACCTCGCCTACGCGGCGGCCGTCCTCGTAGATGTCGCCGTTAGAGCGGATTTCACCAACGCGGCGGCCGTCCTTGTAGACATCGCCGTTGGAGCGCAGCTCACCCTTGCGTGAGCCGTTGACATAGATGTCGCCGTTGGAGCGGAACTCGCCTTTGCGGGTGCCACCGATATAGACATCGCCATTGGAGCGGATTTCGCCTTTGCGCGAGCCGCTGACATAGAGGTCCATGCCGCTGCTGCTCGATGGTGCTGCTGAGCGCGAGAGGCTGGTGGAGGTGTTGGTGCTCGATGTAACGGTTGTTGTAGACCTCGTAGCCGTCATGGCGCCGTCGGTAACGCGGGTGGTAGTCGTGGCTGGTCGTGCTGCTGCGGTGGTAGTTGCAGGTTGCGTCCGGGGCTGCTGTGTGGTGCTGGAATTGCTGTTGTTGCTATTGTTGCCAGTACCGGTGATGGCACCAACGGTGGAGGCCACGTGGCCGATGGTGTATTGTGCGTTGTTGATGTCGTACATGGCGCTGTTGATGCTCGACAACGTGTTGCCACAGGCTGTCAGGGCCGTGGCCGTGATGAAGGTTAGGAATGTCTTTTTCATTTTGTTTTTAGTTTTATTGGTTAATGATTGTTACACGATGCTTTCCCCTTCGATGTACTGAGACATGAACAGATGCTCGCCGTCGTAGACGACGTATGTGAACTGGCTGATCCAGTCGCCCAGGATAATCATGCGCGCCTTTTTGGTGAGTTGCAGGTCAACCTCGATGTGGCGATGACCGTAGATGAAGTAGTCGACGTTGGAGTGGTACTGTATATAGCGCTTGGTGTAGAGCACCAGATGTTCGCGGTCCTCGCCCATATATGCAGGCGGACCGTCGGCTTCATGCTTGCGGCGCGAGTGCTTGGCCCAAGTCAGTCCGAACCACATGCCCCAACGGGGATGAAGAGATGAGAAGAGCCACTGACACGTGCGGTTGTGGAAAATCCATCGGATAAGTTTGAACGAGCGGTTGGGGTCGCCCAGTCCGTCGCCGTGGGCCAGGAAGAAAATCTTGCCGTAGAGCTCGGTGGTGAGAGGCTGCTTATGGAGAATGACGCCGCACTCGCGCTCGAGGTAGTTGTAAGCCCAGATGTCGTGGTTGCCGGTAAAAAAGTGAACCTCAACGCCCATGTCGGTAAGCTCAGACAGCTTGCCGAGGAAGCGGGTATAGCCTCTGGGTACTACGTAGCGGTATTCGTACCAGAAGTCGAACATGTCGCCTAACAGGTAGACGGCGGCCGCCTTCGTTTTAATGCTATCGAGGAATCGCACGAGCCGTCGCTCCTGCATCCGTTTGTGATCGATGGCCCATGAACCGAGGTGGGCGTCGGAAAGGAAATATATCGGTTTCATACTTATCACTCTTCACTTTTCACTTTTCACTTCTCATTTAGTCGAACCCCAGTTCGACCCGTGCTTCTTCTGTCATCATAGACTGGTCCCATGCGGGTTCGAAGACCAGATTGACGTTGGCGGCACGAATGCCTTCGACGCTCTCAATCTTGGTGCGCACATCCTCGAGGATGAAGTCGGCGGCAGGGCAGTTGGGAGCGGTAAAAGTCATGTCTAGCTCGACGGTGGCGTCGTCCTTGACGTCAATCTTATAGATCATACCGAGGTCAAAGATGTTGACGGGTATCTCAGGGTCGTAGACGGTCTTCAGCACGTCGACGATTCGCTCTTCTAACGTTGTCTTTTCTTGTTGTGTCATATTTTTCCCTGTTCGTGGTAAGAATAATAATTTCCGTCGGTCACGATGACGTGGTCGAGGAAGTGCAGGCGCATCACCTCGCTGGCCCGTTTGATTGCCTGCGTCAGCTGGTCGTCGGCCCTGCTTGGGCTGATGTTGCCCGAGGGGTGGTTGTGGCAGACGGCGAGGATGGTAGCGTTCGACAGGACAGCCTCGCGCATGATGATGCGGACATCGACGCTGACTTCCGAGATGCCGCCGTGGGAGATAAGTACTTTCTTGATGAGGCGGTAGTTCTGGTTCATGAGCAGCAGCCAGAACTCCTCAACGTCGAGGTCCTGCAGTTTGGGGTGCATGTGGTTATAGATGCGGGTAGCGGTGCCCAGATCGGGCCTCTCTTCAGCCTTTTTCTGCTGGCGGCGCCTGCCCAGTTCGCAGGCGGCAAGTATGGTAATGGCCTTGGCCTCGCCCACACCTTTGTAATTGCACAGGTCGCGGATGGACATCTTCCCTAAAGTGTTGAGGTTGTTGCCGCAGTCGGTCAGAATCTTCTGCATGAGTTCCACAGCCGACACGCCGGGGCTGCCCGACCCCACGAGTATGGCCAGCAGCTCAGCATCGGTGAGCGTCTGTGCCCCGCGGTCGCGTAGCTTCTCGCGCGGCTGGTCGTCGGGCGACCAGTTGGCTATGGTCAGTCGTTGGCTCATTTGTAGTAGTTCTTTTCGAAGGCCGTAAATTCGTCTTTCTTCAAAACGCAGCGTTTCCACCACGACTCGATGAAACCGAAGCCGTAGCCCATCAGCTGAGTGAAGGCTGCGGGTACGGAAAGCAGTCCCACCTTCAGACTCCTGTTCTTGATGGTGGAATCAATGAAGATGACGGCGCTGTATAATAGAATAGGTATCCACGGGGCGAAGCACGTCCAGTAGAACTGGTCGCGGTCGACATAGTGCATCAGGGCACGGCCGACGGCAGAAATCAGAATGAGGCCGATGACACCGACGGTGAAAACCGTAGGCAGCAGGTGGACGAGTTTCAGCGTGCCGGGGTGGCGCTTCATGAGATTGATGCGTGCAATGCCGCTGTTGTAGACCTGGCGGAAGAACTTCTTCAGGTCGGTGCGGCGCTTGTGCCATACCCAGGCATCGGGGATGAGGGCAGTCTTGTAGCCAGCCTCGACAATGCGGTACGAGAAGTCGATGTCCTCGCCGAAACGCATCTTCGAGAAGCCGCCAAGTTGCTGGTAGACATCGCGGCGAATTCCCATGTTGAATGAGCGAGGGTAGAACTTGTCGAGTTTCGCCTTTCCGCCGCGGATGCCGCCTGTGGTAAAGAACGACGTCATCGAGTAGCTGATGGCCTTCTGCACCGGTGTGAACGACTCATGGGCAGCGTCGGGACCTCCCCAGGCAGCAAGGCCGTTCCCCGTTCCGTCGGCTGCAGCCTGCATATACCCTTCGGGCAGCACCACGTCGGAGTCGAGCACGATGAGCCACTCGCCGCGGGCCCGCTCGGCGCCATAGTTACGACTCTGACCTGGGCCGCTGTTGTCTTTGTAGTAATAATGCAAATCAAGGATGTCTGTGTAGTTGTCACAGACATCCTTGCATGGTTTCTCAGAACCGTCTTCCACGATAAGAACCTCGAAGTCCTTCAGCGTCTGCTTGGTCAGACTGTCAAGCAACTCGCAAACTTCGTCAGGACGGTTGAAGACGGGAACGATGATTGAATACTTCAATTCTTCAACACTTCAATTTTTCAATTCTTCAATTACTCCTTGGCACGTGCCAGGTAGCTGCCGTCGCGGGTGTCGACCTGAATGAGGTCGCCCTCGTTGATGAACAGGGGAACGCGAACCTCAACGCCGGTTTCCAGTGTGGCGGGCTTCAGCGTGTTGGTGGCGGTGTCGCCCTTGATGCCCGGCTCTGAATGGGTAACGCGCAGAACGGTCTTCACCGGCATCTCAGCGTAGAGGATAGTGCCGTCGGTGGTGTCGCTGACCACGGAAACGGTGTCGCCCTCCTTCATGAACTCATGGCCGATGACGAGGTCGTTGGCAATGGGAATCTGCTCGAAGGTCTCGTTGTTCATGAAGATGCGGCCCGACTGGTCCTCGTAGAGATACTGATAGTCGCGGTGCTCGATGATGACGTCCTCCAGCTTCTCGCCGATGTTGTAGCGGCGCTCCAGTACGCGGCCGTCGCTGACGTTCTTCACCTTGATGTTCATGATAGTGTTACCCTTACCCGGCTTGCGGTGCTGGAAGTCGATGCAAACCCAAATACCACCGTCCATGCGAATGGCGGTTCCTTTCTTGATGTCTTGTGAGTTAATCATATAAATAATAATGTAAATGTTGGAATTTGGGTGCAAAGGTACGAAAAAAAGTGAAAAGTCAGAAGTGAAAAGTAAAAAATTTCTCGGATAATTTGCGTAATTCAAAAGAAATGAGTACTTTTGCACCCCAAAACGATAATAAACAGTAAAAAATAAGGAATTAGAGCAATGAAAAGAACGTTTCAGCCGCACAACCGCCGTCGCGTCAATAAGCACGGCTTCCGTGAGAGAATGGCCACGAAGAATGGTCGCCGCGTGTTGGCTTCACGCCGCGCAAAGGGCCGCAAGAAGTTAACTGTTTCTGACGAGCATCACGGAAAGTAAACTACCCGTCTCGGAAAGAAAATGAAGAAAAACAGAAAGAAGTAGAGAGAATTCTTTGCTTCTTTCTGTTTTTTCATTATCTTTGCAATCGAAAAGTGAATCGTCGATGAAAACAAAGGAATTCTTCGGTAAGTTTTGGAGTACCTATCTGTGGGGAAATCTTCTGGCTATGGTGCTCGTCATTATAGCTCTTAGCTTTGGTGTGAAGTATGGGCTGGAATTGTATACCCGTCATGGTAAGGAGGTTACGGTGCCTAAACTCGTCAACATGTCGAGCAAGGATGCCCGTTTGATTCTTGATGAGAACAAACTCGAGATGATGGTCACCGACTCAGGCTACAATAAGCGTCTGCCTGCCGGGTGTATCCTGACACAGACGCCGTCGCCCGGAATGAAAGTCAAGCCGGGACACATTATCTATGTGACTGTCAACTCACCGTCTTCACCGACCTTTGCTATCCCCGACGTTATCGACAACAGTAGTTATCGTGAGGCAGAGGCTAAACTGAGAGCTATGGGTTTCAAACTGCTGCCGCCGAAGCGCGTTGTCGGCGAGCGCGACTGGGTGTACGGCATCATGAGCCGTGGTCGTCGTGTCAGCACGGGTGACCGTATTTCGATTGAAACCCCGCTGACTTTGCTGATTGGTAACGGCCAATACAGCAATGATGATGAGATTAACTACACCGAGCCCGAACCGGAATTTACTGACGAAGAAATGGACGGACCAGACGAGTTCGAGGAGGTAGAAGAAACAGAACCGGTCATCGAAGAAGTTGAACAGACTGAAGAGGAAGGTGAGGTAGTAGAGTAGGGTATGGATAGTGAAGAGCTGATACTTAGCGACCAGGAACTGGACGATGACGACCAGCAACTCTACGAGCACTTCCGTCTGGAGGTGGACCGCGGGCAGGAGCCGTTGCGCATTGACAAGTTCCTGACTGAGCATATGCAGCACACCACCCGCAACCGCATTCAGCAGGCTGCCGATGCGGGTTTCATCCACGTAAACGACCGCCCTGTAAAGAGCAACTACAAGGTGCGTCCGGGCGATGTTATCACATTGATGCTCGACCGACCGCACTACGACACCACCATCGAACCCGAAGACCTGCCGTTGGACGTTGTCTATGAGGACGACCAGCTAATGGTTGTCAACAAGCCCGCCGGACTGGTTGTTCATCCCGGCGTGGGCAACTTCCACGGCACGCTGGTCAACGCCATCGCCTGGCATCTGCGCGAACTGCCCACCTACGACCCCAACGACCCCTCAGTGGGACTGGTTCACCGCATCGACAAGGACACCAGCGGACTGCTCGTCGTAGCCAAAACGCCCGAGGCGAAGACACATTTAGGCAAGCAGTTCTTCGACCACGACACCCACCGCTCGTACAACGCTTTGGTGTGGGGACACTTCACCGAGGATGAAGGACGCATTGAGGGCAACATAGGCCGCGACCCGCGCGACCGCCAGCGCATGGCTGTCTTCCCGCCCGACTCCGACACGGGTAAGCCCGCCATAACACATTGGCGCGTCATGGAGCGCTTTGGCTACACCACGCTGGTGGAATGCCGTTTGGAGACGGGGCGCACCCACCAGATACGTGCCCACATGAAGCACATCGGCCACCCGCTGTTCTGCGACGAGCGCTACGGCGGCACCGAGATTCTGCGCGGCGAGCGGTCGTCCACATACAAGGCGTTCATCCAGAACTGCTTCAGGCTGTGTCCGCGTCAGGTGCTCCACGCCCGAACGCTCGGCTTCGTCCATCCCGTGACTGGTCAGCAGATGGACTTCACCTCAGACTGGCCCGAGGACATGGCCGCCGTCATCGACAAATGGCGCAACTATTTTCGTAACATCGCAATAACCTAATAATGCAATAAAATGAAGAATTTGAAACGCAACATTGCCATCGTCTGTGGTGGCGACTCCTCCGAGCACGACGTCTCGCTGCGCTCGGCACAGGGACTTTACTCCTTTTTCGATAAGGAACGCTATAACGTTTACATCGTCGACATCAAGGGACAGGACTGGCACGTCGAGCTGCACGACGGCACGACGGCACGCATCGACCGCAACGACTTCTCGTTTGTTGAGGACGGTAAGGCCTGTCTCTTCGACTATGCCTACATCACCATTCACGGCACACCCGGCGAGAACGGCCTGCTGCAGGGTTACTTCGACCTTATCGGACTGCCCTACAGCACCAGTGGCGTGCTTGTCGAGGCCATGACCTTCGACAAGTTCGTGCTCAACCAGTACCTGCGCGGCTATGGCGTCAGCGTGGCTGAGTCGCTGCTCATCCGCAAGGGCTATGAGGAACTGGTCAGCGACGAAGAGATAGAGCGCCAGATTGGGATGCCCTGCTTCGTGAAGCCTGCCGCCGACGGCTCCAGTTTTGGCGTTACCAAGGTGAAGAACGTCGACCAGCTGGCTCCGGCCATCCGCAAGGCCATGATGGAGAGCCCGGAGATTATGGTGGAGTCGTTCCTTGAAGGCACAGAGATTACGCAGGGATGCTACAAGACCCGCGAGAAGAGCGTCCTGCTGCCCATTACCGAGGTCGTCACTTCGAACGAGTTCTTCGACTACGACGCCAAGTATAACGGTCAGGTGCAGGAGATTACCCCTGCCCGCATCAGTCCTGAGGTGGCCGAGCGTGTTGGTAAGATTACTAGCCACATCTACGACATCCTCCACTGCAACGGCATCATCCGCATCGATTACATCATCTCGCCCGAGGGCAAGATCAATATGCTTGAGGTGAACACCACGCCAGGTATGACCGCCACCAGCTTTATTCCTCAGCAAGTGCGTGCGGCTGGTCTGACGATGGCCGGTGTGCTGACAGACATTGTTGAAAACCAATTTGTATGAGTGAGTTCGACGAGATACGGCCTTACGAGCCGGAGGAGATGAAGCAGGCGTTCGAGGACCTGATTAACGACCGCCAGTTTAATGTCGTCATGAGGGGCTTTGCCCCGTGGCTGCCGAAAGGCATCCGTAACGGACTGCTGCGGCTGGCCTTCACTGGCGTGAAGACGCCCCTCGGCTTTCAGAAGCGTTTCATGAAGCCCGTAGTGAAGTACATCATCCGCAAGCATACCGACGGCTGCTCGTTCGACGATGCCCTGCTTCCGCAGGATAAGTCGCAGCGCTACACGTTCATTTCGAACCACCGTGACATTGTCCTCGACTCCGCCTTTCTCGACGTGATGCTTGTCGACAAGGATTATCCCACCACCGTCGAGATCGGCATCGGCGACAACCTGCTCATCTATCCGTGGATTAAGCGACTGGTACGCATGAACAAGGCTTTCACCGTGCGCCGTGGCCTCTCGCTGCGCGAGACGCTTGCCGCCTCACAGCTGATGAGCCGCTACATACACTACGCTGTCACCCAAAAGCACGAGAACATCTGGATAGCCCAACGCGAGGGGCGCGCCAAGGACAGCGACGACCGCACCCAGGATGCCGTGCTGAAGATGCTCGCTATGGGAGGAACTTTAAACGAATTGAATATCGTTCCGCTGACCATCAGCTACGAGTACGACCCATGCGACTACCTCAAGGCGCAGGAGATGCAGCAGAAGCGCGACAACCCCACGTTCAAGAAAAGCCGACAGGACGACCTCGACAACATGAAAACGGGTATTCTCGGCTATAAGGGTCGCGTCACCTACCGTGCTGCAGCACCCGTGAATACGTGGATAGCCGACCTCGACAGCCTTCCCCGTCAGGAGTTCTTCGCTGAGGTGGCGCATCGCATGGACCACGAACTGCATCGAGGCTACGAACTATACCCTTGCAACTACATCGCCGCCGATCTCCTCAGCGGCGGCCGTGAACGTGCCGCTCATTATACAGCTGACGATGAGCAGCGATTCTCCCGCTACCTCGACGGTCAGTTAGCCAAGGTTACTATTGCAGACCCTGACGTGCCATTCCTTCGTGAGCGCATCCTTACGATGTATGCCAACCCCCTGAAAAACTATCAGGATGCCTTATGAGAAAGTTGCTGGTGAGTGTTCCTGTGGTTCTATTGGCGCTGCTTGCTGCTTGCGAGCAGGAGGTCTATGAGAAAGGTGACGGAGAATTGTCTTATTTGCGTGCTGACTTCGTTGAAGCCTTTGTCAATGCCGATAAGAAAGTAAGCCGTGTGCTGACCGACAACGACGACGAACTGACGCTTACCACACCTTATACAACCGACTGGATTAAGAGGCCCGACACCACTTACCGCGCCGTTCTTTATTATAATAAGGTTGAGAACCGGGCAGAGGCTTTAAGTCTTGCGCGCGTAACAACGCTTACCCTGCGTAATGACTCGAGCGCCGTCAGCAAATGGAACCCCGACCCGATTGGCATGGAGACCGTCTGGGTTGGCCACAACCTCCGGTATCTTAACTTAGGACTGGTTCTGAAAACAGGGGCAACAGATAAAGATGCTAAACCACAGTCTATTGGCATGCTTCATGGTGGCATTACCGTAAATGAAGACAGCACGCGCACCCTACAGTTGTTGTTCAACCACCACCAGGGCGATGCTCCCGAATACTATTCCCAGCGTGCCTACGTGAGCCTGCCCCTCAGTGGACTGACCGTTGATTCGGTACGTCTCACCGTCGTTACCTATAAAGGCACGGTCGTCCGTACCTTCTCCATCCAAAAGGAGAGTGACTATTAGCCCATCACCAACTTGTTATAATCCGCGTTCTGCCCAGTCGCCACGGTCGAGGTTTCGGTAGCCTATGGCTTCGGCAATGTGTATGGATTGTACTTTCTCTGAGTTGGCAAGGTCGGCAATAGTACGGGCAACCTTGAGGATGCGACTGTAGGCACGGGCAGAAAGTTTCAGTCGCTCCATGGCCATGCGAAGCATCTCGAGCGAAGCTGCATCAGGCTCAGCAAACTGGTGGAGCATCTTCTCGGTCATCATGGCATTGCAGTGGATACCCTTATAGGGACGGAATCGGTCTTCCTGAATCTTGCGGGCGGCAATGACGCGCTCGCGAACCTTTTCGCTGGGCTCTCCCGGCTGCATCTGCGAAAGCTGTGCAAATGGCACTGCCTGTATCTCGCAATGGATGTCGATGCGGTCAAGCAGAGGACCGGAGATTTTGTTCATGTAGCGTTGAATCTGGCCGGGCGTGCAGACACAGTGGTGAGTGGGGTCGCCGTAGTAACCGCAGGGGCAGGGGTTCATCGAGGCTATCATCATGAACGAGCAGGGATACTCAACGTTGTACTTGGCTCGGCTGATGGTTATCTTGCGGTCTTCCAGTGGCTGGCGCAGCACCTCAAGGACAGAGCGTGACAGTTCAGGAAGTTCGTCGAGAAAGAGGACGCCATTATGGGCCAGACTGATTTCACCGGGCTGAGGATTCTGTCCACCGCCGACGAGGGCGACCTGCGAGATAGTATGGTGAGGGGCGCGGAAGGGGCGTTGTGAGATGAGGCTGGTGTCGCGGCTCAGCTTGCCAGCCACGGAGTGAATCTGCGTGGTCTCAAGGCTTTCAGCCAGTGACAGCGGGGGCAGAATGGAAGGCAGGCGCTTGGCCAGCATCGACTTACCACTACCTGGCGGGCCTATCATGATGAGGTTATGTCCGCCGGCAGCGGCAACTTCCAAAGCGCGCTTGACGTTTTCTTGTCCGCGAACGTCGCTGAAGTCGAGGTCGAACTGGTTCTGTTGTTCGTAGAACTCGCGGCGGGTGTCGATGATGGTGGGCTGGTATGAGGTGTCGCCGTTGAAGAAATTGACAACGTCGGTCAGGTTCTCCATGCCATAGATGTTGATATTGTTGACAACGGCGGCCTCGCGGATATTCTGCTGCGGCACGATGAGTCCCTGATAGTGCTCGGCACGGGCACGGATGGCGATGGGCAATGCACCGCGGACGGGTTGTAGCCGACCGTCGAGTCCCAGTTCGCCTACCAGCATGACGCTGGCCAGGCGCGTGCTGTCGACCTTTCCATTAGCGGCGAGAATGCCCACGGCGAGCGGCAGGTCATAGCCCGATCCCTCCTTCTTGATGTCGGCAGGAGCCATATTGGCGGTTATCTCTGCCGTCGGGAACTTAAAGCCTGTATTCTGAAGTGCGGCTTTGATGCGGTCAATACTCTCGCGGACAGCCACATCGGCCATTCCCGTAAGGTGGAACATCGTGCCACGGGAGATGTTTACCTCGACAGTGACCGTCTGAGCTTCCAAGCCCATAACGGCCGCGCTATAGGTCTTGACAAGCATAGGCGGTTATTTCTTTAGCTTTTTCTCTATTTCCTTCTGAAGTTCTACCGCAGGCAGTCCACGTGCAATGATCTTTCCGTTCTTGTCGGTAACGATATTATCAGGAACGGCATTGATGCCCAACTGGCTGATAATGGGCGTCTGCCACATCTTGCCATCACAGATAATGGCCCACGAAATGGAGTCGCGCTTTGCCGTCTGCTTGTGCTCGTTGGTGTTGGCGTCAAGACAAATGCTCACCAACTGCAGGCGCGAACCGAACTCCTTGCGCAACTTGCGCAACTGCCGCTGAATGTTCTGCGAATCGTAGCTCCATGTGGCCCAGGTGCTGATAACGTTGATATCACCCCAGAGGTCGGCCTTCGTTATACGGCTGCCTGTAGTGGTAACGGCTGTGAAGTCGGGCAGCACACTGCCGACCTTCAGTGATTTCAAGCCCTGAACCTGCTTCTTCAACTGGGTGAACTGTGGGTTCCCGGGATTCTCCTTCAGCATGACGTCCAACAGTCCCGAGACCTTCTTGTAGTCGGGGTTGGTCTTCAGGAGGAAGTAGCGGTTTAAGAGATACAGACAACCAGGCGATGCAGGGTTTTCTTTTATAAAATCAGCTGCCTCCTTCTCAGCTTCAGGCGGGGTCTTGTCGGCAACGCGCAACCTGAAGTCGGTAAGCCGGTCGTTGTCCTTGGTGCCTGTGACGGTAACCTCACGCAGATGTGTGGCATCGCCAGCCATCATGAGATTGGCACCAGGCGTGGCAATAACGGGAATTTCGGAGAAGTTAGGGAATACAACCGAGAGAAGAGCGGTGTCTTCCTGCAGGATATCGTAGGTGAATTTTCCTTCGGACAGCCTGACGGTGTCGATAACCCCGCGACCCATCAGGTTATAGACATACAACTCGCCCTGATTAAAGTTCTTGAACTTTCCCTTCAACACGAAAATGTCGCTGGAATTAGAACAAGATGCTGCAATCAGGGCGAGCAGTATGTATCCGAATGATTTCTTCATCAGGCGTTTACTTTGCCACGTTCTTCAGCTCAAGGTCGTTGGTAGCATACTTGGAGTAGCTGGGGTCCTTGGCAATGGCTGCACGGAGTGCCTGTGTGGCATCGGCAGTGTTACCCATACGGGCACCGAGAATGGCCTTCAGGTAGTCGGTCGTGGCATCGGGATTCTTGATGTACTTCAGCGTGACGGCAGCCGAAGCGTAGTTCTTGTTCAGAATCTGAGCCAGGGCGGCGCTGTTGGAGTAGACATCCTTGAAGTCCTGCTCAGCTTGGGCGTAGTTGCCCTTGGCGAGGTTCAGGTTGCCAAGCACCTCGGCCAGCCCGTTGGCACCGGTAGCCTTTGCGATGTAGTTCTCAGCCGTCTGGAGGTCGCCCTGCTGCAGAGCGATGAGTCCTAAGTTGGCAGCTGCCTCGGGCAGGTTGGCGCTCACCTTCTGAGCCTGCTCAATGTACCTCTTGGCAGCGTCGATATTGCCAGCGGCGTACTCGAGGGTGGCCAAGTTGTTGTAAGCACGGGCATCCTGAGGATAGACCTGTGTGGTCTGCTTGTAGATATCCTGCTTGGACTTATTATCGTTAACCAGCGTAGCGGCGTAGAGCATCTCCTCGACATTCAGCTTCGAGGGATCGGCCTTCAGCTGCTGCTGAATCTGCTCGTCGCTGCGGCCAACGGTCTCGTAGTTGATGATCATGCGCGAACGGCGCAGCTGAGGCAGGATGCCGTCAGCCAGCTCGCGGAAAGCGCTCGAGATGTTCTTAATCTGCTGCTCGCGCTCCTGCGGGTCCTTATACATAGAGAGCACACGCAGAATGACGTCCTTGTCCTGAATGTTCGAGGCCTTCACCAGTTCCTGGAAACCATCCCAGTCCTCAGCGGTGTACTTAGCATCAACAGCAGCGTCAGAAAGGTTTGACTTGCGCAACTGCTGCTCGACATACTGCTGAGTGTTCTTCTGACGCTCCAGAGCCAGGCGGTCGTTCAGTTCGAAACCACCGTCGGGCGATGCATAGGCCGACACTTCAACATCGTTGAGCTTCAATCCCTCACGGTCCTTGTTAATCTGGCTGAGCAGCTTGACAAACTCCTGCACAGAATTGTTCTTCAGTTCGCTCTGACGCAGCTGGGCCTGCTGGATGAGGAACTTGATGGCAGCCTCCTGCTTCTTGGCATTGATACGCTGGAAACCGTCAGGACTGATGGCAGCCTGAGCCGACTTCAGGGTATTCTTATACAGTTCGCTGGTGGCGATGATACCGGTAGCCACTTTCACGTCAGGAACTTTCACTGTCTTAGAACCAACACGCGCACCAAAGGTAAGATACATATCGGCCTTGTTGCAATTCAGATAGTCGAACGCCGTCTTGATGTTGTAACGGCCACCGACCTGATAGAGAATGGTCTGGGCGTTGCCCTGCACCTTCTCACCCTGGAACGTGGCACTCTGACCCTTGGCCACCTGACCGTCGGCATAGCGCAGTTCGGGTGTGACCGTTACTACGGCCTTCTTCTTCATATACTTCTCGGGGAACGTGCCGTTGACGGTGGCAGGCACTTTGCCGGCATGAGTCTCTAAGGGATTGGGCGTCACTGTGAAGTTGTCGGCTGAGAGCGCACCAAGTTTGCCTGAACATGATGTCAGGAGCAGAAGTGATGCGGCTGACAAAAGAACGAAATAATTTTTCTGCATTTTGAAAAAGTACATTTAGGATTATAATCTTCGTGTGCCGCGAGCGGGACTCGAACCCGCACAACCATTACTGGTCAAGGGATTTTAAGTCCCTCGTGTCTACCAATTCCACCATTGCGGCTGGCCTGCTTTCGAAAAGCAGTGCAAAGATACTGCTAAATCTGCAAACCACCAAAACTTTTACACTATTTTAAGATTACCAGTCGAAAAACCAGTGATTGTCGGCACTCTTCGGCTATAGATGCTAAACGCAGAATTTACCTGCACTTCCTGCACCTGACACTCAGAAGGTTAAGTGTCAGGTGCAGGAAGTGCAGGTTCTTTCGGCTTATACTATATACGTCGTGTTTACGGTTCTTTGGAGCTCAGAATCAGCTCTATGAGCTTGGTAACATCAGCGATGTTGATGTCTCCGTTTTGGTCTATGTCGGCGTTGGCACCTTCAGGCAGCGACCCTCCGTTCAGCAGGTAGTCCACCAGCACAGTCACGTCATCAGCATCCAAACCCTCGTCACCATCGAGATTGCCGGGAATGGGGTCTGGGTCAGGCTCAATGTCGGTGGGGGCTTTGTAGGTAAACAGAGTTTCATGGCAATCCGAATAGAGGGCTATCATATTGTTGCTGCTATATGACTCAGGATAAAATGGTTCAATGCAATATTGGCCACCTTCGGTCAAACCAGTAAATGTCAGCGTTACCTTCACTTCCTCGCCAGGCTCAATCACGATGTTTTCAGTGTATACATCATTTGCGCTGGAACATCCCCAACCTCCTTCTTGAGATACCCAAAGATGGGACCAAAAGTTTCTATAGAAAGTTACGTCGCCAGTATTTTTAACCGTTATTTCGTAGTCGACAACGCCATCAGGCTTGTTGATGGGGGTGCCCTCAACTATTTCCAACGTGACTGTTCCTGTGGGCTCTGCCTTGATTTCAACCGAACCTTTGCCTATGACATTATTGCCACTTTCATCGGTGGCCACCCAAAGATTCCATGTGCCAGGAGCGTCAGGTGTGAAATAGAAACGTACATCCTCGCTACCACCACTAGGGATGGCTGTTCCAGCAATGTATGTGCAATTGCTGAGGTCACTTTGGCTGGCGAAGAAGTAGAGTGGGGAAATGTAGTCATCTTCTTTACTGACTACTGTAACATCTACAGGAATTGCTGTGTTTGGGAAATTCATTCCAAAGATTTCGAAATGAGTAGCGTCTAATTCTATGGTAGGATGCTGGGTGATGGTCAGCTCCCCTTCTGAAACGATAACCTTATAATAAAGAGAAGCAGGCTTACAACGTTTCCATTCTGTTTCGCCACCAAGCAGGCTGACTGGAACAAGCTTGTGAACACCTTCTGTCAGTTCATACCCAGAAAGGTCAAACTCAAAAGAGTATTGCCACCAAGATCCTTGAGGCAAAGGTGATTCACTCCAATTGCTATATTTATCATCAAGGATGTTGAGTGAACCGTCGTCTTTTAGTTCGGCCATACCAAGTCCAAAACCATATTCACCGTTATTTCCATTCTGCAGCATCATTTTTACTGTTGTGTTTTCCAAAGTGGGGTTGAGAGCTGTTGCAACTAATACTTCGTTAACAGGCTCAGGCGTAGAGCCCTTGTTGGGCTGCAGACCAATGATGGCAGTATTTCCGAAGATGTAGCCAGGATAGCCATAGGCTCCGTCAGGGTTGGTAGCCTGGAGCTTGAAGTATCCGTCCTTGAATCCTCCCCAGCCCCAGTTGAAGTGGTAGAAGCCTTGTCCGTCGTAGCCGTCACAAATGAAGGCATGGCCGCCTCTGCCGGAACCGTCGTAGATAACGGGCCGCCCACAGGCCAGTTCGTTATAGATGAGTTCATCCCAGTCGGTTACGGAGTAGCTATCGCGACTCACATGTTTCCAATTGGGGGCGTAGTCGAAGTATTCGACCATATTGCCAGCCAGTGTGACCTGGCTCGACGATGAGCCGTCGACACCATAGTTCATATGGGCAGCCCAGCCAGCGTAGCGCATCAGGTCTGCCACGGCCTTGGCGGCTTCAGTATTGGCATCGGCATAGGTGTAGCTGGTCTTCATCTTGTTCCACTCAAAAACCTTGACAGGCAGGTATTCTTTAGTGTCGGACAGACCGGACTCATATCCTGGTATTTCTTTAGTGCTTTCCGGCCATTTGTAGTAATACATAATCTGGGCACCGGCAGTAGCAACGCAACCCGTGCAGGTGTAGAGACTGCCTATCATGGGCAAACTGATGTTGTAGATGCCATCAGTGTTGTTGTTCACGTATGTTCCATTTTGGTCCTTATAAGTGTTTCCTTGGTTCCACGTGGTGATGATCAGCGGTTCGATGGCCGCGTGGATGGCCACCTGCTGCCGCTCTGCCTTTGGAGTATTGGCGGCGGTGCGGGCCTCGGCGGGCTGTAGGTAGAGTGCCTCTATCTCACCTGTCATTTGGTCGAGCCAATCCTGCAAAGCAGGAGGCACGTTGGCGTCGTCGTAGCTACCCTGCAGGGTATAGCCGAGGATGGCGTCGGTGCGGTCGTCGCCCGAAACGACAACGAAGCCGCGACTATTGGCGGTGTTAAACACATAAAGGGATTGGTCGGTAGCCTGAGTACGGCGACCGCGTACGGTTGTCGGCTCAGTGCCCAACTGGGCACCATGCTGTTGTAGAAATTGAGCAGCCTGTTGGCGAGCCTGTTGTCGGTTAACTGTTGCTGCCGATGCTATTGTGGCAACGGTTAGCGTAATTAGCAAAAGGAATAGTTTTTTCATAATAATATTAGGTTATTGTTATCGTTCTCGTCAGTTCCAGGCCCGGAGCACTGCTCCGTCGAAGGCGGCGTTGTAGGTGTAGAGCTGCCGTCCGCCCTCGCCCTGAGCCACCACGCCGTTGTTCACGTCGTAGCTGCGGTGGCAGCGGGCGCATTGCAGCTGCTGGCCGTTCGGGCTCCACGTCAGTGGGTAGTTGGTGCCGCCATACTGGTCGAGGCAGTTGGCGCACTGGCCCTCGTAGCAGACGAACATCCCCGTGTAGCTGCTGCGCCCGATGATGATGGCGTTGTTCGCCCCGAGCAGGCAGCGCGTGTCGGCCTCCTTCTTGGTGGTCAGGGGAATGTCCTCTACGCTATGGTCGTAGTTTCGGGTGACTTTGATGTGGCGAATGCCGCCCGACATTGTGGCGCTGATGGTATGGAAGTGGCCGGGATTGCCCAGCGCCATTGTCAGCTGACAAGGCATGGGATGGAGCGTCGTGTCGAAGATGAAGAAGCATGAGTAGCCTCTGTAGACGCTGTTCTCAACATCGTCGCAGGCGCACAGCAGCACGCCTGCCACCACCATCAGCAGTTGCCACAGTCGTCTCATCAGCCCAGGAGTTTGCGTTCGGCCTCGGTCACGCGCCCGAAGGCAAAATCGTCGAGCACTTGCTGCATCAGCGCGGCGATGCGGTCGTTGCAGAGGTTGCCGATGCTACCCTCGTGGGTGTGGTGGATGTCCTTGTCGGGCGTGAACTGTCCGGCTTCGATGTCGAGTCCCACCTTCTTGTAGGCATCGCGGAAGGGCATGCCGTTGGCGGCGAGGCGGTTAACCTCCTCGACGGAGAACATCGGGTCGTACATCGGGTTGTCGAGTATATGCTCGTTCACCTCAATCTTGTTGATGATGTAGGCCGTCATCTGCAGGCAGTCCTTCAGCTCGTCGAAGGCAGGCAGGAACACCTCCTTGATAATCTGCAGGTCGCGGAAGTAGCCCACGGGCAGGTTGTTCTTGATGAGCGTTATCTGGTAGGGCAGGCCCTGCAGCTTATTCGACTTGGCACGGATCAGCTCGAAGACGTCGGGGTTCTTCTTGTGCGGCATGATCGACGAGCCCGTCGTACACTCCTTTGGTAGCTTGACGAAGGAGAAGTTCTGCGAGTTGAACAGGCAGGCGTCGAAGGCCAGCTTGGCCAGCGTGCCGGCGATGGCGGCGATGGCAAAGGCCACACCCACCTCCATCTTGCCGCGCCCCATCTGGGCGTAGACCACGTTGTAGTCCATCGAGTCGAAGCCCAACAGTTCGGTGGTCATCGTGCGGTTCAGGGGGAACGAGCTTCCGAAGCCGGCAGCCGAACCGAGCGGGTTGCGGTTGGTCATGCGGTAGGCGGCCTGCAGGAAGAGCATGTCGTCGCAGAGACTCTCGGCGTAGGCACCGAACCACAGTCCGAACGACGACGGCATGGCCACCTGCAGGTGGGTATAGCCCGGCATGAGCACCTGCTTGTACTGCTCCGACTTCTGTATCAGCTCGTCGAAGAGCGTCTTCACCTCGTCGGCGATGTCCATCAGC
>JAEEGH010008663.1_pt1 | contig 23949 bp, 22 predicted proteins | sample 9134181 | NCBI WGS metagenome assembly JAEEGH01 (sample SAMN16246544, study PRJNA631951) | gut metagenome | biome: gut microbiome; feature: rumen; material: DP-attached | host: Bos | place: Iran: Karaj | collected 2018-10
GACCTCGGCAGTTTCGATAGCCTTTACGGCGAATACCAGCATGACGAAAACGGCAACAATGTGAACCCGCGCCACATCGCCGTGGATTCCAAGAATTCCCTTGTGATGGGCTCCCAGCGTACCATCGCGACGATTGACCTTGACAAGATGCTCATCGTCGACACTCCGGATGCGCTCCTGGTCGCTCCGCTCAGCAGCAGCCAGAAAGTGAAGAAGGTGGTGGAAGAACTCAAGGAACGCGGTTCCGACCTCATTAACGTGCCGCAGACCGTGAGCCGCCCGTGGGGTACGTACTCCGTACTGGAATCTACCGAACGCTACAAGATGAAGCGTATCGTGGTGAAGCCGGGCAAGCGTCTCAGCCTGCAGAAACACTTGCACCGCTCGGAACACTGGGTGGTCGTAAGTGGTACCGCTACGGTGACCGTGGGCAAGAATGTCTTCTACGTGCGTCCGAACGAATCCACCTATATCCCGGTGGGTGAAGTTCACCGCCTGCAGAACGAAGGCAAGCTCCCGCTGGTCATCGTTGAAGTTCAGGTGGGCGAATACACCGGCGAAGACGATATCATCCGCGTCGAAGACGACTTCCACAGAAACTAATTCTCTGCAGTCGCTGTTACTGGAAAAGTTTAAGTCCCGCAGTCCATGCGGGACTTTTTTTGTGGGCTAGTCTATGTGCTTTTAATATATTTAGGGTATGAGCGAAAATCTTGTACATACGGTAAATGCGGGCGCTTTTGAAATGGAATACGCCTGCGTGGGCACCGGCCCCAAACCCCTGATTGTAATCCCTGGGCTTTCAATCAAGAGCGTCATGAAATCGGCGGCCTCGTTAGAGGGCCCGTACAAGATTTTTAAGGAAAAGTACACGCTCTACTTTTTTGACCGCAAAAAAGACGCCAAGTCCGGTTATTCGCTGCCCGAAATGGCCGACGACCAGGTGGCGGCCCTCAAGGCTTTAGGCATTGAAAAAGCCGATATCTACGGCGTGTCGCAGGGCGGTATGATTGCGCAGTATATGGCGATCCGCCATCCCGGAGTCGTGAATAAATTGGTTCTTGGTTCTTCGACTTCGAAGGCGGAACCGCGACAGATTACGACGATCCAGAATTGGGCCCGTCTCGCTCGTGCCCGCGAAACGACGACGCTTGTAAATAGCTTTATTGACGACTGCTTTAGCGAAAAGTTCGCGACCCGTTACCGCAGGGCTCTGCTTGCGCTGTACAAAGAAATCTCGGACGAAGAATTGGACCGCTTTGCGCTTTTTTCGGATGCCTGCGATTATGTGGATACTTACGATGACCTCGGCAAAATCAAGTGTCCGGTGTTTGTGCTGGGGGCCGGCAAAGACCTTGTGACTACGCCTGAAGCGTCTGTCAAATTGGCCGAAAAGCTAAAGACCGAAGGCGTTCCTTGCGAATTCTACATGTACGAAGATTGTGGCCATGCCGTCTTCGATGAACTGCCCGATTACAAGCAACGCATTTTCGATTTCCTGGAACAGCAATAACGGTATTTATGGAACCTGTGACGCCCACAACTGTTGCAAAGCCGCGCTACGCTTTTGTCGACTTGGCGAAAGGCATTTGCATTATGCTGGTGGTGTGGCATCATGTGGTGAGCACGTGGGGGCTTGAAACCTACCCGCTAAAAGAGGCCGTATCTTCTTTCAGAATGCCTTTGTACTTTTTTTTGTCGGGACTGTTCTTTAAGGAATATGCGGGCTTTTTTGATTTTTGCAAGCGTAAAATCAACAAGTTGCTGATTCCGTTTGCCTTCTTTTTTGTGACGCTTTCGTGCGTATTCCCGTTCGTATTGCATTACCTGCATTTGCGTGGAAATCCCGGTGCCTCCGTTTGGTATTCATTTGTCTGGAAACAGACTTTCCCGAATATCCCGATTTGGTTTTTACTGAGCCTGTTCTGGACGAACTTGATGTTTTACGGGCTGTACCTGGTCGCAAAGAAAATTGTCGCCCGAAAATTCCCGCAGCATGCGACGGTATCTTTAGTGGTACTTTCGGTTGTGCTTGGCTTGATCGGTTTTTTCCTGGGCCGCTACAATATCAAACTTCCGCTGTTCTGGGCGTCTTCGATGACGGCTATTCCGTATTTTTGCGCGGGGCATGTGGCGTTTCGCTATACCAAGATTCTTGCCCCCAATCGCATGGATCGCTGGAATATGCTCTTTGCGCTTTTGGGCTTTGGCCTGGTTGTTGCGCTTGCGTGGAATGCCCCTCCTGATTCGGTTAGTTACGTGAGCAACCGCTATTGGTTCCCGATTTGGAGCGTTTACCTGTGCGGCATTATCGGAACGCTTGCGGTGCTGTTCTTTTCGAAGGCGGTCAAGAAGATTCCACTGGTGTCTTATTTCGGGCGATACTCCATCATGGTGCTTGTGACGCATGGATGGGTGCAGTGGGGTATCATTAAGATTTTGCAGGAAAACCATGTGCATTGGCCGCGGCCCGTGGCGCTCGCCTTTGTCTTTGTGGTGACGATGCTTCTTTATTTGGCGATAATCCCGTTTATGAAGCGCTTCTTGCCCCACGTGACTGCGCAGAAAGACGTATTTTGATGTTTAATGTGAAATTTGAAGTGTGAGATGAATTATTAATCATTCCTCATTTCACATTGCACATTCCTCATCACACATTGTTTTCTAGCCTTTTCCGTTGCAATTTTGTATATTCTCCGTTGTAAAATTTGATTTTTTGCGTTTTTTTCGGAGATTTTATGGATATTGGTGCGCTACATTTTCAGAATCCCGAGGCCTTTTGGCTCCTACTTTTGGTTCCTGTTTTAGTTGGCTGGTACATCTATCGTGAACACCGCCGCAAGAGTACGATTAAATTCCCGGCCCTTTCGATTGCCAAACGTGCGGTTCCGAGCCGTCGCGTCAAATTCCGCCATATTGTGCCGCTTCTGCGCCTTGCCGCTCTCGTTTGCTTTGTGGTAGCACTTGCACGCCCACAGAACGCCATGGAAGTCGAATACACCTCTACCGATGGCGTCGACATTATGCTTGCACTTGACGTTTCGGGCTCTATGGGAACGCTTGACATGCTTACCCGTACCGAACAGGCGAAGCTTGGCGTGATGAATGCCGAAAAAATCTTGAAACGCGGCGAATACTGGAAATACAGCCGTCTCGGTTACGCGCAGGACGTAATTGCCGAATTTATTGGCAAGCGCCATAGCGACCGTATTGGCCTTTCGGCATTTGGCGCTCGCTCGTTTACGCAGTGTCCGCTCACGATGGATTATGGTTCCCTGCTTGAAATCTTGAAGGCAAGCGACGACCTTGCTCGCGATACGCTTGTGAACAACAGGACCGCCATTGGCGATGGGCTTATGAATGCCCTTGCAAGGCTCAAAATGTCCGATGCCAAGTCTCGCGTGGTGATTCTCTTGACTGATGGCCGCGACAATGCGAGTGTCGTTCCGCCGGTGCGTGCGGCCGAGGTGGCGAAGTCCCTGGGCGTGAAGGTTTATACTGTCGGTGTCGGCAAAAAGTCCGGCAAGATTCTTGCGTTCCAGCAGAACCCGTGGACGGGTGAAATCTCCTGGGGCGAACGCGACATTACGCCTGAGGAAGGCATTGACGAGGACGTGCTCAAGGCGATTGCGTCAAAGACGGGTGGACGTTTCTACCGTGCCGAAAACAAGGCTGAACTTGAAAAGATTTACTCTGAAATCGATGAACTCGAAAAGACGGAAATCGAAACGATTGCTTACGCCCGCTATGCCGAAAAATTCTACCCGTGGCTTTTGGTCGGGGCGCTCCTTATTCTGCTTGAACTCGTCCTCGCGAACACCAGATTCGTGAGAATCCCGTAAGGGATAGCTCGTCATGGGGCTTGCCCCCATCCAGTTATTTCTTGTTTAAGTCAAGACCTTAACTGGATTGGGCGGAGCCCCAACTCTTTGGCTCGGTTATAAAAATGAGTTCACTCATTTTTGCAACACTCGCCTTCTGAGTAGTCTTCGGCTTCGCCTCAGGATGACATGAAATAACGAAAACCGCCCCGTCGCAGACAGACGGGCGACATTAAAAAATCCGGCTTCTAAAGAAGTCGGATTTTTTTAAACTTTACTTATTATCAGCGCAGTATTTGCTCGCCATATCGAGCAGCTGTTCCTTGCCCACCTTTACATCAAATTCCTTTGGTTCAAGGGAGCTAAGAACGCCGCCATAAGTCATGGAATAACCGTTTTCAGTCTGCGTGAATGTAACGGAGCCACCTTTCGTTGTGGCTGTAGCCGAGTTATCGGTACTAGAAACCGTACAATCGCTGGCATCAGTAACAACCGACGAGGCTTTAGAAGCGGCAGCGCAAGCAGAGAGAACGACCGCACTTCCAATAGCTGCAAGAATCATGATTTTTTTCATTTTTATTCTCCATCTTGTTGATTATGATACTCATAATATATAACATAATTCAATCAAAATAAATAATAAAAAATTTAACATTCCAGAGCTACAGCGTTTTAAGGACTTTTCGGGCGGATTCAATGGTGCGATTGATTTCATCTTCGCTGTGCGCCGCGCTCACGAAAATTGCTTCGAACTGGCTCGGCGCAAAGTAGAATCCTTCGTCGAGCATGCCGAGGAAGTACTTGCGGAAGAGTTCCAAATCGGATTTTTGCACGTCGGCAAAACACGTGACCGGACCTTCGGTAAAGAAGATGCAGCCCATGGAGCCGACCTGGTTTGTAGCAAGCGGAATCCCCGCTTCAGTTGCAGCAGACTTGAGTCCTGCAATCAAGCGTTTCGTCATGGCTTCGGCGTGTACATAGTATTCCGGATGAGTATGCAGTTCACGCATAGTGGCAAGCCCTGCCGCCATCGCGACCGGATTTCCCGACAAGGTACCAGCCTGATAAATTCCACCGAGCGGGGCAATTTGCTGCATCACGTCCAAGCGACCGCCATAAGCGCCCACCGGCATGCCGCCGCCGATAATCTTACCGAACGTGGTGAGATCCGGCTTAATGCCATAGAGACCTTGTGCGCAATGGATGCCGACACGGAAACCGGTCATGACTTCATCGACAATGAGCAAAGCGCCATGTTTTTTAGTCTCTTCAGAAAGCGTCTGCAAGAACTCCGGCTTCGCAGGGACAACGCCCATGTTGCCAGCCACCGGTTCTACTATCACACCTGCGATTTCGTCACCAATCTTGTCGAAAAGTTCCTTAACGCCCGCCACATCGTTGTACTGGAGCGTGAGCGTGTACTTTGCCAAGTCCGCAGGCACACCCTTGCTGCTCGGCTTGCCCGTCGTGAGCATTCCCGAGCCCGCCTTGATGAGCAAGCTATCGCTATGACCATGGTAGCAGCCTTCGAACTTCACAATCTTATCGCGACCGGTAAAACCGCGAGCCGCACGGATAGCACTCATCGTCGCTTCGGTTCCGCTATTCACCATGCGAATCATCTCGACGCTCGGCACAAGGCTCATCACGAGTTTTGCAAGTTCCGATTCAAGACCGCACGGGGCGCCAAAACTGAGACCATTCTGAGCTGTATCGGCAACAGCCTTAATCACTGCATCGTGCGCATGCCCCAAAAGCATCGGGCCCCAGCTGCCCACGTAATCAATGTAATCGTTGCCATCCACATCGTAAATGTGGCTGCCCTTGGCACGCTTGATAAACGGAGGCGTCGCCCCCACATTGCTAAACGCACGCACAGGACTGTTCACGCCGCCCGGCATGAGCGTCTTTGCTTCTGCAAACAACTTTTCGCTTAAAGAGTGATTCATATACAAGCCCTAACCTTGCAGATTATTCCTTTACGATATGCACCACGCGCTGCGGGAACGGGATGGAAATACCGACTTCGTCAAAGCGTTCCTTCACAGCCTTCATGTACTTGCAACGCATATCCCAGTAATTTGCGGTCTTGACCCAGACTCTCATGTTCACGGCAACAGCGCTATCATCCAGCGACGAAACAAAGAACGACGGTTCCGGATTTTTCAGGACTTCTGGGTCCGCATTCACAAGTTGTTTCATTTCGTTCATCGCCTTTTCAGCAGAATCCGCATAATCAATGCCAAAAGCCAAATCAAGGCGGCGGCTCGGATTGCGGCTAAAGTTGACAATCGGAGCTCCCCACAACATGCTGTTCGGAGCAGAAACGTAAAGACCATCCAACGAGATAAGCGTCGTGTTGAAAAGCCCCACGCCTACAATTTTCCCCTTCAAAGAACCACATTCGATATAATCCGAAGCGCGGAACGGATGGAGGAACAGCAATAGGATTCCCGAAGCAATGTTGCCCAAAGTGTCCTTCAAAGCAAGGCCAATGGCAAGAGAAGCAGCACCAATCACAGTCACGATTCCGGCGGTGTTCACACCGAGAATATGGAGAATCATGAGCAAACCGACAATATAAATCGCATAAGAAAAAAGCGAATAAAGTAGCGGTTTTACCGATTCATCTGCACCTTTCTTAATAGCGAAATTAAGAATAAGTTTGATAATCGCCAAGATAATGGCGATAACAATCAGCACTGTTGCAATTTCAACGATGTCCTGCGCAATAGCATTCGTGACACCGATATTTTTCAAGAAAGCTTCGTATTCTTTCATTTTAGCATCCCTTTTTAATTGTCATCCCGGACTCTGTTCCGGGATCACCTTTTTACAAAATCTTATTTTACAGAATTTTATTTTCCAAAATTTCCTTGGCGTGGTACGTAATGATGATATCAGCACCGGCGCGCTTGAACGCAATCATGTTTTCGCGGATGATTGCATTTTCGTCAATCCAGCCCATCTTTGCAGCCGCCTTGACCATCGAATATTCGCCACTTACGTTATACACAGCGACCGGCACATTGCTGATTTCAGCCGTCTGGCGAAGCACATCGAGAAAAGCGAGGCCAGGCTTTACCATCACGATATCTGCACCTTCTTCAAGATCGAGTTCCACTTCATGGAGCGCTTCGCGACCATTGCGCACGTCCATCTGGTAACTCTTGCGGTTGCCGAAATGCGGAGCGGAATCAGCTGCATCGCGGAACGGACCGTAATAAGCGCTAGCGAACTTTGCGCTATAACCCATAATCGGCGTATTCGTAAAGCCAGCGTTGTCAAGAGCTTCGCGGAGAGCCGTGATGTGGCCATCCATCATGTCACTCGGAGCCACCATGTCAGCACCGGCAGCCACCTGCGAAACAGCGGTCTTTGCCAAAAGTTCAAGCGTTGGGTCATTATCCACATCGCCATCCTTAATGATACCGCAATGACCATGGCTCATGTATTCGCAAAGGCACACGTCCGTAATCACGTACAAACTTTGGAACTTCGCCTTGATGGCACGTACGGCCCGCTGCACAATGCCATTCTTATCATAAGCCGAAGTCGCCATTTCGTCCTTGTGATCCGGGATACCGAACAGCAAAATGGACTTGATGCCAAGCGCCACACAGCTTTCGAGTTCCTTCAAGATTTCATCAATCGAGAAACGGAACTGGTTCGGCATAGACGGGATTTCTTCTTTGACGCCCGTTCCTTCAACCACGAACATCGGGTAAACGAGGGCATCGGGATTTACAGCAGTTTCTGCAACCATGTTGCGGATAACTTCATTTCTACGTAAACGACGAGGACGAATAATCATAATAACTATTCCTTTTTGAAATCTTTTTCAATTTGCACAAGGTCTTCGGCCCATTCGGTCTGGATTTTCTGCTTGAGCTTCTTGGCAAGCGAAGGGGCGCGGCCCTGCGTGGAGACTGTCACAGCAATGTTTTCGCCGAAGTCCATACGGGCAGGCACAATGAAATCGCCGTCAAGGTAATCGCAGGCGTTATTCACGAGGATGCGGCGAGCGCGAGCATCGTTAGAAACTTGAGCATTGACGGCTGGCTGGTCAGTACAAATAAAGACCATGAAAACGCAACGCAAATCAAGCGGTTCGTACGGGCGCTTTTTTAGAGTGATAGAAGACTCGGCCCCTCGGCTTAGCTCAGGGACCTTATCTCCAGTCTTGAGCGTTTCAAATTCGGGGTCGAATTGCGGAGCGACAACGGTAATGTGAGCGCCTGTCGGGATTAGCGTTTTCACCTTACGGAGAGCAATGCGGCCACCGCCCACAACGAGAACGTTACGTCCTTCAAGATTCAATTCGATGGAGAAGAGGTTTGAGCTATGGGCACGCTCTGAGTGGATCCTATCGCCACATTCGTGGCTCCAGGATGACGAAGGGGCACAAGTACACGCGTTCTGAGCCGAGCGGACACCAGCGACCACCATGCTCGAGAATTCTTTCCAATCGCCAAGGCAAGGCAAAAGCGTAATCGGAATTTGCGGAAATTCTTCCTGCAATTTTGCAACAACACGCGGCACATCGTTCTTGGAATGCTGACCGTTCAACAGCAGATACGGCAGAAGCGTCACCGATTCCACATCTTCGCGCAAAAGCGTACGTAGGTCGTTTTCCAAATCCAACAAACTCGTACTTGCGACGCGCGTACCCGGCAAATCATGATGCAAGCGGTCAAGGATTTCTTCAAATCCTTTGTATGCACCCGGCAAAATGCAATGATGAGCGATGATAAGAATAGCTTTCATTAAGCATTCTCCCCCATCGTGTAATACTCCACGATTTTTTTGACGAGCGAATCCATCGTTGTTTCGTCGGAGGTGACCGTTTCAAAGCCATGCTTTTTCGCGGAAGCTTCAGTCATGCGACCAATACAGAATGAAGTATAGGGGCAATGGTCAAAGGAGATCCCCGCCTTCGCGGGGATGACAGCACAAAAATTCTCGACAGCGCTGGAACTGGCGAAGACAATTGCATCGGCGGAGGCAATAGCTTCACGTTTCCAATCCGGAAGTTCTGCAACCGGCAGTGTTTCGTAAACCGTCCAGCGGGTTGCTTTGGGCAAGAGTTTGAGCAAAGTATCGTCAGCGAGATTGCCTTGCAAAAGAAGAACGCGAGATTCGTCGCCAACCACTTTTTGTAGCAACAAACCTAGTCCTTCGCCGGTGTGGTCTTTAGGAACGTAATCGCAACGGATGCCGTATTCAAGCAACTTCTTTTCGGTGATTTTCCCGACACTTGCAATTTTCTTGCCCGCAAGCACACGCACATCATAACCCGCAGCAAACAACTGCTTGAAGAAACTTTCTACGCCGTTTGTGCTCGTGAAAGCAAGAATGTCAAAATTCGCAAGAGAATTCCAATCAAAAGATCCCTCTACCGCACGAGTCTCAATCATCGGAGTTTCGATGACTTCGGCACCGAGAGCAGTCAGTCGAGCGGTAATCCCGCTAGATTGTTTTGCGGCACGCGTTACAACCAAACGCTTACCCGAAAGCGGCAAATTCTTTTTCCAAGCAAGAGTTTTGCCCAGTTCAACCACGCCACCCATAATCGTAATTGCGGGTGCCGTCACATTTTCACGGACAATGGTCTCGCCCGCAGTTTCAAGCGTTGCCATAACGGTACGCTGGTTCGGGGTTGTTCCTTTTTCGATAAATGCAAGCGGAGTTTTCGGGTCTTTGCCACATTCAATTAATCGATGTGCGATAAAGTCCATATTGGCAATGCCCATCAAAAAGATGAGCGTTCCCTGGCACTTCGCGAGAGTCTCGAAGTCCAGCGAAAGATTGCATTGGATTCTATCGCCTTCGGCTCCAGAATGACAGTCACCCTGGAGTGCAGCGATAGGATCCACGACGGATTTTTCTTTTTCGTGGCCTGTGATGATATGGAAACTTGTTGCAATTCCACGATGGCTCACGGGAATGCCTGCATAGGCAGGCACAGCAATGGCAGAGGTCACGCCCGGCACAACTTCAAATTCGACGCCTGCAGCGACAAGTTCCAAAGCCTCTTCGCCACCACGACCGAACACAAACGGGTCGCCGCCCTTCAAACGTGCAACGGTCGCACCCGGCATTTCAACGGCAAATTTTACCAAGAGCTTATTGATTTCGGACTGTTTCACCTTGTGGTGCGTCGGCATTTTGCCCACATCCACCATCTTTGCTTTCGGATTACATAACGAGAGCACGCCCGGTGAAACCAAACGATCGTAAACCACAACATCGGCTTTTTCAAGAATCGACTTTCCGCGCACGGTCAAAAGCCCAGGATCACCGGGACCCGCGCCAATCAAATAAACTTTGCCAAAATGATTCGATTTTTCCATCGAAACCAAATTTAGAAAAAGTTCGCCATTAAAATTTTGCCTATATTTTTTGGCATGAATAGTTCTAGAGCAAAGCTTCGCGACGAAGTCTATACGCAGATGATGTGTGCCCAGGCACGCCTTTCCAAAGACCAAAACACGCAAATGGGCGCCGTTCTTGTCAGCGCTGACGGACGCGTTATCAGCACCGGATACAACGGTGCACCCGCCGGATTTGACGACGAAACTGTCCCCTACACACGTGAAAAACAACTCCTCGCTTACGATTTGCTCGATGCAGATTCCGGGGAACTCATAAGCCATCACGAATTCGAGGCGAACAAGTACCCGTTCATGGTCCATGCCGAAATCAACGCTTTGCATTACGCCCGGGGAAAAGTTCCTGCCGGTTCCAAGCTCTATGTAATCGGGTTTCCATGCGAACGCTGTTCCCTCGACATCAGCCTCTCCGGTGTTGCCGAAGTCTTCGTTACCAAAGATGATTACGATCCGAAATCTACATTGAACAACAGCCGTGACACGGCCTACTACATGTTCGCACAGGCAGGAATCATCGTGACGCTGTGCGGGAAACGAATCAAACCCGTTGTGTCGAAGCCGAACAAGTAAACAATAAATATTGATTACGCTCCCCGACTCTGTCGGGGATTTTTTATAGTTGTTTCTTAATTTCTTGGGCGAGTTCAACACCCAATTTTTTTGACTCTTGTACGCAATCAGGGGAATTAAGTTCTACCGTGCCTACACATTCTGCGCGGAGCAATTTTTCAGACTTTTCGTCCCAGTAAATACCGAGGATTTTTAGAGACTTCGCGGCATCACCCCCATCAACAACGTCGTCAACAAATTCCGCAAAACTCGCCACAGGGAATTGGCAGCCCGCATTGAGCGCTTTCAAATAAGCCATTTCGGCGGAGGCAACGCAAAATGATTCAACATCGTTCACGCGAGCAAGAATTTGCACAATAGAATCATGGATTTCACTGGATTCTTCCCCCGGCTCGGGGGCCGGGGCTAAAGACTGAAACGGCTTCGCATTTTTATATTGTTCAGAATGACGAGCCCCGTTATCCGACAAAGTTTCTATCGCCAAAATGCCCTGACCACTGGCGGGGAGCATTTGTTCGGTACTAAAGTATTCTGTCACCTTGTCCGCAAGCCCCATGCGCTTGAGGCCTGCCGCCGCAAGCACAACGCCATCGAGTTCCGCAAGTTTACTGATACGTGTCTGGATGTTTCCGCGGATGGGGACATATTCCAAATCTGGGCGGAGTGCTTTCAGCTGGACGATGCGACGAATGCTCCCCGTTCCGACACGGGCTCCGGACGGCAAATCCATGAACTTGACGCCAGCGGCTCCCCCACGCGAAAGAAACGCATCTCGCGGGTCTTCGCGTTTCAAGACTGCGGCAAGCTTGAACTGCGGCAGCACTTCGGCAGGCATGTCCTTAAGACTATGGATGGCAATATCAGCACGATGTTCGAGAAGCGCAATTTCGAGTTCCTTGATGAATACGCCCTTACCGCCAAAGCTTGCAAGCGACTTGTCCAAACGTCTGTCGCCTTCGGTCGTCATGGAGACAAGCTCATAAGACAACCCAGCGTTCTGCGCAGAATTCGCCGCAACAATAGCATCAGCAGCCATCGTTGTCTGGGCCAAAGCCAATGCGCTTTTACGCGTCGCTACACGAAGTTTCATAGTCACCCCTAATTGCATTCACGAAGGCATTTCAAGTACGTCAACACGTCTTCAGCCGAATTCAAATCTTTTACTTTATACAAGTAATCGTTTGCCATCTTTTTCGCAAAACGCACATACATCATATGGATGCGTTTCTTGTCCGCATCAGACACGTCCGGGAGCGAACGCAACAGCTTTTCCGATTCATCATTCGCCGTCGCCACCATCTTGTCCGCAAAGACATGAATATCTTTCGCGATATCGTCCATGCGATACCACTGCATAAATTCTTCGATACCTTCTTGCAAAATCTTTTGAGCGGCTTCAAGTTCAATCATCCGCAAACGACGATTCTCAGAAACAATTTGTTCCAAATCATCGACACAAACATATTGCACTCCGGGCAAATCCCCGATAGAAGGCTCAGCGTTACGCGGATTAGCAAGGTCCACGACAAGACGTTTCAACAAAACTGTATCTTCAGCAGACCCGGCAGTTTGAATCGCTTTTTCAAATTCATCCTTCGTGATAATCGGTTCCTGGCATGCACTGCAAAGAATCAGAACATCGCTCTTGCCCAAAACGCTGTAGCGGTCTTCAAAACGAACCGGAGTAAGCACATCGCCATATTTTTCGGCATTTGCAAAAGTCTTGCTGCTTGCAAAAATCTTTGTCGTATTCTCTTGTACATACTTAAGCATTAGCGAACCCATCTCGCCAAGCCCGACAATATAAACCGTGCGGTTTTCGAGATCGTCGAAAGTCTTTTGCACCTGTTTCATCGCAAGGAACGGAATATTACAACTGAGTTTGCTCAGGTTTGTTTCTGTCTTTATTCGCTTAGTCGTATGTATTGCGCTTTGGAACAGCTTATTCAAGCTATTACCGGTCGCCTTGAGCTGATGTGCCGTTTCGTACGCTCGGTCTATCTGGTGCAAAATTTGGTCTTCACCCATTGCCACAGAATCAAGCCCCGCACACACGTTCATCACATGATGGACAACATCCTCGCCCACCTTCGTGTAGAAGAACTTTGCGAAGACATCATAGTTCTGGTGCGTAAGGCCACAAACATAGCGGACCAATTCAGTGGTATCCAAGTCGCAGTCGCTTGCAACATAAATCTCGGTACGGTTACAAGTGGCAAGAATCAAGAGTTCGTCAAACGGAGAACGACTTAACGCCTCAGTCTTGACATCCATCGGGATGTAAAATTTTTCGCGGATTGCGATTTCGGCCACCTTGTGGCTCATTCCTGCCATGTAAATTTTGCGCATAACCCAAAGATAGAAAATCGACCGTTCCTATTTATTAAAACAACAAACCAATATCTATTTTTATACGAAAAAAACATCTTTTTATTGGATTTATTCAATTATTTTATTTATATTAGATGCAGTTTTCGACATATTCAAGGACACCATTAAATGATTAAAAGAACCGTAATTGCAACAATTATTTCGTTATTTTTCGTTTCGTACGCAAACGCGTGGGAGATGGACGCCTATGTTGAAAACACGCCTATCAGCGAAAGTCATGTAGATACAAATTCTAGAACAAACCAAGACACAACTTCAGCAACCAAAGCCGACAGCAATCAGAAAACAGTCAATCAGAGAGACTATTTTAGGCACCATAGCATAGGAATCGAGTATAACTTTTTAACGTTAACAGACCTTGGAACTTCATTGGGTCACCTTTTTGATGATAAATGCGAAGACATCTTTGAATGTTCTTATGGAGCAATATCCATCAACTATGGTTATATATTTTCTAACAACATAGAAACAGGGCTTGTCGCAAACATATCCCTTACAAAAAATCCTGTATATTCCCTAATGGGAAAATTCAAGTTTAACGGAAGTGACCCAGGAAGCTTCGTTAATCTATTTTTTGAGATAGACTTAGGTATAATAACCAACGGCGACGAAATCGCTCCCATGGGGCATATATCCTTATTTGGTTTTGAAATCGGTCATCCTGTATCCCTACGATTCCAAATACCCTTTTTGCTTTGGGGACAACGAGGTTTAACATATCTCGGCGTAGGTTACCGATTCTAGAATTTGAGATAGCTTTACTCAAAGAAAAAATCTATAGCTTGTTTTCTTGAGTTCCCGCAAGGAATTTAAAACAACATAATTGCCATTATCAATGGATTTTGCGGCATCTTCGATATAGCGTGACAGCAATTCCGCTGACGGAGCGTGCATCATTGCATACAAGTTGTACGGAAATTTTTCAAAAGACGGACGTTCGTAGCAATGAGAAATATGCGGATTCAATGCAAGAATCGAACCCGCCTTTAGAACCGCAGCCCCGTTCTGGATAATGTCATCGAAACGCTCAGGATGGCGCAAAATTTGTGAGCACGCCGAACCACTCTCGTCTCTCGTCTCTCGTCTTTCGTCTATCCTAAAGCAAACCATTGCATTAAATGCAAAGCCTGCGTTCTGATGGCGGAGAATCGCCCCAAAGCGGCGCATGCGTTTTGCAGCAAGGTCTTCACGGAGTTCGTCGCAAGATACGCCCCAATCCTCAAACGGCGTAAGCGTATGCGGAATGTCATCACATGCTGTGCGAATACGGGTGCGGTCAGCATCGGAGAGATTTCCTCGAAAATTACTGGATTCTTCGCTACGCTCAGAATGACGTTTCTTCACAACGCTCTCGCCTCCAATCCTGTTTACTAACCACTGCCTACTAACCACTGGCGCGCTAGCGCCCATCACCGTATTTATCTTAAACTTTTTCGTTGCAGAGAGAACATGAACATCGCGCAATTCCGTCTTCGCGCAAATTCGTTCCACAATCGTCTCTATAGCCGCTTCATTCTCGGCAATGACCGTAAGCCACACATTGTATTCGTGGCTGCGAATGTAATTGTGCGTAATCGCAGGTTCGCTCATCACGACTGCGGCAAACTTTTCCATCGGCGTTTCATCGTGTGATTCTGTAGAAAAATCTTGCGACGATGTCGGCACCTTCCCTGCGCACAAGCGCGAAATAAAACCGAGATTCATGGAATCATACACGCCACCGATGCGACGAATCACGCCCGAAGCGCGCATTTTTTCAACTTCATCAAAAACATCTTGTTCAGAAACAACAAGTTTCGCGCATTTTTCGCTAGCATCACTTTCGTCAACTTTATTCACGCCATCGCAATTCAACATTTCAGCCAAGCGCAAATACGGGCGTTCCACCAAGGGAAAGCCATCTTGAATAATCGCGAGAAGTTTTTGATCTAATTCATTCATTTTAAATCACTGGATTCTTCGTCCCTACGGTTCTCAGAATGACACGAGCGCAACGCAATCAGAATGACACACGATCCTCACTCCTCAAAGGGAGCGCAGCGACCGACCTCACACCTCAAAGCCCAATTTCTTCGTCCGTCAAATAGCAAGCCGGGTCTTCAGCCCAGAAATCGCCCGTCACCGCCTCGGCACGCGTGCGGAAATTGCCGTTGCACAAATTCAAGTAAGCGCATTTCGGGCAACGTCCCTTCAAAAGCGGTTTGCGGTTCTTGAGCCCCGCCATAATCGGGTTCGACAAGTCTGTCCAGATATCACCAAAACTGCGTTCGCGTACATTCCCAAGCGTAATGTACTGCGTAAACTGATCCGGATGCACATTGCCAACACTATCGATATTGCCGAACGCCATACCGCTGCGATTACCGCCGTTACGCTGAATCAGTTCCAAAACCTTTTCTGCAAGCGCAGGGTCTTCTCGTCTCATGCGCTGGTACAAATAAACGGCATCCGCGTGGTTATCGACGGTCAAAATTTCCTTATTCACACCGCGCTTCTTGAAATCTAAAGTGCGGTCGATAATCAAATCCATCGCCTTGCGGCTCTCTTCATGGTTCAAGTCGTTTGCGACCATCGCAGAACCACGACCGCTATACACCAAATGATAGAAGCACACACGGTCAATATTTTCGGCTTCGAGCAAGTCAAAAATCGCATTCAAATCCTGCACATTGTAACGCGTAATCGTGAAGCGCAGCCCGACCTTCTGACCCGTCGCCACGCAGTTGCGGATACCGCGCAACGCGAGCTGGTACGCCCCCTGCTTGCCACGGAACTTATCGTGCGTATCTTCGCAACCGTCCAAGCTGATACCCACATAGCCCACGCCCATTGCCTTGAGTTTCTGAGCCACATCCGGCGTGATGCAGGTGCCGTTCGTCGAAATCGTCGGACGGATTCCCTTGCTCGCCGCATAATTCGCAAGTTCAAAAAAATCCGGACGCAAAAGCGGTTCGCCACCGCTGAACAACAGCACCGGCACATTAAATTCCGCAAGCTGGTCAATAAGCTTGATACCCTCTTCGTGCGTAAGTTCGTTCTGGTACTTAATTGCCTCGGAACGCGCATAGCAGTGAACGCACTTCAAATTACAAGTCTTCGTGCAGTTCCACACCACCACCGGGCCACGTCCTGCGCCCACACCGTTTGTCGCCTTGTGAGCGTGAGGTTCGTAACGAAGAGAATCCCCAAAGTTCGGGGTATCCATCAAAAGCTTGGTAATACTAATCATGCGCCAAAGGTAGAAAATTTCCTCGCTGCGCCTTAAACCCATACATCTGTTTTTAAGCTGAAATTATTGTTATGCGAAGGCGATCTACCCTCGAATAGATTCTCTCCGCAACAATACCAGGTCACGATACAACAGCCGAGTATTCAAAGGTCTGCCATCATCTTCAAGTTGCCTGTATTTACGCTCTTGCTCAATATTTCCAAAAACAGGCATTAAACCGCAATTAGCGTAGAACGATAAAAGTTCACTTTCATTGAAGGCATCTACAATCATATGCCGACACCCCGACTTATTTTTCTCCCCAGCAAACCACTGTGCAACAAATTCTATAATTTGCGATCCTAGCCCATGACCTGCAAACTGAAGGTCAACACCTAGTTGCCCCAACAAGACGGCAGGATGGTTTATATCCCCTTTCGAATGTCGAACTTCGTAACCTACCTTCTTTTTTCTAGAATTTGGAAGCAACCGATTGAACAAGCTCGCATTCGCCACAGTAAAAGCCGCAGCAACTTTACTTAAATCATTACGAGGTGTAAGCAAATATGTTTTTCCAAACAATTCGCTTTGATAATCTAAGGCCTCGTTTCTAAAGAAATCGTTAATAGATTTACGTCCACAATCAAACGAGGACAAGTCTCGGATGGGCGCTCCGAGAGTACAAAAAGAAAAATCCGACAATTTCATTTTGATGAAGTTCTCTTTAGCTGATCCAATCTAGAATTTTCGATAATACTACGACACCACGCCTCTTTCTCGGCGCTATATTGGGAGCCTGCCAAATACTTAGAATTGTATTCCACCTGACGGTTAAATTCTTCGGCAACTTCACCCGTTAAAATCGGAATTGTATTATACGGTAAAGCCATATTTCAAATATACCTTTTTCAAATTTTAAAATCAAGTGCCTACAAATCTACCAAGAAAAAACGGCAAAAACACATTTTCGCCGAATTTTGCAAACAACCGTTTGCAAAAAAAGTCAATTTTTACACTATTGGCGTGTAAGCTTCCCCATAATTAAAAAAAGAAAAAAACATTGAATTTCAGTTATTGGATTAGTCACCAATTAGCATGCAATCGTTTATCGCACACTTGGAACAAAAGAAAAGCCATTAAAGCTTCACTTTATTTACGAACATCGGCATTTGCGACAACCACCGGTTTAATTCTGTCCAGTTCCTCAGCAATCTCGATTTTAAGATTTCGGATATCAATATCATCTTGCAGAGAGATGAAATAGTCGTCAGACACGCCAAAAAACTTCGCCAGCCTCAAAGAGGTGTCAACGGTTATTCGCCTGCGGTCATGTAGTATATCTTGAATTCTTGAAACAGGAACATTGATAGCCTGAGCGACCTTATAGGCGGATAATCCCATGGGAATAAAGAATTCTTCGTTAAGAATTTCCCCGATTGTAGGTGTATCAATACGCTTGCTCATGATTTACTCCTAGTGGTAATCAACTATTTCAACATCAAAAAAATGTCCGCCATCAAACGAAAAACAAATTCGCCATTGATCGTTAATGCGGATGGAATACTGTCCATTTCTATCACCATGCAGCAATTCCAAACGATTATTTGGCGGGATTCGTAAATCGTCAAGACATTTCGCATTGTCTATCATCATTAATTTTCTTAACGCAACCTTTTGGATTGAGCTAGGCAACCGTCTAGAAAACTCTTGATAATAGACTCGTTCTGTTTCTCGATCTGCAAAACTTTGAATCATCCTTAATATACCTATTTGATGTGTATATGTCAAGAGGGTACAATCATTTTATGCCAGAATACAAATCTACCAAGAAAAAACGGCAAAAACACATTTCTGCCGATTTCTGCAATCAACCGTTTGCAAATACAGTTGTTTTTTACAATCGTAATATTCTACTAGAAAAACACGCCATAATTGGGGCGAATTTTTGAGCTACGGCCTTTGATGTCAAAACGGCGGTCGCGAGTTGCTTTCAGCGGAGTCGGGGCAAAATCCTTGCGGATATACGTTCTGCCGCCATTGCCGCCGCCCTTTGCGTTTATTAACAACTTCGCCGGATGCACTTCATAGTCGTAGTAATAGTTCGATATGTACAAATTCTGCACTTCAGGGTACTTTCCGTCGAATGCTATATTTTGAATGATTCCGTTAAAGACATCGGGTTGCGGAAGTTTTGAGTCCATAAACAAACCACTAATCGTGTGCCCATTGCCGTAAATTATTCCGACAAACGGATTATTATAACCATTTAAGGGAGTCCAGCTCACATAACCATGATAGTTGACAAAAACCTGAGGGCCCAAACTATCTAATTTTTCATGCACAACAATATCGTTCATGATTTGGATACATGCATCAACAGGCGGATTTTCATTCAAATAGTCATTTGCAAAATCGTTGAAATAGTAGAGTTCATGAACATTGGTTACAAGGTAACAGCCGTTAGAATCTACCGCCGGTTTTTCGGGTTCATAAACCCATTTAGCATCAAAATAAATTGTATCGTATTTGGCGGAATAGGCTTCATAACGCGTATTCAGATAAATTCCAGACTTTGCAGGATCAATCCAACCTCGGAAAATGTAGCCTTCGCGAGTCGGATTTTTAAGAAGGATATTCTCGCCATTTACAACTTTTTCCGGATTCTTTTCATCGCCCATCGTGCCACCATGCAAGTCGTAAATCAAGGTAATTTCGCGACCACTCCACTTGCCGATAAGGACGATATCTTCGGTATTACCTTGAGGCAGTTCAGTCACCCGCTTCGTGAATGTCGAATCCGTAAACCACCCCTCAAAAGTGCGACCATTTCCAATGGGTTCCTCCAGCACAAAAGTCGCCGAATCCGCATCGCGGTATTTTGGATTTGACGAACCTCCAATTCCATAGTCACCGTCATTCACGTAAGTAATGGAATACCAGTTTTTCCATTTGGCAAAGACTCTTTGGTTACCTTCCGCTGTAGCAGAAATTTTTTCAACCGGTTTCGTGAAGATGGAATCGGCGAACCAGCCTTCAAAAACATCGCCATCTTTTGACGCGGGCTTCAAAACAACTTCCTGTTTGGGCATAAAGTAGGTCGGATTCGATGCGTTGTTGACACCCTTGTTCAGGTAATATAAAATGTCATAATACACCCCGTTCAATGTCGGGTACGAATCGCCAGATTTCTGCTGCCAAATCGGGTACTCTGTCCCTTTTTTCAATTTTTCGTAAACTGATCCATTGGCAAATTCCGTATCCGATGCGGGCGTAGCCTCAAATCCACTATTCAAGAATTTTTCCGGGTAAAAAACATTCTCAAATGTTAAATCTTCATCTGAAAGCGCCAAACATGTTTTCTTCTGTTTTAGGCCAATTCCCGAGAACTTTTTGGTCACATCAATTTTGCCCGCATAGAAGGAATTTTTAATAGTAATAGCATCCAAAATTCCGACAAGTCCGCCTCCTTCCTCGCCGCTCAAATAACCGACAGAATAGGAATTTTCGATAGTCACGAAACGCAGACTATTACGAATAGTATATGCGGCAGGATTTCTAGCAGCAACAAAAGTGATATCAACACAAGGGTCGCCAAAAACATCGACGAAGCCAATGAGTCCCCCGACATAACCTTTTGTACCTATAACAGTAGCCGAGCTGAACACATTCTTTAGTTCAAGGTTGCCGTTAAAAACATTTGATATAAAAGAACCTGCATTTTCGCCGCTAAAATACGAATCTACAATTCCCAAATTCTGAATAACCGTATTACCATACGAAACCTCTTGAATCAAGCCCACATTGCCGTACAGGCCCGAAATGGTATGACCATTCCCTTCAATTACGCCACTAAAAGATCTAAAAGGTTGCCACCAGTAAAAATCGCCCTTATTCGCGTCTCCATTTGAGGACAATAGATTTTTATTGACAACGATATCGTTTTCTATGAAAATACAGGTACGCCGAGATGTGCTGTCTGCAAATTTAACAGCCCCATAAAGTTCCGCAGCATCGTGAACCAGCATACATCCCGATTCATCTACCTGAGGCTTTTTCGAAATGATTCCCCAACGAGCATGAACTCTAAGCTGGTTCCCTTGAGTAGGACTTTCGTATGAGAACAAGTAATCTCTTTTGCTGTTATCTATAAAATTAAGTGTTTGCCGAGTATTATACCAGCCTAGAAATTCAAAGCCTTCTTTTGTGGGTGGCAACAAAGGATATTTAATTTTATTACTTCGATCAAATACATAAAAATTCGCGTTATTTGGGTTGTTAATGCCGCCTTGCAAGTCATAATTGACATAGACCGTATCGCCATTGTTAATAGCGAACGCATTCACCACAATTAGCAAGCACACCCAAAGGCTAAAAATAATCCTAGACACAATTTTCTCCTTTTTTAAAAACAAGCCGTCGGTTTCACACAAATAAATATAGTTGTTATTCCGGCCTAACGCAGCATTTATCCATATTTTTTTGACACTTATTTCAAAAAAACGGCACCTTGAACAATCGAGATTCCTATGCTACGATAAATGTATTATATGCAACAACGAGGTTTATCCAGCATTCCCTTGCAGCGTTTTCACTTGCTCTTCCGCCCATTCTTCAAAAGTGTCTGCGGCAATGTGTGCCTTGACATCTTTCATCAAGTGAATGTAAAAATGCAAGTTGTGAATTGCCGCAAGCGTCCAACCGAGCGGTTCTTTTTCCTTGAACAGATGACGGAGGTAAGCGCGACTATAGTTACGGCAACAATAGCAATCGCAGTTTGGGTCAAGCGGTAAATCGTGCTGGTGCGCAAACTTTGCACCTTTGTAGCGGAGTACGCCACGGCTCGTATAAACTAAACCATCCTGTGCATTTTTCGCAGGCAAAATGCAGTCGCACATATCCACGCCGCGTTTCACAAGCTCTAGCAAATTCCACGGAGTTCCCACGCCCATCACATAACGGGCACGATCTTCGGGCAACAAGTTTGTACAAAAGTCCGCAATGTCGTACATCGTCTCGACAGGCTCGCCTACAGAAAGCCCGCCCATTGCATAACCATCCGGTGCAATTTCCTTGAGCGCTTCGATAGACTTCTGGCGCAGTTCCTTATGCATGCCGCCTTGCACAATTCCAAAGAAATACTGCGGATACCCGTGAATCGGCGGGTTCGCCTCCAGCCATTCCTTCGCCTCTCGCGTCCACTTGAGCGTAAGTGCAAGTGACTTTTCGGCTTCTTCGACGGTACTCGGGTACGGAGTGCACTCGTCGAACGCCATGATGATATCGGCACCAATTTCGCGTTGTGCATGCATCACGCTTGCAGGAGTGAACAAATGACGTGAGCCGTCCAATAAACTTTTAAACTGCACGCCCTCTTCGGTAATCTTGCGGAACTGCTTCAGGCTCCATACCTGGAATCCACCGCTGTCCGTGAGCATCGGACGGTTCCAGCTCATGAACTTCTGCACGCCTCCCGCTTCGGCAATCAGCTTTGTACCCGGTCGCAAGTAAAGGTGGTACGTATTCGCTAGGATGATTTCGGCATCGAGTTCGCGGATGTCGCGGCTAGTAAGCCCCTTGACCGTCGCCGCTGTGCCTACAGGCATAAACACGGGCGTCGTCACATCGCCGTGTGCCGTATGGATAACCCCAAGGCGGGCCTTGGATTTTTCGGATTTCTTTAAAAGTTCAAAGGGATTTGCGTTCACGAAAAGCCTCAATCGCAAACATAGAAAATTGCAGTGAATCCTATCGGTCGCCCAAGGCTCCCTCCAGGATGACTGCTATCGTCTAGGATTTCTATGAATTCAATCATCCTTCGGCAGGCTCAGAGTACCTCTCAGGGACCTTACAAGGTTAGTGAGTTTGCCGAACCACGCTCCAGGATGATGACAATCGTTACGATTTTTCGAGTTTAGGCTTTCGGTTTCGCGGGGTCATGTGGCGCATGGCCTTTTTCCCCGTATGCGTGGGCAACACTTTCTGGGTCGCAGAAAGGGAATGCTCAACTTTGTTTTCGCCAAGAGGACGGAACTGTCCCGTTAAGAGATTGTGGTTTATTGCCATAGGAGCTCCTAATGTTTTTGATGGTGATATGGGAAATATATATAATTTTTCAAAAAAATGGTTATGAACGTATGCTGTGAGGCGGCAAACAAGCTGCATTTTCCATCTTACATAAATTTGCTTCATCTTGCAACGCGCAAAACACCGAATCTGTTGCAAAATTGCTGAAATCAGTATTGCGGTTGAGCGTGTCAATGGCCCGAATCCATTGAGCAAGGCGACTATTATCGTAAACAAGTTCCGCCGAATTCTTTAAAAATTTACCAACTTCGACAACGACATCAATCCTATCCTTAAAATATTGCATCGGAGGGTTAAATTCAACCCCGAACGTGTGGCGATATTCCTCAAAATCAGGAAAAGCATCATAAAAAACAATATTCACAATGAAAAAATTTTCAAAATATACATGTTTGTTGTTTTCCTTATCTGTCACATTTTTAGCGCGACTTGCCGCATAGAAAACTAACCCGTCCCGAAGAATAGAATTCCGTTCATGTCGAGATTCAACAAAAATGCGGTCTCGTGGAAACGCTTCACAAAAATCGACTTTCAAAAAATATTCCGAACCAATATGCCTATTGCATAATTCACTAGGCGAATAAGGTTCGACAATTCTCGGATTTTCAATGCACTTGTAATCAACTTTTTCCAGACATGCGTTCACGAAATCGGTAGTCAACGCAACATTTTTTTCGTTTGCAAAGATTTTCCTGAAAACTTTTGGATTGTAAATATTTGTACTCATTTTTCCTTTTTCAATCTTTAAAAAACGTTCAACGACCGTACATACAAGATGTCGCCTTTTTATATGCAAAAAACGTGCCAACGCAAAAAACGTCGAATTTGAGCGAAAAACGGCATTTTCAGTTTTAAAAAAAAGTGATTAATCGATTAAATCAGTGATTAATCGTTTTTTGGGACGAGCCTCTCTTAAAAACTCGGTTGCCAAAGCTTACCTCATTTCATATATTCTTTGCATGAAATTCGTAGCAAGCATCAACTACTGGTGGTGGCCGGCTCTATAACGAGGAGTCTGTTTTTTTGTTACGGTATTTAAAAGATGCAGGCTCCTCTTGAAAGGGAGCTAATTTTTTTTGCAAAATTTTGGATGCCCGGCAAGATACCCGCAATTAGATGAATGTTACAACACAAAAAAGGAACAACGATGAGAAACTCTCTTAAACTCGATGGTCAGGTCAAGACTTATCTCCACGAAGACGAACTCCCAAAGGCATGGTACAACGTCCGTGCCGACATGAAGAAGAAGCCCGCTCCGCTTCTGAACCCCGGCACCGGCAAGCCTGTGACATTCGAAGACCTGCAGCCCGTGTTCTGCGACGAACTCATCAAGCAGGAACTCGACAACGAAACGCCGTATATTCCTATTCCTGAAGACATCCTGACGTTCTACAAGATGTACCGTCCGTCGCCGCTGGTCCGTGCTTACTTCTTGGAACAGGCTCTCGGCACTCCAGCACACATTTATTACAAGTTCGAAGGC